>Ga0326511_10003139_pt1 | contig 13313 bp, 12 predicted proteins | sample 0_2496_0518_D_FD_203701 | JGI IMG/M metagenome (GOLD analysis project Ga0326511, IMG submission 203701) | Bovine rumen microbial communities from UC Davis, California, United States - 0_2496_0518 | ecosystem: Host-associated > Mammals > Digestive system > Stomach > Rumen | place: USA... | reverse complement strand
AGCCGAAAATGTTCTTGAAAGCAGAGATAACGAGCAGAATACCTACGATACGCAGAATCCATGTCCACATGGAGTTGGCATCCTGTGCAGCCTCGATAATCTCATCGCCCGTCTTCTGGCCCATCACAAGGGTCTCGAAACGCTTGCCGTTCTTAGCCTTGAAGGGCTTGAAGGTGTCACCATCCACAACAGCCATCACCGTTACCTTGGCAGGCACAATTTTCTCAAAGGTTACACGGACATCACCCACCTGAGGAGAACCGAATACCTTACCAAAATATAATATATTACCAGCTTGGTGAACATACTGCAGGTCAACCTTGTTCTGCGCATTGGCATTAGCATTGTTGATAGAGTCCTGAGCAGCCTTCTGAGCGTCGATGACAGCCTTGGCAGAGTCAGAAAGTGATGCATATACAGAGTCAGGAACAGCTGGTGCTGCAGGCTGTGGGGTGGCCTGTGGCTGGGTAGTCTTAGGCTGCACACCATAGAAACGCTCGTAAGCAGTCTGGGTAGCCTGGTCGAACTGCTTCAGCAACTGCTCGTTGATGGCAAGGTCCATAGCCTCTTTTGACGAGATGCTGTGAATGAGACTCTCGCTCAGCTTGTAGGCACCAAAGCTGACATTCTCAGCATATTTTTCGTCATCCTCAATGGTGGTTAGCACGAAATTTTTGTTCTGATAGGCAGGATCCTTGAACTGACTCGACTGAATGGGGCTGCTGACCCACTGCGGTGAGTAGGTGTAGGTCGTGGTAGTCTCTTCCTTACCACCCAGTTTGTCCTCGCTCTTGCTCTCAGAATGCTCTACCCATTGGTAGTACTCCACACGGCGTTTTAGAGCAATGATGCCCTTCTGACCAATACCGAACTGCTGGTCGCTCAGCGAGTCTTCTGTGGTAGCCATAGCAGTACCGCAAACCAGTTCGCCGTCCAAGTTGTTGTCAATCTTTCCAGGATTAGGCATCTCAACCCAGGCACTTCCGGCCTCATCCAACATGTCTGCAGTTTTTACTGCATTACCTTCGTTCCACCACAGCAGGGCGGTGGCTGCTACGAGCAAGACGAAACCTGTACCAATACTCTTAAAAGAGTTTCCTACGCGGGTCCCATACCCTGTAGTTGTTGTCTCTGTGTAAGCCATAATACTTTCTCTTTTTAATAGATTAATGTTTATTGTTTAATAATTAATGTAGATCACATCTGAGAAACTTTCAAAATCATAAGTCTATATATATTTAAATCTTTAATGTTCAGGTTTGATGCTGCAAAGATACGAAAATAATATATATCTTAGTTGCTTTTTTCTAACAAATTGTTGTTAAAATCTTCCAAATTGTCAGATTTTACCCTTAAAAACTATCTAACAGTCCCTCACAGGCATCCTCTAAGAGATCGATGACGAGTTCGAAGTCGCGGTCACTTCCATAATAGGGGTCGGGGATGGTTGGATGGCTGGGATGATGACGGAGATAGTCCGCCATCAGACGAATCTTCTGCTCGTCTTCTTTGTTTCTTGCCTTGGCACGGATGGCACGAAGGTTCTCCTGATCCATGCCGATGATGAGGTCGAAACGGTTGAAGTCGTCTGACGAGAACTGGCGTGCCCTGGAGTTGAAGTTATAGCCATGGCGTGCCCCACAGCGTCGCATCCTGGGGTCGGGCAGGTCACCGATATGCCATGGACCGATAGCAGCAGAGTCAATCATAAACTGGTCGGCGAGTCCCCGCTCGTCGACTAAGTGTTGGAAAATCCCCTCTGCGGCAGGAGAGCGGCAGATGTTTCCTAAACAGATAAACAGTATCCTTTGTCTCATACCGTTGGCAAAGTCAAGTTTCATGGGGCAAATGTACATAAAATTTCCGTATTTCCGAAATTTCTTTATTCAAAGTGATTGGATTATGGAGAATTTTGTGTATCTTTGCGACGAGAGGAACAAACCTAAGATGATGGATAAGTTGTTTTTTGAATTAATACGTGTCTCTACGGGACAGCTGGACTGTCTGAGTCGTGGTGCGGAACCGGAGGAGTGGCAGGAGTTATACCAGCTGGCTCATCAGCATCAGTTGGCGGGTGTCTGTTACCGTGGTGCCCAGGCATTGTTTGAGTTTGGACTTCGCGTCCCTCATGAGTTGATTATCGACTGGATGGCAGAGGCGGAGCAGATAGAAGAGCAAAATGCGTTGCTCACTCAGCGGTGCATAGAGGTTCAGCAACTGCTTCTCACCAAGAATTTCAAGTCGAGTGTCCTGATGGGGCAGGGGGTCGCCCGTGACTATAGCGAGTCTTTGCAAATGTTGCGCCAGCCCGATGGCACCGATCTTCTGGTAACAGGTGACAAGGCGGGTGTACAGGCACTTCTTGACACCTGGGATGATGAGGAGATACAACTCCATGACAGCATAGAGACAAGTAAGAACCCCTATCGTAAATGGGTGCTGGACCGTTGGTTTGAGAAGAACGACAAGGCTTTGTTTGTCAAAGACGGGGAGATGGTGCGCCCTTCTGCCTCGATGAATCTGATTTTCCAACTGATACGTCTCCATCGGTTATTCCTCTATCAAGGTATCACCCTGCGTGATTTGATGGACTTCTTCTTTGCCCTGAAACGGGTTGCGGGACACGGAAGAGCCTCCACTATCAACTACGAGAAAGTCATTAAGAGTCTGGGACTGCTTGGTTTCTCGCGAGGTGTGATATGGGTGATGCATGAAGTGTTCGGACTCGGTGAGGAAGAGCAAATAGTAAAACCGTTGGAATCCCAAGGCACCTTTATCTTACATGAGGTGATGGCGGGCAGGCACCGTTTTTTCCGCCTTGCCATGAAACATCCTGTTGAGATGCTGTGCAGTCTGCTTCCATGAGAAAATACAAATAAAACATAATTTATTTTTGTTTTTTCCCGTTTTACATTACCTTTGCAAGAAGATATGATGAACAAGAAATTTTTTTTCGCCGTTGACCTTGGTGCAACCAGTGGAAGAACCATCCTTGGCTCTCTTGCCGATGGGAAATTGGAGCAGGAGGAGATTACCCGCTTCCCCAACAACCTGATAGAGACAGGTGGGCATTTCTACTGGGATATCTATGCATTATATTTCGAGGTTATCAAAGGGCTGCAGTTAGTGGCACGGCGTGGTGTAGAGATTACGAGTATCGGTATTGATACGTGGGGTGTTGACTTCGTGTTTGTTGCTGATGACGGTGCTATCCTCCGCAATCCGATGGCGTACCGCGACCCCCATACGTTTGGACGTATGGAGGAGTATTTCGAGAAAGTGACAGACCGCAAGACGGTCTATGGACTGACGGGCATTCAGTTTATGAACTTCAATTCCCTGTTCCAGCTATATGCCATGCGACAGGATAAGAACGTTGCCATCGGTCAGGCAAGGAAAATCCTGTTTATGCCCGATGCACTGAGTTGGATGCTGACGGGTGAGGCAGTCTGTGAGTATACCATTGCCTCGACATCACAGATGCTTAATCCACGGACCGGTGATTTGGATGAACGGCTGTTGGAGAGTGTCGGACTGACCCGTGAGCACTTTGGCAGACTGGTGCAGCCAGGTACACAGATTGGCGTACTGACAAAGGAGGTGCAGAAGATGACAGGACTGGGACCTGTTCCTGTCATTGCCGTGGCAGGACATGATACGGCAAGTGCTGTCGCTGCTGTCCCGGCGAAGGATAAGAATTTCGCTTATCTGTCGAGTGGTACATGGAGCCTGATGGGTATAGAGACCCCCGAGGCTATCATCAATGACCAGAGCTATGACTATAACTTCACCAATGAGGGAGGAGTAGAGGGGACGACTCGTTTCCTGAAGAATATCTGTGGCATGTGGCTCTATGAGCGTTGCCGTAAGGAGTGGATAGCAAGAGGTGAGAGGTTAGAGGTAAGAGGTAAGAGCTTGGCGATTAGTGAACTGTCGCATCCGGAACTGCAGGGGGCAGCCATGCAGGTGGAAGCATTCCGTTCCATCATCGATCCCGACAATCAGTTGTTTGCCAATCCTCCGTCAATGATTGAGGCTATCCGGCAATATTGTCGTGAGACGGGGCAGCAAGTGCCGGAGAAACCTGCGGAGATCTGCCGTTGTATCTTCGATTCCCTTGCCCTGCGTTATCGACAGGTGTTCCAATGGCTGAAGGAGTTCTCTTCCTTTGAGTTGGACGTGCTGCATGTGATAGGAGGCGGTTCCTTGAACAAATACCTGAACCAGTTTACTGCCGATGCCCTTGGCGTGGAGGTGCTTGCCGGACCTCAGGAGGGGACAGCCATCGGTAATATCATGATGCAGGCGAAGTCTGCCGGTGAGGTATCTGACATCTGGGAGATGCGCCGTATCATCGCCGCTTCCATAGAGATGGTGGCTTATCATCCCACCAAGGACAAGGCGGCATGGGATGCTGCCTTCAACCGTTACCTCGAAATAACGAAACATCGGAATCCCGGAATCTCGTAATATCGTAATCTCGAAATCTCGAAATCTCGAAATTCGAAATATCGAAAGAAAACTAATCAATAAAACAAAAATTATGGCTAAACCATTAGTAGAGACAAAAGCAAGGGTGGGCGTGTTCTCCGTCGCTTTGGGAGCATACCTGCCACAGTTTCCTCAGCTTGTCCCTGAGTTTGAGGCACAGTATGAGGCATTTAAGAAGACTATCCCCGATACGGTGGAAGTGATTGACGGTGGTATGGTGACCACCAAGGAGCAGTCGATGGTGGCAGGTGATAAGTTCCGTGCCGCTGATGTCGACCTGGTCATCTTGCAGATGCTGACCTATTGCACCTCTTATAATATGTTGCCGGCAGTGCGTGACCTCGATGTACCTGTAGTCATCGTGAACGTACAGAAGAAACTGGCTCCGGATTATGAGAAGACGGACATCCCCATCTGGCTGGGAGAGTTGTATGCCTGTGGCGCCATCGGTGAGATGGTCGCCGACCTGAACCGTGCTGGCAAACGCTCGGCAGTGATCACTGGTGTCGTAGAGGGTGGTGACCCTCAGGTGCAGGCAGAGATTGAGGACTGGTGCCGTGCCGCACAGGTACGCCGTCGTTTCCGTGATACGAATATCGCACAGATTGGTCGTCCCTATCCCGGTATGATGGACCTGTATATTGACGAGACGAACCTGTATCATCGTATGTGGCTCTACACCAAACAGTTCGACTGGGAGAAGATGTGGGCGATTGCCGATGACATCACCGACGAGGCTGCCATCAGGGCAAAGGCACAGGATATCCTTGACACCTTCGATATCGAGGGTGGTGGTACTGTTGAGAAGGTATGGGACATGGCGAAATATGTTGTTGCCTTCGAGCAGTGGGTGAAAGACGAGAAACTGGGTTTCATCGCCTCCCACTACGACGGTTTCGCCAAGGGCATTGCCGGTAAGCTTGACTCCATGCTGATACCTGCCTTCTCCATGCTCATCAAACAGCATACCGCTTGTGCCGTAGAGGGTGACATGAAGGTGGCAATGGCGATGTCTATCCTGAAGACCATCTCAGGAACAGGTACCCTTGCCGAGATGTATAGCATCGACTTCCCGAAGGATATCTGTATCATCGGACACTCTGGTTCCGGCGACTATGATATCTCACAGGCAAAGAAGCCGACGATGAAGATTGTTCCTGTGTTCCATGGTAAGAGCGGTGGTGGTTATCTGACCCAGTTCTATCCCCCTGTTGGTCCTGTCACTTACCTCGCTATCACCCAGGACAAGAATGGCGTGTTCAAGTTTGTGGTCGCTGAGGGTATCAATGAGGAAGGACCTATCTTCACCTTTGGTGATACCAATATGCGCACGAAGTTCTCATTGCCCTGCCGTGAGTTTGTGAATAAGTGGAGTGAGGCTGGTCCTACCCATCACATGGCTGCTGCCGTAGGTCATCATATCGACACTATCCTGAAGGTGGCAAAGATTTTCAATATTGAGTGTGACGTAGTCTGTAGGTAGTTGATAGTTGATAATTGACAATTATGGCGAATAATGGATCTTTGAAGAGCACGATAGCCGTGTCTCTTACGAATTATCTCGATGCAGGTGCCATCGTTGCAGGTGCCAGTGGACTGACGCTGTGGCAGAATTACCTGGGACTGTCGGAGGTGCATCTGGGTTGGCTTAACTTCATCAGTGCTAACTGCCTGGGTGCCGCAGTAGGTGCTATTATCGGCGGCTTCCTTGCCGACAAATACGGACGTAAGTTCATCTTCACGTATAACCTTATAGTATATATGTTAGGAGTGCTGTTGATCATGCTGAGTACTAACTTCCCTATGCTGCTGTGTGGTTTCCTGGTGACGGGAATCTCTGTCGGTGTGGGAGTGCCTGCCTCCTGGACGTATATCTCGGAGTCGTCGGAGAATAACAACCGCGGTCGTAACATCTGTATCTCACAGATGTCATGGGGCATCGGTCCGATGGTCATCCTGTTGTTGGGAATGTTTTTCGCACCGGGTGGTTATCTGTTCGGATGGGTGGAGAGTATAGCTCATGCCATTGGTGGTGCTGATATGGAGGAGACGGCTGTCAATGCCTTCAGTTCCCGCTTGGTGTTCCTGTCGCTCTTCGTCGTGGCGTTCATTGCATGGAACCTGCAGCGGCAGTTGCAGGAGAGTGCGGAGTTTACGAAAGGGCAGGAGAGTGGTGAGAAGAAACCGGGTCTGTTGGATAATATCAAGGTGTTGTTCTCTAACAATATCGCAGTGAAGACAGTCTGTTTCCTTGCTACCATCTATCTGACATGGAACCTCGTTGCCTCGGTGATGGGATTCTTCCAGCCGCATATCTATGAGACGGCAGGTGGTGTCACTAACGAGCAGGCTAACTGGATGAACTTCATACAGTGGGCGATTATCGTAGGTGTGACTTTCATCACCTCGAAACTCATCGACCATACCTCCCACAAAGGTATCTATGTCTTTGGTCTCGTGGCTGCGCTGAGTGCTTGGCTGGTCATTGTCACCATTGGTGTGAACGGTCCCGCAGGTCTGTGGGCATTTGCCATCCTATGGGGTGTGCAAGGTGGTGCGTCCCCTCAGATATTCTATGCGCTGTGGGGTTCCGAGCTGTTCCCTGCCAAGTTCCGTGCCGGTGCCCAGGGACTGATGTTCTTCATTGTCCGTGGACTATCCGCCCTGTGGGGACTCGTCTTCACGTATATCTATGGAGAGAACGGCGAGGGTTTCACCATTGCCGCCTATTGCATGATAGCGCTGTTGCTCATCTCGTTGATTGTAGGAGTCATTGGTGCTCCCCACACCAGAGGCCGTGCCCTTGATGATATCACGAAGGAGCGCTATGGAGAGGAATATTAATTAACTCAAAATCTCGAATCTCGAAATACCGAATCTCGAAAAAAATAGTTCAAAAAAATGAAAAGTATATTAGAAAACCGTCCCGCACTGAAAGCGGTGATTGATCAGATTGCCGAGGTAACAGGCTACCTCTGGCAGAAAGGATGGGCAGAGCGTAATGGTGGTAATATCACCGTCAACGTCACTGAGTTTATGGACGAGGAGTGTAAGGCAATGCCTGCCATCTCGGAAGTGAAGCAGATAGGTTTGACACTGCCCCAGTTGAAGGGCAAGTATTTCTATTGCAAGGGAACGGGAAAACGGATGCGTGACCTTGCCCGTGAACCGATGCAGAACGGCAGCATCATCCGTATCTGTGATGATTGCGCCAGCTATGTGGTGATAGCTGATGTGAATGTCGTTCCCACCTCAGAGCTTCCTACTCATCTTGCCTTGCAGAACTACCTGTTGGAGACAGGCTCGTGCTATAAGGCAACACTCCATACTCATCCCATCGAACTGGTGGCAATGAGTCATATCCAGCGGTTCCTCAAGGGTGATGAGATGACCCGTGTGCTGTGGTCGATGATTCCGGAGACCCTCGCCTTCGCACCACTGGGTATCGGTATCGTACCTTATGCACTGCCTTCGTCAGTAGCACTTGCTGAGGCTACGCTGGAGCAGATCAAGACACATGACGTGGTGATGTGGGAGAAACACGGCACCGTGGCTGTGGGACAGGACATCATGGATGCCTTCGACCAGACGGACGTGCTCTGTAAGGCTGCCAACATCTATATGTGTGCCCGCTCCATGGGCTCAGAGCCTGACGGCATGACGGAGGAGCAGATGAAGGAAGTGCAGGATGTCTTCAAACTTCCGAAGCAGCGTCCCTGTTAAAAATATGCACATTCTTTAATTAAATAACTTAAGTTTCGCATTTGCTCAACTTTTTAGGAGTTAAGGAGTTATGTAGTTAAGGAGTTAAGACATTAGTCCTGTAATCGCGACTTTCTACTGGAGTCTCGGGTGCCACGAAGTATCGTCCTAACTCCTTTAACTCCTTTACTCCTTTACTCCTACAACTTGCGAAAGTTGAATTAAATAAGCGGAGCCCTTGTCAAACGGCTCCGCTTTATTGATTAATCATGTTATTTGATTCTTTTTGCTAATTTCATAGGCTCTCGCTTGGTATCCCACAAATCTACAACATGCACAACGTCTGACAGATTATCATAATAATAAATTATTTTGAAACGCTTCAAAATATGACGGGCACGATACAGTCTTTTTCTATTATATAATAACGGCTCAGGATAACCAATCTCTGGAAATTTACTTAATGTTTCATTTTGCTGCGCAACCTTTTTTGCAAAGTGATTGGCAGTTGTCTCGCCATATTCCGCAAATCCTTTTACAAGATAACTAAAAAGTTCTTTTTCGGCTCTTTTTTGCCAAATTATTTGAGCCATAATAATTCTTTTTTAAAGCCTGCCATCATTTCAGGAAAAGACTTTCCCTCTCCTCTGTCTATTTCCTCTTCTGATTCGTCAATTCGAGCATTTAGTTCCTCCATCGTATACGGTGTCTCGACACTCATGTCTTCCATCTCTTCTGCGTCAAGCCCCTCTGTTATGTGGATAAAACGGACTAAGCAGGCTTTATCCTTACTGCTCAAATTACGGATTGTGTTTAACAACCCACTCTCACGGAGTTCCGCACTCATACCATAAGTCAATGCAGAAGGTTCGCTGGCAACGTCATGATTATCCTTATTCATAACTCTAAATTTTATTTGTGCAAAAATACAACTTTTCTGTTATATTTCCAAATCTTCGGGCAGAAAAAAGCGGAACCGCTGTTGAGCAATTCCGCTTTATATTATTAATAAGGTGTAGACTTATTTGTTTACGAACTTACGTCCGTTCTGAATCAGAATACCCTTCTGGCTCTTGTCCACCTTCTGACCTGCGAGGTTGAAGATAGCATTATCTTTGATTGCCTTTTCAATATTCTTCACAGTCTCAATTGAAGTTGGGATTTGTGGCTCTGGCAGAGGATCTGCGGTGTCAAAGGCTGCCTTATCATAAGTATAAGTAAAGCCATAGAAGCCAACTTGGCTCTTTGGATTCATAATCATATACTTCTTTCCAGCCTCAACGGGGAAACTAATAGTTCCCATGGCTGGACGGTTCTGAGTGTAGCCATTGGTGTGCTGGATAATATAGTCTGCGGGCAGAGTACCAGTAACATTTGAAACGGTCGTTCCATTATCGTCAAAGGTCCAACCATTATTCTGATAGTAGAAATTTACACTAACTTTATCATTGGCAATCGGAGTTTTTGTAGATTCATCAATGATAAACAACTCATGGTTATTTTTATTAATATAAACCCCCATTTTGACAGTTCCGTTTACAATCGGGGTAATTTCAATATACATACCACGTACTGGCAATTTACCACAGTCTGCAGTGTATGCCGTATTTGTAGTGTTCACGTCTTTCAATTTCATACGACCTTTATCAGAGTCATACTCCCATTCGAAATTTTCTGTGATAAAGGGATTTCCTTTACCTTTCAAATAACTAGTGAAACCTTCCTGTAGAGCAGCAATTGATGTATTTGACTCAGCATTACCCTCCAGGCTCCAAGGGTTAATTGGCTGTGTCTCATCATAGATGTTTACTTTATTTGTAGCATCATACTTGTCAAACTGATACATATCATCAGGATACGGAGAGGAAAGGATGACCACATTGGCACAAGCCTTATCTCCATCCTTTACCTGAATAGCTTGAGCAGCATCTGTGACATTAAAGTCGCCATTGCCTACAGAGAATACCTGTGTTGTCTCTTGCGCATTCACACTCATAGCTACAAGAGCCATGCTAATTAGGGTAAAAATCTTTTTCATAAGCGTTTTAGTTTTGTTTTGTTTGTTATATAAAGTTCATTTGTGTTTCCGTTATTATTGTCCACCTCGCCGGCGGAGGTGGATATGTACCATGTAATTTTTATTTTTAATATCACAACATCACCAAATTGCGGCAAACGCTGATGGCAAGGGCGATTGAGATGGTGATATTAGTGGTGATGTTGGTGATGTTTTTTGTCATTAGAGCTTTTTTCTGATATATTTTACTGCATCTTCTCTGATTTTTCGATGTCTTGAGTAGATTATTCCCATGGTGGGAATCCTACATTCCCATGGTGGGAATCCTACATTCCCAACGTGGGAATATTATGTTCCCAACGTGGGAATAACTTTTCCTATAACTTATTTTATCTGTGTGAGCGTACAATTTACACCAAAAAGTTTGGAGGTTTCAGAGAAAAACATTATATTTGCACCGTGAAAAAGTGCACTTATAGTGCTAAAGATGTCCACCTCCGCCGGCGAGGTGGGCAGTAGAAAATGAAATACAAATGAACTTTATATAACAACAAAACAAAACTAAAACGCTTATGAAAAAGATTTTTACCCTAATTAGCATGGCTCTTGTAGCTATGAGTGTGAATGCGCAAACGGAAAGTTATACTGCTATTAGTGAAGACGGTACTGTAGCTACCGAATTTACGAATGCAGAACTTGTGGGTACAGACTTGGTTGCAACAATTACCGGAACGCATGTGACGATAAAAGGTGTTTCAAGTAAGACTCCCGAGGATTTGCTAGCTTCAGATAGCTACACTGAGTCTCAGAGTTTTGATAACACAAACTGGCCTTTATGGAAAGATGCATCGTGGTCACAGACAAACAAGAACAAAAATATCTGGTATTATGATACGGATGGAAAAACACAGATTCATGCATTCCAGTTCCGTAGTGTTACGGGAAAAGGCAATCCTGTGACAGGATGGAAGAGCAAAGCCGTAATGACCGATGGTGTTTTTAGTAAGTTAACTGCAGATTATGAGGGTTATTATTTTGTTCCTGGAACATCAACAACCACTCCTGTATCAGGTGAGTATTTTGAATTCAAAGCTGATGTAGACGGCATGTTCAAAATTGGTTTCTATATTGCAAATGGCGCAAATCGCTATATGTATATTGTTGAAAAAGAAGCAGTACGTACATTGTCTAAGTCAGAATATAAGGTTGAAGGATATGTAAATGGCTGTGACAATTTAGATGGTTCACCCATGTACCAGTCATCTATATTGGTAAATGATGATTACAGCATTGGTGATGCTGCATTTAATAAGTCTTACAAAGACGGTGCATTAACAACGGTTAATCAGTTGAATCAACCTAAGTATGGGTGGTTTGTATTTAATGCAAAAGCTGGTAAATCTTATCTGATTTTCTGTCCTAACACCCAGTTCGGATTCCGTGGTTATGAATTTACACCTGGAAAAACTATTGATGAATACACTCCTGTTGATCCTGCTACTGGCATCAACAACATCAAGGCTGCTGAGAAGAACGATGCCGACGCTCCTATCTACAACCTCGCAGGTCAGAAGGTGGACAAGAGCCAGAAGGGTATTCTGATTCAGAACGGACGTAAGTTCGTGAATAAGTAAGTCTATACCTTATTAATAATATAAAGCGGAATTGCTCAACAGCAGTTCCGCTTTTTGTTGTCTGAATATTTGGAGATATAACAGAAATGTTTTATCTTTGCAGCAGAGTAAATATAATGATGATATGAAGCGAACTGATGTCGTAGAAGATATTAAACAGGCATTAAAAACGATTCCAATGGATTTGGAAGCGAGATTATATGGTAGCGAGGCTCGTGGGGACGCTCGTCCTGATTCCGACATTGATTTGTTGATATTGGTTGATAAACCTGTTATTTCAGGAAAAGATGAGGATGCTATATATGCTCCACTCTATCAGATAGAATTAAACACAGGCATACTTATTAATCCGTTAGTAATGCCAAAATCAAAATGGGGAGAGCGAGTTACTCCTTTTTATGTAAATGTAGAGAATGAAGGTATCAGGCTATGACTTTAACTGATGAACAGCGTGTTGATATTGTAAAGTATCGTATAGAAAATGCGGAGAGCACGTTAAAAGAAGTGCTTAGCCATAAAGAAAATGGTTTTTATAATACAGCGGTGAATCGTATGTATTATGCCTGTTATTATGCTGCTAGTGCTTTATTGATATCTGCAAAGATTATAGTTAAGTCACATGAGGGAGTACGACAGCAACTTGGTATGCATTTTGTTCAATCAGGAGTTATTCCACCAGAACTTGGTAGGTTTTATAGCCGTCTGTTTTCCAAGCGTTCTACAGGCGATTATGATGACTTTGTTAATCATACACTCCAAACAGTTGAGGAACTATATCCTCAGGCAGTCCTATTTGTAGATGTTATAAAGGCATATATAGATAAATGGTTAAAAGATTCGTGAACAAATAAGTCTACACCTTATTAATAATATAAAGCGGAATTGCTCAACAGCAGTTCCGCTTTTTTGTTGTCTGAATATTTGGAAGTCTGTGAGAAAACCTATATCTTTGCACCCAAACAGAAACTACTAAAACCAATACAAGATGAAAAAGCAAGTTGTGACTTTGATGCTGTGTGTGATGGCAATGAGCGCTTTCGCACAGAAAACAATAACAGTTGCCAAAGACGGCAGTGGGGACTATGCCACGATACAGGCGGCAGTTGATGCTGTCATGGAAGGTGAGGAGGCTGTTATTCAAATCAAGGCAGGAACCTATGAGGGAATGGTGAAGATAGGAACCCGTCAGAGAGCCTCGACGAAAAAGATATCCCTGATAGGCGAGGGGATGGACAGAACCGTCATCACCGCCGGCAATGGCAAGAAGACCATCGGCGGCGGTAAGGATGTACGTGACTATGCGACATTGGCTGTCTTTGCCCCGGATTTCTACGCACAGGATCTGTGTGTCCAGAATACGGGTGGTAAGGCTGCTGGTCAGGCACTCGCCCTGCATGTGGATGGAGACCGTTCCACATTCTACCATTGTAAGATAGCAGGTTATCAGGATACCCATCGTACGAAGAAAG
>Ga0326511_10003138_pt1 | contig 13317 bp, 10 predicted proteins | sample 0_2496_0518_D_FD_203701 | JGI IMG/M metagenome (GOLD analysis project Ga0326511, IMG submission 203701) | Bovine rumen microbial communities from UC Davis, California, United States - 0_2496_0518 | ecosystem: Host-associated > Mammals > Digestive system > Stomach > Rumen | place: USA... | reverse complement strand
ACACGTACTAAACCGACATCAGTTAAGAACCCTAAGACAATCGGGCAGAACACCCAGCGTGCAATCCTCGCGACCATTGCGAAATCAGCTGCCGCCATGTCTGCACTGGTTGACCATTCGTTTGTGAATGTAACTTATGGTCCTGAGTCAGTTCGTCACTTCCGCAAAATCAATATGGGTCTTCTTCGCAACCTGTATATGAATACGCAGGATGGCGCTAACCTGACATCTAAGGGTGGCAACTTCGTCCCAAATCCTTTGAAGGTGTCAGAGGGAAATCTCCCATCGTTCGTTGGTATTGTTAACACGGGCGATATTGGTTTCTTGCAAGATATTGCACACACCCTGCCTTCAACGGGTGATATTAATGTTTCAACGTTCTTGCAGTCTTTCCCGTATTTGCAGGGTGGAGACCAAATAACCCTCGTTAAAATAATGAAGATTAACGATGGCGAAATGATTAACGGTGATGCACTTTTCACTATGGCGCTTGACCGTATTGTATTTGCACCGGGTGCGTTCGATGACACTGACGCTACAATCATTCCAGACGGTGATGGTGTGATTTCGAACAGATTCCTTGATATGACCAAGACTACAAATTCGTCATGCATTAGCTTGAATACGGCTACGGGTGGTCTCGGTTTCTCGGTTGACGTAGATAATAAAGTGTTCTATGCTGCACTCATTCTGAGCCGTAAAGTTAACAACACATGGCAGCGTTCAGCTCAGGTTCTGGAGCAGATTAACTTCAACGACCACACAGACAATGAAAGTGCGATTGCGTCTTATGGTGCAAATGATTCACTTGCTGAAGCAACCGAATATCTAAATCAAGCAGAGGAAGATGAGTCAGTTAGTGGTGAGAAGGGTGCTTATATGTACGCAGCTACAAAGGTCGGTTCATCTGATGCAGAAAGGATGTTTATCAACGCTGGTGAGAGTGCGTCCAAAGCATTAACTGCCGCATCAGGCACAATGGTAAGTATCGATGCACAGGCTTATGCACCTACAGGCAAGCGTGTTATCACTGTAGAGGTTGACCGTCCGGATGGTTCATACGCTGCACACGGAGCAAGTTCGGTACACTATAACGTTTCCATCACTTCTAAGACTGCTGGCAATTGGAAGGTGGTAGCTTTATTCAGCGACGGAACACGTTCTGAGTACACGATTACTCTCACTGTACAGGCTTAGGAAATTCATTTTCACCGTGACCCGCAATTGTCTTACGGGTTTTACAATAATTCCACTATCTCATACGTTTTAGTGGTATCAAGGGCCTCCGAAGTATAATGGTTTGTTGTCTCTCAATCGACTTTCCTTTTGTTACTTTCGGAGGCCTTTCTATTATAACATAAAAACACATCAATATGAAACTCGCAAAACAATACTCTGCTGTTGGTGCTCTGATGATTGCCGCGTTACTCTCTCTGCTTTCGTTCCACACAACACAGGACGTTACCGCGAATATGCTGATACTCATTGCACAATTTCTGGTCTATTCCCTAACCCTTTTCGGGTTTGGCGAAATTGCTAACATGCTCATAAACCGATTCAAAAAATGAAACTCTCAGAACATTTCACGCTGGAGGAAATGGTACGGTCTGCAACCGCCGGACGAAACAACATACAAAACACTCCATCACAGGCCGAAATACAATGGTTGCAATACCTATGTGTCAATGTGCTGGAACCATTGCGCAAACACATAGGGCGACCTATATCTGTCAGTTCGGGGTACAGGTGCCCGAAACTCAATACTCTTGTGGGCGGTGTTGCGAAATCACAACACCAATACGGTCAAGCTGCTGACATCAGAATTCTAAACAAACAAGATGGTGACGAAATTTTTGCGTATCTTAAGACTAATAAGTACGTATCGAAAGCACTTTATGAACGAAGTAAGTCCACTGGCGCAAGATGGATTCATGTTGCTGTTGCTGCTGTTCCTGTTCGCTATTTCAATAGCGATTATCCTGCTAAATAACTGAAAAAACACGTAACGAAAGTTAGAGGGGATAATAAAACCGACATTTAGAACAATGTCGGTTTTGTTGTTTCATACCCCAGCCCTATCTTTGTAGCGTGTTAATCATGAAACAAAATGTTAGTAAAAACCATGAGGCCTCACACTAAAAATCAATGAATCATGAAACAATCAGTAAACATCAGAAGTCACAATTACGTGTTTGAATCAGTTTGTGACAAAGCATTCGAGCGCAATTCAAGACGCGCTGAACTGAGAGCAAAATTTCACCTTGTTTTCACAACAAAGGTGGCCTTATTACTTGCGCTGGTGATAACGGGTGCCGAACCTTTACAGGTGCTGCACCCTTCATCACCATTTATGAGGGCTGCAAATGATATGTGGGACTTCATGACAGGTACTTATTACAAGTACGGCCAGGAACTTATATTTCATACGTTTGACACTCGGCCAATGGTTGGCGATGATTGGATAGCAATAACATACTACAAGAGAGAAAATCACCGTCCTGTCATGATTACGTACTATAACGATGGTCATACTAAAGTGGAAGATATGCAACTCTTAAAATCATTATACCGATGAAAAAACCTAATTCTCCAATCCTGCGATTTATCATCAAGTGTTTTATTATTATAATTCAATTACTATGCACACCAAAAAGTTTTTTATTTCGTGGCTAACAACAAAAAACAAAAACAATAACTATGAAACAGCTTTGTATAAATATTGATTGGTTCGAGGTCTTCTGTTATGAACCAGCGGATTTCGGACGTCCCCATGATTATGAACAAATGGGTTTCCGTGTGGCCATCCGTGACTATGGTACCAGAGTATTTAAACAAATGTTCACTGTCATTGCAGGCGGAAATCCTTGGATTGAAGTGAGACGAGAGCCGAAATCTGTTGCATCAGAAGGAGGAATCATGAACGATGGTGCTTGCTCCATCAGACTTGTGAACCGCTCCTGTTACGAACCCGATGCAGTCAAAACCCTGTACACGTTCCTCGCGTCTGTTGGCTACAACTACAAAAAAAAGACTGTGTGCGCAATATCCCGTGTTGACTTGTGTCTCGATTTCAGAACGTTTGCCAATGACTACAAACCCGAAGTGTTCCTAAAGGAATATCTTGGCGGGAAATACGCAAAAATAAACCAAACAAAACTACAGGCATGGGGACAGGATTTCTTCTCTGATAAATACTTCCATGCACTCAAATGGGGCAGTCCTTCGTCAATGGTCAGTACAAAGGTGTACGACAAGACAAAGGAAATGGCAGAGGAAAAAACAAAGCCCTGGATAATTGACTCTTGGGTGCAATCGGGTTTGCTTTCATCTTATGCAGACGAATCGACTGTGTGGCGGTTGGAGTTCTCAATCAATGCAGACTGCAAATTTTGGATAACTGACCAAAACAAATTTGATGAATATTACCAAAACAACGACATCGAGGTTTGGGTGAATCCAGCTAATTACATGCGCATCATTGCAGGCCTTGTTTCTCATTACTTCAAGTTCGTTGAAGTGAAAGAAGGAACGAGCAAATACAAATGTCCTGTGGTGAAGCTCTTTGAGCTTGACAACTGCGAAAGATACCTACCTAAACCACTGCGAAACCTCATGGAATCGGGCAGAGGTGAAAGGACTGTTATCAACAAACTGCGAAAGGTTGCTGCATCAGGAATAATCACTGACAGGTCGGTTGAGGTGCTGGATGATGCAGTAAAAATATTTGAAGAAATCTACGCTTACAGGAAACAATTTGGCACACGGGGTATTGAGCAATATATGCAAAACACAACCAAATTCAACGACTGCAAACGATTTGCCGATTTGTTGCTGGAGGTGCAGGAAGACACATCGCTCGACCTTGATTTAAGGTTGGCAGTCAGTCAACTGAGGGAAAACTATTGGGACTACATGCGCAAGAAAATACTGGCTTGATGGCTCAGAACAAAAAACGTCCGTACAGTATAACGGACGTTAGATTTCCAAAAGGTAACAAAAAGAACAATTATGGTGAAAAATAGAACAACAGAAAAAGCGCACGAAGTGCGCACGACCGCCGTCAAAATGACACAGCCAAAACCACTGGAAGAAATACTGAAAACCTTCCATGATTGCCGCGATTGCAAACACTGTTTCAGAATGTTCGCGTTTTGGCATTGTGAACTGTCACCGGAAACACCCGAAGACGAAATCGTGATGTTCAAACATCACTTCATCACGTCATGCGAAAAGTTTGTACAAAAATAATTGTCCCCGCCCCGTTCGGTCGCTCCCGCTCCCTCTCTCCCACCCCAACGTTAACCACCTCCCGCCCTAATTGCGAAATGGGACTCCCCGCCCCGCTCCTTCGCCGCGCTGGGGACGCGTCTCTCCTTCGCGCCGCGCTCCCTCGCGCCGCCTACGGCCGCGCTTATTCGGTCGCTGTTGCCGCGCTCCGGGGGACGCGTCCCCATAATCGCGGCTCTGTCGCTCCCACCCCATAATCGCGGCTCTCTCGCGGGGGCACGGCCTCCGCCCCCGCTCCTTCGCCGCGTGCGCCGCCGCGAGTGGTTTTCTTGCTGCTCTTGGCTCCTTCTATCCGCTTCGCGGTGCGGCCGCAATTGTCGCGGGTCCCGCGCGCCTCCGGCTCGGCGCGCTCTTTGTTTGCGTTTCTTGCTTGAGGCCTTCGTGCTTGTGGCTGTTTGCCCGCCTGTTTCTTGGTTCGTGTCGGTTTGGTTTGCCCGTTTCCCGCCCTCTCTCGCACGCTCGTTCGTTGGCGGGTGGCGGTTCGTTCGCCCCTGCGGGGCTTCCTTCGCCTGCTCCCTCCCCCGCTGCCGCTCTCTTGGTCGGTCGGGTGGGCTTCCCTCCCTGTCGGTCGGCTCGGTCGGCGCGCCCTCTTGCGCTTCTCCCTCGGCACAGCGGTTTGCCCCTTCGGGGCTGTTTTTGTCCCGCTGTCGCGGGGTTGGTTAGTTTTTCTCCCTTCCGTCCCCCTCCCGCGTCCTCGCTTCGCTGCGGTTGCGCCCCTCGGTTCGCGCTGGGAACCCGCGCTCCCTCGCGCCGCTCTTGGTGTGCGCGTTGGGCTGTCCTTTGTTTATCTCTGAGGTGTTAGCCCCGCTAACGCGGGGTTGGCTTTCGCCCTTGCGGTTTGTGGCTCCTTCTGATGATACGTTTTCTTGCTTGCGTTTGTGGCTCCTCCTATCCTGTCCGCGTCGCGGCTGCGCCGCTCCGCGGTGCCCTGTCGGGCTGTTGGTATGTATGGGGTGTTCTGTCCGTCTGTGTGCGCACACAGCACATCACACAAAAATGGGTGACTATTCATCACCCATAATCAAGTTTTCAATGTACCGCGATTTGTTCTTGAACCGCTTGAGTTTGCTCCATGCTTCAAGGCTCAAACGTATAGTTACCGCCTTGTGGCGGTTGGTGGAGGGACGCCCTGCGCCCTCCCTCCGTCCTCCGCGATTGGATTTGTTACACATCGATTACCCCCTTTCTGTATAGGTACATAAATAAACTCCTTCACTATTGTATAATTTTGCACTTTCGGCCTTACTTTCCTTAAGGGTTGCGCGTGCAATCATCAAAGATAATTCAAAATCATCCGTATTTACATCAAAAGATGTGCTTTTGCCATCGGGATAGTTTAAATAAATTGTTACCATAACTTTATTTGTTTACTGGGTTAATAATATAATAAATGTTCCTTTTCTCTAAGAGTTGGCCGTATCGCCATGCCTTTGTATAATTCTCAAAGGTTTGGCGGATTTCTCCGCCGTGCCTTTTCGAATATAGTTTTACTTCATACTTCATCATTCAATCCTCCATTTTAAAGAGATACAATGCTTTCGGATTGCCCGATTATAGTAACTGCTGATTTCAACTCCTTTAGTTACCAACGTCTTTGCAGTTGCGATGAATTGAATTTTGTCTTCTGTCGTCTGAATCTGTGCACAAACATCAACGACAGCATCTCCATAAACATCAATAACAATAATTCCAGGGTTGAACGCTTCGTTCAATGCAAGGAATGTTTCTGTCGCTTCTTTAAGTGCGAACCTCTTTTCAAATCTCTTTGTTGCCATAACTTTACTTTTTGATGGTTAATCTTAAATATTGTTGTCTCTCATTGACACTACAAAGATACAAAATATCTTTGATATATGCAAGCATTTATCAAAGAAAATGCACCTTCTTTCGTTAAACTATGTTAACGGAATATTCCCGAAAACAGAACAATTTTGTTCTCAAATCGAACAAAATATGTCAAATCTTTTTCAACTACAAACCGATAGCTACAGACACCGAAATTCTTTCTTCTCCGTCCTATATCCGACACAACACCGTGAATTGTCCGTCCGCGAAAAATTTGCACCTTTGCGGACGCTGGGGAAGGCCTCTACATGTGTTTAACAACATTCCTTTCAAAATTGGGGAGGCCGGCACCAGCAATAACTGTTCTAATCATTAACTAAATACTTATTTTATTATGGCAAAAGGTAATTTATTCCTCGGAATGGCTAAAGGTAAGGTGGGAAGTATTGTTTTCTCCCGTGCTTTCAACCAACAGATTACACGTACTAAACCAACATCAGTTAAGAACCCTAAGACAATCGGGCAGAACACCCAGCGTGCAATCCTCGCGACCATTGCGAAATCAGCAGCCGCCATGTCTGCACTGGTTGACCATTCGTTTGTGAATGTAACTTATGGTCCTGAGTCAGTTCGTCACTTCCGCAAAATCAATATGGGTCTTCTTCGCAACCTGTATATGAATACGCAGGATGGCGCTAACCTGACATCTAAGGGTGGCAACTTCGTCCCAAATCCTTTGAAGGTGTCAGAGGGAAATCTCCCATCGTTCGTTGGTATTGTTAACACGGGCGATATTGGTTTCTTGCAAGATATTGCACACACCCTGCCTTCAACGGGTGATATTAATGTTTCAACGTTCTTGCAGTCTTTCCCGTATTTGCAGGGTGGAGACCAAATAACCCTCGTTAAAATAATGAAGATTAACGATGGCGAAATGATTAACGGTGATGCACTTTTCACTATGGCGCTTGACCGTATTGTATTTGCACCGGGTGCGTTCGATGACACTGACGCTACAATCATTCCAGACGGTGATGGTGTGATTTCGAACAGATTCCTTGATATGACCAAGACTACAAATTCGTCATGCATTAGCTTGAATACGGCTACGGGTGGTCTCGGTTTCTCGGTTGACGTAGATAATAAAGTGTTCTATGCTGCACTCATTCTGAGCCGTAAAGTTAACAACACATGGCAGCGTTCAGCTCAGGTTCTGGAGCAGATTAACTTCAACGACCACACAGACAATGAAAGTGCGATTGCGTCTTATGGTGCAAATGATTCACTTGCTGAAGCAACCGAATATCTAAATCAAGCAGAGGAAGATGAGTCAGTTAGTGGTGAGAAGGGTGCTTATATGTACGCAGCTACAAAGGTCGGTTCATCTGATGCAGAAAGGATGTTTATCAACGCTGGTGAGAGTGCGTCCAAAGCATTAACTGCCGCATCAGGCACAATGGTAAGTATCGATGCACAGGCTTATGCACCTACAGGCAAGCGTGTTATCACTGTAGAGGTTGACCGTCCGGATGGTTCATACGCTGCACACGGAGCAAGTTCGGTACACTATAACGTTTCCATCACTTCTAAGACTGCTGGCAATTGGAAGGTGGTAGCTTTATTCAGCGACGGAACACGTTCTGAGTACACGATTACTCTCACTGTACAGGCTTAGGAAATTCATTTTCACCGTGACCCGCAATTGTCTTACGGGTTTTACAATAATTCCACTATCTCATACGTTTTAGTGGTATCAAGGGCCTCCGAAGTATAATGGTTTGTTGTCTCTCAATCGACTTTCCTTTTGTTACTTTCGGAGGCCTTTCTATTATAACATAAAAACACATCAATATGAAACTCGCAAAACAATACTCTGCTGTTGGTGCTCTGATGATTGCCGCGTTACTCTCTCTGCTTTCGTTCCACACAACACAGGACGTTACCGCGAATATGCTGATACTCATTGCACAATTTCTGGTCTATTCCCTAACCCTTTTCGGGTTTGGCGAAATTGCTAACATGCTCATAAACCGATTCAAAAAATGAAACTCTCAGAACATTTCACGCTGGAGGAAATGGTACGGTCTGCAACCGCCGGACGAAACAACATACAAAACACTCCATCACAGGCCGAAATACAATGGTTGCAATACCTATGTGTCAATGTGCTGGAACCATTGCGCAAACACATAGGGCGACCTATATCTGTCAGTTCGGGGTACAGGTGCCCGAAACTCAATACTCTTGTGGGCGGTGTTGCGAAATCACAACACCAATACGGTCAAGCTGCTGACATCAGAATTCTAAACAAACAAGATGGTGACGAAATTTTTGCGTATCTTAAGACTAATAAGTACGTATCGAAAGCACTTTATGAACGAAGTAAGTCCACTGGCGCAAGATGGATTCATGTTGCTGTTGCTGCTGTTCCTGTTCGCTATTTCAATAGCGATTATCCTGCTAAATAACTGAAAAAACACGTAACGAAAGTTAGAGGGGATAATAAAACCGACATTTAGAACAATGTCGGTTTTGTTGTTTCATACCCCAGCCCTATCTTTGTAGCGTGTTAATCATGAAACAAAATGTTAGTAAAAACCATGAGGCCTCACACTAAAAATCAATGAATCATGAAACAATCAGTAAACATCAGAAGTCACAATTACGTGTTTGAATCAGTTTGTGACAAAGCATTCGAGCGCAATTCAAGACGCGCTGAACTGAGAGCAAAATTTCACCTTGTTTTCACAACAAAGGTGGCCTTATTACTTGCGCTGGTGATAACGGGTGCCGAACCTTTACAGGTGCTGCACCCTTCATCACCATTTATGAGGGCTGCAAATGATATGTGGGACTTCATGACAGGTACTTATTACAAGTACGGCCAGGAACTTATATTTCATACGTTTGACACTCGGCCAATGGTTGGCGATGATTGGATAGCAATAACATACTACAAGAGAGAAAATCACCGTCCTGTCATGATTACGTACTATAACGATGGTCATACTAAAGTGGAAGATATGCAACTCTTAAAATCATTATACCGATGAAAAAACCTAATTCTCCAATCCTGCGATTTATCATCAAGTGTTTTATTATTATAATTCAATTACTATGCACACCAAAAAGTTTTTTATTTCGTGGCTAACAACAAAAAACAAAAACAATAACTATGAAACAGCTTTGTATAAATATTGATTGGTTCGAGGTCTTCTGTTATGAACCAGCGGATTTCGGACGTCCCCATGATTATGAACAAATGGGTTTCCGTGTGGCCATCCGTGACTATGGTACCAGAGTATTTAAACAAATGTTCACTGTCATTGCAGGCGGAAATCCTTGGATTGAAGTGAGACGAGAGCCGAAATCTGTTGCATCAGAAGGAGGAATCATGAACGATGGTGCTTGCTCCATCAGACTTGTGAACCGCTCCTGTTACGAACCCGATGCAGTCAAAACCCTGTACACGTTCCTCGCGTCTGTTGGCTACAACTACAAAAAAAAGACTGTGTGCGCAATATCCCGTGTTGACTTGTGTCTCGATTTCAGAACGTTTGCCAATGACTACAAACCCGAAGTGTTCCTAAAGGAATATCTTGGCGGGAAATACGCAAAAATAAACCAAACAAAACTACAGGCATGGGGACAGGATTTCTTCTCTGATAAATACTTCCATGCACTCAAATGGGGCAGTCCTTCGTCAATGGTCAGTACAAAGGTGTACGACAAGACAAAGGAAATGGCAGAGGAAAAAACAAAGCCCTGGATAATTGACTCTTGGGTGCAATCGGGTTTGCTTTCATCTTATGCAGACGAATCGACTGTGTGGCGGTTGGAGTTCTCAATCAATGCAGACTGCAAATTTTGGATAACTGACCAAAACAAATTTGATGAATATTACCAAAACAACGACATCGAGGTTTGGGTGAATCCAGCTAATTACATGCGCATCATTGCAGGCCTTGTTTCTCATTACTTCAAGTTCGTTGAAGTGAAAGAAGGAACGAGCAAATACAAATGTCCTGTGGTGAAGCTCTTTGAGCTTGACAACTGCGAAAGATACCTACCTAAACCACTGCGAAACCTCATGGAATCGGGCAGAGGTGAAAGGACTGTTATCAACAAACTGCGAAAGGTTGCTGCATCAGGAATAATCACTGACAGGTCGGTTGAGGTGCTGGATGATGCAGTAAAAATATTTGAAGAAATCTACGCTTACAGGAAACAATTTGGCACACGGGGTATTGAGCAATATATGCAAAACACAACCAAATTCAACGACTGCAAACGATTTGCCGATTTGTTGCTGGAGGTGCAGGAAGACACATCGCTCGACCTTGATTTAAGGTTGGCAGTCAGTCAACTGAGGGAAAACTATTGGGACTACATGCGCAAGAAAATACTGGCTTGATGGCTCAGAACAAAAAACGTCCGTACAGTATAACGGACGTTAGATTTCCAAAAGGTAACAAAAAGAACAATTATGGTGAAAAATAGAACAACAGAAAAAGCGCACGAAGTGCGCACGACCGCCGTCAAAATGACACAGCCAAAACCACTGGAAGAAATACTGAAAACCTTCCATGATTGCCGCGATTGCAAACACTGTTTCAGAATGTTCGCGTTTTGGCATTGTGAACTGTCACCGGAAACACCCGAAGACGAAATCGTGATGTTCAAACATCACTTCATCACGTCATGCGAAAAGTTTGTACAAAAATAATTGTCCCCGCCCCGTTCGGTCGCTCCCGCTCCCTCTCTCCCACCCCAACGTTAACCACCTCCCGCCCTAATTGCGAAATGGGACTCCCCGCCCCGCTCCTTCGCCGCGCTGGGGACGCGTCTCTCCTTCGCGCCGCGCTCCCTCGCGCCGCCTACGGCCGCGCTTATTCGGTCGCTGTTGCCGCGCTCCGGGGGACGCGTCCCCATAATCGCGGCTCTGTCGCTCCCACCCCATAATCGCGGCTCTCTCGCGGGGGCACGGCCTCCGCCCCCGCTCCTTCGCCGCGTGCGCCGCCGCGAGTGGTTTTCTTGCTGCTCTTGGCTCCTTCTATCCGCTTCGCGGTGCGGCCGCAATTGTCGCGGGTCCCGCGCGCCTCCGGCTCGGCGCGCTCTTTGTTTGCGTTTCTTGCTTGAGGCCTTCGTGCTTGTGGCTGTTTGCCCGCCTGTTTCTTGGTTCGTGTCGGTTTGGTTTGCCCGTTTCCCGCCCTCTCTCGCACGCTCGTTCGTTGGCGGGTGGCGGTTCGTTCGCCCCTGCGGGGCTTCCTTCGCCTGCTCCCTCCCCCGCTGCCGCTCTCTTGGTCGGTCGGGTGGGCTTCCCTCCCTGTCGGTCGGCTCGGTCGGCGCGCCCTCTTGCGCTTCTCCCTCGGCACAGCGGTTTGCCCCTTCGGGGCTGTTTTTGTCCCGCTGTCGCGGGGTTGGTTAGTTTTTCTCCCTTCCGTCCCCCTCCCGCGTCCTCGCTTCGCTGCGGTTGCGCCCCTCGGTTCGCGCTGGGAACCCGCGCTCCCTCGCGCCGCTCTTGGTGTGCGCGTTGGGCTGTCCTTTGTTTATCTCTGAGGTGTTAGCCCCGCTAACGCGGGGTTGGCTTTCGCCCTTGCGGTTTGTGGCTCCTTCTGATGATACGTTTTCTTGCTTGCGTTTGTGGCTCCTCCTATCCTGTCCGCGTCGCGGCTGCGCCGCTCCGCGGTGCCCTGTCGGGCTGTTGGTATGTATGGGGTGTTCTGTCCGTCTGTGTGCGCACACAGCACATCACACAAAAATGGGTGACTATTCATCACCCATAATCAAGTTTTCAATGTACCGCGATTTGTTCTTGAACCGCTTGAGTTTGCTCCATGCTTCAAGGCTCAAACGTATAGTTACCGCCTTGTGGCGGTTGGTGGAGGGACGCCCTGCGCCCTCCCTCCGTCCTCCGCGATTGGATTTGTTACACATCGATTACCCCCTTTCTGTATAGGTACATAAATAAACTCCTTCACTATTGTATAATTTTGCACTTTCGGCCTTACTTTCCTTAAGGGTTGCGCGTGCAATCATCAAAGATAATTCAAAATCATCCGTATTTACATCAAAAGATGTGCTTTTGCCATCGGGATAGTTTAAATAAATTGTTACCATAACTTTATTTGTTTACTGGGTTAATAATATAATAAATGTTCCTTTTCTCTAAGAGTTGGCCGTATCGCCATGCCTTTGTATAATTCTCAAAGGTTTGGCGGATTTCTCCGCCGTGCCTTTTCGAATATAGTTTTACTTCATACTTCATCATTCAATCCTCCATTTTAAAGAGATACAATGCTTTCGGATTGCCCGATTATAGTAACTGCTGATTTCAACTCCTTTAGTTACCAACGTCTTTGCAGTTGCGATGAATTGAATTTTGTCTTCTGTCGTCTGAATCTGTGCACAAACATCAACGACAGCATCTCCATAAACATCAATAACAATAATTCCAGGGTTGAACGCTTCGTTCAATGCAAGGAATGTTTCTGTCGCTTCTTTAAGTGCGAACCTCTTTTCAAATCTCTTTGTTGCCATAACTTTACTTTTTGATGGTTAATCTTAAATATTGTTGTCTCTCATTGACACTACAAAGATACAAAATATCTTTGATATATGCAAGCATTTATCAAAGAAAATGCACCTTCTTTCGTTAAACTATGTTAACGGAATATTCCCGAAAACAGAACAATTTTGTTCTCAAATCGAACAAAATATGTCAAATCTTTTTCAACTACAAACCGATAGCTACAGACACCGAAATTCTTTCTTCTCCGTCCTATATCCGACACAACACCGTGAATTGTCCGTCCGCGAAAAATTTGCACCTTTGCGGACGCTGGGGAAGGCCTCTACATGTGTTTAACAACATTCCTTTCAAAATTGGGGAGGCCGGCACCAGCAATAACTGTTCTAATCATTAACTAAATACTTATTTTATTATGGCAAAAGGTAATTTATTCCTCGGAATGGCTAAAGGTAAGGTGGGAAGTATTGTTTTCTCCCGTGCTTTCAACCAACAGATTACACGTACTAAACCAACATCAGTTAAGAACCCTAAGACAATCGGGCAGAACACCCAGCGTGCAATCCTCGCGACCATTGCGAAATCTGCTGCCGCCATGTCTGCACTGGTTGACCATTCGTTTGTGAATGTAACTTATGGTCCTGAGTCAGTTCGTCACTTCCGCAAAATCAATATGGGTCTTCTTCGCAACCTGTATATGAATACGCAGGATGGCG
>Ga0326511_10003137_pt1 | contig 13319 bp, 12 predicted proteins | sample 0_2496_0518_D_FD_203701 | JGI IMG/M metagenome (GOLD analysis project Ga0326511, IMG submission 203701) | Bovine rumen microbial communities from UC Davis, California, United States - 0_2496_0518 | ecosystem: Host-associated > Mammals > Digestive system > Stomach > Rumen | place: USA... | reverse complement strand
AAGTACCGATGACGATACCACAACTGTCGGCGACGGCCTTAGCACCAGGCAACTTGAAGAAAGCCGTCGTTCCCTCGTGCATCGCTGGCCATATCGTGTTGGCCCTCAGACGCAACAGGAGTTCAAATATCTTCCGATAGGTCTTGGGACCGATTTGGCCGTCGGGACCAGGTTCAAAGTTCTTACAGCTCCAAGGACGGGTACTCCAGTCCTCATCATTGATAAAGATACCGCGATAGGCCACGCTGGGTTGCTGAGTCGTGTGGAAGTCACTGCTGATAGCCAGCCGTCCCTTTCGTTCAGGCACGATGTCGCCCCACCACACCCAGGGCGAGACACCCGCCAAGCGCGAGAGTTCCAACAGCCCGTAGGCCATCCCCCTGCCGTTGCCGCCCTCCACAACGATCTGCCCGTCTTCCACGTAGATGCGGAAGCCGTCTGGCGCGACCTTGCCCTTCAGCACCTTGACCACAGGCTTGCCCGAAGCCACAGGCGTCAACCCCGTGACCTGCTGGAGATCACGCTTAAATAAGTCGAGCGCCACTTCCACCACGGGCTCCACCCGTTCGGGCAGACTATACGTGACAGGGTGCTGCCCATCAAACCACACCACCTCCGCCGCCGTCACTGCAGACACCTGCGCCAACCCTGTCAGCGACAAAGCGAAAAGGCAAAAAATTAATAACAGCTTTCTCATATGCTTGTTTAGTAGTTCATTTACGCTTGCAAAGATAATCATTATTTTTGAGTTTCCTGCACTTGAGGTCAAAAAAAGAAATGGAGCAGAGAATCTTCCCCTGCCCCACATTTACTATACCATTGGTTTAATAGCCAGGATTCTGCAGTTCTTGCTTCTCTGCTGCAGAGAGTGCATGACCATCTTTCTGGATGATATCTAGATAGGTCTGAGGAATCGGACGCAAATAATGATGGTCATCAATGTTAGGTGCTGCACCTTTGTTATAAGCCTTGGCACGAGCCACGAGGGTCTTCGTGCGAGCGAGATCTTCCCAGCGAACGAACTCACCACACATCTCGCGGGTCTTCTCATTGAGCAGGAAGCACATGGCGACATCGTATGCAGAACTGTAACCGAGTTTCTTGACAATGGCCTGATCCTCCTCGGGCAAACTGCTTACATTGCTGATATCGCTGACGGTCAGATCAGATGCCTGTGCATCAAGGGAGCCCATAGGCAAGTCATTAGACTCATAGTAGGTTGATCGGTTGCAATACACGCCGATACCCTCTACCTCTGAGAATGTGCCCCATCCAAGTGCACCCGAATTCCAAGCGGCACCGCCATCAACATGCTCCTCACGGTCTTCCCCTGCCTTCCACTGGGCACGCCTACGAATAGTATTCAGATAGTCAGCGGCCTTTGCATAGTCACCCTTGCGGATATAGGCCTCAGCCAAGAAGAAATAGTCCTCTGCAGAGCGAGCCAGCAGGCCATCTCGGTTTCCAGCTTCCATGCTGACAGTCTGGCGAGAGCCGTCGGTATATTTCGTCAGCGATGCAAAGCGAGAGATATAGGCATCATCCTCAAAAGGCTTCTCTTCAGCAGTGGAACCTGTTGGATAAAGCACAAAGGTTGTAGCCACTTCCTTACCCGTCTCACCGTCTTTCACGTTGCTATTATTCTGTACTGCTTCAAAACGCGTGTCACCTGGTTTATTAAGGATAAACATCAACGCACGATCACCTGGTTTGAAATCAACGCCCCTTCTACTCATCCCTTAACGCATGGGTGATTCTTGCCCCGATAATCTTCAAGGCGGGAATGGCGGTACCGATGAGCAAAGGCATAAAACAAAGTGACCATTTCTGGACACTCTGGGTGTTCGGAAATGGACAGTTGGGGCATCGACGTGTCGGTGAAGAGTTACCTTCACGGCATGAAATACCGCCAATTGTGTAGTTGCACCTCGGAATGGTCGTTCTCTAACGTCCCGTTATAGATAACTGCTCTGCGTCCTATGTCGCCTGATACATACTCACTCATCTTTGCAAGCTTGGATGTGAAGTCGGGATGAAAGGTTGATGACGACTTGATTTCGTAGCCGTCAATCTTCTGTTGAGTGCGCAGCAGGAGGTCTATCTCGTTCTTATTGGAGTCACGATAAAAGAAGAGATTGCTCTCAAGCCCCGCGTTGAATCTGTGCTTCAATGCCTCCATTACCACGAAATTTTCAAAGAGGGGACCACGCATCTTGTCGTGAGACAGTTGCTCCGGCGACTCAATGTCCAGCAGATAGCAGGCCAGTCCCGTATCGCAGAAATAGAGTTTTGGCGTTTTCACCAACCGCTTGCGTGTGTTGGTAAAATAGGGCGGTAAGAGGAAGATGATGTACGATGCCTGAAGTATGGACAACCACGCCGTAATCGTCTTGGAGTCCACACCCACCTCACTTGCCAATTCCGACGCATTGAAGAGAGAACCTATCCGGCCTGCACACAAACGAATAAAGGTGTTGAACTGCATGAGATTCCTCACTTGAAGCAGGTCACGGACATCGCGCTCCAAATAGGTCTTCATATAGTTAGGGTAGAGAAAACGCGCTACATTCTTCTTGGCGCAGATGGCTGGGTAAAGCCCGTTGAAAAGGATTTCGTCAAGTGACGCGTCGGCCATGTCGCTACGTACTTCGCTAAAGGCCATCGGCAGCAACTCAAACATACCCACACGACCCGCCAGCGACTGAGTGACGCTCCGCAGCAGTGCGAAGTTGGAACTGCCTGACAACACAAAACGGCGGTCGGGCTGGCGATCCACAATGCCTTGAATATATGAAAGCAATTCGGGAACGCGCTGCGCCTCGTCGATAATCATGCCACCGTCAGCCTGTTCAAGGAAACCTCGCGGGTCAGTCGTCGCTGCTGCACGAACATCAAGGTCTTCGAGCGAGAACTGCCGATATTGTGGAAACAGATGGTTCACTAGCGTACTTTTACCAGACTGTCGGGGGCCTGTAACACACAGGACAGGAAAAAAAGAGGCGGCTTCAAGGATGGTCTGTCCCAGTTCTCTGTTGATGAATTGGCTACTCATGACTTATGCAAATTCGGAATTCCACTGCAAATTTACATAAACCTTTTGTAAGTTCGTCATTTCTAAAGCATTATTTATATGTCAACCCTTCACTTTTTAAGTTATTTAACACGAAAAGAGCGGGGACTTGCCCCGATAATCTTCATGGCGGGAATGGCGGTACCGATGAGGACGGTACATAATATAATAATGTTAACGATGGCAGAGACCACGAGGAAGTGCAGCGGCTTGTCGGCCACCCATGTGGGGGCGGGCTGCGTACCGGGTTGGTAGGGGCTAATGCACAGTTCGCCGAAGCCCATCTTCACGTAGTTGAGGTAGAGCACGCAGGCGATGAACATACTGAGGGTGGCCATCACCACATAAAACAAAGTGTCCATTTCTGGACACTCTGGGTGTTCGGAAATGGACAGTCGGGGTGTTTTTGCATATAGAGAGCTGCCATTTTGACGGAAAGTGTCACTATTTAATATAAACCATTAATTACCTGATTGTTACATTTAGTGTATCTTTTTAAAAAGTGTCACTATTTACGCCGTTTTTTGAAGATTTCTTGTAAAAGTCTTGCATAAGTGCTCAGAATTTTGTATCTTTGCGGTCGATTATTAACCAACAAGAATAATGAAAATAACCATCATTAACACAGAGAGATCAGAGAAAAGGTACACGCGTGTAGAACTTGAAGAGTTTGTGGCGCAGTTGAAAGACGGCACCTACCGTCAGACAAGCACCACACGCGATGCCCGCAAGGAGGTATGCTTTGCCGCCGAGTGGCAGAAACAGAACGGAGAACTAAAAGTCAGGAACGACAATCATCTGATACTGTTGTCGCTGGAGAATCTGCGCGATCTGGCCACTGTCCGCGAATACAAGGATCTGGCCAATCGTCAACTTTACACCCTACTTTGTTTTATTGGTGACGACGGCCACTCGCTGCACATCGTCTGCCGATACACCGGACTGCTGCTGAACGCCTATCGCAAACTCCACTACATCTACTCCACGCAGTTGGGTACGCAGGTGGCTAACTATGAGCCGACGCTCGCCGCCAGTTGTAAGGCCAGTTATGACCCACAGCCCTACTACAATACCGATGCACTCGCCATCACCGTGTCGGAGGAACCTGAGGATGTCCCCGAATACCGCATCAAGCAGGAAGACATCAGCGACTTCAACTACCCCGAGGAGATTCCCGGCATGAGCCTGCACGACAGCCGTATGCGCCGCTTCCACGACTGTCTGGATGCCGCCACCGAGGCACACCTCGACGAAGAGGACGAACAGATGTTTGCCGTAGCCGTACTCGAGCAACTGGCCGACGGTTGCCGGCAGATGGGACTGCCCCAGGCCTGGTGTGCCCGCGTTGCCTCGTTCTACCCCCGCATTTCCGACCGTGTCAGCCGCGACACCATCGAGAGCGTCTTCCGTTCGGCCTATCTGAAGGAGACGCTGAAGCCCATCCCCCTGAAGTTCACCCGCCCCTCGGCCCTGCTCACATTCAAGACGGAGGCTTATATGAAAGAGCACTACACGCTGCGCCTCAACGTGATGACGGGCACACCCGAATATCGCCAGAACGCCCTGGGCTATGGTTTCCAACCACTCGACCAGGCCGCCCGCAACACGATGGCCATCAAGGCCCTGAAGGCGGGAGTCGAGTCGTGGGACAAAGACCTGAACCGCTACATCGACTCGAACCTGATTCCCCGCTACTATCCGATGGAGGACTTCATCCGCCACCTCCCGAAATGGAATGGTAAGCACGACTACGTGGGCGAACTGGCCCACCGCGTGAAGACCGACAATCCCTTCTGGGAGGAGGACTTCCACAAGTGGATGCTCTCGATGGTGGCACAGTGGCTGGGCAAGAACCGACAGCACGGCAATGCCATCGTGCCCCTGCTCATCGGACCGCAGGGCTCAGGCAAGACCACCTTCTGCAGCCGTCTGCTGCCCGGCTATATGCAGACCTACTTCAACGACCGCCTGTCGATGAAGAACGACAATGACATCTTCCTCGCCATGTCGGGCTATGCACTCATCAACATCGACGAGTTCGACGCCATGTCGAAGTCGCAGCAGCCCATCCTGAAGTATCTCCTCTCGAAACACGATGTGAAGTTCCGCCCGCCCTACGGCAAGACGATGGAGGAGCGGCAGCGCTTTGCCTCGTTCATCGCCACGACCAACAACCGCCGTCCGCTCGTCGACCCCACCGGCTCCCGACGCTTCATCTGCGTCTATGCCGACGAAATCGACAACTCCGGCAACATCAACTACGATCAACTCTACGCCCAACTCTATGCCGAACTGCAGCAGGGCCGCCGCTACTGGATGGACGACGAAGAGAACCAGCGCATCATCCAACAGAACGACCAGTTCCAGCGCGTGTCGAGTTACGAGGAGATGATCACCAAAACCTATCTCCCGTCAGACGAAACCCCTGCCAATGCAAAAGCCGTGCTCCTGCAGGACATCATGAATCTGCTTGCCGTGCGCTTCCCCACCTTTACCATTACCAAAGGCACGGATATGGAACTGGGCCGACGGCTGGCCCGTATGGGTTATAATAGGGTTCGTCGCGCCAAGGGATCGGCCTTTGTCATTCAGGAGATACCTTCTGACTGACCAAAACAACTTGTTTTGGTATCGAAAAGATAGGGTTAATGAACTGAAAAGAGCCTCTTAACGACACCAAAACAAGTTGTTTTGCTATTAGTGTAGGGTAGTGTAACTTTAAAAAAAGGTACACTATACTTAACAACCTGGCAATAAGAACGTTAGAAAGAATAGTGTAACTTTACAAGAAAATCAACAAAAAAATATGTCGGTATATATCAGACTTATCAGGAACAACATCAAGAGCAGTAGTTCTTACGGCAAATACTTCGCAAAGGCAGTGAGTCAGGGCGAGGTGACACTCGACGAGATAGCCGCTGAGGCCTGTCGCAACAGTGGCTTCTCAGAAGGTTCTGTCATCGGAGTCGCTACGGAGATTCAGGACGTCATGAAGCGGAGGCTCCGCGAAGGGCAGACCGTCGTACTTCCAGGTATCGGCAGGTTCAGCCTCCGCGCGGAAAGCATCGGTGTCGACGACCCGAAGCAGTTCAACATCGGCCGCCATATCACCCGCATCATCTGCGGCTTCCTCCCCGCCGGTCGCCGTATCGCCGGAGGCCGAATCCTCTACGACCTCTGCGACGGGGTGAAGGCCGTCTGGCAAAAGGGCTTCAAGCCCTGAGAAGCGCCTCTACGCCCCAGAGAGCGGTGGATTACTCAAAATTGCTAATTCCTCACATAAAATTCACAAAGACCTACGAAAGTCGGGAAATTGTTGTATCTTTGCACCGTGAACGAATCAAAACATAATCATTAATAATAAAGGTATATAGAATTATGAAAAAGATGATGAACCGGATGCTTGCAGCCATCCTCGTCTGCAGCGCAATGCTGGGAGCATCCTGCCAGGACTCGGATAATCCCGTGCTCCCAAATGAGACTGACAATCCTGCCACCACGCCCACTGCCGCTGAGGAGAGTATGCCGCTGACATTAGAGGCCAAGGAGGCTGGCGCAGTGGTGAAACTGGAAAAGTACCAAGATCCCTCGCTTAGGAATTTCTATTATAAGGAGGACGATGGCGAGTGGAAGGAATACACACTTGGCACAGGCATCACGCTGGAAAAGGCTGGCGACAAGGTGCAGTTCTGGAGCAACAATCAGGCACTGCACAACGGTGGAAGCGATTATGTTCACTTCACTGCATCGGCCAAGTGCTACGTCTACGGTAACGTGATGAGCATGATCGATGACCAAGAGGGGGCTACCGCAGAGCGCCCGAAGTTCAGCACCGACAAGGTGATTGGCGCCAGCCATGCCCTCCGCATGCTGTTCAGAGACAACGACAATCTCCTGAGCCACGCGACGATCAAACTCGTGCTGCCTGCTACGACGCTGACGCAACAATGCTATAGCGCGATGTTCTATAAATGCTCGTCGCTGACCGAGGCTCCCGCTCTGGAGGCCACGGAACTGAAGGATAATTGCTATTCGAGCATGTTCTATGGCTGCACCGCGCTAGCCGAGGCTCCCGAACTGAAGGCCGAGACGCTGGCCGAGGCGTGCTATTACGGTATGTTCAGTGGCTGCACCGCGCTGACTGAGGCTCCCGAACTAAAGGCAGAGACGCTGGCATCATACTGTTACCAGTCCATGTTCGAGGGCTGCTCGAAACTGGCAGAGGCCCCCGAGTTGCCCGCCACGAAACTGGCATCCACTTGCTATTACGGCATGTTCAGTGACTGCACCGCGCTGACCGAGACCCCCGAACTGAAGGCCGAGACGCTGGCCGAGGCGTGCTATTCCTACATGTTTAAAGGCTGCACTGCGCTGGCTGAGGCTCCCGAACTGCCCGCCACGAAACTGACCGAGGAGTGCTATTACAGTATGTTCAGTGGCTGCACCGCGCTGGCCGAGGCTCCCGAACTGCCAGCCGAGGAACTGGCCGAGACGTGCTACCACAGCATGTTCGAAGGCTGCACCGCGCTGACCAAGGCCCCCGAGTTGAAGGCCGCGAAGTTGGCGTCACGCTGTTACCTGTCCATGTTCGAGGGCTGCACCGCGCTGACCAAGGCCCCCGAGTTGAAGGCCGCGAAGTTGGCTTCACGCTGTTACCTGTCCATGTTCGAGGGTTGCTCGAAACTGGGCAGCGTGAAGTGCCTGGCTACGGACCTCTCGGGTGAAAACAGTCTTAATGACTGGCTCGTTGATGCCGGCACAGAGGTCGCTTCACCGAAACTCTACGTCGATAAGTCGATGACGGGAGCCGCCTGGCAAAATGAACGCTTCGCCGTCACCGCCGTCGAGTGATGTCGAGTACACAAAGAGACTGTGACTTATACTGATGTAGGCAGACACATTTATGAACAATTAAATGTGTCTGCCTACATCAGTATAAGTCAATGAAATAATTTCATTTCCGCTTTACATTTTCTCCGTCTGAACTGTATTATAAGTGTATGACACGAAAGGATGTTGAAAGTCTGTTCAAGACACACTACGCACAGATGTATCATCTGGCACTCACGTTGCTCTTCGACGAAGCGGAGAGCAAGGACGTAGTAGCCGACACAATTCCCGTTGAGCCTTACGTCTTCAACAATGTACCGCTCGACTCCATGCTCACAGCCATTGCTGCCGCCCACAGGGTTCAAGTGGAGTTCGAGAATGAAGCGGCCCGCCACCTTCGTTTCCACTTTGTATGGAAGCGTGAAGACAGCCTCTCGCGTGTAGTAGAAAAGTTGAACACCTTCGAGGCCGTGAACATCGTCGAGGAGGACAAAACTCTGTTAGTAAGATGAGACAAGCAAGCGGATTCAGCATCCGTAACGATGCATACGGTTCATACAACAAATGGATGTCGGGCTTCGACCAACTGACCTTGAAATATCAGACGAAGAAATTTGAGTTTATCAACAGTACCTATGTTAATGCGGACAAAAGCGGCGAGGACAACCAACTGGATATAAATCTTTTTACTGACGAGAACAAAATCCACATCAGCCAGAAAATCCCTGTTGAGATGAGTAATACGGCTCTATCGGAATATTTTTCCTCCGATTATTACGTTAATGACAGCAACTCCGTTGGGGCTTCGTATCAGTATTACGGAAGTTTGCATGGCCGCTCCAAGGGCAGCAGTCATCAGACAAAAGAACCGACTATAAATCTCTCTCGTTACGATGGGCAGTCGTCGGCCTCGCGCCGACGCTGCTCCATTAGATGAACATGAGTGTTTCCGCCGAACCGGGCGTAATGTACGACCTCTTCGACAGCATTGGAGAACATCCCATCGAGTGCATGCGCGTGATGACAGAGGACGAGCCGGGTAGGTGGCAGAACCTGTACTTCAGCGAAATCAAGGATTTTACCTACGAAAGAGGTCATGAATACGAACTGCGCGTGAAGCGCACGATTTTGGCCAACCCGCCGCAGGATGCCAGCAACCGTACCTACGAACTGATGCGTATCCTCGCCGACAAGAAAGTGGATCAAATGACATAAATATTGTAGGACGCTATTGAGCATGGCGCAGCACGCGGTAGCCGTAGACACTCACGACGAGGAAACAGATGAAGGGCAACACAAACGAGGCGTTGGTGGCGGGGAAGTCGCCCAGCACCGTGCCCTGATCAATAATCATCGCCTGGAACGGCGGCAGCACCGAGCCGCCGAGGATGGCCATGATGAGACCGGCAGCACCGAACTTGGCATCGTCGCCCAGGCCGTCGAGGGCTATGCCATAGATGGTGGGGAACATCAGCGACATGCAACCACTGACACACACCAGACAGTAGAGCCCCCACTCATCCTGCAGCAGGATGACACCCATAGTAAAGGCCATCGCCAACAGGCCGAAGATCATCAGCAGACGGGCGGGGCGGAGCCACTTCATCAGCCAGGTGGCGATGAAACGGGAGCAGATGAAGAAGAGCATCGCATAGATGTTATAACGCTGCGACAGCACCTCGGCACTCTGCTCGTCCATCCCCTCGGCCATAAACACACGGGTGCCATACTGGATGATGAACGTCCAGCACATGATCTGGGCTCCGACGTAGAAGAACTGCGCGATGACGCCCTCGCGATAATACTTAATACCACAGATGCGCCTGAGCGTGGTCAGCGGATGGACATCATGATTCTGATCGCCTATCTTCGGCATCTTGGTGAAACGGATGGTCAGGAACATCACCGCAATCACCACGCCAATGATCAGATAAGGCGACATCAGCACACTCAGGTCGGCATCCTTCAGCGCCTCAAACTCAGCATCGCCCAGCAGAGCACGCTCGTCGCTGCTCATCGGATTGAGACGGGCCTGGATGAAGTTCATCGCCACGTACATGCCGATGATGGAGCCACAGGGGTTGAAGCACTGCGCCATATTCAGGCGCCGGGTGGCCGTCGCCTCAGGGCCCATCGTCAGGATATAGGGGTTGCAACTCGTCTCCAGGAACGAGAGGCCACAGGTCATGATGAAATAGGCAATGAGGAAGCAGCCATAGATGCCCACCGCCTTGGCCGGGAAGAACAGCAGGGCACCAACGGCATAGAGGCCAAGCCCCATCAGTACACCGGCCTTATAGGAGTACTTGCGGATGAAGATGGCTGCGGGAAAGGCCATACAGAAATAGCCGCCGTAGAAGGCCACCTGCACCAGCGTGCCGTCGGTGACACTCATCCTGAATATCTTAGAGAACGCCTTCACCATCGGATTGGTGATGTCGTTGGCAAAGCCCCACAGGGCAAAGCAAAACGTCACAAGGATGAAGGGGATGAGATATTTAGAGGGAACCACCCCTCCCCCGTCCCCTCCCGATGGAGGGGTGGATGTACGGTTGTTTGATTCAGTATTCATAATTCACGATGCCAATTCACAATGCACAATGCTCAATGCACAATGCACAATGCTCAATGCTCAATGCACAATGCACAATGCTCAATGCTCAATGCACAATTCACAATGCACAATTCTTCATTCTTAATTCTTCATTCTTCATTACTTATAGATCGGTCCGAAGTTCTGACAGGCACGGTAGTCGGCTCCCTCCTTATCCATGCCAAAGGCATTCCAGGCTGCGGGACGGAAGATGTCCTTATCGGCGACATTGTGCATACAGACGGGGATGCGCAGGATAGAGCAGAGCGTCAGCACATCGGCACCGATATGTCCGTAGGCAATAGCCCCGTGATTGGCGCCCCAGTTGTTCATCACAGAATAGACATCCTTGAAGGCATCCTTCGAGGGGTCGAGACGTGGCGTGAACCATGTGGTGGGCCAAGTCGGGTCGGTACGCTTGTCGAGGATGTCATTCACCTCTGGGTCGAGATCCACGGTCCAGCCCTCAGCCAACTGCAGCACAGGACCGAGTCCTTGCACCATATTCACGCGCATCATCGTCATCGGCATGCCTCCCTTCGAGAGGAAATGAGAGGAATAGCCTCCGCCACGGAAATAGTCGCGGTCAGCGGGCATCCAACTGGTAGCCTCCAGACAGGCCTTCACGTCCTGCTCGGTCATACGCCAGTGCTCCTTCATCGTGGGCTGTCCGTCAGCGTCAGTCATGGCACCTGTGGCATCGAGTGTCGTGGCACCGGAGTTTATCAAGTGGATAAAGCCCTGTGCAGCGAGTCCTTCAGGCGACTTGCCCGTCACTCGCTTTACAGCCTCCGGACTCCAATAGGTTCGGATGTCGGAGAACATCACGCCCCGGTTGGTCAGCAGGTGGCCGAAGAGCATGGAGATGCCGTTCAGCGAGTCGTTCTCCGTTGCCAGCACGTCGGCCTCACGGATGCCGTTCCAGTCGAACGAGGTACACATCATCGACTCCGGGAAGTCGAAGTTCGGCTTATAGTCCGTCCACTGGCGCTGTCCCTGCACGCCGCCCAAGATGGCATTATGTCCCTTGGCTTCCTCCTTATAGCCCATCTCGAGCAGTTTGGGATTGCCGTGCATCAAGTCGCGGATGATCATCATGTTCTTAACCGTAAACTCCCAATCGGCGTCTTTCTCCTGACGGTTCTTTCCCTTGCCCTTGCCGTTGAAGGTTGTCATCGGTGTGCCGGGGAAGAGCGGACGGTCCTCATTGTAATCGTGACCTTCCTGGGGCTTGCAGTACTGCTCCACCCACTTCATGGCCCGTTCGAACTCCTCATGGTCATAGATGCCAAAGTCTACACGCCGCAGGATCTCCACCAACTCTACATACTCCGTGCGCATGCCGAGATAGTGCTGCATGAAATCAGCATCGACGATACTGCCGGCGATACCCATACAGGTGTTGCCCAACGAGAGATACGACTTGCCGCGCATCGTTGCCACAGCCTGAGCAGCACGGGCAAAGCGCAGTATCTTTTCAGCCACGTCGGCTGGGATGGTGTTGTCGTCCAGGTCCTGCACATCATGTCCGTAGATGCCGAAAGCAGGCAGTCCCTTCTGGGCATGGGCAGCCAGCACAGCAGCCAGATAGACAGCGCCCGGACGCTCCGTTCCGTTGAAGCCCCATACGGCTTTCGGATAGTGGGGATTCATGTCCATCGTCTCTGAGCCGTAGCACCAGCAACTGGTGACGGTGATGGTGGAGCCCACACCCTCGCGCTCGAATTTCTCGGCACAGGCGGCACTCTCTGCCACTCGTCCGATAGTGGAATCAGCAATCACGCACTCTACGGGTGAGCCGTCGCCATTCCTCAAGTTTGTCTCTATCAGGTTCTTCACTGCATTGGCCAGAGCCATCGTCTTCTCTTCCAGACACTCACGCACACCACCCTGCCTTCCGTCAATCGTTGGGCGTATGCCAATCTTTGGATAATTCTTTTTCATTTCGTTTGATTTTTGTTATTGGATATTCTTATTTAGTGATCATTCATCATAAAGGTAGAACATGCGCTCCATCAACTGCCACTTCTGGTCGGAAGTGCTGCCAGGCTTGCATGCCTGGAACATGGCCACATAGTATTCCCACTCTGCCTGTCGGGGAAGCGTGGCCAGACGAGCCATCGCCGTGTCCCAGTCGAAATCGAGAGGTGTTTCCACAATCATAAACAAGCGATTGCCAAGGATGTATATCTCCATTTCCAAGATACCCACCTCGCGGATACCTGCCCTGATCTCTGGCCAGGCGTGATACCGGTCGTGAGCCTCGCGATACTTTGCTATCAAGGCTGCATCGTCTTTCAGGTCAAGCGTCTGACAATAGCGCTTGACAGGCTGACCAAAATTCTTTTGTCTATAACCTTCTGTCATATTTCCTTCAATGCACAATTCACAATGCACAATTCACAATTCACAATGCACAATGCACAATGCACAATTCACAATGACAATTCTTCATTCTTAATTCTTCATTCTTAACTCTCAATCTTTTGCAGGGTGATGCCCATCAGTCCGATCACCACATCGTTTGACAGGGTGCGGAGCACGAGGCTCTTCAGCGTCTTCTGCCTGTTGAGCGGCATATCGAGGATGACCGCTGCCCCCTTCTCAAAGTTGCGGTTGTTGTAACTGCCGGGGGCTCCTGTGGCGGCGGGCCTACCATAACGCTCACCCATCGGCATCAGTTCGCGGGAGGTCTTGCCCGTGGCGAAGTCAAGGCGGAAGGGACGGGGCTGGGCGGCATGGAAGGCCAGGCCATCCTCATAGTAGTCCTGCTCGATGGGACACCAGTTGTGGGGATTATGCAGGGGCAGGCGGTCGGAGGTGCCG
>Ga0326511_10003136_pt1 | contig 13320 bp, 16 predicted proteins | sample 0_2496_0518_D_FD_203701 | JGI IMG/M metagenome (GOLD analysis project Ga0326511, IMG submission 203701) | Bovine rumen microbial communities from UC Davis, California, United States - 0_2496_0518 | ecosystem: Host-associated > Mammals > Digestive system > Stomach > Rumen | place: USA... | reverse complement strand
ACAACAGCCTCGACGGCCTCAACATCCACGGGGCCATTGTGGACGAGGTGCACGCGCATAAGACGCGGGACCTTTGGGACATTCTGGAAACGGCCACGGGTGCAAGGCGTCAGCCTCTCATGTTCGCCATCACGACGGCGGGCGTATCCCGTCAGGGGATATGCCGGGAGCTTCACGACTACCTTGAGAAGGTGCTAGACGGTTCGCTTGAGGATGACAGCTTTTGTGGGATCATCTTTACCCTCGATGATGAAGACGACTATACAGATGAAAGGGTATGGGTGAAGGCAAATCCTAACCTCGGGGTATCCGTGAAGCTGGATGACCTGCGCGACAAGATACGCAAGGCGCGAGAGGCCCCGGCGGCGCTCAATGCTTTCTTGCGACTACATATGAACGTATGGACGCAGGCGGAGACGCGCTGGATAGACCCTGACGCCTGGGCGGCTTGCGGGGAGCAAACGCCCCTGGAAGACCTGCGAAAAGAGCCCTGCTATGCCGGGCTTGACCTTTCAAGTACGACGGATATCTCCGCTTTCGTGCTGAAGTTTCCGAGGACGGGTGACGCGCTTGGGTGGTTCTGGATACCAGAAGACGAGATGGAAAAGCGCGAGCGCCGTGACCGGGTGCCCTTTTCCGCGTGGGTTCGCCATGAGTATGTCGAGGCGACGCCGGGCAACGTGATTGACTACGAGTACATCCGGCAACGAATCAAACAGGTTGCGGCTGAGTTCAAGGGGCTGCGTGAGATAGGGTACGACCCCTGGAACGCTACCCAGCTGGCAATACAGCTTGAGGAAGATGGCTTCAACGTCGTGCCTGTTCGGCAGGGCTTCCAGACCTTGAGCCCCGCGGCGAAGGAACTAGAGCGCGAGATTATGAGCGGTGAGCTCAAGCACGGGGGCAACCCTGTGTTGCGCTGGATGGCCGCAAACGTGGTGCTTGCGGTTGATCCTGCTGAGAACATCAAGCCTGACAAGGCCAAGAGCGCGGAGCGGATAGATGGGATTGTGGCGCTTTGTATGGCGATATCGCGTCAGATTCAGAGCGAGGATGATACAAGCATATACGAGACTCGCGGCCTGCTGACCGTGTAGGGGGTGATTGAGATAGGCAGAAAACGAAGACAAAACAAGTCGAGCAACGTCACAGCGGACGCGCTTTCGGCGCTGCTTTCGCAGGTGTACGGAATGCCGACAAAGGCGGGGATAGACGTTTCACCCTCGAAGGCGTTGCAATGTTCGGCGGTGTATGCGTGTGTCGGGCTGTTGGCGGAAAGCGTCGCACAGTTGCCAGTGAAGGTGTATCGTGGCTTTGACGGCGAGAGGACAGAAGAACGGGATAACTGGGTGTATCGACTGCTGGCTCATCGCCCGTGTCCGTGGCTCACGTCGTTTAACTGGCGTGAGCTGGCGATGTTCTGCTTGTGCCTGCGCGGCGACTTTTACGCCTATAAAGTTCGTAACGCAGTGGGGCGGGTGGTTGAGCTGTTGCCCCTGTTGCCCGGAATGATTTCGGTGCGACAACTCCCCACATGGGAACTCGAATACAGCGTTACTTTTGCGAATGGGGATACAAGGACGGTGGGCCAGCGTGAGATATTCCACGTGATGTATCGCAGCGTGGACGGGGTAACGGGGATTTCCCCCATCGCTTGCCAGCGTGAGACAATCGGGCTCACCCTAGCGGCGCAAGAACACGGGGCCTCCACGTTCGCAAACGGGGCGAAGCCCGGCGGGGTGCTGAGCATTCCGGGGAACCTTTCGGAGGAAGCATACCAGCGACTCAAGACGAATTGGCAATCCGCGTATAGCGGGGAGAACAGCGGGGCCACGGCGATTCTCGAACAGGGGACAAAGTTCGAGGCGCTTTCCATGACAAACGCAGACGCGCAATTCTTGGAGACGCGGCGTTTCCAGGTGGAGGATATAGCGCGTATCTTTGGTATTCCCCTATTCATGATTCAGAGTACAGAAAAGACAACAAGCTGGGGCAGCGGTATCGAGCAGATGAGCATGGGCTATGTTCGTTATACTCTTCTGCCCTGGGTGCGGCGTTGGGAACAGGCGATCGCAAGGGACCTGATCGACGATACCGGCGAGCCTGGGCTTGAGGTGCGATTCAACCTGGACGGCTTGCAGCGGGGCGACCTAAACAGCCGCTATGACGCATACCAAAAGGGAATCAACATGGGCGTATTGAGCCCAAATGAGGTTCGTGAAATGGAAGATATGAACCCGTATGAGGGCGGGGATATCCACCTGATACCGATGAATATGAGAGTGGACAACGAAGAGGATACAGAGGGGAGTGATACGAATGCCGCCACTGAGCAGGAAGAGCTACCCGATGGAGATCAAGGAGATCAGTGAGGAAGGATATTTCAGCGGGTACGGCTCAGTTTTTGATGTGGTAGACGATTGGGATGACGTGATTGTACGGGGCGCTTTTGCTGAGACGCTGCAAAAGAAAACGCCAGTCATGCTGTGGCAGCATGATAGCGCCGAGCCCATTGGGGTATACGAAAGAATCCGAGAGGATGAAATAGGGCTATGGCTGGAAGGCCGTCTTTTGCTCGATATCGAAAAGGGGCGCGAAGCGCACATTCTATTAAAGAATCGTGCAATTCGCGGTCTTTCTATTGGGTTTCTTCCCTTGGCTTGGGAATGGGAGACCCGTGATAATACCCGCGTTCGTGTACTGAAAGATATTGATCTTTGGGAAGTCTCCCTCGTTACATTCCCGGCGAACCCAAAAGCTGTGGTAGACGAGGTTAAGACAGTTAGAGGGCTTGAAAATTTCCTGCGGGATGCAGGGCTTTCCAGGTCCGAGGCGAAAGCTGCGCTCGCCGCTATCCGTGCCGATTCTCAGCGGGATGCTGAGGCGGAGGATGCAAAGAAAGCAGCACTCAACCTAATTTCTAAAATGCGAGGTGTATAACCATGGATGAGATGAAGAACATCCTGAACGATCTTAATAAGGCGTTTTCCGAGTACAAGAGCGCCAATGATGCGAGGCTCGATGAGCTCAAAAAGAGCAGCGGGCAGGCAGGCGAGCTTGAGGCGAAGCTGGCGAAGATCGAGGCAGAGCTCCAGGCTCGCGAGGTGAGGCTGTCTGAGCTTGAGGCCAGGGCGAAACGGCCCGAGCTGGGTAACCTCACCCCCGAGGATGTCGCGAACCGTGAGCACAAGGCGGCCTTTGGGAAGTTCGTCCGTAAGGGCGTGACTGACGGCCTGGCTGACCTTCAGGTGAAGGCGGTACAGGTCGGGGTTGACGCGGATGGCGGATACGCTGTGCCGCGTGAGATGTATACGGAAATTTTCCGCCTCGTAAGTGAGGATTCCCCCATGCGGGCGGTTTGTGATGTGCGCCTTGTGGGGACCGAGGACATCATTCAGCTCGTGGATAACGGCGGGCTCACCACGGGCTGGGTCGGTGAAACCGACGCGCGGCCAGTAACCGCGACCCCAACCCTTAGCACGGTCTCGCCCGTGTTCGGGGAGATCTACTGCCAGCCTAGCGCAACGCAGAAGGCGCTCGATGATATCTTCTTTGATGTCGAGGCGTGGCTGGCGGAGAGCGCCGCGCGCGAGTTTGCGAAGCAGGAGAACATCGCCTTTACTTCCGGGACCGGGACCAAACAGCCCAAGGGCCTGCTTACTGTTACCACCGCGACGACGGCGGATGATACGCGGGCTTTCGGGACTTTCCAGCACATCGCGACCGGCGTTGCCGCCGATTTCCCAGCGACCTCTGCCGCATTCGGGGACATGCTTATTGACGTAATCACGGCGCTTAAGAGCCGCTACTATCCGCAGTCTCGCTGGATGATGAACCGTCAGACCCTCGCCGCTATCCGTAAGCTCAAGGATAACGAGAATAACTACCTGTGGCAGCCTGGACTCCAGAGCGGCGAGCCTAACAGCATTCTCGGCTTCCCCTATACCTATAACGACGATTTCCCGCCAGCGGGCGCGGGTGCTATCCCCATCGCTTTCGGTGACTTCCGCGAGGCGTATATCATCATGGACCGGACCGGCATTCGGCTGCTTCGTGACCCGTATAGCAACAAGCCGTATGTGAATTTCTACATGACCAAGCGGGTCGGGAACATGATTCTTAATAGCGAGGCGCTCAAGTTCGTCAAGTGCTCGGCTTAACCGTTGGGGGGCTTATGCCCCCCAAAACTTTTAATGGGGGTGATTCTGTGGAGACGAAAAAAATCAACGTCGCAAAGCCTTTCACGTTCTATATCGACGGGTGCAGGCGGCGCGATTTCGAGATAGGAGAGCATGAGGTCCCGTATGAATGCGCGGCATACGCGGAGGCTTACGGGTTCACGAAGCGGGCCCCGGAGGTGAAAGCGCATGGCGACGGAACCGGTCACCCTCGAAGAAGCAAAGCTCCAGATGAGGGTGGAGTTTAGCGATGACGACGCGCTAATATCCAGCTATATCACGGCGGCGCGCGAGTGGGCCGAGGGGTTTCTCAATACTGCGCTTGTTGCCGCTGAAGGCGAAGAGCCCCCGGCGGTAAAGCAGACCTGGAAGCAGGCCATACTTCTCACCGTGGCGAACTGGTACCAAAACAGGGAGACCGGCGGAATCCCCAACGCGGCGCAGCAGCTCCTTTGGCTTGATCGTAATGTTCCCACGGGGGTGAGCCCATGAGCGCCATAATAATTGAAAAGGCAGAGGGGCTTAGAAAAAGTCTCGGAGACCCTCCGTGGCTCGTGGCCGTTGGCACAGGGGAGCTTGGCGGCGAGCCGGTAATCTTCGTATATGCCAAGGGGCGAGTACCTTTTTCTTTGGTGCCTGACATGTGGCGCGGGGTAAAAGTCTGGGTGCGTCAGGTGTCCGATATCTCCCCCGCCGATGTAATGGGGTGATGAGTTATGGCCCTTCCAAGAGGCGCGGGCGCGCTATCTGAGCGCGTGGGATTCTACCGCCTCCAAAAAACAAAAGACCTGATGGGCGGGTATACCGAAGCGGAAACGCTCATCGGCGCGGCATATGCCCAAGTCAACGTCACGCAAGCGCGCGATAACGTGATAGCGGACCAAACGCGCGAGCTAAGAACGCATGAGATCATCATCCGCCCCGGCGCGGCGCAAGTACAACAGGGGGACATCGCCGTCTGGCGGGGGTGTCGCCTAGTGGTAAAAACGACACGCCCCGTCGCGAATTGGCTGATTCTGGACTGCGTGACGGAGGTGCGGTGATATGGCCGTCTTCGCATGGGGCCGCCTTGAGGGTTCTCAAGAGGTTATTGACCGGCTCAACAAATTCGGGGTGGATATAGTCCAGGAAAAGCTGCGCGAGGCCGTAAAAGCCGGGGCGGAGGTAGTCGCCGAAGACGCCAGAACACGCGCCCCCATTGGAACGCGAGAGCCCCGAAAAGGGGCCGGGACTGGACGCCTCAAAGCCTCAATCAAAGTGAAGCTGGCGAAGAAGGGTATATCTGCGAAGGTAGAGGCCGATTACCCGCGCAACGCCGGAACGCGCAAGAGTACCACAAAAAAGCAGAAGGCTGGCTCAAAAGAATATTACGCGTTCGCTGTGGAGTACGGAACGAGGAAGATGGCGGCGCAACCTTTCATGGCCCCAGCCCTCGCGGCGAAGGCCCAGCAAGTGTACGACAAGATGAGCCGCGCAATGGAGGAGGCGTGTCGTGAGGCTGGCAGAACTGTATAGGGACATTTACGCCCGGCTAACGGGCAATGACGCGCTTGTGACGCTTTTAGGCGGCGAGCGCGTTTTTGATTACATGCCCGACGAGAAGACGCCCGGCCCGTATATCGTCATCGGCGACACCTTCGACAGCGAGGGCCGGGTGATGAGCGACGAAGAGCGCCGGGTAGAGATTCGGCTGCATATTTGGAGCTCTTACCGTGGCCGGGCGCAGGTAATCGAAATTGAGCAGGCCGTCGAGGCGGCCATGGAAAGCGCCGCGCAGGTCTACATCTTTGAGAGTTTCCAGATTCTAAGAGATGAAGACTGGATGCACGGCGTTTTAGTTTTTAGAACCTATATCGAAAGAATGGAGTGATTTTGAATGCCGAAAGTTGCATCGAAAAATAGCGTTGTCATGGTGGAGATCGGCAGCTTGCCAACTCAGATAATGGCTTGCCGCGACTGGACAATGACGACCGCCAGAAATACTATCGACGTGAGCACCATCGCGACAGAATGGAAGGAGTACCTACCCGGCCAGATTGAGGCCACGATGTCTTTTACGCTTCTATTTGATACGAACAATGCCGAAGCTGATGCCGCAATAGAAAGCGCGCAGTGGGCAGGGACGCCGCTCACTTTCCATATTCGCCCCGCTGGAAGCGCGACGGGAAATTCTGAGTATGTTCTCACGGCGTATGTAACCCAGTGGGATGTATCCGCGGCAACCGAGGATGCTATCCAGGTTTCCGTATCGGCGCAGGGCACTGGCGCGATCACAAAGAGTGCAATCTCAGGATGAGGATCATCAATATAGGCGGCGAGCCGTATGAGATCCAGTATGGCCAGAACGCCATTTGCGCGCTCGAGGATGAAGTAGACGACAGCATAATCAACCTTATCCAGCGGTTGGAAAAGGGGACGAAGCTCAAATTCTCAGATCTTCGCGCAATCGTCTGGGCCGGGATGCTGGGGAAGCGGCGTAGCATTACCCCCGAGGCCGTTGGCGCGCTTTGCGATGATTCCGACGTATCACTGCGGGCCATTGCTATGGAGTGTGTGAGCGAGCTTGTAGACAGTTTCCGGCGCTATATCCTGCTCGATGATGGCAAGGGGGACACTGAAAAAAACGAGTAATCACGAGGGCTGAGCGCTTGCGGGCACGTGAAGAGATGTACCTGTACGCGCTTGGCCCTCTTGGCTTGCGCCGGGAGGAGCTGTGGACCGTTACAAATGGTGAACTCATGGACATGATCGAGGCGCGGCAATACCGCGTTTGGCTCGACCGGCGCGAGCAGGCCATACACACGGCGGCCATAATGAATCTGTGGGCGAAGCGGCGCATATCGCCGCAAGATATCGCGGGCATATGGAAACGCGGCCGGGTGCTCGGCAAAACGCAGTTTATCCAGGAGTGGAAAGCGGAACGCCGTAAACGAAGGGAGGCGGAGTGATGGCAGCTTTTTCGGGAAAGCTAAATATAGTCATAGGGGCAAAAACTGACGAACTACAAAAAAAGCTAAAAAGCGTAAACAAGAGCATCGGCGAGCTTGGAAAAAATATCACAATCGCAACCGCCCCCTTGATGACCTTGCGAGCAACCGCAATGGGCGTTGGGCTCAAGATTGAAGAAGCATTTAGAACAATCAAGATAGGCACAGGCGCGGCGGGCGCGGCGCTGAAAGAACTCAAGGATGATTTTAAGGCGATAGCGGTTCTGGGCCCGCAAAGTTTCGATGACAGCGCAAAGGCCATTGCTGACCTCAACACCATGACCGGGGCCTCGGGGAAGACGTTGCAAACTCTTTCTATGGCGGTACTCGACGCCTCGCGCATGATGGGGACCGACTTGGGCGGGACCATCGCCAGCCTCGGAAAACTGCTAAACAACTGGAATTTACGCGCTGACCAGGGTGTAGAAGTTCTAGATAAGCTGTTCTTCGCCTCTCAAGCAACTGGTATGGGAATGGACGCCATAGCGCAAGGCGTGACCTCCGCTGGCGGCGCGCTTCGTACTCTTGGCCTTGGGCTCGATGAATCCATTGTCCTTATTGGCACACTGGATAAGGCCGGAATCAACGCGCAGCAGGCGATGAAATCCTTTTCAAAGGCGCTTGTGGCTCTTGCAAAGGAAGGCGTCGCCGATACATCCCAAGCTCTAAAGCAGATTATCGAACAGATCAATGGCGCAAGTAGCATGGGCGAAGCGCTTGACCTGGGTAAAAAGATGTTTGGGATTAAGGCGGGCGCGGATTTGGCTATCGCTATACGCGAGGGCAAGATAGAAATCAATGAGCTTGTCGATGCGCTCAAAACCGCAAGCGGCACAATCGCTGAAACTTCCAAGGAAACAATGACATTTGGCGAGCGGTGGAGCACTCTCGGAAATCAAGCCGCTATGGCGCTTGAGCCGTTGGGGACAAAGCTTGTCACCATGGCAGAACAGTATATGCCAGATCTGAGTGAGGCCATTAGCAAATTTGCCATTGATCTTGATGAAACCACCATAAAAATCACGGCGCTTGTGGTGGCGACGGGCCCGGCCATGATGGCGTTAAGCGGCTTAATAACGAGCTTCACAACGGTTGCGGGCGCGATAAAAGCCGTTGCGATTGCGCTTTCTGGGCCTGTCGGGCTTACCATAGCACTTGGCGCTTCGATCGTTGGGCTTGGCGAGTACCTCATTAGCCTTAAAGACACGCGAGAGGAAACAGAAAGAGCGGGCAAAATAACCCGTTGGCTTGCGGATGGGTTTGACAGCCTCAGCACAGAGGAGGCGGAGGCGCAGCTTGTTGGTATTCAAAACGAACTAATTGAGCTTCGCAGGCAGGCTGTATTAGCGGCAAATGAATTAAATAAGCTTGCCAGCATGGGGCAGGGCGTTATTTTTTCTATGAAGTTTGATGACGCTATAGCCAATGAGGAAGCGATAAAAAAAGCAATCGCGCTCAATGAGGAAAAAGCAAAGAAGCTGGCCGAAAAGATAGCACGTGCTAGAGCGAGGAACGTTGCCCCTGATCTGAGCGTTACAGAGGTCCCAGAAGGGAATAAATCCGGCGGCGGAGGCGGCGGCAAAAAGAAAGGCGGCGGCGGAGGCGGTGCAAAGTCTGGAAAATCGGCGCTCGATCTTTTCGTGCAAGATGTCCAGGACCGCATAAAGTACTTCAAAGAGGACGGCAATGCCTACATGGCAAAGATCGACGCCATGCAGGCCAAGACAAAGCCCCTCACGGACGATTGGAAGAAGCTACAAGACCTTCGCTTGAGCATCGACGATACAGCCTTTTCGGGGAAACTCCAAAAGATACAGGATGAAATTAAGTATCTCGACAAAGACGGCGCGGCTTTTGTGCCAGAACTGCAAAAGATGCTGGAAGGTCTCGACCCGCTTTCGGAGAAATGGAAACGCGTGCAAGATGTAATAACCAACATAACCGATAGCGGATACAGTGAGAAATGGAGCAACCTTGCGTGGGAATTTTCCGAGGGGCTGCTCAGCGCCGCCGATTATGCCCGGATGCTAGAAGTCGAGATCGCCGGGCTCACCGAGGGGACAGACAAATGGCGCGCGCGTTTTTCCGAACTCCAAAACATCAAAGCCTCTGAAATTAGCAAGCTCCTTGATTCACTCTCGCATCAGTTCGAGAGTGGCAAGCTTTCCAATGTCGAATATGAGGCCGCCCTTGCCGGGATAGTGTCTCAATTTAAGGAGTTCCCAAGAGCCGCAAAGATGGCCATGGAAGCTCTCGAAGCATTCCAAAAACAAAGCGAGCTCACAACCGTATCCGTCGGGCAGCAACTCCAAGAGGCGCTAAAGCAGACCACCAAAGATTTCAACGAAATGTGGGGCAAGGGCATAGAAGGCGCGGTAGACGGCTTTTTAGAGGCGTCTATCCGGGGCAGCGACTTCGGTGCGTCGCTGCGCAAGCTGGGCGAGGATATAGTGTTCACGACGCTCAAAATGATCATACTCAAGCAAATCATGGGTATGTTCGGGATGGGCGGCGGCGGGGCCGGGCTTGGGGCAGGGCTCGATATAGGCGCGTGGAATGCCGGATTTTCTTTCCCGACTTTTGCCAATGGTGGCGCATTCTCTCACGGGCACCTGGTTCCTTTTGCGAGGGGCGGCGTCGTGCATCGCCCCACGATCTTCCCCATGGCAACCGGCGCGGGGCTCATGGGCGAGAGGGGCCCCGAGGCCGTTATGCCGCTAGAGCGGGATTCTCACGGGCGGTTGGGTGTGGCTGCGTCCGGCGCAGCGATGGAAGCCCCGTCGGTAACGGTAAACGTTATTAACGAGAGCAGCCAGCCTGTCACGGCAACACAGACCGGGCCCGCGTTCGATGAACAAATGCGCCAGATGGTGGTGGGCGTGATCTTGCGTGACCAAGCGACCAACGGTCCCATAACCCAGAATTTTAGACGGAGGTGAGAACATGGACTGGCCTAATGTGCAGCTTCCAAGCGGGCTTGATGAGACGACGGAAGACCCCGCAATCAGTACGGAGTTCGGGACGGGCATAGTACAAACGCGGGCAAGATACACACGGATGAGGCGGACATGGGAACTCACCTGGGCTAACATGCGGGGCTCAGATTATCGAGCCCTGCGCGCATTCTATGAGCTGGCCCTGGGCGGCTCGCTTCCTTTCAACTGGACGAACGTAAAAGAAAATAAGACTTACAACGTCCGTTTTAAGGGTGAGCTGAAAGCGAGACACACCGTGATGAGCTGCTGGAATGTCTCCCTTACGCTTGAGCAGGTGTAGAAATGCTTGATCTATCTAATGTTGCGATCATCGAAAAAAATAAACTCGCCTCGGATGGGGCGTGGATTCTTCTGGCGGAGATATACGTTACGGAGGGCGTTATACTGCGGATTTGCCGAAATACGGAAGATATCACGTGGAATGGCGAGACGTGGACGGCGTTCCCTTTCGAGCTTGACGCCCCGCGTCAGAGTGCCAGCGGAGAAATTCCAAATTTTTCGATCAAAGTATCAAACGTAACGCGCACGGTAGAAAGCTACGTCGAGCAGGCCGGAGGCGGTGTTGGCGCAACGGTTCGCCTCATGGTGGTGATGTCGAATCATCTTGACCTCACGCTCCCTGAACTCGACGAAGAATTCAGCGTGCAGTCTACGAGCTATGATGAGCAGTGGGTTAGCTTTACGTTGACAGGCGCGGTAAACCTATTCCGCCGTGTACCTTTGCGCCGCTTCCTTAAAAATTTCTGTCCATTCCAATACAAGGGGCCAGAATGTAAGGCAACATCAGCACTCACAGAATGCGATAAAAGTTTCTCCGCGTGCAAGGAGCGCAACAACTCGCAGCGCTTCGGCGGCGAACCGGCAATACCGCAGGGTGGCCTATATGCGACGCGTGGTTGATCTTGTTGGCGCGCCGTTCGCTGACGGTGGGCGCGGGCCGGATTCATACGACTGCTGGGGCCTAGTGCGTGAAGTTTACCGGCGGTATGGCGTGGAGCTTCCGAACTATACAGGCTGTTGCTATGACTTTGTGCGATTCTACGAGGGGTTTCTTGAGGAGCGCCCCAAATGGACGCGGCATGAGCCGCCTGATATACCGACGCCCGCCGTTGTGGCGATTCGTTTCAACGCCCCGTTTGTAAATCATGTCGGGGTCTACATTGGAGATGGGAAATTTTTACATACACGCGAGAAAACGGGGGTGGTTATAGAGCTTATCCGGTCCCCCGCTTGGCGAAGAAGAATCGAGGGATTTTATACATGTCCGTTACCCTTGTAAAAATAAACAATCCTTTTGATATTAGGGACCGCGATATTACGAGCGTAAAGCTAGACGCGGCGCGCCCTTTTCAGGATTTTCTCTCTGAATATGTCCATATTAGCGATGAATTAGAGTACCACGCCTCCATAAATGGGCGCGTCTTTGCGCCGGATGAAATCCCCGCGCAGCTTGTCGCGCCGGGTGATTATGTCGCCGTCTGTCCCGTATTGCGGGGCGGCGGGGGCAACGGGGGAAAGAATCCGCTTGCCATTTTGGCTGGTATCGCGCTGGCCGCGTTTGCTTTTGGCGTCGTTGCGCCGGGGGTTTCGGGGATGTTCGGCGGGTCAGCTATCGCCGGAAAGCTTGCAGGCGGTATAACGCTCATGGTGGGCGGTCAGCTCATTTCCAACGCTTTCGGGCCAAAGATGAAGGAGTCGGAAGATACCGAGTCATACAGATGGGGCTCTCTCCAGCCTATCACGGCTCAGGGCGCGGTGATTCCCATCACATACGGAACCGTACGCACGGCGGGACAAGTTCTAAATCAGTATGTTCGCGTGGATGGGGATACCCAGTATATGGAGCTGCTCCTTTGCGGCGGACAGGGCCATATTGATGAGTTTTCGGATATCCGAATCAACGATAACCCGGCGGAAAATTTCCAGAATGTAACGTGGGATACCCGGCCCGGTGATAACTCTCAGACGCCGATTAGCGGCTTTGAGAATCTTTATGATACGCAGTATGTCGGGTTCACGCTCAAATGCGGCAACAACTCGAAAGGAGAAGAAGATAAGGATATCCCCGGAGAGTGGTTTGTCTCTGAGCTTGAGGGGGACGCGGCGGATTATCTTGAGGTTACGCTGGATTTTCCTGAGGGGATGGGGTGGTATCCGGAAACCCGCTCCGGGCCGGAATCGCACTGGGTCAAGCCGGAGTTCGAGTATTCGATGGAAACCGCGCCGGGTTCATGGGGAAGCTGGGTGCCTTGGTTTGTGGAAGAGTTCGAGGGCGCGACTGCAAAACCGTTTACGCGCGTAAGAAGGACTGGCAAGCTCACGTCTGGAAGATACCGAGTACGAGCGCGTATGCTTGCGAAGGACGGCGCACACCCCACGAAGGACAAAAACACCACAGTATGGACCTCGCTCACGACCGTTGTTGAGTCGCCCATGGTGCACCCAGGAAAGGCGCTCCTCGGCATAAAGATGCAGGCCACGGACCAGCTCAACCAAAGCACGCCCACTGTCACATGGCGACAGACAAGAAACAAAGTACTTGTGTACATGAATGGCCAGTGGCAACAAAAGAACGCGCGCAACCCGGCATGGATTATTTATGATCTTTGTGTCCAGGCGCGTTCACTCGATGGGACTGTGCACGTCTTCGGCGAGTCCCCCGAGCGCATGGACCTAACTGCATTTGCGGCCTGGGCGGCGTGGAATGAGCAAAGCCTTGGCAACCGTGGCCCCATCGTTATGAATCTTCTTGTAGATGAAACTAAAGACTTGTGGCAATGGGTAAACGATGTTGCCGCAAGCGCTCGCGGCGCGGTCGTAATGCGGGGGACCAAGATTTCCTGTATTTGGGATCAGCCTTCCGAGCCCGTGCAGCTTTTCAGCATGGGGAACATTGTTGCTGGCTCGTTTAGCGGCGAGTTTCTGAGCGTTGACGGGCGAGCCAACGCCGTTGAAATCTCCTTTTTAAACGAAGCGAAAAATTTTGAGCGCGAGCAAATAACCGTATACGGCCACGGGTTCGACGATGCTGACAACCGCGCAAACCCGGTATCCGTAGAGCTCACGGGCATAACAAACTTTGACGCGGCCTGGCAAGAGGGGCTGTATAGGCTCAACCAGAATCGCTATATTTTGCGAACAATAACGTTTACAGCGGAT
>Ga0326511_10003135_pt1 | contig 13322 bp, 14 predicted proteins | sample 0_2496_0518_D_FD_203701 | JGI IMG/M metagenome (GOLD analysis project Ga0326511, IMG submission 203701) | Bovine rumen microbial communities from UC Davis, California, United States - 0_2496_0518 | ecosystem: Host-associated > Mammals > Digestive system > Stomach > Rumen | place: USA... | reverse complement strand
CGCCCGATATGTTTGTTGACGTCAACCGTCAATCCTTTATCCATGAATAAGGCCGCGATAATCGGCAATCCGCCCGCGCGGACGTATAACGGTCATTTCGCGTCAATCGCCGCACGCATGGCCGCGATGAGATCCATCGCTTCCTGCTCCTTGCCTTTAATCAGACGTCCGACAACGGCACTGCCGACAATAATCGCATCGGCGTACTGTGCCGCTTCGGCCGCCGCTTCCGGCGAGCCGATGCCGAAACCGATCGCAAGCGGCGTATCCGTATATTTACGTGCATTGGCGCAAACCGCGCCGATCGTACTGTAGTCAATCTTCTTGACGCCCGTAACGCCGTTATTGGACACGCAGTAGACAAAACCTTTCGCGTCCTTACACGTTTCCTGCATGCGGTCTTCCGTCGTGCCCGGCGTAATAAACTCGACAAGTGCAAAATCATTTTCGGCGCAGATCCGGCGCATTTCGCCGGATTCCTCATGCGGAACGTCCGGAACGATCACGCCGTCCATGCCTGCTTCCTTGAAATCCTTGACGAATTTCTCAAAACCGTAATGGTACATATTATTGATATAGCCCATGCCGACAACCGGAATCTGCGTGAATTTGCGGATCTCGCGCATGATTTCGAGTTCTTTTTTCAGCGACATGCCGTTTTTCAGCGCAATAACAGAAGCCGTCTGAATAACCGGGCCGTCTGCCATCGGATCGGAGAACGGGAGACCGAGTTCGATGAGATCGGCGCCGGCTTTTTCCGCCTCTTTGACGGCGCGGAGCGTCGTTTCGACATCCGGCGCGCCGGCCGTAATATAGATGAAAATACCTTTTTTGCCTGCCGCACGGAGTGCAGCCATTTTGTTATCGATACGCGTACTCATTACTCAATGTCCTCCCCCAATGCTTTGGCTACCATTTGTACGTCTTTATCGCCGCGTCCCGAGAGGCAGACGACAACACTCTGATCCGGCGTCGTTTCCGGCATCAGTTTTTCAAGATAGGCAAGTGCGTGCGAGCTTTCCATCGCCGGGATAATGCCCTCGATCTTCGAGAGACGCTGGAACGCGTCAAGCGCTTCCTGATCCGTGACGGAAACGTACTGCGCAATGCCGGTATCCTTAAAGAAGGAATGTTCCGGCCCGACGCCCGGATAGTCAAGTCCGGCGGAAATGCTGTACGCCTCGATGACCTGACCGTCATCATCCTGCAGCAAATAACTGTATGCACCGTGCAGAATGCCCGGAATGCCCGTGCCCGAAAGCGTTTTGGCGTTGTCGCCGTTCGCGTCGCTGCGTCCGCCCGCCTCGACGCCGATCTTTTTGACGGATGTTTCATTGCGGAAATCGTAGAACATACCGATCGCGTTGCTGCCGCCGCCGACACAGGCAAGGACGTAATCCGGCAGTTTGCCGATCGCTTTCATCGCCTGCGCGCGCGTTTCCTCGCCGATGACTTTCTGGAAATCGCGGACCATTTCCGGATACGGATACGGCCCTACGGCAGAACCGATGATGTAATGCGTATCCGTGATATTCGTTGCCCAGTAACGGATCGCTTCGCTCGTGGCGTCTTTCAGCGTGCCCGTACCGCTCGAAACCGGAATGACTTTCGCGCCGAGGAGCTTCATGCGGAAGACGTTGAGTTTCTGACGCTCGATGTCAAGCGCACCCATGAAGACGTGACATTCCATACCGAACAGCGCGGCAACCGTTGCGGAGGCAACACCGTGCTGACCTGCTCCCGTTTCGGCAACGATGCGTTTTTTACCCATGCGTTTCGCGAGGAGCGCCTGTCCGAGTGCGTTGTTGATTTTGTGCGCGCCCGTGTGGAGCAGATCTTCGCGTTTAAGGAAGATTTTCGCCTTGCCGTAATGCTCCGTCAGTTTTTTCGCGTAGTAGAGGTTCGTCGGACGGCCGGCGTATTCATTGAGATAAAAACGGAATTCGTTCAGGAAATCCGGGTCATTCCGGTATTTCTTATACGCTGCCTCGAGCTCGTTGAGTGCCGGCATCACGATTTCCGGTACATACTGTCCGCCGTATTTGCCAAATCTGCCTTTTGTATTCATCGTAAATCCTTTCCTTTCTCCAAATCCCGTTTGCTTAAGCCGTCTTGCGAATGCCGGCTGCGATCAGTTTCTGCGTCATGACACCGACATCGGACGAACGGACAAGTCCCTCGCCGACGAGAATGCCGTCACATCCCGCGTCACGCAGGATCTTTGCATCCTCCGGACCGAAAATCCCGCTCTCGCTGATGAGTGTACGCTCCGTGTCCGCATAAGGGAGCAGGTCGAGCGTATTTTGAATATCCGTCGTGAAGCTCACGAGATTGCGGTTGTTGATGCCGATATATTCCGCCGGCGTCGCGAGAGCCGCTTCCATGTCGCGGCGGTCATGGACTTCGATGAGGGCATCCATGCCGAGGCTCCACGTCGTGTACAGATACTGTTTAAGCTGCTCCGGCGTCAAAATGCGCGCGATGAGCAGGATCGCATCGGCGCCGAGATAGCGCGCTTCGTAAATCTGGTATTCGTCAATGACGAAATCCTTACGCAGAAGCGGCATGTCGACGAGTTTGCGGACTTTCTGAAAATCCTCGTTGCAGCCGAGGAAATGCGGATCCGTGTGCACGGAAAGCATGCTCGCGCCATTTGCCTCGTAGATTTTCGCGAGTTCCTCGACGCTGTGTGAACGCGTCAGGCGCCCTTTTGCCGGTGACTGCAGTTTGCACTCGGCGATGAGATTCCACGGCTGCTCCGCGAAACGCGACGACATGCGGAAACTTCCGTACTTCATTTGACGCTTGATCTCGCTGAGCGGCATGTCCTGTTTTGCCTGAGCGACGATATCTTTTTTCTTTTCAACGATTTCTGCTAATATATCTCTCAAGGTAATTCCTCCTGTGTCATGATTCGATTTGACGGATCGCGTCCATGAACGCCCGAATCTTGGCCGGCGATTTTTCCCGGTTTTCCTCCAGGCTCCCGGAGATGTCAAATCCGTACGGATGAAACACGTGAAATGCTTCGCGGACATTGTCCGCCGCGATCCCGCCCGCGATGAGGAGCGGTTTTTTGACTTTGACGGCTTCCTCGGCGGCTTCCCGCCACGCAAAGGCCTCGCCGGTTCCTCCGGCCATCCCCTTGCGGAAACTGTCAAGCAGGATGATCTCGGCGGGAAATGCATTCGCGGCCTCGGCCGAAAATCCGTCGCCGTAGCGGTACGCCTTGATGACCGGCCTGTCGATTTGCCTTGCATAATCGGCGTCTTCGTGCCCGTGCAGTTGGACATAATCAAGATGTATCGTTTCGGCGATCCGGTTGACCGTTTCGGGATCCTCATCGACGAAAACGCCGACCGTTTTACATCCCGTCACCGCCTCACTGATCGCGGCTGCCGTTTCCGGCTCAACGTAACGATGACTTTTCCGGAAAAAGATGAAGCCGATAAACGCCGCGCCGGCCGCTTCCGCGGCTTTTGCCGACTCGATGTTCTTCATACCGCACATCTTTACTTTCATGTCTTCATCCCCTTTGCCAATCAAAAAGCCCCGACAGGATTTACTCCTGCCGGGGCGAAAATCTCGCGGTACCACCCGTGTTCGAATCATAACGATCCCTCATGTCCGGTACAGGTCAATGCCGATACCGTAGCCCGTTAACGGGGGCAACCGTTCCGGCCTACTCACGTCAACAAATGACGCATTCGGCGGACTCTCACGGGACCATTCATATCTCACGGCTGGCCGGACATCACACCTCCGGTTTCCCGGTTCCGGCTCGCTGTACAGTCGTTGGAAACATTACTATTTCCCGCTCACTGATTTAAACGTAATGTTGTAAACTTGATGGTTCTTAATATATACCACGATCGGAAAGTTGTCAACCCTTTTCCCGATTATTTTTCGGACTGACTGTCAGGCGGAGCCTGTCTGCCGTCATCCGGTGCACCTTCCGGGCCGCCGAAACACGGCTGATCCGGGCCGGCCGGGCCGCGACGGTCACCGCGGAATCCTTTGTGTCCGTCGCGATCCTGATGCAGGACGTCTTTGGATACGCCGAGCTGTTCTGCGACATCACTCCAACGGTTGTTGATCTTTTTCAGGTCAAGGACGGACTGGACGTCTTTGCCGGATTCTTTGGCAAGAAGGGCAGCTTTTTCGATGTCACGCGGCTGATAACCGTTTTCGAGCAGCGAAAGTGCCGCGTCTTTTTCGATCGTGCCTTTTGCCGCGATGCGGTCTGCCGTCATCGACTGACGTTCACTGCGGATCTGATCGCGCGTTACGCCGAGCGAATCGGCGACATCACGCCACGAGTTGCTGTCGGTTTTCATGCCGAGTACGTCACTAAAGGATTTGTTGCTGATCTTGGCGAGCATGGCTGCCCGGCCGATATTGCGGAAGTCCGTTTTTGCGTCAAGTGCGTCTTTGACTTCACTTTCGCTGACACCGAACTGTTCCGAGATGTGTTTTGCCATTTCCGAACTGTCCATCTGACGCTGCGGTCCGCCCGCCGGACATTGACGTTCGACACGCGGCTGATTGCCGTCGCGCTGTGCGGCCTGTGCCGACATGGTGGTAATTCCACCCGTTACGAGTAATGCGCCGGCGAGAACGCCTGCGAGTAATTTACGGTTTGCTTTCGTCCATTTCATGATGTTCAACTCCCCTTCCGGATTGTCTTGTTTTTTATCTGTGCCATCGTTTGATGATGGTATTAGTATAGGAAAGTCAGATTAGATCGGTTTTAATCTATCATTAGAATTCGGTTGTGATTGTCTGAAAGTGATCTGAAGCACACTTTTTCTCGTTCGAATATGTACAGAATCGGTTTTTCGTCGTATAATAAACATAGATTATGGCGAAAAGAGGTGACTTTGATGACGGAACAGGAAATCGCAAAACTCGTTCAGGATAAGCTTAATGAGGCTTATAAATCTGAAGAGCATCCGAAGAAATTCTTCCTTACCGAGAACGGCCGTGGTGTCGTGGATGGCGGCGACATGTACAATGCTCTGCTTGAGGACATGATGCGCGTCGTTCAGAAAGCCACAACGGAGATTCTGAAGGAAGCGCTGAAGAAATAATTTTTCTTTGTACGCTAAAAAAGAGACTGCTTTGGCAGTCTCTTTTTGTTTGCTAAGACGGGATTGCGGGGCGGTTTCGGATGCCTAAGCTGCCGGCTAAACGTCAGACGGTTTCACTTAATGTAGTCGCCCTGAATCAAACCGCTGCGCTTAAACAATTCAGGGCGACGGGTGAAACCGTCTGACGTTCTTAACGCCTTAAACAGCAATGGCATCCGAAACCGCCCCGCAATCCCTTACTTGTCGGTGACCCGATTTGCCTTTTAACGAGAAAAATTTATTGTGCTTCGGAAAGCAGCAGTCCCGCTACGGCGTAGGAAAGCATTTTTGCGGAGTTGCCGAGGGCGGCTTCGTCGAAGTCGAAGTGGGAGTCGTGATGTCCTGCGACGATGTCGGCGCCGACCATCATGTACGCGGCTTGGCCGCCGTGGCGCTGGACGCGTTCCATGAAGAAGGAGAAGTCTTCGCTGGCGCCGAAGGGGCATTTGTCGACGACTTGGTCGAAGATGCCGAGGTCTTCGGCGGTTTTGACGAGGTAGGCGGCGAGTTTCGGGGAGTTGCTGCCGCCGGCGGCTCCGCCGACTTTTTTGATGTCGAGTTTGACGTCGTACATGGCTGCCGCGGCTTTGAGGATGCGTTCGGCGTTGGATGACATGTACTCGTCAAGTTCGGTCGTTGCGCCGCGGGTTTCGAGTTTCATGACGGCGTGTTCGGGAATGACGTTTCGTCCGCCGCCGGCGTTGAGGGCTCCGACGTTGATGCGGGTTGTTCCGGACGAGTTGCGGGAGATGGCGTGGAGGTTCAGGGATGCGCAGGCCGCGGCGAGGAGGGCGTTTCTGCCCTGTTCCGGAGCGGCGCCCGCGTGAGCCGGTACGCCTGTGAAGTACGCGTCATATTTGCTCGTCGCGAGGAAGTCGGTGACGTTGCAGGCGATGGTTCCCGTTTTCTTCATTTTGAAGCCGAAATGCGCTCCGAGCATATAGTCAACGTCATCGACGACGCCCTGTTCGACCATGGCGTGTGCGCCGCGAACGCCTTCTTCTGCCGGCTGGAAGACGAATTTGACAGTTCCCTGCAGTTCGTCTTTGAGGGATGCGAGGATTTTTGCGACGGCGATACCGACGGTCGTATGTCCGTCATGTCCGCACGCGTGCATCGCACACGGATGAACGGAAGCAAATCCTTTGCGGTTGGCGCGGTGCTGCGGATCCGGCGTTTCGGTGACGTCATTGGAGTCCATGTCACAGCGGAGTGCGACGACAGGTCCCGGTCCGAAATGCATGACGGCAACAACGCCCGTTCGTCCTCCGTCCATTTTGTGAACCCATTCCGGATCGGCGCCCTCGGCGATCGCGCGTTCCTGCGCTTTTTTCAGCGTTTCCTCATCCGGCACGCCCATCATGGCTTCTTTCTGGACGGTTTCGGCGCCCGTGTGGACTTCGTAGCCGTATTCCGAAAGTTTCGAGCAGACGAGTGCGGCCGTACGGAACTCCGTCCATCCCGGTTCCGGATGACGATGGATATCCCGGCGCTGTTTGACGAGATCCGCCTGCATACCGTCAACCATGGTAAGAATTTCTTCTTTTAAACTCATAATAATCCGTTCCTTTCTTATATAAATTAAGACACAGCGAATGGCGGCCCCTCAGCGCCGCCCGCCGTTCATTGACGTCAAAACGAAAACGCCTTCGCCGAAACCGTGCGTACGGCTTCCGAAAGCGCGCGCGTCACGCGTACGATGTCATCGAGTTCCGCCGACTCGGCCGGATTATGGCTGATGCCGTCTTTGCACGGGATGAACAGCATCCCCGCCGGTACGTAACCGACCCAGTGCATCGTGTCATGTCCCGCTCCGCTCGGCATTTCGATGTACGGAACGCCCGCTTTCTCGCACATGGCGTCGAGGAATTTGACGACCGGTTCCTCCATGACAACCGGCGTACCGTTGGAGATATCCTCGATCGTCACGGGGATATCGCGGCGGGCGCAGATTTCCTCTACGGCCAACTTGACGTCAGCGACGGTTGACGCTTTCGCCTCCGCCGAAATACTGCGGATGTCAATGCCGAGTTCGACTTCGCCAGGGATGACATTCATCGCGCAGGGATGGACGCGAACGATGCCGACCGTGCCGACAACAGGCGGCTCTTTGCGCGCCGCGGCGGCTTTTTCGACCGCGAGGATGATTTCCGCGGCCGCACAGGCTCCGTCATGTCGAAGCGGCATCGGCGTTGCGCCGCTGTGATCCGCATTGCCGTGAATGTATACGCGCATGCGTGTCGGAGCCGCAATGCCCGTGACGACACCGAGCGGAATCTTTCGGTGTTCGAGCACTTTCCCCTGCTCGATGTGCACCTCGAAAAACGCCTTGAGCGGGCGCGTGTATTTCGCCGTCTCGATGTGCGCCGGGTCAAGTCCGCAACTCTCGAGCGCATCATAAAGGCTGATGCCGTCTTTATCCTTAAACCGCATCAAATCCGCCGTTGTCAGCTCGCCGCGCATAGCCCGGCTTCCGAGTGTCGCTGTCCCGAAACGCCCCGATTCCTCACAGCGGAACAGGACGACTTCGAGCGGACAATCCGGCACGAACCCGTCTTCCTTCATACTGCGCACGACTTCGACCGCCGCGAGGATACCGACAATGCCGTCAAAATTGCCGCCGCTCGGGACACTGTCACTGTGTGACCCGAACATGACAGCCGGGAGTGACTCGTCGCGCCCCGCCAAATGTCCGATGACATTGCCGAATGCGTCCTGACGGATCGAGAGACCCGCCTCCTCCATGAGTGACGTGATATAGCGGCGTCCCTCCTCATCGCTCTCCGTAAACGCGAGACGGTTGATCCCCTCTCCCGCCCCGGGTGTCGTGATCGTCTGTAAATGCTGCAGCTGCTGCTCCAGACGTTCGCGTGAAACCATATTGAATCTTCCTTTCCTTGTAAGCCTTCGAAGCAAAGCGATCGTTTACCATATTGTATATTATATACTTCCATAATTTTTTACGGAATTCCTGCATGAGCTGTCGGAAAAAATGTCAAAACCGCGCCAAATGAAAAACCGCCCGTTCGGGCGGTTTTTGTGTCAACAATCCATTTCAGTGTTTGATCTTTTTCGCCAGCTTCTTCGCCGTTTTCTTCGCGGCGCGTTTGGCGGCGTGTTTCGCTGCTTTTTCGACGAGCTTCTTCGCAACTTTTTTCGTAATCTTCGGCATAGTGTCACCCCCTCTGACGTGTCAATTACCGATACACCGCGAGCTCGACGAGATTGCCGTCGGGATCGCGCAGATAAATACTGTCCATCTCGCCGCGGGCGCCGTGACGCAGGACGGGTCCCAGGGTAACGTCAGCGCCGCGCGACACGAGGTCATCGCGGATTGCGCGGATATCCCCCCGCACCGTCAGGCAGAAATCCTGCGTCCCGGGCGCGGGACTCGCCGCCGCGGGCTGAAACTCCCCCGGACGCGTATGGATATTGATCTTCCGTGCACCGAGACGGATCGCGTAGCGCCCGTTCTTCGCGTCAATCGGCAGACCGAGCAGCTTCCCGTAAAAGTCAAGACAGGCCGCGAGATCCCCCGTCGTGATAACAAAATGATCGATTCCCTCTATCTCCATCATGTCACCTCAGCGGATCGGTTTATAAATGCCCGCTGCGCGGCGCTCCGACGCCTTTTTCGAGATATGCGTGCCGAGGACGACGCGGAACCCGTGCTTCGTAATGATCTGTTTAAGGAAATTCTCAAACATGCAGGGCGGCCGGTGATAGCTCTCCGTGCAGATGCAGGACGCGAGATGCACGGCGACTTCGTCCTTTTCGATGCCTTCCTTTTTCAGCCATTTCGAGAGATTTTCGAGTTTTGCCGTGAGACATCCGCCGTTGCATCCTCCGCACGTCAGGCTCATATACCGCGTTTCGGCGGGATTGTACTCCTTCATCGGCTCCTCGCCGTTATAAAACGCCCGCATACAGAGAAATCCGCTGCAGCGTTTCGTCACGAGGTCGCACTGGATAACGACAACGAGTTTTATCATGATACCACCCTGCTTTCCTAATCAATACACATATGGAATAATTCGACAAACGGCTTGTCAGTTCCTCTATTTCGCCCGAAAATCCTGTCAACGTGTCAACCCTGTTAACCATTAAATCCGAATCCTTCCCGTTTCCGTTGTCAACCGCACCCGGCTCGTCCGGCGTGCGGTTTTTTCTTTACATATATTTTACTTTATCCGCTAATATTTTACATATAATTTACAATTAGTAAAAATTTTTTTACAAATCTATTAATTTTACATTTCAAAGTCTTTATTTTTCCTCCATAATCTGCTACAATTACGCTATTCCAATCCAATAATTCTAACTTATACAGAAAGGAGTCAGTCATGCGCAAAGGATGGATTGCGCTGCTCATCGCAGCGGCGGTTTTCGGCGGCGTTTACGGATATACGTATATGACGGATCACCGCAGTGCCGCGAGTCTGTCGGCTTACTGCAACATCGACTTCCGCGGTGTGCGTTCGGCGGACGGCACGGTCCGCGAGGCGACGCTCTCGATGCGGGATTTCCGCTATAGTCCGGCGGAGCCGGGTCAGACGGTGACCGTCATCGCGGACGGCCGGGAGTTCGTCCTTGACGCGGATGTTTCGCAGCAGCCGCGGGCGTGGGATACCTCAATGAAGTGCACGAACGAGTTTTTCCTGACACTCCCGCAGGAAACGCTTGCCGCGATCTTGGGCGCCGCCGAGGTCCGCGTACGGTTTACCTATGTAAACGGTGACGTCATCGACCTGCCTCTCGATGCGCATGATCTGCAGTACTGGAAGGACCAGTTGCACTGACTTCAGCCCATTGTTTTATCTTTTAATTGATTCGAAAGGAGAATTCCAATGATCGCTAATGTAATCGGCGCTACGGGCGCCGTCGGCCGTGACCTCATCACGCAGCTGGCTGCCGATGAATCGTTCACGGAAGTTCACCTTTTTGTCCGCCGCGAGATCCCGTCTCCCGGTGAAAAATTCCAAATCCATGTCATTAACTTTGACAAGCCCGAGGAATGGAAGCACCTCGTAACGGGTGATGTGCTCTTTTCCTGCCTTGGTACGTCGAAGAAACAAGCCGGCAGCAAGCAGGCTCAGTGGCATGTCGACCATGACTACCAGATCGCCTTTGCCAAAGCCGCGAAGGAAAACGGCGTCCCGTCGTTTATTATCGTTTCGTCGATCGGCGCAAAGAAGACGTCGGCTGCCTTCTATCTGAAGATGAAAGGCCAGATTGACGAGGAAGTTACGAAGATGGCTTTCCCGCGCGCGTTTATCCTGCGCCCGCCTTCTCTGATCCGTCATCCGGCGAAACGCTTTACGGAGACGCTCTCTGTCAAAGTCCTGCAGTTCTTTAACAAGCTGCGCATGTTCCGCCGTTTCCGCCCGATGCCGACGATGGATGTCGCCCGCGCGATGATCCATTTCGCCAAGAATCAGGCCCGCCGCGGTACGATTATCGTAAACGATCAGGAGATTCTGACGGCCAAATAACCACACCACAATAAAAAAAGAAGCCTCGCGTGATTGCGAGGCTTCTTTTTATTGTCCGGGGTTCAAGGCATCTCGGCGTCTTCTTCATCGAGGATGCGCCCGATATCTTCATTGATGACCTGAGCCATCATCTTTTTCGCGCGCCAGTCGCCGTGCAGTCCGTCGAGGGCATACTCGGCAGGCAGGTCTTTCGTTTCGTCAAACGCCGCCGCCGTGTCAATGTGCGGCTGGGTGCGGATGTATTCGTTAACTTCGTTAAAGGATTTTCGCCAGTCTTCGTACGTCGGTTCTTTAAACGTTTTCTCGATCTGCTCCGGATTGATCGGCGGGAGCGTCAGGAGAATCGGGCGAATGCCGTGTTCCCGCGCCATGTCGGCCATGGCCTGCAGGTCCTCGATGACATTTTCCGCAGGGATCGATTCGCGCAGGCTGTTGCTGCCGCCCATAATGAGGACGACCTGCGGATGAAACGGCAGGACATCGCGCTTGAAGCGGTCTTTCATCATCTCGGACGTGTCGCCGCTCTGCGAGAGGTTGATCGCGGGGAACGAGAGGTACGAAAGGAAACTGTAATCCCAATCCGTCGGACAGTAGGAGAGATGTCCTCCGCCGTGGCCGATGCTGTCGCCGAAGACGGCAACGGTCCAGTTGTCGCGCGGTGACGTGCGGAACGTTCTCGCGTCGCTCCAACATGAGATCGGACGTCCGTCTGCCCGCAGTGCACGTACGCGCCAGTAATACTCGCCGATGCGCGCCCGATCGTCGTACTGATCCGTCAGATAGGAAACGAATGAAGCAACGCGGAAATGCGACGGTTCCCAGCCGTTCGGATTCTCCGGTTTGTGCGTGAGCAGTTCGACTTCGTATAATGCCGCGCCCGGATAAGACGTGTAAGCGTAAACGGGATAGAGGAGCGTCGTGCCGTTTCCTTCATTATATACAGAGCGCGGCCACGGTGCATCGGTCACTTCCTCACTGTCCGGGAGGACCGGGGCGGGGATTGACGGCAGGGAGATCGCATTGCCGTCAAAGTCAAACGCCTGCACCGAATAGGTGAGATGACGCATGGTGTCTTCGCCGGAAACGGTATGCGGCACGATCATGTCATTCGAGTAAACTTTCGGCACACGCTCGACCATGCGTCCCGCTGCGTCGTGGAACTCGGCGCTGTACCAGACGGCATCGGGATTTTCCTCCCAATGCAGGTGATATGTCGTCGGATGAATACCGACTGCCGTTTTCGCCGCCGCGACGATCCCGTCCGGCCGTGTCAAAGGATTCCCGCCGAGCGAATGGATTGACCAGACCGCCGGCACGAGCAGCAGGGCCAGTCCTACGAGCATGCCTTGGAGATATCGTTTTTGCAGTTTCATAGAACCGCCCCCTTTCTTTGACTCTATTATAGAGTAAAGTGATACTTGATTCAAATACTTCTTTTTGCCTTATCTTGATGCCCGCTAAGCATAAACGCCCGCGTCAAACTCCCACTATGCACGGTGCACGCGGTACGGTATAATGGAATAGTAAATACGAACACGAAAGGATTCTTTTATGAAAAACAGCCGCGACTTTGCCGAGCTTCCACTCGGAAAACTCATCATCCGCTGCGCTCTGCCGGCGACGATCAGCATGAGCGCGATTGCGCTTTATTCGATCATTGACGGCGTGTTTGTCGGGTATTTTCTCGGTGCGACTGCACTGGCGGCCGTCAATCTCGTCATGCCGATTTTTATGCTTGTTTCGGCCGTTATTGACATGATCGCGGCAGGCTCGTCCGTGCAGATTGCCGCGCGTCTCGGTGCGGGAAAAAACGGAGAAGCCTGCCGCATTTTGACGTCTTCCCTGCTCGCGATTTTCCTCGTTTCGATCGCGGTCGCCGTCGTCATCCGGATCGGTACGGAGCCGTTCCTGCATGTGATCGGCGCCGATCCCGCCGTGATTCGTGAGGCCGCGACGTATCTGTATATCCTCGCGGGCGCCTCGCCGCTCTTTCTGTATTTCTTTGCCATGGACAATTACCTTCGCATTTGCGGTTGGCAAAACTACAGCATGGGCGTCAATGTCGGGACGGCGTTTCTGAGTATTTTCCTCGACTATCTGATGATTGTCCGCTGGAACTGGGGCATCGAGGGCGCGGCTCTCGCGACGGCGGTTTCTCTGACGGCGGGAGCCTGGCTGAATTTACTCCCGTTTCTCGCGCACCGCACGGAACTGCGCTTTGTGCGTCATGTCATCCCCTTCCGTCAGTTCCGCAAACTCGCGTTTAACGGATCGTCCGATTTCTTTGACAGTACGGCTTCGTCGCTCATGAGCCTCATTGTCAACGCCGTCCTGATAAAACTCGGCGGAACGCTCGCCGTCGCCGCATTTTCTGTCGTCATGTACCTCGACAGCGTCGTTTCGATGCTCGTCTTCGGTCTGACGTCATCGTTGCAGCCCGCGATTTCCTATTGTTACGGCGCCAAACTGCGCGAGCGGACGCGGCGTCTCCAGAAATACATCATGATCGGCGCGGCGCTGCTTTCTCTTTCCGCCCTCGTCCTCCTGAAAACGGCAGGTCCGTGGGCATTGACATTTTTTGTCACGCCCGGTGACACGACGCTGATGAATCTCTCGCTCGCAACGCTCTCCGCGTTCGCCCTCTCCTATCTCGTCAAATGGGTCGACATCTGCGTGTCGAGCTACTTTACCGCGCTCGAAC
>Ga0326511_10003133_pt1 | contig 13324 bp, 13 predicted proteins | sample 0_2496_0518_D_FD_203701 | JGI IMG/M metagenome (GOLD analysis project Ga0326511, IMG submission 203701) | Bovine rumen microbial communities from UC Davis, California, United States - 0_2496_0518 | ecosystem: Host-associated > Mammals > Digestive system > Stomach > Rumen | place: USA... | reverse complement strand
CGGCGGAGTATTTCCTGTTCGCTCAGTTCAAGTTCATATACGTTCATATCGTTTTATCTTGCATTTTGGCGCAAAGATACGCAAAATATGTGATTGTTCCAAATATAAGCAACTGAAAAATACGGTACACCGGCCTTATTCAGCTTTGCGGTCGTCAATGTTGTCACCTTCGGTGGGCTTCAGTTCTTCCTTGAAGTCGGTGATGCCGTTCTCAATGAGAATGTTGTACCACTGCAGCAATTTCTTGATGTCACTGTTATGAACGCGTTCGCGGTCGAAGTTGGGCAGCACTTTTGCGAAATACTCGCGCAGTTCTTCGCTGCCGGCCTTCTTGATGTCGAGGCTTGCTTTCTTGCCTTCCTCCAGTGTCTTCAGGTTCTCAAGAACATCCATGAGGGGGATGTCGTCGGTATCAGTGAACATAGCGATGTCGCTGAGTGAAGTGATGCGGTCGGTGGCAAAGGCAGGTCCACGGCGGTGGGTAGCGTCGAGGGCTTCGACGATGAGGTTGTTCTTACCGCGTGATACGAGTCTGAAGAGGCCTGGACGGCCAGAGATAGCTAAAATTGTCTGTTGCATTTTCTTATAAATTGAATTGATAATTCTTATTTTAATTGATAGATGATATGCTTATTATAATTGTTTGATGATTTTTTCTATTTGTGGAGCAAGTGCTTGCTCACCGTCATTGACGATCTCGAAGTGGGCGCGTTGGCGCAGTAGCTCTTGTGGCCATTGTTTGGCCATCCACTGCCGTGCCTGCTCCTCGCTGATGCCGTCGCGACACATGATGCGCTGTATGCGTACTGCCTCGGGTGCAGTGACCACCACCACACGGTCTACCAGGCTTTCGAAGCCTGATTCGAAGAGTATGGCACACTCCATCCATTGCATGCCGCTCTCTCGGAAGTCGGCAGCCACCGCAGGATGTACGATGGCATCGATGGCACGGGCGTTGTCCTCTGAAGCCAGCAGGAAGCGTGCCACTACAGGCTTGTTGAGGGTGCCGTCAGGCAGATAGGTGTCAATACCTATCAGCTGGGACAGCGCAGTACGCAGCTTCGCTGAGGTGCGCATGAGCCGTTTGGCAGCTGCGTCGCAGTCGTAGATGCTGATGCCGCGCTCGGCCAGCAAGTGGCAGACATAGCTCTTGCCGCTTCCTATTCCTCCTGTAATGCCTATTTTCATTCCTCTTCAATCAGATAGTCCACCCACATTGTGTCCAGCCTTGCCCGTGTGATGCCTTCGGGCACCTGTTGCAGGGTGATGCGACACTTCGACGAGGTCGAGGGATCCAGTTCCTGATAGTCGGCTGTTACGACAAAGTCCTGTGCCTTGAGCGTCTGGAACCGCTTCATGCCCGTTACGAAGTGTACGCGCACCTTGGCCGGGAACGTGCGGAGTGTTTCGCCCTCGGGCATGTTGATGCCCTGCACGGGAATGCCGTCTATGCTCTCCTCAATGAGGATGTCGGTCATGAATTGTATGCCTACATGGTCGGGCACCATCTTGACACCAGCCATTTTCTGCAAGGGGCAGTCTACGGTCAGCGTGTCTCGCACATCGACGAAATTGAGCGACTCAGTATATACCCGTGTGATATTCTCCAGTTTCTCTGACGGCGCATAGACATAAACGCTTTCAGGCGAATAGGCCACGTCCGAGAGGTAGTGTAGGTCTTCAGGCGTGACCGTTCCTTTCCAAACGACGGGAACCTTTTTTCTTTCACCTTTATTATAATAGAACACCAGCTTTTCAGGCTTGATACTTATCACCTTGGTCGAAGCTTTCAGACGTGCGGTGACCATCTTCGTCAGGTCTGCATTGCTGATAGTGCCGCGCCCGTCGTGGGCATAGTCGTTGAAGTCGATTTTAATGGGCGAGCGCAGGTCGCCTGTGAGATAGGCGGCAATCATGTAGCCCTTGTCGCTGACCGTCACCCGGATGGTGTCGTTTTCTGGCGAGGTGAGCACCGTGTTCTTGTCGATGTTGGTATAGTAAACGGGTATTCGCAGCTCTTTCTCGAACGTCTCGTTGAGGGTCATCATCAGCCAGAAGATGCCTGCGATAGCGAAAAAGAACAAAAAAATCAGAAATTCCCTGTTCGTTCTGCTGAACAGGAAATTACTGACTGAACGGAATATCTCGCTTACTTTCAAGATGCTCGTTTTTTATTTCTGAAGAGGCGTCGTTGCCATATCCTTGAACACAGAGCCTTTGTCGACGGTAACAACCACGTCGCGTGCAATCTTCACATCGACGGTGTTGCGGCTGAGGTCTACGCTCTTCACTGTGCCATAGATGCCACCGCCTGTAACGACGGGAGTACCTTCTGTCAGTTCGTTCTGGAATTTCTGTATCTCTTTCTGGCGCTTTTGCTGCGGGCGTATCATAAAGAAGTACATGACGGCAAAGATTGCCACCATCATGAGAATCATGCTCATGCCACCGCCGCCCTGAGCGGCTTGAAGAATAATGTTTGTCATCATTTTGCTATTGTTGTTATTTGTTTGTTTGTTTCTTTTCGTCGATGTGTTTCAGCAGGCGTCCCGTTTGTATCAGATGCCGGGCAATGGCATCCAGCATGCCGTTGATATAGCCGCCGCTGCGCGGGGTAGAGTAGTACTTGGCCAGCTCCACGTATTCGTTGATGGTCACATTGATGGGAATGCTGGGGAACGTCATCATTTCGGCAATGGCTATCTGCATGATAATCACGTCCATATAAGCCAGACGTGAGAAATCCCAGTTGCGTGATGCCTCGCTCATGAAGCGTTGGTACTCGTCGGCATTGAGGATGGTGGCACGGAACAGCTTGCGTGCATACTCTTTCTCTTCCTCGCTGTCGTATTCGGGCAGCAGTTCCTGTTTGGCACCGTTCTTCTCGTCAAAGCGCTTGATGGTTTTCAGCACGAAGGTGTCTACCACGTCCTTGTCGTCGTTCCAGTAGAGGCTCTGCTCTTCGAGGAAGGCATCAAGGTCGGCATTCTCTTGGATAAGCGTGCGATAGAGTCGTCGCCACAACTCTCGGTCTGTGGCATAGTCATCGCTTTTGCTCTCCATATATTCCTTATATATTTGGCTTTGTTCTATCTGGTCGAACAGCTTGCCCACGAACTCAGGGCTGTCTGCCCAGGAGCGTTTCTGCGATTCCTGGAACTCAGCCAACTGCTTGTTGCTCTCCAACTGGAGGGCGAAACGGTTCAGTGCAAACTTCGACGAGGGTTCGGGCCGTCCTTCACGGAGGGCGCGTCCGCGTTCAATCTCCAACCGTCGGCGTGATTCGGCTGTAATGGCAATAATCAGTGCTAATAGATAATTATAGAGGTCGTATGCCTTTGAGAGACTGAAAAAGAGCTCTTTCTCTGCTGTGTCGATGTTCTTGTTACCGTTTTGATAGTATGCGTAGGTTAACTGAACAATTTTAATTCTGATGATTTCTCTGTTGATCATATCTCTTTTCGCTAAAAAACATATTTATCGGTTGCAAAATTAGGTATTTTTCTGTGATTAGACAAGAAAAAGAGTCTTTTTTTGCGTTTTTTTTATATTAATTATTTCGTAATTTGGTAGAAATTAGTAACTTTGCACCGCTTTTCGCGAAAGCACAACGAAAAAGGTATTCGTGTGATGGTGAATTAAGCAAGAATTTTTTTATTATTAACACTTAATTTAGAGTAACACAAAGTTATGAGAGAAATTGAAATCAAAGGTCAGAAGCGCGAGACCATCGGTAAGAAGGCTTCAAAGATGATGCGTAAGGAGGGTCTGGTGCCCTGCAACCTCTATGGCGAGGAGAAGGACGAGAAGGGTCTGCCCGTTGCCTTGTCGTTTGCCGTTCCTTTCTCAGAGTTGCGCAAGGCTGTCTACACTCCCCACGTTTATGTTGTAGCCCTCGATATCGACGGCAAGAAGTGCAAGGCCATCATCAAGGAACTGCAGTTCCATCCTACGACCGATGCCCTGCTGCATGCTGATTTCTATGAGGTGAACGACACCAAGCCCATCGTAGTTGGCATTCCTGTGAAGCTCAACGGTCTGGCACAGGGCGTTCGTGAGGGTGGTAAGCTGAACCTCTCGATCCGTAAGATTGACGTGAAGGCTCCTTACAAGAATATTCCTGAGATTCTGAATGTTGATGTTACCAACCTCGGTCTCGGTAAGGCTATCAAGGTAGGTGAGTTGAGCTTCGAAGGTCTTGAACTGGCTACATCTGCTCAGGTGGTTGTTTGCTCAGTCAAGGAGACCCGTGCTTCTAAGGCTGCTGCTGCTGAAGCTGCCGGTAAGTAATTCGGAACATGGACAAATACTTAATTGTAGGTTTGGGGAACATAGGTTCGGAATACGAGCAGACCCGCCACAATACAGGATTTATGGTATTGGATGCTTTTGCGAAAGCATCCAATATCTGTTTTGAGGACAAGCGTTACGGTTTCGTGGCTGAGACATCGCTCAAGGGGCGTAAAGTGCTGCTGCTGAAACCGTCTACCTATATGAATCTGAGCGGTAATGCCGTGCGCTACTGGCTGAACAAAGAGAATATCGACCAGAGCCGCCTGCTTGTCGTGAGTGATGATGTGGCCCTGCCGTTGGGTGCTTTCAGGCTGAAGGCCAGTGGCTCTAACGGTGGTCATAACGGCCTGGGGCATATCCAGCAGCTGATAGGCCAGAACTATCCCCGTTTGCGCATGGGCATCGGCAATGACTATCCGCAAGGCGGGCAGATCGACTGGGTGCTGGGACGTTACACAGATGATGAACTGAAAGAGCTGCAGCCCAGTATCGACACGGCTGTTGAGATAATCAAGAGCTTTGTGCTTGCCGGCATCGACGTGACGATGAACCAGTTTAACAAGCTTGGTAAGGGAAAGTGAGGAGAATTGAGAATTGAGAGTGAACCGTTATGAATGAGGCGAGATTAGACAAATGGCTGTGGGCAGCCCGTATTTTCAAGACCCGCTCTATCGCTGCCGATGCCTGTAAGAACGGACGTGTGACGGTGAACGGGGTGCTGGTCAAGCCCTCGCGCACGGTGAAGGAGGGCGATACCGTTGGGGTGCGCAAGCCCCCTGTGACCTATTCGTTCAAGATACTGAAGCCCATCGAACAGCGTGTGGGAGCCAAGTTGCTGCCTGAGATCTATGAGAATGTGACCACTCCTGACCAGTACGAGTTGTTAGAGATGAACCGCATCAGCGGCTTTGTCAACAGAGCGCGTGGCACGGGTCGCCCCACCAAGAAAGACCGCCGCGCTATGGATGCCTTCGTGGGGCCTTCACTCGAAGGGTTCACTGGCTTTGACTTCGACTTCGATGACGATGAGGAAGACTGGGAAGTTGAGAATTGAGAGTTGAGAGTTGCGCGAGAATAGTATAGAGTGATAAATCAAAAATGAAGAGTGAAAAATCGAATATCGAATATTTGTAAATCGAAAAATATCAAGATGCGACTATTAAAGTTTTTTTCTGTTACGGCTGCCGTTCTGATGCTCACCACCTCGTGTCTCGACGATAAGGGGAGCTATCAGGCAGGCTTTGCCCGTTTGGGACTCAAGCATTCTGCGGTCTATGCCAACACGTTGAGCGACTCGCTCTATGTGGCTTCCTATGGTTCCTGGCGTATTCTTCCCATGAATTCTGCCAGCTGGTGCCAGATTCAGCTGACGAACGGAGGTGCTTACACGAACTATGGTATAGGCATCACCGTCGAAGAGAACACCACGGGCACGACGCGCGAGGCCCTCTACCGCATTGAGGATACCAACCATCCTGACGATGGCTATCAGCAGTGGCGTCTTGTTCAGTATGCCATTCGTGGCGACGGCTCATTGGGCAATGCCGCTATGGTCTCGGCTATTACGGGCAGCGACGGCTCGTCATGGGCTTTCACCTACGACCGTTTGCACCGTCCGCTCACGCTGACCATGAAGAAGGGCGAAGCGGTGGTGACCAGTCTCAAGTTTGCCTATAACGACTACTCGGGCGGACTGACCGTTCAGGGCAGCAAGGGCGAGCTGAAGGGTTCCTACGAGACGGACGATTATCAGCCGGGCAATATCATCGGTACTACAGACTCTGTTCTGTTTGTAGAGCAGTTTGTTACGCGCGACTGGTATGCCTTCAACATTGAGGAGCACGAGACGGGCGGAAAACTCTCTGCCTATGCCTATAAGGTGGCTACGGCCAGTATGAATCCTGACAGCCTGCACAATGCCGACAGCCTGATCTACGTGAAGCGTGAGGGAAGTCAAATCGTCATTGACGAGCATTTGAAACTCGTATACAGTCAGTTGGACAACCGCTGCCAGTCGGTCGATGTCAACCAGTTGCTGCTGGGTGCCGACCACTGCAATCCCTACATGCTGCTCTCGCTCTACCGTCCAGCCCGCAATTCCAATATTCTGAGTCAGGCGCTCAGCGGCAATGGTGCTGAGACTATCAGTGTTGCGGCTGAGCTGAACAGCAATAAGAGCGTGAAGACGCTGACTGTTTCGCGAGCTGCTACAAATGTTACTTACACTTTTGAATACACTGAATAGTACTTTGAATGATGCTTCTCAATATACTATATATAATAATAGGTGTAGCCTTGGTGCTCTGGGGAGCCGACCGCATGACCGACGGTGCTTCGGGCGTGGCACGCCGCTTGCGTGTTCCCGAGATTGTCATCGGCCTCACTATTGTGGCAGCGGGAACCTCGGCTCCTGAACTTTTCGTCAGTATGGTGTCGGCCTTGAAAGGCACTACGGATATGGCTGTGGGTAATGTTGTTGGTTCCAACATCTTCAACTGCCTGCTCATCGTAGGCTGTTCGGCTGTGGTGGCCCCCATGACCATCTCGAAGTCTACCGTTGTCAAGGACATTCCCTTTGCCGTCGTTGCCTCGCTGTTGCTGCTTGTGGTCTGCATGGACGGTTGGCAGTCGTTCAGTATTCGCGGCAATATGATCAGTCGTCTCGACGGTCTGTGGCTGCTGTTGGGCTTCGTCATTTTCATGTGCTACACGTTCAGCGTGGCGAAAGGAAGCGGCACGGTCGATAATGCCTCTGAGGAGAGCATGCCCGTATGGAAAGGGCTGCTATGGGTATTTGTCGGACTGACCTGTCTGGTGGCAGGTTCCAACCTCTTTGTTGACGCTGCCTCGTCAGTGGCTTCCACGTTAGGTGTCAGCGATGGCGTGATAGGCTTGACCATCGTGGCTGGCGGCACCAGTCTGCCAGAGCTTGCTACCAGCGTTGTCGCAGCCCGTAAGGGTCAGTCAGCCATCGCCATAGGCAATGTCATTGGCTCGTCGGTATTCAATATCCTGCTCATTCTGGGCATCACCGCCACGATAGCCCCCATGCAGATTGACGGCATCACCTCCATCGACATGATGACGATGCTCGTTTCTGTAACGCTCATCTGGCTGTTCTCCTACACCCGTTATACTGTGGAACGCTGGGAAGGCGCTCTGCTCGTTCTTCTGTTCTTCGGCTATATGGGCTGGTTACTGTATAATCTTTAAATAATCAAGACAAATGATAGCTTCAATTATTATCGGAATCATTGCTGGCTTTCTGGCTGGCAAACTGATGCAGGGCAAGAGCTTCGGCTGGCTGCTCAACATGTTTCTCGGCCTTTTCGGTGGTGTCCTTGGAGGCTGGCTGTTCGAAGTGCTCAACATTCAGTGGGGCGGTTTGCTCGGTCAGATAGGCACTGCCACGATTGGTGCCGTCATCATTCTCTATGCGGCATCGATGCTGAAGAAATAATAAGAAACAGTTTCCTGCATGAACGACTTCCTGAAACAATTCCAGAAATCAAACTTTGTCATTCAAAATACGGGCGACCGCCGGGGCCACGGAAAGACAGCCGTGCTGTTTAAGCTGAGCTTCAGCAACGGGGCGGCATCGGTGGCCGTGGTCAGCGAGAACGGCGAGCCCGTCGCCCCCGACTACAGGCAGTATCATGGCGAGACATTCAACGTGCTGCGAATGATTGACGGTATACGCCAGGAGCAGAGCATGCGCATCAGTTGGGGAGTCGCCGATGAGAGCATCCGGCTGTCCGGCTACCCCTATCTGCTGTTCACGTTGCTGCGCTGCGACAATCTGGTGGACAGCAACCTGCGTCCCATCAAGGTAAAAGACGATGAGGCCCAGGTGGTGCTGCACATCGTAGACGCTGATGGCGACAAGGCAGGCCAGGATGCCATACTCCTGCCGCTGCTGGCAGCCCGTGTGGAAGGCAAGCCCATGCAGTCGTTCCAGCCGCTGAGCGATGTGTTTGCGCTGATCGACGACGAGATTCACCCCATCGCCTCGCTGGGCGAGAACCATGAGCGGCTCTCGTTCTTCTTGGAGTCGTTTCCCAAGCGCATGTTGGAACAGTATCTGTCGGTGTTCTACAGCTACGTGAACCATGTGGAGCTGGAGTACGGCGACTACCGGCTGGTGCGCTCGGAGCAGCCCGTGGTGACGGTGCCCACGGTCATCATAGAAAAAGTGGATGCCGACATGGCACTCTACCTGCGCCTCTCGCACACGCTGCAGGGCATGGAAGCCGACTTCATGGAACGCTTCGACCTGACCTGCATGGCACAGGTGCAGGAGATGGAGCACCGCATCGTGCTCCGTCATATCGTTCAGAGCGACAAAGAGCAGGAGACCGACGAGCTGCGCAAGATGATCATAGGCTATGCGCCCAACCGTCAGGCAGCCAAGGAAGTATGGGAGCAGGAAGGCGAGTTCATCATTCCGCAGGACACGGCCGGTCCGTTTCTCTTGCAGGCACTGCCCCTCCTGGCCAGCCGCTATCAGCTGATGGGAGCCGAGCGGCTGCGCGAATACCGGGTGAAGGCGGTGAAGCCTAAGATGAAGCTGGGCCTCTCGAGCGGCATTGATTTCCTGGAAGGCACCGCCACCATCAGCCTTGAAGGTGAGGAAATGTCGCTGCGCAAGTTCCTGCAGCAGTATAACAAGCAGAAATACGTGTCGCTGAGCGACGGCAACCGGGCACTGGTTGACGAGCACTACGTCCGTCGGCTGGAGCGAATCTTCAAGAAAGCCGAGAAAGGCCCGACCGACAAGGTGCGCGTGTCGTTCTTCGACCTGCCCGAGATAGAAAGCCTGTTGCAGGAGCGGCTGGAAGGCAAGGCCTTCGACCATCACCGCAAGTTCTACGAGGGTTTCAACAAGCTGGCAGCCAAGCGGTTGCAGACGAAGGAGGTGAACGCCACGCTGCGCAACTATCAGAAGGAGGGCGTGAAGTGGATCAGCTATCTCTACGAGAATAACATGGGTGGCTGCCTGGCCGACGACATGGGCTTGGGCAAGACGCTGCAGACCATCACCATGCTGGCAAAGGTCTATGCGAAGAATGCCCAGGAGCAGCCGTCGCTGATCGTGATGCCCCGCTCGCTGCTCTTCAACTGGCAGGACGAACTGAAGAAGTTCGCCCCGCAGCTGACCAGTTACGTGTATTACGGCACTCAGCGCAATATCAGCGAAGCCATGGGCTGTCAGCTGATACTGATCACCTACGCCTTGGTGCGCAACGATATCGAGGAGCTGCGCAAGCGGCAGTTCCACTACGTGATACTGGACGAGAGCCAGAACATCAAGAACCTCGCGGCACAGGCCACGCAGGCAGTGATGCTGCTCAACGGCACCCACCGGCTGGCCCTCAGCGGAACGCCCATCGAGAACAACCTGACGGAGCTTTACTCGCTCTTCCGCTTCCTGAATCCTGCCATGCTGGGATCTGCCGACGAGTTCAACCGCCAATATGCCTATCCCATTCAGCGCGACGGCGACAAGGAGGCTACAGAGAGCCTGCGCAGGAAAATCTTCCCTTTCATGCTGCGCCGCCTGAAGAAAGACGTGCTCAAGGAACTGCCCGACCGCATGGAGCAGACACTCTACGTAGAGATGGACGACGACCATCGCCGCTTCTACGAGCAGCGCCGGACGTACTATCAGCAGCTGGTGGGCACGAGTATCGACGAGCAGGGCATAGAGAAGTCGCAGATGGTGATGTTTCAGGCACTGTCAGAACTGCGCCGCATATCGTCGGTACCCGAGAGCCTGAGCGACGGAACGGTCAGCTCGCCCAAGATACCGCTGCTGTGCGAGTCGATAGAGGAAGCAGTGGCAGGAGGTCACAAGGTGGTGGTTTTCTTTAACTTCATAGCTGGCATAGAGCTGGTGGGCGACCGGCTGACGGAAATGGGCATCGACTATGCCACGATGACCGGCTCGACCCACGACCGGCGAGCCGTCATTGAGCGCTTCCAGCAAGACCCCAACTGCCGCGCACTGCTGATGACGCTGAAGACGGGCGGCGTGGGGCTGAACCTCACCGTGGCCGACACCGTCTATATCTTCGAACCCTGGTGGAACAAGGCAGCCGAAGAGCAGGCCATCAACCGTCTGCACCGCATCGGACAGAAGGCCAAGGTGATGAGCTATGCCTTGATCACGCGCGACACGATAGAGGAGAAAATCAGGCTGCTGCAACAGCAGAAGAAAGACCTGGCCGACAGTCTGATTACAGGCGACCAGGCCATGACCAAGCACCTATCGGAAGAAGACATCAAGTTTATTTTGGGATAAATCGACAATTATGGCAGGAAAAAGGATACAGAGCCTGTTCGAAACAGACTCGAAGGAAGCAATGGCCGACGCACTGATACTGAACGAGCCTGACGAATGTTCTCTGGAAGCGATGGAACAGAAGCTGAACGTGCATTTCACCAAGCAGGAAGTCTATCAGCTGTGCTGTATTCTTCATCCCATGTTGCGCAGCCATAGTGCAATACACAAGATCACGAGAAGCGGCGAGAAGAAGGTGTGCAAGGAGATTTTAGGCATCCTCTCGTCGAACACTAACAAGCTCGACATGATGCGCGGCCTGGCCTTCTTCCTTTGCGACAAGTCGAATCTTTCCCATTATACCGACACGCTCAGCCCTGAGATGCAGGAGTTGTGGAGACGCCTGCTGACCAACTTCTACGTCAGCGAGACGGAAGCAATGGCGATACTGAAGCGCGAGGAAAACATGATTTCACATTCCAGTTCGTGGTATTCGTCAAGGGGTGAAGGATGGAAGTCGAAACAGTTCTACTTTTTCTCTTATACGCGCAGCAACTCGGCCACAAGGCTGACCCGCTACGGCTACAGGGAGCGCGACTACTTCATCTACCTCTACCCCGAGTTTTACCGCGTGTTCTACCCCCTGTTCTTCCCTGAGCATGAGCAGCCGCCAGTCATTGTCAGTCAGCTGCCTAATGAGCAATACTCGGTCTTCGACTTCGAGGCAGACAGCCTGGCCAAGTACACGTTGCTCTCGGGCATGCTGGAGACCAAGGAGATAGGCTTCACCAAGCGAGGCCTCTCGCTGAGCGATTTGAAGCGGGCAGGCAAGCGGCTGGGCATGGAAGAACTCTTCCCTGCCGATGCACCAGACCCGCAGGCAGGCATGCGCCAGCGCTTCTACGTGGCCATGAACACCATCAACGAGAAGATCTTGCAGAAGAGAGGGGCTAAGGACAAAAGCTACCAGGAGCAAATGCGCCGTTTCGTTGCCCATGTCACTGACGTTGAGCCACTCTTGGTACCCTGCCTGCTGCCCCATATCAAGGGACTGAGGAAGAAATTTGTAGAGACGGGCCGCATAAAAAAAATCTGCAAGATGCTCTTCAACTGGCTGATGGAAAGCGACGATAAGGACGGGTGGCTGTCAATAGCCGACATCGTGCCGGCCGAGATGTCCTCAGACAACGTCGAGTCGGCGAGAAGAACGCTCTTAGTGTTCGACCATCAGGAGCAGAACGACGACGTGGTGATGGTCAACGAGTTCAGCAAGCACAAGATAGCCTTAGATAGTTTCCTCAACGAGTTCGGACTGACCACCCTCAAGTCCGTGGCCGTCATGCTGAGCAGTCTCGGGCTGGCACAGGTCGCCCTGTCGCCGCTGCACAGGTCGGAGTCGCCCTTCGCACGGGTGGAATATGCGAGGCTGACCCCTCTGGGCCGCTACGCCTTCGGTCTTACTGACGAATACGAGCCGCCCCAGATAGAGCAGCGAGCCTATTTCGAACTGGATCCCGAGCGGCTCATCATCCGTTCGCTGATCGATCCCAACCCTTACGGGCAGCTGCTGCTCGACTCGTCGGTGTCCATCTCGAAGAACCGCTTCGAGACTTCGCCCAGCAGCTTCCTCGCCAATTGCCACAATCGCGAGGACGTGGAGCGCAAGATTGCCCTGTTCAAGCAGTTCATCAGCAGCGAGCTGCCGCCGCTCTGGAAGCAGTTCTTCGACTCGCTCCTGCTGCACTGCCATCCGCTGACGACCGAAACGGCCACTTACCGTCACTACCGGCTGTCGCCCGACAATACCGACCTGATACGCCTCATCACCACCGACGAGCGGATTAGGCAGTTGGTGATCAGGGCAGAAGGCTACCTGATACTGGTCAGGCAGGAGGATCTGAACAAGTTTGAGACCATACTCAAGAAATACGGGTATCTGCTGTGAGCAGCAAAGAGGGGCTGTCACCTTGGCTCCTTCGAGAAATCGATTTCCTCTTCTGAATAGATGTTTACACCGTCAGCTATTACTTCACTCTTGGAAAACTCCACGTCGGGCTGGTCTGGTCATTGCCCGAATCGCTGTTGCCGCTGACAGGAGACTTTTCGCCGATGTTGAAGACCGAGCGGGTGGCTAAATCGAAATCCCTGCCCTGATAGCGCCTGAGTGCAAGATACTGCTTGCGCTCAGGCGCCAGTTTATGCGTAGCTTCTCATAACGTATTACTTTGTGGATTTTACCACCGTAAGAATTATTTCTCAGAAAAAAAGTTCAAAAAGGCTGAAAACATACATCAGCATTTCGAGAGATTTATGTATGTTTTTCGGAAAAAGTGCCTGAAAATAATTTTGAAATTAATTTGCTAATCACATCACATCTCCATTTTTTGCCTCAAGCAAGTGTGTCGCCTTCATTCTGACTTGAATGACAGGTACGAAGAAGGGACGAGGGCTGCAAATGGATTTACGGATTTTAACACTTGCGGGGCAAATATTTCGCCCTGGCCTCTCGCCTGCTTTTTTCACCCCCTCAAAGCGTTTGCACTAAACGAGCATCGCGTTTTGCACTGAAGTGCCACGCGTTTGCACTGAACGCGATTTATGAAGTGAAACCAGAGGTGTGTCGACCACGCAATTTGCGAATAAAAAAATGAAATTATTACTGTCCGCTAAACATGAATCCCCATTCTGAACCTGCTTTGTAATCATCAAGTCCAGAAAATCAACCTCTTTCCAAGCCCCCTGTTACGCTAT
>Ga0326511_10003132_pt1 | contig 13329 bp, 19 predicted proteins | sample 0_2496_0518_D_FD_203701 | JGI IMG/M metagenome (GOLD analysis project Ga0326511, IMG submission 203701) | Bovine rumen microbial communities from UC Davis, California, United States - 0_2496_0518 | ecosystem: Host-associated > Mammals > Digestive system > Stomach > Rumen | place: USA... | reverse complement strand
AAAAAGAAAATGAAGCACTACGAATCGATTGATATTTCCGTCGTAGATCCTCGACTTCTCGGATATGGTAACGATTCCTTTCCGGTTCTCGGCAACAGTTACGCCATTGACATTCCGCTGTTTTATGACAGAGCAAATCTGCCAGAAGAACCGCTTACGAAAATCGAAGCTAATCTTCTGAACCCAGGAACAAACGGAAAACTGACTTTCGGGGACAAGCGAAATTTGTTATCCGGTAAGAACTCCACTGTTATGTTGACCGCCTCAAAAGCTGCGGTCACAGCGGTGTCCGCACTAAAAACAGCTAACTCTGCGGCAACTCCTTCGCAGGTAGCTGAAGCAATCGCTCAGAGTGAGGGGCGGACAGCGGATTATATCGTAGAGTCCGGAACTGGCGGAATATGGACCTGGACAAAATGGGCGTCCGGAATTGCCGAGTGCAGCGGGACGACAAGTCTTACTGTTTCCGGAGGCGCGTGGACAGCGGCGGGGAGCGTCTTTTGTGCTGATGGCTCAGAAACTCTTCCTGTCAATCTTTTTCAATCGCAACCGGACGTCACTCCGTCAGTACAGGGGTCCTCAAACGGTAATTTTGCAGGGTGGGCTGGATGTTACATCCCATCGAGCGCATCAGTTGCTCGATATCGTGTATATCGGCATGATAATTATTCATCGGATCGAACAGTGTTTGTTCATCTTCGCTGCACGGGACGGTGGAATTAAGGAGGAGAAAAGATGGATATTAACAAATACTGGAACGATCATATCAAAAATGCAGACGCCGATGCCATTGGGGATCTGCTTTACACAATTCTCGGAACTGCCGTGAATTCAGGTGTGGTTAAGGACTTCAACGCTGCTTCTTACGGTCCCGACGTTCGCGACGGTATCACCAAGATCGCGATGCTGATCCGCGCCTATATGGAAAAAACCAACGATAGCGTTAAAGGCTTTGCGGAAAAAGTCCGGTTTGGCGACGATGGCGTGCACTTTGACAAAGAATTGTTTGTTGACCCCGACGGCGGGGGAACCTCTCAGGCAGTGTTGCACGGCCAGCGAACACTTAACAGTAACGACGACTTGAATGATATTCTTGATCAGGGGTTTTATTTTTACAGGAGCGGCACATACCATCTGCCGACGGAAACAGACCCGACTGTTGGCAACGTTCCGGGGAATTACCCGACCAAAACAAGTTCGCTTGTGGCTGTATTTTCGACCAACGGCGGCACCGTCAAAGCACAGATCGCACATAACAGCAATAACCGGATTGACTATCGGGTGAAAGTGGGGTCCGGTGAATTCACGGACTGGACGAAACTGATAAACCGTTCGGATGCGAATATGCCGACGGATCAAGAATGCATCGACGCAGGGGCTAATATTTTTCAGTTTATTCAGACGAAGACAAAGTCATTAACCAACGGCGATATGACTTTCACATGGAGCAAGGAACCGGAGGACGTTTCCGGCTATTGGAAACTGACAGGCGATACACCGGATGACACCGACATATATTTCCGATTCGTCGATTCGCCGTCTGAAATACCATTGGGTATCGTTCCCGGAAAGGAATATCGTATTGGATTATATTGTGAAATCAATGGACAGCAATACATCGACAATGCTGGGCCAGGTGAGCACCCGATTTATTTGCGGTTTGTCCAAAAAATTCAGAGCGGAGATAATATAAATCGTAGTTATTTCGCCAGCAACAGCGACACTGCATTGACGATTGATGATAATTGTGTCGGACTGATAGTCGATTGCTACGTCAGGAAAAATTCTTCGTTCAATGGCCCTGTTATATTCCGTCCGTTCATGAAGGCAGCAAGAACCAATGCTGAAATCACAGAAAAAACAAAACGTATCCGAGTAAGAGAACTTGCTAAGGAAGATCCGGACGACCCTGATGAACCTATCCGCACTGGGCTGTACTTTGATGCGGCCAAAATGTTTGTCGGGGCACAGGAAAATAATAATAAAGAAATTCTGCATTATCAGCGTATACTCACGAGAAACGATTCGCTCGCTGACATTAAAGAGGCTGGCATTTATGTTTTTCAGGGCAATAGCCGTCCTCTGGATTCGCCAACGACCGCAACTTCCTGCGTGTGGGCCATCGTGTCGCCTACCGGTAAATACAGATCGCTGATTCTGATAAACACTCTGAATAGAATGTACCATTGCTCATGGGATGGCGCAGCGTGGACAGATTGGAATCGTGTCGTTGACCGGGAGGACCATGGCGAAACACGAGATGTGCCTAAAAACAGCGGCGTTTATAACGCATACAGACGGGCGCATCAGCTTATCGACCTTAAGTTTGAACCCAGCGGCATATACGATACAAAGCGCAACAAGATTCCCGCAAACTCTCCAGAATATATCGGAATTCCGCATTCTTCTGTAAAAGAAGCAGAATTATTTCTTGGCTTTGATGTATCCCTCAGAACATTTATGACGGCGATTCACAACCCATATTCTTTGATGCATACGGAATGTGTTCAGAGAAACGACAATAGTGTCATCAGTGAATACGGAATGAATTATCGCGGAAGTTACGGCACGCAGGGCCCATTCTATGGCACGTCTTGTTCGTCGTTTGTGCTGCATTCGCTTGGTTTAAAATCCCGTTGGACAAATGCAAATTTCGAGTATCTTGTCGAGCAAGGGGTGCTCAGCCATGTAAAAGACAATAGTCCGACAGGCGTTCAACTGATGGACATTTTACAATGGCAACAGACAGACCATATTACCCCGGACCATTGCGTTCTTGTCACAGATATTTATCGAAATGAACGTGGCGTACCAACAGAAATATGGGTTTCCGAGAGTACAATGGCCAAACGATATGTCGTGAACGGGGAAATTGCCGGCGATAGTGAAACCGGATCAGCAGGAAGGAAGTATATTGTTGTTGATGGCAAAGTTCAAGAAAAAGTCTCCGGGAATTATATTGATACCGATCTGACATACAATACTTGCATTGGCTGCAGGACAACACGTCTTTCTTTTGCGCAATTCAAGTCGTACATGACAAGCCATAGGATACGAATTTTCAGGTACAATTTTATTGAGGATAACCTTGATTATGAACCATCAGATTTTGTGGCTGTTGAGGACGAAGCGGAACCGACATACGAATACAACGATGCAATTTGCACATATGCCGGCGACTACGCCGTGTTCAGAGCCGGATTTCCCGTGCATATTAACTACAACAAAACTGGATATACACATATGCGCGTCCAAAAAGGTACCGATATAACCGAGCCGATTGATTTTCCGCAGGGGAAAACCGAATATGATGGATATAGTAACGGTACGCATAGTATTGATGTATCGGATCACTGCAATTATTTAGGACCGGGTCTGTATACAGCATTTTTGACGGATGGCACCAGCAATTCGGCCTCTACTCATTGGGAAATTATAGACACCACAACAACTGTCAGTGGTTCGATGAGTGATTTGACCGTCAATTTTAATAAGAACGCCAATCCGGTGTATATTGAGTTTGTGTCGGAACGTGGCAATCAGTGGGGGCTATACGAGCTGAGTGCTGCAGAAATTGAGGCTGGAAAAGTTGAGGGTCTGAACGCAGGTGCTTATATCAATCAATCAATCGGAAAAGTCCCTAAGTATAAGTATGACCGCCAAGGAGCACCGCTACCGGAGGAATACTACGTTCGTGTGAAATACCAGGGCGAATACGGCGGCGTAACCAGTCGGATGATAAATGTCGTTGACCCGACAAAGGCCATCGGGATTGACACCGATGATGCAGGAAACGGAACAGGCGACGATACTGAAGAATAAAGGAGGGATGCTCTATGGCAACGAAAATCATTGATATTTCCAGCTACCAGAAAGCCGTCGACTTCAAGAAGGTAAAGGCGGCAGGAATCACCGGCGTTATTCTCAGAGCCGGGTACACTGGCTATGGCGTGTCGCACAGCATGTATAAGGACGAGATGTTCGAGTCCCACTACAAAGGCGCCGTCGCCGCAGGCCTCAATGTCGGAGCGTATTATTACTCCGGAGCACTTAACGAGACCTTCGCTGTAAAGGAGGCCAACTACTTCCTGGCTTTGATCAAGGGTAAGACTTTCAGCCTTCCCGTGTACATGGACGTGGAAGAGTCTCACAGCACCACAAACATGCCCGGGCTTGGCAAAACGAAGCTTACGGCCGTCGTCATGAAGTGGTGCGAGACTGTCGAGAAAGCCGGATATTTTACCGGCTTCTACACCATGAAGAGCTGGTGCAATGTTTATCTCGATATGGCCAAACTGTCGAGATACACTTTCTGGCTGGCCCACTACACGAACAAAACCACCTACACCGGTTCCTACGCGATCTGGCAGTATTCCTCTTCCGGCAAAGTCGACGGTATCTCCGGGAACGTCGACATGAACTATTGCTACGAGGATTTTCCGACCCGGATCAAAAACCTCGGCCTGAACGGCTATAAGAAAGAGACCGACAAACGCTACCGTATCGAAGTGTACGGAGCTACCGCAAAAACCATGCCTCTTGCCGTCAAGGCTCTTAAAGACGCCGGGTTCACGGCAAAGGTGACCGAGATTTAGGAGGTGCCTCTATGAACAAATGGGCAATGAAAGACCGTCTCAGAAGCAAGGTGCTTTGGGCGGCGATCGTCGGATGCATCATCACTGTCTTGTCTGCGTTTGATATTTGGTCAAAGATCGGTATCACGGCGGAAGGATTTCGTGAGATTGCGGCCTCGATAGGAGCCGTGTTGGCAGCCTTTGGCGTGCTTAACGACCCTACTAACAGGGAGGGATTCTAAATGAGCATCTCTCCAACGACTGCCACAATAATTGCCGCTGTTTGCAGCGCTCTTATCAGTGCAGCAGTTACTTTGATCATCAGCATTATCAACAGCAAGACACAGCACGCCGCATACATTGCCGAGCTCGACAAACAGAACTCGCTTGTCATGTATCGCTTGGAACAGCTTGAACTCAAAGTCGGACAGCACAACCACTTTGACACCCGTCTTGTTGCTGTTGAGCAGCAGATCAAAACCCTATTCAACCAAAAAGCAGGTTGATATTCTCAAATGGAGCGTCTTCTGTAACGGAGGACGCTCCTAATTTTTATGAAAGGATTGATAGTTGATGGGGGAACCGAATAGCATGCCGAGAATGAGAACGATCCGGCAGGCAATTCTTGAATTACGAAAGATGGACAGCGGAACAGCTTTAACAGAGCACGCGCTGCGAAGAATGATTGCCGGGAATGATATTCCGTGCGTTTCTATCGGTAATAAAAAGCTCATAAATCTGGATTTACTGCTTGAAAAATTAGCAGGCAAGACCTATAATATAGAGGCTATCCGTGTTTCGGGTAAGGAGGACGAAACATGGCGTCAATAGAAAAAAGAACATCCAAAAACGGAGACGTATCCTACCGTATCAAAGTGTCGCTCGGATACGATGAGAACGGCAAACAGATATTTGACCGAAGCGAATCCATAAAATTCGATAAGAGCCTCACAAAAAGGCAGATCCAGTCAGAGCTGAATCGACGAGCGGCCCTGTTTGAAGCCGATGCCTTGCAAAGAAAAGAAAACATGGACGGATGCGTTGCGGACGCAAATGTCACGTTCCGGCAGTTGGCGGAGGAATGGTTTGATCTGATCGAGCAGACCGGTGTGCAGAAGCAAAGTTCCATCGAACTGATGAAGACGTTTCGCCCGAGGGTGTATGAAGCGATCGGAGGCACCGAAGTCCGCAGAATTACATATCGACAAATCCAGAATTTTATTCTCGGACTGTCACGGGAAGGCGCCAATAAACGCACCGGGCACGCACTCGCCGCGAAAACACAGAACAACTATTTATATTTCATTTCCGACGTGATGACCTATGCGATCAAGTGTGGAATCATACTGAATAATCCGTGCCGAAACATTACGGTCGCCAAAGAAGAGAAAACCGAGAAAGATATTTACTCGCTCGACGAGCTTCAGGAGCTGATCCGGCTTGTTGAGGACGAAGCGCCAACGAAGTTCAAATTATATTTTCTGCTGATGGCGTATCTCGGTCTCAGGCGTGGTGAGGTAATGGGTCTTGAGTTCGGGGACTTTGACCTGAAAAACCAGACTGTGTCGATCAACAGGACGTCGAACTACAGGAACAAAGTGACAGGCATCTATACCTCGACTCCGAAGACAAAATACAGTCGGAGAACACTTCACTTCCCGGCTTATCTCATTGATATTTTAGAGGAACTGCGTTCGGAGTTGAACGAGCAGCGAGAAGCTTGCGGCGACCAATGGCATGAAAGCGACAGGCTGTTTGTGACCTGGTGCGGAAAACCGCTGCACCCGAACATTCCATACAAATGGCTCAATACTTTCTGCGACAGCCATGGAATCGCGTTCAAGGGACTGCACTCGTTTCGGCATGCGTTCGCGACACAGGCAATCACAAACGGCGCTGATATTGCGACAGTGTCAAGCCTTCTGGGGCACAGCCAGACGAGCACTACGCTGAACATCTACACACACGCGGTGCAGAAAGCCAACGCAAAGGCGATGGACATGATGGAGAATCTGCTCAGAAATCAAAATAAGACCCATGAGTAAGACCCATGACCATATTTTGGCAAAACAAAAACCCCACAAACGGCTCTGTTAAGCCATTTATGAGGTTCGGAACAGTGGTGCGGGTAACAGGGGTCGAAAATACACAAACACTTTTGATTTTGTTGCAAATCGTTTAAAATCGTCGAGTTTTCAACGGTTTCGTGATATTTACTTTTCATAACTTTTAATATCGTTGCGTCTTGTTTAATAGCAATAAGACCCACAGTAAGACCCACAGAAAACAAAAAAAAGAAACACGGATAGCATTTAATTGAATGATTGCTGCATGATTTATCGGCATATTTCTTACTTGAATACATATGGCGGAAAATGATGAAGCAATCTGCCCGGAGTGCGGAGGGCGATTGGTGCACTACGATGCGGTAAACAGAGTCGTTCGCACGGCATTCGGGAAAAGATATTTACTTCGCGTCGAAAGGCGACGGTGTGTTTCGTGCGGAACGGTACGGAGAGCGACCCCGTCACAATTATATTCTTATAAACAGTACGAAGCGGCGATCATCGACGGCTTTCTGTCAAAGAAGCTCAGCATTTCAATGATCGAATTCGAGGACTACCCTACTGAACAGACGATCCAAAATTGGGTCAGATCGTTCGGGACCGGGTAGTCCTTTTTTTTGTTTTAAAACGCTTTTCCACCGACTTTTGTTTTTCAATCGCTGCCGGTTTTGATAGAATGCAGAAAAAAGCGAAAGGAATGATATTTCATGTCAACCAACATCCGGCCGGAAATCTCGGTCAAAAACAAGTATCGTATCAGCAAGCACCGCTTCTATGAATTGAGGCATTTCTGCTTACAGTACGGAGAGTGGAAGAGGGCGTATCGGGAGCTTGACGGCTATCCGTCGCAATCGTATGCCACCGACGTCAGGAGCCCGCAGCCGGGAGACCCGACGGAGCGAATCGCCGAGCAGAAATTATATTTCCGGGAGCGGATGGAACTGGTGGAAAGAACGGCAAAAGAGACCGACCCTGACATTGGGATTTATATTTTCAGGGCAGTGACAAAAGGGTATTCGTATGAGCACCTCCGAACGAAAGACAGACTCCCCTGCTGCAAAAACGTTTACTACATGCTGTACCGTCGATTCTTCTGGCTTCTGGATAAGGCTCGCAAATAATGCAGCCCCTATAATGGAGGAAACTCCAAATATTATATTTTCGGAGGTACAAAAAATGAGCCACATGAGCGAAAAGCATATCGAGGTTTGCGAGAAAGCATGGACTGCTTATCAGAAGATGGTCGACGCCATGGACGATATCGAGGAGCTGCGTGACGATCCGATACTGAAAAATGAATCAGAGTTCGGAATCGACGCAATCTTTGATCTCTTCCGTGCGATGAACTATCTGTTCAAGCATGACTTCTTGGCAGGGCTCGGCATCGAAGTGGAAGCAGCAAGTATTGACGACTGTGATATTTGAGTAACCGAAACGGTGGGCGCGTTACAGCGTCTGCTGTTTTTTTTTTGCATTTTTAAGGCACGCAGGTGACGAAAAAGTATGATATTTTGGCAAAGTCGGAAAGGAGGGTAAAAATGGAGGATTGGAAAGTAACGATGATCGCGGCGGCGATAGCGTTTGTCTGCGTGATCGTTATCGTTTTGTCGGTCGTGCTTTCACGCAGGAGCGACCGTAAGAAGGAAGAACCGGTTGGAACTTTGCACATCGCAAACGATCCAGAAGACGGACCGTATCTGTTTCTTGAGCTGGAAAAGCAGCCGGAGGAATTATATTCTAAAGAATCCGTCGTGTTTTATGTTGACAACATTCCGTACGCGGTCATGAGCAGCAACGAGGTACGCCAGGCGGCAGGTATTGACGCACGCAAATAATGCAATCCCTATAATGGAACGTGAGTTCACATTGATATTTTTGAAAGGAGAACTACAATGGACAAAGACTACAGAGACAAGTTGGAAGACGAGATCAACAGAGCTGAGGATAAACTTGGCACGCTTGACCCCACGTCTGATGAATACCGGAGGGTATGCGGCAGTCTTGAGACCCTGTATAAGCTGAAGGAAACTGAGAACAATCATGAAGCTGAGATCAAACTGAAAGAACGGCAGGCGGAAAACGACGAAGTATTGAGCGAGCGTGAGTACGAAGCCAATCAGAAAAAGGCGCATGAGGATCGTGTCAGATTCTGGATGGGAACAGGAATCAGTCTCGCCGCACTGGCCCTTCAGGTAGGAGGCATGGTGTTGTACAGTGTGTATGATATTCACGGCGCGTTGCCGTCTGAATGGGTAAAAGGGTTTTTGAGAAACAATTCTCTTACAAAGACACCGAAAACGAATTAACGGCCAAGGAGGAGCGATTGATATTTGCAGTCGCTCTTCTTTTTGTCGCAAAAAATACAGCATCTATTATGGAGGCAGACTCTAAATATTATTTGAAAGGATTGACAAAAATGTTTGACTACACAAGAAAAGATGTTGCACACTATATTACGTGCGGGGTTGAGGAGATCGAAACACGTCTCGATCTTATGGACAAGTATTGTGATTCAGAAGCATTGAAGGAATTAAAAACTGCTGTATGTGTTGATTACCAATATGCGCTGATGAGCATCAGAAACGCAGTAGAACGTGTTAGAAAAGGCCCCGACCCGTTTGCGGCATATTATAGTGACCAGAAAGAGTTTAAAGCACTTTGCCAAGAAATGTTAAAGGATATTGAGTCGCAAAGCGAAGGCGCGTAACAGCGCCTTTCTTTTTTTTTTGAAAAGATATTATGAGATACCATTACGAAAAACCACATCGGTTGATGAGCGTCTATGGAGAAACCTATCGCTGCGACCATCCGGCCTATGATATTTGCACTCTGTTCCGGATCGGTGACAGGGGGCTGGCGGTCATTCAGCAGCGGTACCGGCGCATCGACAAAGTGACGTGGTGGGGCGAGATCGACCCATGGCTGCGGGACGAATTATATTTGCACCCTGGATTCCTGACCTTCTTTGACGCGAGAGCCGGAGCGTGCAAGGACGGATTGTATCCAACTGTTACGGTACGGCAGCTTATGTGGGCGCTGAAGATGAAGCCGATCAAGAAAGAACGTTGGGAAACGGTGTTCGACCGAAAAGACATTTGACCTCGCAAAATTTGCAATTTGTATTATGGAGACATATCGTCTTCTATTTTTTTTTTCGCAAAGGAGTAAAAGACATGAACGAACTGATTGAGGTATTGAGCAAGACAAAGCACAAATACGTTAAGCTCGGCGCGGAAAACGGCAACGGCTTTTTCTACGCGGGGAAAGTAAACACCCTGCTTAAAGACACCTACAAGGTCGACAAAGTGTGTCACTTGGCGGCGAAAAAAGCGGTCATGAAATACGCGAACAGACTGGACCGGATGTGCAGATATTATCCCGCACCTGGGGAATATGCGATGACGCTTATCAAAAACAACGCCGCAGACGAAATCTCGGCAGAGCATTATCTCAAGTTTCTTGACAAGCATTTCAGCAAAATTAAAAGCACCGCTGCGGCGCTGGATACGGCCAAAGAAATGCTCGAACACTACAAATGCCTTGAAAGCCGCAAGGTTATTCGCTGTGACGAAGCGAGCGATACCGTCGATGACGATTGCCTCGTTATCATCGTGGAAGGATTCGAGCGTGGAAAATACTGGACGCTTGGAGAAGCCGAGCCCGGCAAGGAAATCGGCTTTGATATTTCAGAAGATTCGGAAACGGAACTGGGCGAAGAAACAAACATCGAAAAGGAAGCCTCGTAACAAAGGGTCCCTTTCTCGCAAAAATTGCAGCCTCTATAATGGAAAGGAGGGACCCGTATGTGGTATAACTTTGACAGAGTTAGAACGGAAGACGTTACCTATACAGAAAGCGAATTGGAGGCGCTGGAAGAAATGGCTGACGTCATTGATGAGTTCTATGATATGCTGTCTTATGACAATTAAGGTCCTGTTACGGAAGAGTCGAAAGGCTCTTCCTTTTTTCTTTCCAATGATATTCTGAAAGGAGCAAAACAAATGAAGCATGAAGGACGTTACCCCTGGGGCGAAAAAGAACCGCCCGAGAAGATCGGAGCAAAGCTCTCGGCGCTCAGAGAATACACCTGTGACAAACTGGGAGGTGTAACTCCGGAAGAAAAGTGGCCCGGTCCCCCGGACGAAAAAATGACGAGCAAGCGCAGCAGAGGTCTTTTGGAAGAGATGCAGGTTCTGACCAGAATCTGCCAGCAGAACGAAGACGAGTTCCATCGCTGCATGATATTTGCATATGTGCTGCTTGAATCAGGGAAAGGGCGCATTGACTATATGGCCGCCGCCGAAGATCTTCGCATTGAAGAACTGGTCAAGAAGTACCGGTTTGGACATTGATATTTAAAAGAAAACAGGAGGTAACTTACATGACGGATTTTGAATTTGAGGTCAAAGAAAAGAAGGCTCTGGCGCGTTCCGCGAAGCACAAGGTAAACGGGGCAAGAAGCAAAAAATGCACGCTGGCAACGGATTACATGTCGCCGTCGCAGATCAAGAAAATGAACGGCGAAACGATATCCTACAATTTTAACAAGCCTATGGGACTCGAAGAATTCAAACGCCTGCCGGCAGATCTGGGCAAGGAGTATATTCTGCAGCTCGTAGAAAAATTCGGCGGAAACTATAGCAGTCTGGCTGAAATGTTTGGGTGCTCCAGAGGCATTGCCTTCAATTTGCTGTCCGAGGCTCCGTATAATTTCAAATTCGGATGCGGCGACCGTATGAATCGCGAACAAAAAGCCAAATGGGCTGAATTCCTGTCCTGTGAGGACAAGAGCAAAGATATTCATCCTGAAGAAGCCGCACCCGACGAAATCGAAACTGAGGACTGCGTGGAGCAGAAAGAATCCGTTGCCAATCCTGACATGAGGATGGAAGAGTTTACTCTTCGATTCTCCGGAACTATTACTGCCGAGTCCTTAGCGAATGCACTTCGCGCAGTTCTTGGAGACGGCCTTAACGGCGATATTGCCGTGTATTTTACACCGCATCGCAGAAAGGAGGAATTTGATGCAGAACAGGGACAGTGAGGTCGGAGCATGGATGGCTTTGGCAAAAGTGCTGCTGGGGGTCTACCTCGGCAGCTATATTTTTGCCGGGGCCCTTGTTCTGACCGCAGGCGGCATTATAACAGCCGCCATCATCAAACACAGGAGGTAACGCAAGAATGAAAAATGACATCATCGAACACGCCTGCAAAGCAGCATTGATATTCTGCAGGCAACACAAATCGACGATCCTGTCGTGCATCAGCGCCGTAGGGGTCGTCGCAACCGGCGTTCTGAGCGCCAGAGGAGGAATCAAGGCAGAGAAGATTCTTTCCGCAAGAAAAAATGATATGTCTCATTGCGAGGGCTGGCCGCTACTCAATGCAGAAATTGTAGAGGCCTACAAAAAGCGGCACCCGCATACGGAACTGTCAGACGAAGCAATCGTGGCAAAATGCGTAAAGCAGGCTGCCAATATGGACGCGGCAAAGAGGCTGATCCCGGCGCTTCTTCCACCGTTGCTGACCGCAGCCGGGACGATTGCGTTGATATTTGTCACCGATGCGCAGAACCGCGAGGCACAGGCGGCGCTGGCAGGAGCATACGCTCTTATGGCCAAGAAGCTTGCCGACTACAAAGCCGAAGTCAAAGATATTTTCGGCGAAGAAGCGGACCGTAAGGTTGAAGAATCCATTGCACAGAAACGGCTTGCCGACAATGATATTCTCGCAGAAGAAAGGGCTGACGACGCAAAGCTGTGGTACGACAGTTTCAGCGAAAGGTGGTTCTGGGCTACGGACGCTGAGGTATCAGACGCGGAGTATTACGCCAACAGGATATTCCGTATACATGGATGCCTGACACTGAATGAGTTCTATGCCCTGCTTTCTCTCGATGCGGTCCCCTGCGGGGATGAGATCGGTTGGGATCAGTATATCGGCGAAGTCTGTTACGGTTATACGTGGATCGATTTCGCGCATATCGACAACAACGAAGCTGATTCGGAACGATCGTACAAAGAATTATATTTCCCGTTTACGCCGCATCCGTTCTTCGAGGAAGAGATCGAGATGGAAAAAGAATACGAGCAGGTATGCTCCGTAGTCAGAAAGGAGTCGCCAAATGAAGTTTGATTTTTCCAAAACGTGGAACGCCGTCAAAGGTTTCGGATCGGCGCACTCCCCTGCTATTCTCACCGGACTCGGCATCGCGGGAATGATATTTACCGTTGTGGAGGCTGTCAGGGCGACACCTAAAGCGCTTCAGATGATCGAGGAAGCGACGGAAGATATTCCCGAACCGAAAGTCGTCGACAAAGTCAAAGCCTGCTGGAAATGCTACATTCCGGCGGCAGTCGGAGGCGTGGCGTCGATTGCCGTATTGATATTCGCGAACCGTGCCGGCGAGCAACAGCGTGCGGCATTATCCGCAGCATACACGTTGGCTGAGACAAGCCTGAGCGAATACAGGCATAAAGTCGAAGAAAAATTCGGAAAACGCAAAGAGGAAAGCGTATGCGATGATATTGCGAAGGACAAAATTGCCGCCAATCCTCTGGGCAACAAAGAGGTTATCGTGACCGGCAAGGGTGAGTGCCTTTGCTACGATTCCATCAGCGGAAGATATTTCAAAAGTGAAGTCGAAGCTCTGCGGCGTGCGGAAAACGTCCTGAATCTCAGGCTGCGCG
>Ga0326511_10003131_pt1 | contig 13335 bp, 6 predicted proteins | sample 0_2496_0518_D_FD_203701 | JGI IMG/M metagenome (GOLD analysis project Ga0326511, IMG submission 203701) | Bovine rumen microbial communities from UC Davis, California, United States - 0_2496_0518 | ecosystem: Host-associated > Mammals > Digestive system > Stomach > Rumen | place: USA: California... | reverse complement strand
AGAATACCGTTTTGAGAGCGAACGCAAAACCCACGGCTGGGTATACTGGGTAAAGGAACGGTAGTTCCTAAGTTCAAATTTACATAATTAAAAAGAGGATGCGCGTTAGCACATCCTCTTAATATTAGATAGTTATCGAAGTTTAGTTGTTAAGGGTCTTCTTACCAGCCTTAACTACGATACCCTTATAGTCCTTAGATACACGCTGTCCAGCGAGGTTGTAGATTGCATCGTCGGCCTTAACAGCATCCTTCTTAACATTGATGATACCAGAAGGATCTGTACCATACTGGTAAGGAGCACTCTTTTCAATCTTTACCCAGAAGTTATTTGTACCCTCTGCATCGATCAGGTTCTCCATAGTCTTACCTTCTTCATCATACTTCAGATACCACTTAACGTTCTTGATGGTATAATCGCAAGCCTCCTTGATCTCTGACAGGTTGAATGCGATAGATCTCATACCGTCAGCCTCTGCTGCAACCTTGAGTTCCTTAACGAAGTGCTGCTCCTCGGTAGTAAAGTTTACATCACCGATACCAGCCCAATGCAGATAAGTACATGGCTTGTCATCACCACCTACCTTATGGCACTGTGTTGTGGTCTTAGCCTCCTTATTTGCAACATAGTCAAACTCAACAACTGTTACCTCATCAGCAGCAAGATTGCGGTTTGCAGCAATCCAGAACTGGTTGTCCCAAGGCTCACCGGTACCACCCTCTTCTTCTCTTACAGTCACCTCACCAGTTTCCTGATTAGTCTGGTCTGAAAGGTCATCACGCTCAGCAGCATTAATAACAAGTACCTCTGGGTTAGTAACGATATCAACAGGCTCCTTAACAACAATCTCGTCACCCTCGATCTGGGCTAAGCTGATCTTCTTGTACTCAGTATTGAGAGTAATCTGCCATACACCAGCTGCAGGAAGAGTTATCTTTGCATTTGCACCCTCAGAGTAATCAAGCCAATCGTCCTCATTACCTGTAATTGTACCAGTAACTTTGAGTGTAGCCGACTTAAATGCCTTATCGTTTCCGCGAACAGTAGAGATCATAACCTCTTTCACCCAAGTATCCTTCTTTCCTTTAGTACCAAGGGTAACAGACCACATAGGATCCTCACCTTCAAACTGAACAGCGTTATCGTAATCATATTCAATACCAGCTTCAGCATTAGAAGAAGCAGCAAACAATCCCTTGTCAAGTACCATAGTAGATACTGTAATATCATCAAAGTAGAATACGATATCCTTTTCGTACTGCTTATCCTCACCAAAGTTGAATGCTATTGACTGAACACCAGCAGCTGCAGTTACCTGCTTCTCGTAAGTCTGCCATTCTGTAGTGAAATTGACATCACCATAGCTACCACCACCAAGATATTCACCAGGAGCCTTATGATCCTGAGTAGTTACTCTTGCAGCCTCAGAAGCCTTATACTTGAATGTAACCTTGAACTGCTCACCTTCCTTCATTGGTCTTGGGAAGTTAATCCAGAACTGGTTCTGCCATGAATTATCGGGCTTTGGATCGCCAGCACTGTGCTTCTGTCCCCACTGCTCACCATCTTCATCCCATACAAGTGGGGGATCTACCTTCTGTGTACGGCATACGAACACGCCATCCTCAATCTTAGCAGCATGAGGGTTATTCTCGTTAACTCCATACTCCTTAGAATAAGCACAAACCTCTTCTGCACCTTCGCCAGAATACTTATTATCAATTGTCTGTGCATCTGGATTTGCCCAAGCAGCAGAAGCATCACCATTCTTCAGGATATTCTCCCACTGAACAGGTTTCTCCTCCTTACCCTCGTGAGTAATCTTCAGATAAGCGATGTCAAAATCACCTACATAGTCACCGCACTGAATCAGAATGCTACCATCAACCTTTCCATTATCACCGGCTTTGGCTACATAATCAACTGTACCCTCTACCCAATCAGTTGTAATTGCAAACTGTCCATAAGGAGTCTGACCGAAGCCGAGTACAGAGATATTCTTTTCTATGCTACCCTTAACCTTGAAATGAAGAGTATAAGTAACACCATCCTCTGCCTCAATGCCTCCAATAGGATGGAACTGGCAGTCCCAAGATGGATCAGTAGCTTCCTCGCTGTGGAAATGAAGACAACCGTCCTGAATTGATAGACGAGCCAAAGCTGATTCACTAGACCAGCCGCCCATCTTTACTTCCGTCTGAGTTGAATAGTCAACTTCAGCGTCAACAATCACTTTTGCATTTGCTCCCAGAACCAATGCCAGGAAAGCAAAAAGAGTAAATAATTTTTTCATAATGAAAATTGTTTAGATTGTAAATAATAAAAATAATATAGATAAATAAATTACCGTTTATACTTTTACTTTCCCTGTAGGGCATCGCAGAATGCCTTATATGTAGCAGTGCGAACCCAATCCTTACTCTTACTGTCAACAGACCACAGGCCTACAGGATCACTTGTATCAGCCAGGTTACCCTTGCAAATACCAGCCTGCTTTTCGTTAGAAATCTTGCTCATATAGCTCTTGATAACATAGCCATAGTAGTCGGCAAGTTTCTGACGCTGTTCGTCTGTAATATCATTAGCTGACACATTATTACCCTCAGCATCCTTGTAAGAAATGTCGAAGTTAGAGAGACGAATGAGTTTGCCTGTAGATGCCAGATTATCAAGAAGATTGTCAAGCGAGGCCTTGTTGGCTTCCTGCTTTTCAGCATCCTCACTATAAGTAAGGTTCAGTTTTGCATTGATACCATCAATCTTTGCACCATTTGCATCCCAAACATTAATCCAATACTTAAGGCTCTCGAATTTCTTTTCTTTCTCAAGACCAGACTCACTGATAAAGAACTTCAACTCTGCAGGATTACCTTCATACTTTTCGAAAGCAGCACTTGCAACCTTAGATACTACAGGAGCATAGTTCTCGCTACCAAGAATATCCTGCCAGAAAATCTTCTCAGTTGAATGCTTAAGGTCGTAAATTCCGCCATCGATTTCAGCCTTAACATCGATAGGCTCATCAATGAGGTCAAACGACTTGATACGTCCAGCATTGATCTTCATAAGCCCATCACACCATGCATTGAGAGCATAGTTGATTGTATCTTTTTGTTCCTGAGCTGTTTGTGGACGGTGATTATCAGGATTATGAGCAGCTGTAACCTTCTTGATAAAGACAGCCGAGTTAAAGTTACCTTCAATCATCAGGTAGCCCTTCGTTGCTCCAGCAGCTGGCTTTGCTTCAACCACAACTTTTTTCCATCCGCCAGCCTTTATAGGATATTTCACGTAATTTCCCTTATTATCCACAATTTTATTATCAGCAAAGGTACAGATAACATTATCATCCTTGTCAACCTTGGCATAGAAAGTAATGGTATAATCACAGAGAGAATCCACATCGAATCCTTCTATAATGTAAACCTTTGACATCTTAGGGACTTTAAGAGCATTGTCATTACCATCATAATTCTTTTCAATTTTGGGTTTACCACTAACTATAGTTCCAGTAAACTCCTCCATCGTGGTGTAGTCAACGGTTTTGTCTTCTACAGGATCAACTTGAATTTCGATTGGGGCAGTGAGCATATTCAACCAGCTTTCTGCCTGATTTGCATTTGCTACAATAGGACTACCATATACCTCATAACCAATCTCTTCAACATGGTCAAGCAGGTCACTCATGTCGAGGAAGTTCATCACGCCCTTAGCGTTGATAATAGATCCCGACATCAGAGTAGTACCAAATGCCACATTATCGAAGTTTGCTACAGCAGCAGCATGAGCCAACTCCTGCTTATTAAAATCTACTACCTTGAGCGTAGCACCAAGAGTCAGATTAGGATAAGTTGCCCTGTCGATATATGTCTTGACCGGAGCAAGATCCTTATATGGCTCTACGAAAGTTGGATCAGGATCTGCCTTGAAATTGTCAGTAACATTATAGTCGGCACAAGATACCGCAAAAGCACTTGCGGCCAACATCAAGAGACTGTTTCTAAAATTTTTATTCATATTTCTAGCCTCCTATTATTATTTAACGTATTTAGTATCAAAGAATACTTTCTTGTTCGATTCACGAGTCTGAACAACGAGTGTATCGGTAGAAGCTACATGAATGTCATTCTCAAGGATCCAATCCACCTCTTTACCATTTACAGTCTTTTTACCGATAACTCTACCTTTCTTGAAGTCCACAGAGTATTCAAGACGCAGAATATCACGCGAAACAGGCTGGCCATTCATGCTGCCCCACTGATAATCCTTATACTCAGGCTTGTCTGTTCCCTTAACAATAAACTGTCCTGAGCCAGTTGAAGTAATCTCAGCATCGTCAGATGTTATAGTACATTTATTACCATCAAAAGTAAGAGTGAGATTACAAAGCTGAGAAGGTCTAGCATCTCCTTTAGCATCATTACCGATATTTATAGATACAGGGAATACAGCTTGTGTCATATTTTTGCTTACAATACCACAAACCTCATCATTCTGGTTTACAGGATTTTCCTTGTAATGCTCTACATCTGAGTTTACGAGTGACATATCCTTACGAACCACCTTTGTTACGACACCGTTCTCTGTCAATTCGTCAACACCACGACGGATATATTTAGCCTGCCATGGGTTCATATATTTTACACAGTAGAGAACATAGTCCTTAGCAAGAACGTCCCAATCCTCGGTATTAGTACGAGATGGGCTAAGACCCTCGCGTGGTGTACCTGTGAGGATATGATCAAATCCATTCTTACCAGTCATCAAAAGAGGTATTACGTATGTATTCTCAACGGACTTTGGGTCATTAAAGAAAGCATCTGTGAGCTGTACTTCAACATAGCCACGAGGTTCACCATTGTATGGAATCTTGCTATCCATCAACTTGTAGTATTCTTTTGGCATAGGAAGGACTGGTTCTGCAGCATTTCCACCAGCATCAGTAAAGAAGAGGTTATCGCAAAGAGTCTCGTCGACAGCAATGTCAACATAAGCATTACGACCGCCGTATGCTCCACCCATAGTCGACCATATCTGGATCTTATGCTCATTGTCGAGGGTATTGTCGTAGATATCGTTACCTAGCACGACTGTACGTACAGGGAACTGATAGGCAAAGTAGGCCGTTGTGCCACCTTCATAGTCAGGGAATTCTTTGTCTGCATTATAGCAAGATGCAAACGAAAGAGAGAAAGCTCCCAAAGCTACGCCATAGATATATTTCTTCAGTTTCATAACTTTCAATTTTCAATTATCAATTTTCAAATTACTGCCAACCCTTATTCTGTTTGAGGTTGCTCCATTTCAAGACTTCTCCTCTTGGGATTGGTCCATACCACTGATAAGAGCTGTCATATACACGCTCCTCGGCTATGAAAATAGTATACTTAAGAGGACTGTCTTCCTTTTCAGGATCAACCTTCTCAATCTTCATACCTTTGACACTCTCATTAAGCGGCATCTGCCAGCGACGGAGGTCCCAGAAACGCTTATTCTCAAAGCAGAGTTCAATGCGACGCTCGTTACGAATCAGCTCTGTCATCTTATCCTTACTTGCTGCACACTCCTTAAGATATACATCTCCTTCTTCAAGTGGACGATCAAACTCATCTGTGCAAAGTCCAGCACGCTCACGGATAGCCTTAATTACATCGTATGCAGTGAAACCTACGCCTGTTGGATCAGCCTTTGGTCCCCAAGCATCGTTTGCTGCTTCAGCGTATGCAAGGAATATCTCTGTATAACGGATACGAGGATAAATATGATACTGAGTAAGAGTAGAACTTGGGTTCACGCTTACATCTTCACGAAGCAGTTTCTTAAGATAGTATCCTGTACGGGTAGATGTAGAAAGACTATTCAGGTTATCATCTTCCTCATTATTCTTGTTAGGCATATTCACACCTGTCAGAATAGTGTCCTTTTTGAAAGTTGCACCATGGTAAATCACGTCTTCAGCGAGGCGTGGATCACGGTTTGCATATGGATCCTGTGGGTCGTAACCAGACTTCGCATCAGTGATAGGACGTCCATTACGCATTGGGAAAGCATCAACCAGATTCTGTGATGGATTTACACGACCGCTACCATAAAGCGTTGGTGGGAAGTTCTCCCTTTCCTGATCATTATTGTTGCGTCGGTCTTCACGCCAAAGGAGCTCCGCCATTTCAGATGAACTGGGCTTAAGCTTTTCTTTGTTTCTGTACCAAGTATTTCCAGTCTTGTCAAATCCTTCCAGACCACCAATGCGCTTCAGTACGTTTGCACATAGTGTGGCTGCCTCAGCAGATGTAACACCACTCTGATCGCGGAAGGCAGGACTAGCAGCCAGAAGAGCTACCTGGGCTTTCACTGCTTCAGCTATCTTTGCAGATACGAGTCCTTTTGATCTAGCACCAAACACAAGGTTGAAACCAGTCTTTTCAGCACCAAGAGACAGGTATCTAACAGGAATTTGGCTATTGTCATCAATATCAACATAATCAGCTGGCAGAAGGGCCATTGCACTGTCACAATCTGCAAAGATTTGCTTAACACAATCTGCGAAAGTAGCACGAGGCTGATTGAAGTCTGAACTACCATCCTCAGGTTCTGTCAGCAGGGGTACACCATAGAGAATGCCATCGTCGGCATAACCTCCATGAGCCTGGAGCAGATAGTAATACAAGATGGCACGAAGTCCGAATGCCTCGCCCTTCAGACGGTCAATGAACATCTGCTGCTTAGAAACAGCACTTGGAGCCCACTTAACCTTTTCTACTTTTGAGAGGAAAAGATTTATATACTGGATACCATCCTTACAATTATCCCACTGCGACATTGGGTTGTTGTTGTTATCAGCAGCCCATGTTCCATTTGCCATTTTCCAATAATTACTGTTTGTATTGTTGGTAACAGCATCATCTGTAGCAATATCGGTCTGAGTGGTTGTAATATAAGGAAGACGGCCATAGCCATACATCTGCAGGCCATATGCATATTGCGACTCCTCATACATTGCATCCTCCTGTCGGTTGTTTTCATCTGCAGGTTCAAACATATCCTGGCATGAACTGAAAGCGAGGAGACCGATAAAATACAATATAATATTTCTTGTCTTCATAATCATCATTTATCAATTAGAGAGTTACCTTAACACCGAGATTATAGAAACGAGTCTGTGGCGCATAGCCAACGGCTGTCTCCATTATCTTACGATTCTTTGAAATAGTAAGGAGGTCGTTTCCGTTCAGATAGATTGAAAGAGCCTTAACAACCTTTCCTTCAAACATCTCCTTGGGGAAGTCGTAGGTGAGCTGAACCTTACGGATGTTGAAACGGTCGGTGCTGTACATCCAGAATGTAGATGCTGCAGCATTGTTAGCATTACTCAATGTAGTAAGACGTGGATGAGTTGCAGTAGCTGCAGTCTCAGGAGTCCAACGACCAAGAGCATTTACAGAGTACTTGCTGTCACCCTGCATATAATAATAACCAGTACCACCGTTGTTCTTCAAACCATATGCGCCGAACTGGCCATTGCCAAGTACAAAGAGTGTAAAGTTCTTATACTTAAGAGTGAGGTTAACACCAAGTGTAAGAGGAGAACCGAATGTACCAGACTTACCAAGGTCAACCTGGTCCTTAGAATCTAGGTTTCCATCGCCATTAACATCCTCATACTTCAGGTCACCCGGCTGGATGTTACCGCCGATCTTTGGTTGGGGAACTGACATTTCGCCGTCGTCCTGTACACCGTTGTTGTTCAGATCATAGAATTTCTTCAAAGTGTACTTGGTTACGCCGTCAGTGGTAACTGCATCAAAGTCATCATAAGTATAGAAGCCAAGACACTTGTAACCACGAATGGCATCGAGAGCATGTCCCTCTACGTGCTGGTAATCATATTCTACAAGCTCATCGTACTTCTTGTTGTTTGTCTTGAGGTAAGTACCCACAACACCAAGCTGTGCATAAACCTTACCGAACTGCTTCTGAGCTGTAACACTGAAGTCAAGGCCCTGGCGGTTCTGAATGTTATTGTTGATAGCAGGCTTGAATGAGCTATTAGAAAGTCCATTCTGCAAGTGTGATGGGAATATGCTTGGATTCTGAATAATGAAACCAGTCATATCTGTATTGAAGAATGTAAGGTCGGTGGTAATAAGTTTGTTGAAGAACGAACCACGAAGACTTACAGACCACTCCTTGCGATGAATGAAGTCGAGAGAAGGGTTACTACCTGTTGTAGAATAAGTAAGATTTGTACTAGATCCGTCGTTCCATGAGAAACCACTACCAGCAGAAGCCCACAGAGCATCGTACAGATAATAATACTTATCACCCATATATACATCGACATCCTCGTTAAGATTGCTGTATGAAGCACTCAGCAACAGATCGTCAACAAAGCTACCCTTCATAAACTTCTCCTTGGCAATATTCCAACCAATTGTGAATGAAGGTGAGATAGCCTCACGATGTCCCTCTGCCAGACGTGCAGAGTGTACGCCAGCGATTGACATATCAGCGAAGTAACGACCCATATAGTCATAACCAGCCTGCAGGCCCAAGTTAGCATTTGCATAGCGGTGGTATGTACCACTGGCTGTTGTAGTGTACATATTTGCGAGAAGCATACCTGTTACATGATGCTTTCCGCCAAAAGTATTATCGTAGTCGAAATGACCATTCCAGCTGATAGTCTGACGATATTTTGTGTCAGACATTATCATAGTACCTGTTACAACCTCATCGTTCTGCTGTGTAATACCTACAATAGCATCCTCTGAGTTATAGTTACTCCAAGTTGGAATAAACACAGCATACTTATTATTATATGAAAGGCTGTAGTTTGCAGCGTAGTCAATAGAGAACAATGTCTTGAATGACAAACCTCTAACAAACTTGCTCATATCATAAAGTATACCTGCATCGAACTGGAACTGACGACTAACGGCACGTGTCTTACCACCAAAATAACAGTCTGCGATAGCATTAGTCTGGGTAGCCTTTGTACCGCCAGGGAAGTACTTTCCGTCGAGAAGGTTGAGCGACTTACCAAGGATAGACAAAGCCTTAGTAGCGTTAGGATCAACCATATCGATAGGAATCAGTGGAGCAGCATTCTCTGGGAAGTTTGGACGCATGCTAGCTGCATCACTCCAGAAGTTACCCTTGTTCTTATTCTCATTATAGAATGTTGCACTTGCATTAGCGAAACCCTTAACCAACTTGTTAATAACAAGGTCTACATTACCACGAACACTGAAACGATCGGTGTAATTATCCTTTGCAAGACCGAAGTTGATAAGATCCTCGAGGCGATAGTAGTTGATGTTCGTATAGAAGTGAGCACGATTACCACCACCCTGAATCTCCAACGTCGCATCCGAACGGTTATATGCCTTACGGATATACTCGTCAGAATAGTAATTTACGTTAGGATAACGGTAAGGATTAACACCTGAAGCATGATTATAGATATCCTGCTGAGAATACTTTGGATCGAGTCCATCGTTTGCACGAGCCTCGTTGTAGAGTGTCATATACTCTGCAGAACCAAGATACTCAGGGAACTCCTTAGCTACATAGAAACCTGTATTGGCATTAGCCTGAATCTGAAGACCTTCAACCTTACCACGCTTAGTAGTAATAAGGATAGCGCCCTTGGCACCCTTAGCACCATAGAGAACTACAGCTTGTGCACCCTTTAAGAAAGTAATCTGCTCAATCTCAGAAGGAAGCACATTGTTTGAAGGACGCTTAACACCATCGATAATAACGAGTGGCATGTTGCTATTGTCGTTATTGTCAAGACGGTCATTGTCCATGCCCCAAAGGTTGTTGCCGTTCCATCCGCCTACGAGAGCATACATATCTTCGAGGCTACCCATGGTATAATCCTTCTTCTGAAGTTCTTCCATATCAACATAAGAAATTCCTCCGAGAAGATGGTCGGCATCCTTGTCGCGGAAAGCAACATGAACTTTCTTTTTTACCACAGCAGAATCTGCGTCGTCAGCAGTTTGGCCATTAGCCGTTACTGGCAAAGCAGCCATCATGGCAAAGAGAAATATGTTAGTTTTAATATGTTTCATAATCTTTAATTATCAATTATCAATTATCGATTCTCAATTGATTACCATCCTGGATTCTGCTTAAATCCTTCATAAAGATATGTATCCTTGTCAGGAAGTGGGAACCAGTAGTGCTTTGACTCCAAGCGACGTGTGATAAGCTCCTCTCTGTGGAAGTTTCCTACCTGAGCGTCCTTTGGATCATGTGACTTAAACCAATCATCCTTCTCCAAACGCTCAAACTCATGAGAGTACTTAACAGTGTAAGGAGGCTCTGTAAGAAGGAGCCAGCGCTGGAGGTCGCACCAGCGGAAGCCTTCGAATGAAAGCTCTACAGCACGCTCACGACGAACCTCGTCGATGAAATGCTCTCTGGTATCCATAAGGTTAGCCTGTACATGCTCCATAGGATAATCATCAGAGTTTACGCGGTCACGAAGTGCGTTAATAGCATCTACAGCAGAGAATGAAGGACAATAAGAAGGTTTATCCTTCAGGTCCTTTGCGCTTGAAGCGATAGCAGCCTGAGCCTCAGCATACATCAAATAAATATCAGCAAGGCGCATATAAGGAAGATAGCTGTGGAAACAGTTACCATTTTCCCATCCATAGCACCATCTGTCTAACTCGTTACACTGGTGAGGAATCAGCTTCTGAATGAAGTAACCTGTGCTACTTGCATTATCTACAGCACGCATAGCACCACCTGTGTAGAGCGAGCAATAGTCAAGCTTAAGCTTCTTCTGGGCATCGGTAAAGTTCTCTGTATTAAGAACATAATGGAAACCATCGAACACGATATCGTGATAGAAACGAGGATCACGATTCTTGTAAGGATGCTCAGGATCCCAACCTGATTCAGGATTCAGTACAAGTTCACCATTCCTAACAAGATAGATAGGCTGACCGTTTGCCATACCATACTGGTCGATAAGGTTAGCCGTTGGGTGGTGGATAATGTTATCATGAGGCACAATACCCAAAACCTTAGGACCAAAAATCTTTGAACAGTTCCAGTTTGAACCATCAGCATTTGACAGACCACGGAAGATAGCCTCACAAGTTCCAGGCTGCAACCAACTCTGACCTCTTGTGTAGAAATTATCAGAATAATTGGTTTCTGAGTCTTCATCACGCTCGTGATCGTAGATATTAGAATACTTAAATTCAGCAAGCTGGTACTTTACTGTTTTTCTCTTTACCATTTCAAGAGCTTTACCTAAAGTTTCGGCAGCTTTCCTACAATACTCTACATCATAATCGTATGTCTTACCATTTGAGCTAGCACCAAGAAGCTGGGCAACGCCACCATTCTTTGTTTTCTCAAACTCCTTCATGAGTGGAGAACCTGCCCACAGGTAAACCTTACCTAGGTAGCAGAGAGCCGTAAACTTATTGACACGCAGATCGTTCTTACCAGAAGTCTGCATACCAGCCAATGTCTCATCCCAATCCAATGGAAGAAGATCGTATGCCTTCTCAAAGTCCTGAGCACAGCGATCAGCACACTCCTGGAACGAGAGACGTGGAAGTTCGGGAATAGCTGTAGACTCAAAAGCCTTATCAATATAAGGAAGGCCACCGAAGTAGCACATCAGCTCGAAGTGCCACCATGCACGGAAGAAGTAAAGCTGTCCGAGCAACAGGTCACGCTCTTCATCTGATCCCACAAGCGACTTGATATTTTCAATACCCATGTTACACTTACGGATACTATACCAAGAGTTTCTCCAAAGCGAGCTACTGTTACCATTCAGCCAGCACTGGTTGTTGCTATACCAGTTACGGTAGTTACCAAGGTCAACCTGATGATCCATGTGAGCATAGCCCTCTGGATTATGAACAGCATCATCACCGAAATTCCATGCAGTACAATAATTGACCTTTTCCTTATCAGGAATCAAACTATAGATTTCCTCAATATATCCCTGGAAATTACGGTAATTCTTGAATGCCTCATCCTCAGCCACAATTGAATCTGGATCCTTATCAAGCCAATCGACACAGGAAGTGAAAGAAACACCTCCAGCCAAAAGGAGAAGCGAACCACACAACAGGGATTTTATGTTATTATAATATTTCATATTAAATGTAAAGCTTAAATCCAAAGTTATAACGTCTAACAGTTGGGTAGGCACCACCGCCACCACTCCATCCGTAGTTACTCTCACGGTCATCAGGCATCTTGGTAATCAGGAAGAGGTTGTTACCATTCAGATAGATCTTCAGGCTCGAGAAACCAAGTTTCTTAATCCAACCCTTGGTCCACGTGTAAGCAACCTCGACGTTCTTCAGACGGAAGTATGAACCATCATACAGATACTGAGTACCATCATTGTATGCAACCTGAGTAGTGAAGCGTGGTACTACAACCTCGCCTGCTGCATCTACAGGATTCCACCACGTACCATTGTCATATACTGTGAGAAGCTTGTTGTTGAAAGAAGTAAGACCTACATCACGTGTTACACCAGTTACACCATAAAGCTGTGCGAACATGCTCCAGCCTTTCCACTCCCAACCGATAGTGGCATTGTAAGTGTGTTCTGGGTTTCCTGTATAGCCGTAAGGAGCTTGGTCGTTTGTCTCGTCAACTACACCATCACCATTGAAGTCAACGATATAGTGATCGCCAATAAGTACAGACTCATCACTACTCTGACGCTGAGGTGTACTATAGAGTTCATCGTAAGATCCAATGAAACCATTATCAATAAACGAAATAAACTGTCCTTGAGAATATCCCTGTGCCTTACGATAAGAAGGTATCAGAGCTGGGTCATCCTTCAAGATAATCTTGTTATGAGCGTAAGTATAGTTAGTGTTTGCCCAGAAGCGCATACCATTATTCAATACCTTATTAAAACGTAGTTCAACCTCGAAACCTACATTCTTAATCTCACCCTTGTTGATATCAGGAGTCTTAGCTGCACCATAGTATGAAGGTACAGAACGGTCAGTTCCGTAAATAAAGATATCCTTACGGTCATCACGGAACCAGTCGAAACTACCTGCGAACATACCTCCAAGGAAAGCATAGTCAAAACCGATATTTCTCTTCAATACAGTTGCCCAACGAAGATCTGGATTGGCAATACTTGATTCCTTATATCCTGTAAATGGACTATCAGAAGTATCAATATTCATTTTATAAGGACCAACTACCGACCAAGTAGTAAGATATGCCCAACGATCACCAGAACTATCATCACCAATCTGACCGATAGAACCACGAATCTTAAGCATGTCGATAATCTTCTTGTCCTTGAGAGGCTTC
>Ga0326511_10003130_pt1 | contig 13336 bp, 13 predicted proteins | sample 0_2496_0518_D_FD_203701 | JGI IMG/M metagenome (GOLD analysis project Ga0326511, IMG submission 203701) | Bovine rumen microbial communities from UC Davis, California, United States - 0_2496_0518 | ecosystem: Host-associated > Mammals > Digestive system > Stomach > Rumen | place: USA... | reverse complement strand
AGACTGCAGGGCCTCGTCGGCGACGGCCAGCCCCTGCTCGAAGTTTCCGCGCTGGGTGTAGCTGTCCATCAGTCGGGGGAAGAAGTAGCGCGACGCGGGATTCAGGCGGAAGCCTTCCCAGAGCACCGCCTGATAGAGCGACAGGTCGTTGAGCGTGCGCCAGGCCTCGGCCGCATACTGGAGGGTGAACTCCAGCTTCGACGAGTCGCGGCGAGCCAGCTCGAGATGGCGCAGCGTCAGCACAGGGTCGCCCATGCGGTAGCCGCAATAGGTGGCCCAGTAGGCAGCCTCGCCCAGCCGGCCGTCGGTATTCATGAGGTCGAGGCTGGCGAACAGGGGCTGCCGGGCGCAGTCGATGTACTGCTCGAAGAAGCTGAAGGCTGCGGGGAAGCCTGACTTGCGTACGTAGTAGGTGCCGCCGAAGAAGAGGTTCGGCCTGTAGGCGGCCAGCCTCGATGCGTTGTCGCGGCGATATTCCGGATGCACCCTACCCTTCTTGTCGGGCTTCATGTCGATGGAGTCGAGGCGCTCGGCCACGACGAACAGTCGGCTGGTAAGGGTGAAGAGCCGGGCGGTGTCGATGGCCTCCTTCTTATACATCTTCTCGTTCAGCTGTCCGTACTGCTTCTCTACGGCCTGCAGCCACATGTCGTAGATGCGGGCGTTCTCCAGGTTGGCCGAGTCGGCCAGCAGGTCGGTCATCATCTTCTCGGCCTTGTCGAAGTTCTTGCCGCTCTTGATGATGGCGCGCGCCTCCTGTAGCTGCCTGCGCTGGGCACTGGCCGGGAGCACCATCATCGTGAAACAACCTATCGTCATCCACAGTTTTCTGAAGTCTATCATCTTTTTACCTTAATAATATTCGTGTTTGCGGCTGCAAAGATAGTCAAATATCCATGTCCCTACAAACTATTTTGCTCAAATTAACAGTTAAAAATAATGTTAACGAGCGAAAAGATTCAGGGAAAATGAGTAACTTTGCACTCCAAAGACTGACATCATTATGTATTTTGAAGGCATTACCATCGCCGTGATGACGTTCCTGACGATAGGCATCTGGCACCCGATAGTTATCAAGACGGAGTATCGCTGGGGCACGCGCCCCTGGACGGTCTACCTGCTCATCGGCCTCTGCTGCTGCGGCGGGGCCCTGTTTGTGGCTAACATCTACCTGTCGTCGTTCCTGGGCGTGTTCGGGGCGTCGGCCCTCTGGGGCATCGGCGAACTGTTCTCCCAGAAGAAGCGCGTGGAGAAGGGCTGGTTTCCGATGAACCCCAGCCGGAAGCACGAGTACCAGAAGATAGACAAGAACGAAACGCTCTGCCCCCTACATCACGGGCATAGCATCTATGCCATCGACGATGAAGACGGTGCTGATACTCGTGGGTAAGACCACCGACAAGCATTTCCAGGCGGGCATCAGTGACTATGCGGAGCGCATCGCTCACTACATGCCCTTCGAGCTCACGACGATCCCTGAGCTCAAGAACACCAGGAACCTCACGGAAGAACAGCAGAAAACGGCAGAGGGCGAGCAGATCCTGAAGCTGATACAGCCCGCTGACACGGTGGTCGTGCTCGACGAGCACGGGCGCGAGCTGCGCAGCGTGGAGCTGGCCCGCTGGCTGGAGCAGAAAAGGAACACGGCCCGCCGACTGGTATTCGTCATCGGCGGACCGTACGGATTCTCGCCCTCAGTCTACGCCAGAGCCAACGAGCAGCTGTCGCTCTCGAAGCTGACCTTCTCGCACCAGATGGTCAGGCTCGTGTTTACCGAACAGCTATACCGGGCCTGCACCATCATCAAGGGCGAACCCTATCACCACGAATAATCCCCGCCTCGGAAGCGAAGCGGGGATTATTAGGCAGACGGCGTTTGACAAGCAAAACGCCCTACGGTGCATCATAGCTTGACAAGCAAAACGCTGTGCGTCAGAGGTCGTTATAGTTCTGAACGCTGAAGGTCGAGGTCTGCATGTTGCCCGTCTCGAAGCCCCGCTTCAGCCAGCGCTTGCGCTGATCCGACGTGCCGTGGGTGAACGACTCGGGCGTGGCCCTGCCCTGTGCCTTCTTCTGCAGCCAGTCATCGCCGATGGCCTTTGCCAGCTCGAGGCCCTTCTCCAGGTCGCCATACTCCATCGAGTGGTTCATCGCATCCTCATAGTGCGCCCAGACGCCCGCATAGTAGTCGGCCAGCAGTTCGAGCCGGACGCTGATCTGATTGGCAGACACCTTATCAGTCTGGCTCATGGCCTGATGGGCCTTGCCGAGGGTGCCCGTCAGGTTCTCCACATGATGGCCGATCTCGTGGGCTATCACATAGGCGTAGGCGAAGGTGTTACCCTCCACGCCCAGCTGCCGCTTCATCTGCGTAAAGAACGAGAGGTCGATGTACAGCTTCTGGTCGCCAGAGCAATAAAAAGGCCCGACGGCAGCGGTGGCCGATCCGCAGGCGGAATTGACCTGATTGGAGAACAGCACGAGCGTCGGCGGCGTATACGAGCCCCCCATCTCCTCAAACACCTTCGTCCACACATCCTCGGTAGAGGCCAGGATCTTCTTGCAGTCGCTGGCCAGCGCCTGCTCCTCCTCGGTGAAGCTGGCCTCATCGACGGTTTCCGTCTGTCCCTGCATCATCTGTTCCTGGGCTGCCTGAAGGCCTGCCGAGAGGGGGTCGCCCCCACTCATCCAGGCAAACAGCGCTGCAATAATCACTGCACCAATACCACCGATACCGGCCTTGGCGCCACCACTCATCCCGCGACGATCTTCCACGTTAGAGCTTTCTCTTCTTCCGTCTAATCTCATAGCTTCCTAAGTTTATATGTTAATTCTTCGATTCTCTATTGCGTAATTCCTCAATTCTCACCTCACCGTCATGTGGAAACAGCCCTGCTTGACCTCGTACTTGATGTAGCAGCGACGCTGTTCGCGCATGTCGCGGAGCACCTCCGCGAGCACCCACTTCAACGTGTCATTACGCACCATCCGGCGGGCTGGCCCCTCGGGGGCCTCTACCGTCTTGTAGCGGTTATAGCAGATATCGAACGTCGTGCCATAGAGATGGCATGACTTCTCGGTGGCATTGCCATTGCGCCGGCGCAGCTTCACGACATCTTCCTCAGACCGCAGCACACTCGTCACGATCAGCTGATGCAGCGGTACGCCCTTTACGTGCAGGCTGTCGAAGAAAGCCTGGCCGATGTCGTGCAGCAGCACAGCAGCCCGCGGCACCAGGTAGGGGATGCTGGAGTAGAGCGGGTCTACATGATAGTAAGGACTGGCATCGATATAGACCAGCTCGCGCTTACGGGTCTCGGCATCCTCGCGGTTCTTGACTGGCTGCACGCCCCACTTCTCGGCGGCGAGAAGCTGCACGGAGTTCGTATCAGGGAACGACTGGGCGTAGCTGTATACAGAGCGGATGGGGTGGTGACTAGCAGGGCTAGGGGCACTAGGGGAGCTAGGGGCACTAGGGAGGCTAGGGGTACTAGGGGAGCTAGCAGGACTTGCAGCCACCTGCGGGAAGAGCCAGCGCACGCACGCCAGCATCATGACTACGCCTATGAATCCTTGCAAATATGTCTTTTTTGTCAGTCGCATGAATAATTTTCTCTTTTCGGGGGCAAAGTTACAAACTTTTTTTGTAATTTTGCACGCAAAATCATAATTTGTATACAGATTGATAGAGAAACATCTCGTTTTGGAAGACATTGACCCCGTCATCTTCTACGGAGTCGGTAACAGTCACCTACAGATGATACGCTCGCTTTATCCGAAGCTGCGCATCGTCGCCCGTGACAACGTTATCCGCGTGCTCGGCGATGAAGAACAGATGGCCGCCTTCGAGGAGAGCGTCGGAAAGCTGCAGCAGCACATCGTGAGATTCAACTCCCTGAAAGAAGAAGACATCCTGGACATCATCAAGGGCAAGCGCACCAGGGAGGACGTGCCCGAAGACGTGGTGGTCTACTCGATGTCGGGGCGTCCCATCAAGGCGCGCACAGCCAACCAGCAGCGGCTGATAGAGGCCTACGAGCATAACGACATGGTGTTCGCCGTAGGGCCCGCAGGTACCGGCAAGACCTATCTCTCGATAGCACTGGCCGTCAAGGCCCTCAAGGAGAAAACCGCCAAGAAGATCATACTGAGCCGCCCCGCCGTCGAGGCCGGCGAGAAGCTGGGCTTCCTGCCGGGCGACATGAAAGACAAGATAGACCCCTACCTACAGCCCCTCTACGACGCGCTGGAGGATATGCTGCCCCAGATGAAGCTGCAGGACATGATGGAGAAGAACATCATCCAGATAGCACCGCTGGCCTTCATGCGAGGACGCACGCTCAACGATGCCGTCGTCATCCTCGACGAGGCACAAAACACGACGCCGGCGCAGATCAGGATGTTCCTCACCCGCATGGGATGGAACACGAAAATGATCATCACGGGCGACATGACCCAGATAGACCTGCCCCACTCACAGAAAAGCGGACTCATAGAGGCCCTCTATATATTAAATAATGTGGAGGGCATCGGAGTGGTCAACCTCGACAGGAATGACATCGTAAGGCACAAGCTCGTCACCAGGATTGTGAACGCTTACGAGGCCTACGACAAGAAAAGCAAGGAAAACAACTAAATAATGACAGTAATGGAAGCTTTAACAAGAACCGACTTCACATTTGAAGGACAAAAGAGCGTTTATCATGGAAAAGTCCGTGATGTGTACAATATCAAGGATGACCTCATGGTGATGGTAGCTACCGACCGGATTTCAGCATTCGACGTGGTGCTGCCCAAAGGCATCCCATACAAAGGACAGGTACTCAACCAGATAGCAGCCAAGTTCCTGGATGCCACCACAGACATCTGTCCGAACTGGAAGCTGGCGACTCCCGACCCGATGGTCACCATCGGCCTGAAGTGCGAAGGCTTCCGCGTGGAGATGATCATCCGCGCCATCCTGACCGGCTCTGCCTGGAGGGAATACAAGAACGGCTGCAGGGAGCTCTGCGGCGTAAGGCTACCCGACGGCATGAAGGAGAACGAGCGGTTCCCCGAGCCCATCATCACGCCGACCACCAAGGCCGACGAGGGTCACGACATGAACATCTCCAAAGAGGAGATCATCGCACAGGGGCTCGTCTCGGCAGAAGACTATGCCGTGATGGAAAACTACACCCGCAAGATCTTCGCACGCGGGCAGCAGATTGCCGCCAAGCGCGGACTGATCCTCGTCGACACGAAATACGAGTTCGGGAAGCGCGACGGGAAGGTGTATCTCATCGACGAGATCCACACCCCTGACTCCAGCCGCTACTTCTATGCCGACGGCTACGAGGAGAAGCTGGCCAAGGGAGAGCCACAGCGACAGCTCTCGAAGGAGTTTGTACGCCAATGGCTCATCGAGCACGACTTCATGAATGAGCCCGGACAGGTGATGCCCGAGATTACGGACGAGTATGCCAACAGCGTTTCGGAGCGCTACATCGAGCTCTTCGAGCAGGTAGTAGGCGAACGGTTCGAGCGCGAGACAGGCGATGAAGACCTCACCACCCGCATTGAGAAGAACGTGAGCAGCTGGCTGAATGCCTTCAAGAACAAGTAAGCGATGGGGTACGAGCAGGAGAAGATCAACCCCTACCACGAGGGAGAGAAAGCCAGTCAGGTGGAACAGATGTTCGACCACATCGCTCCTGCCTACGACAAGCTGAACCATCGCCTCTCCTGGGAGATCGACAAGGGCTGGCGAAAGAAAGCCATCCGGCATCTGCAGCCCTTCAGGCCCAGGCTCCTGCTCGACATCGCAACAGGAACAGGCGACTTTGCCATCCTGGCAGCCCGCATGCTAAAGCCCGACAAGCTCATCGGGGCCGACATCAGCGAAGGCATGATGGAGATAGGGCGGCAGAAGGTCAAGGCAGAAGGCCTGGAGCAGACCATCCGGTTCGAGAAGGAAGACTGCCTGCACCTCAGCTATGAGGACGAGACCTTCGACGCGGTGACCGCTGCCTTTGGCATCAGGAACTTTGCCGACCTCGACCAAGGGCTCAGGGAGATGTGCCGCGTACTGAAGCGGGGAGGCCACCTGAGCATCGTGGAGCTGACCACGCCCGTCGGCTTCCCCATGAAGCAGCTCTTCTACATCTACTCGCACACCTTCCTGCCCGCCTACGGGCGCCTCATCAGCAAGGACACCAGCGCCTACAGCTACCTGACAAAGACCATCGAAGCCTTCCCCCAAGGCGAATGGATGACGGAAATCCTAAAAAAGGCAGGCTTCAAGGACGCGACATTCAAGAGACTGACCTTCGGTATATGCACGATGTATTTTGCAACTAAATAATCAACGACAATGGACAAGTACGGACTGATAGGCTACCCGCTGGGACACTCGTTCTCCGTCAGCTACTTCAACCAGAAGTTTGCCGACGAGGGTATCAACGCAAAGTATGAGAACTTCGAAATCCCCAGTATCGACATACTGACGGAAGTGCTCGACAAGAACCCTGACCTGAGGGGGCTGAACGTAACCATCCCCTACAAAGAGAAGGTCATACCCTTCCTCGACTCCCTTTCGCCTGAGGCAAGAGCCATCGGGGCCGTGAACGTCATCCGCGTCGTACACGAAAAGAACAAGACGATCCTCAAGGGCTATAACAGCGACGTCATCGGATTCACCCAAAGCATGGAGCCGATGCTCGACAGGAAGTGGCACAAGAAGGCCCTGATACTGGGCACGGGCGGCGCATCGAAAGCCATCAACTACAGCCTGAAATCGCTGGGACTGGAAACGGTCTACGTCAGCCGGTACGAGAAAGAGGGCACGATACAGTACAAGAGCATCACGCCAGAGGTCATCAAGGAATACAACGTCATCGTGAACTGCACGCCTGTAGGGATGTACCCACATACGGACGAATGCCCGGAACTGCCCTACGAGGCGATGGACAGCCACACGATACTCTACGACCTGATATACAATCCCGACCAGACACTGTTCATGCGAAAAGGGGCCGCCCAAGGCGCCGACGTGAAGAACGGCCTGGAGATGCTGCTCCTGCAGGCATTTGCCAGCTGGGAATTCTGGAACGGCAGGGAGAAATAACCATTCAAAAGATGAGCAAGAACATGAGCGACAACAGATATATGATGCGAGGCGTCAGTGCGGCGAAGGAAGACGTACACAACGCCATCAAGAACATCGACAAGGGCATCTTCCCGCAGGCCTTCTGCAAGATCATTCCCGACATACTGGGGGGCGACCCTGAGTATTGCAACATCATGCATGCCGACGGGGCCGGCACGAAGTCGAGCCTGGCCTACATGTACTGGAAGGAGACGGGCGACCTCTCCGTATGGAAGGGTATCGCACAGGACGCCATCGTGATGAACACCGACGACCTGCTCTGCGTGGGGGCGGTGGACAACATCCTCGTATCGAGCACCATCGGGCGCAACAAGATGCTCGTGCCGGGAGAGGTGATCTCGGCCATCATCAACGGCACCGACGAACTGCTCGCCGAACTGCGCGAGATGGGCATCGGCATCTGGCCTACGGGCGGAGAGACAGCCGACGTGGGCGACCTGGTGCGCACTATCATCGTTGACTCTACGGTGACCTGCCGCATGAAGCGCTCGGATGTCATCGACAACGCGAACATCCGTCCGGGCGACGTCATCGTGGGACTCTCCTCGACGGGACAGGCTACCTATGAACATCGCTACAACGGCGGTATGGGCTCCAACGGACTGACATCAGCCCGCCACGACGTCTTCGCCAAATACCTGGCAGAGAAATATCCTGAGAGCTACGACCACGCCGTGCCCGACGAACTGGTGTATAGCGGCAAGTACAAGCTGACGGATGCCGTAGAAGGCTCGCCTGTGGATGCAGGCCAGCTGGTGCTCTCGCCCACCCGCACCTATGCACCCGTGATCAAGAAGCTGCTCGACGAGCTGCGCCCGGAGATCCACGGCATGGTACACTGCACAGGCGGTGCCCAGACGAAGGTACTGCACTTCGTCGGCGACGACTGCCGCGTGGTGAAGGACAACATGTTCCCTGTACCCCCACTCTTCCAGGCTATCCACGACTGCTCGGGCACCGACTGGAAGGAAATGTACCAGGTGTTCAACATGGGCCACCGCATGGAGATCTACGTGCGCCCCGAGGTGGCAGATAAGGTCATCGAGACCTCAAAGGGTTTCAACATCGATGCTCAAGTTGTGGGTCATATCGAAGAGGGCAAGAAGAGCCTGACCATCAAATCTGAATTTGGAGAATTTAATTATTAATGGAGAATAACAGTATATTACAGAAGCTCGACGGCCTGGAGGCTCGCTTCGAAGAGGTTTCGACCCTGATTACCGACCCCTCGGTGATAGCCGACCAGCAGCGTTTCGTGAAGCTCACCAAAGAGTATAAGGACCTGGGCGACATCATGGATGCCCGCAAGCGCTACATCGCCTGCCTGAACGGCATCAAGGAGGCAAAGGACATCCTGGCCAACGAGGATGACCCGGAGATGAAGGAGATGGCGCGCGAGGAACTGGCAGAGAACGAAGCACTTCAACCAAAGCTCGAAGAAGAAATCAAGATCGCCCTGATTCCAAAGGACCCGGAGGACGCGAAAAACGTGCAGATGGAGATTCGCGCCGGGACGGGTGGCGACGAGGCTTGCCTCTTCGCTGGCGACCTGTTCAAGATGTACAAGAGCTACTGCGAGTCGAAAGGCTGGCAGCTCTCCATCACGAGTGTGTCGGAGGGTGCCGTAGGCGGATTCAAGGAGATCGACTTTGCCGTGAGCGGTGCCGACGTTTACGGGACGCTGAAGTATGAGAGCGGCGTGCACCGCGTGCAGCGCGTGCCAGCTACGGAGACGCAGGGACGCATGCACACCTCGGCAGCGACGGTGGCCGTGCTGCCAGAGGCCGACAAGTTCGAGGTACACGTCAACGAGGGCGAGATCAAGTGGGATACCTTCCGGTCGTCGGGGGCCGGTGGCCAGAACGTCAACAAGGTGGAATCAGGCGTGCGCCTGCGCTACATGTGGAAGAATCCCAACACGGGCGAGACCGAGGAGATACTCATCGAGTGTACGGAGACGCGCGACCAGCCCAAGAACAAGGAGCGTGCCCTGTCGCGCCTCTATACCTTTATCTACGACAAGGAGCATCAGAAGTATATGGACGATATCGCCAGCCGCCGCAAGAGCCTCGTCTCGACGGGTGACCGAAGTGCCAAAATCCGCACCTACAACTTCCCTCAGGGCCGGGTGACAGACCATCGTATCGGCTACACGACCCACGACCTGCAGGGCTTCCTCGGCGGCGACATCCAGGCCATGATCGATGCGCTCACCGTTGCAGAGAATGCAGAAAGGATGAAGGAAACAGAACTCTGATGAACTGAGGAACTGAAGGATTGAAGAATTGAAGAATTGGAAATTGAAGGATTAAGAACTTAGAGATATGACACGTCAAGAACTGATACAGCAGATACGCGAGAAGCAGTCGTTTCTCTGCGTGGGACTCGATACGGACATCAATAAGATTCCGGCATGCGTGAAAAAGCTCGTCGACGACAAGTGCGAGGACGAGGACGACAGACTGTCGATGTACATCTACGCCTTCAACAAGCTCATCATCGACGCGACAGCCCCCTACTGCGTGGCCTACAAGCCCAACCTGGCCTTCTACGAGTGCTACGGCATAGAGGGTCTCTTCGCCTACCACAAGACCGTCGGCTACCTGAAGCAGAAATACCCCCACCACTTCATCATCGCCGACGCCAAGCGCGGCGACATCGGCAACACGTCGAAGATGTATGCCAAAACGTTCTTCGAGGGCGATGCCCAGGTGGATGCGCTCACGGTGGCTCCCTACATGGGCGAGGACTCGGTGACACCCTTCCTCGGCTATGAGGGCAAGTGGGCCATCCTGCTGGCACTGACCTCCAACAAAGGCTCGCACGACTTCCAACTGACGGAAGACCGGCAGGGAGAGCGCCTCTTCGAGAAGGTGCTGAAGACCTCACAGCAGTGGGGATCGGATGAGAACATGATGTACGTCGTAGGTGCCACCCAGGGCCGTATGTTCGAGGATATCCGCAAGGTGGTGCCCACACACTTCCTCCTGGTGCCAGGAGTCGGTGCCCAGGGCGGTTCGCTGCAGGAGGTGTGCCAATACGGGATGACTACAGACTGCGGACTGCTGGTGAACAGCTCACGAGGCATCATCTATGCCTCAGCAGGAGAAGACTTTGCCGAAGTCGCCGCACAAAAGGCCAGGGAATTGCAACAAGAAATGAAAATAGAACTAAAAAAGAAAGAATTCTTATAAGAACCATGGACAAAAACATTATGAAAGCATTGCTGCTTTGCCCCCTTTTCGAGAAACTGACCCAGGGAGAGATTGAAGAGGCGATGTCTGGAGTAAATTATCAACTTGTGAGATATAGCAAAAAAGAAATCTATGCCACGACAGGAGAACCCACACACCTTGCCGATATCGTCATATCGGGCGAGATGGTAGGAAGGATGGAAAGCAAATCGGGAAGATGCGTCAAGATTATCACTGAAAATACAGGAAAGCTGATAGCATCCACCTTCATCTTCTCCAAAAACAGATTTTTCCCAGTGACCATCGAAGCCGTAAGACCTACCACCCTGCTCAGCATGAAAACGGATGAATTCCTGCAACTGATTAACGGCGACCAGAGAATCATGATGAACTATATCATCCTGCTGTCCACGATGGGCACCAACCTGGCCTGCAAGATCAGGCAGCTGACGCTGTTTACGGTCAGGGAGAAGGTTGCACATTTCCTGAGTGAAGAAGCCAAGCGCAGAAACACGAATACCATCATGCTCACCATCTCGCGGCAGGAGTTAGCCGACAGCTTCGCCATCCAGAAGTACTCCCTTCAGCGAGTGCTCAGCGAGTTTGCCAGAAGTGGAGCCATCCGGCTGGATGGCAAGTCGGTTACCATACTCGACCAGGAACTCATGATGTCACTTGCCGGCCTTTAATCGGTTATCGCTCCATTGTTGCAGCCGGTTGTATTCCTCTTCCGTAAGGCGGAGGAACGAACCATGTTGAGGCCGGTCTACTCCCTCGATGTTCCTGGGGGAATGGAAGTTACGCATATTCTCATCTGCAAGGCAAAGCCGGTAGTTCTTGGGCTTCGAGGAGTATTCGATGTAGCCGATGACCCAGGTATCCTCGCCTGCCAGCTGGAAGGCGCTGACCCCCTCGCACTTCTTGTTGCCCTCGAAGTCGACATAGTCATCTTCCACTGGCTCGCTCCAGGGACCGGTCAGCGAAGGCGAGGTAGCGGTGAAGAGTCCAGGCTTGCCACCTTCCTTCTTGATCATCATGTGCCACAGCCCGTCGGCAGCCACCCAGTTGATGTCGGCATCTATCGTGGCATACCCCCAGTCGAAGAGCAGCTGAGGCTGGGTCAGCTTCGTAAACGATTCGTCAGCATGTGAATAGTACATCCGATCGTAAGGCTCCTCAGCACGGTTCCACATCGAGTAATAGACCATATATCCCCCCTTCTTGCCGTCAGGCCATACGAAGTCGGCATCCCAGACCACCTGGGGAGCCCACACACGATTGATGGTAGACCAGTCGCGATACACGCTCGGGGCCTCTGGATTAGTGAAGATGCCCACCCCCTTGCGATAGTCGAGCGTGACGGATTTCCAATGGATCAGGTCATCACTGGTGAGCAGGTCGATACCGTAGTTATCCCAAGTTTCCTTCTTTCCCAGGCGCTGCGTCGCCTCGATGTTCATATCCGTACAGACCATCAGGTATCCCGATGCGTCGTGCTTGCGGCAGATATAGGCATCACGCGTGGCGCCTTCGATCCTGGCCACCTCGGCATCGCTGAAGATGGAGTCGCCGCCGAGCAAGTCGTGATAGTGGAAACCGTCGCGACTGAGGGCGTAGGCCGTCCAGGCACGCCCGCGATCGTTCATGTGGCAATACAGGTAGCCGTAATCGCCCTTTTGGAGGTTGCCTTTCTGCACTTGTGAATAAGCCATCGCCGGAGCTGTCAGCACCAAAGCCAACAGGAGGTGGGAAAGAGATGTTTTCTTCATACCAGAATATCGTTTTAGAGTTTCGCTGGCAAAAGTACGAAAAAGATTTGAAAAACAAGCAGCCTTTTTTTGATTATTTTGGGAGTTCACAAGGGAAATTGGATAAAATTAAGTAACTTTGCAGCCAAAAAACATGAATTCATAGCACATGGGCGACGCAAAGATCATCAACGACCCGGTCTTCGGGTTTATCAAAATACCTAAAGGGTTACTCTACGACATCGTGGAGCACCCCCTCTTCCAACGCTTGAACCGCATCAACCAACTCGGCCTGGCCTCGGTAGTCTATCCAGGAGCTCGGCACACCCGATTCCAGCACTCACTCGGGGCCTTCCACCTGACGAGCGAGGCCATCCTCAACCTCCAGCAGAAGGGCATCTTCATCTTCGAGTCGGAGGCAGAAGCCGTCGAGGCCGCCATCCTGATGCATGACATCGGGCACGGCCCTTTCTCGCACGTTCTGGAAAACACATTGATTCACGGCATCTCGCACGAGGAAATCTCGCTGATGATGATGGAGAAAATCAACAAGGCCCTGAACGGACAGCTGAACCTGGCAATCAGCATCTTCAAGGGCAACTATCCGAAAAACTTCCTCCACCAGCTGATCTCAAGCCAGCTCGATATGGACCGACTGGACTATCTGCGACGCGACTCGTTCTATACCGGCGTTACGGAGGGAAATATCGGGAGCGCACGTATCATCAAGATGCTCAACGTGATAGACGACTCGCTCGTGGTAGAGCAAAAGGGCATCTACTCGCTCGAGAACTACCTGACCACCCGGCGGCTGATGTACTGGCAGGTGTATCTGCATCGCACGTGCGTGGCTTATGAAAAAGTGCTTGTCAACATGCTGAACCGGGCCAAGCAGCTCGTCAGGCAGGGGCACGACGTATTCGCCTCCCCTGCCCTTCACTACTTCCTCTGCAACGACGTCGATGCCAGCTGGTTCAGCAACCATCCTGAGACGCTCGCCCATTATGAGGAGCTCGACGACTCTGACATCTGGAGCGCGATGAAGGCATGGAAGCACGACAGCGACAAGATACTCTCCACGCTGGCCACCGACATGCTCGACCGCCGCATCTTCAAGGTGGAAGTTCACGAAGATCCAATCCCACAGCAGCGTATTGACGAAATCCAGCAAGACATCGCCAGACGGATGGACATCCCGTTCGAAGATGCCCACTACCTGATGAGCATCAATACGATTCAGAAAGACA
>Ga0326511_10003129_pt1 | contig 13345 bp, 24 predicted proteins | sample 0_2496_0518_D_FD_203701 | JGI IMG/M metagenome (GOLD analysis project Ga0326511, IMG submission 203701) | Bovine rumen microbial communities from UC Davis, California, United States - 0_2496_0518 | ecosystem: Host-associated > Mammals > Digestive system > Stomach > Rumen | place: USA... | reverse complement strand
ACAATTATAGGAGTATTCAGAGGAAAAAATACTCCAGAAAATGTAGATAAAGTAGGAAATAATAATAAAGAATTTGCATTAAATGTTTATAGAGTAGTTGATGGAAAACGAGTAAATATATTAACTAAACCTTTATGTATATTTACAAATCCATTGACAATGTTAAATACAGAAGGATTTGAAGATTTAAAAAAGGAATATAATAAAATAAGAAATCAGAAGGATGCTCCTAAAAAATTCTTAGATATGTTATTATCTGATTCTGAATTAAGAAAACTTCCAAATGCTGAAAAATTAATAAAACATCTTCAAATTTATACCTATAGAAGTAATAATGGAGATGTGGTTGTATATTTAGATAAAACTTTATAGGAATTTGCAACTTCTACAACAGGACCTACAATAACTGTTAGTAATTAGAAAGGAGCCAGATATTTCCATACTCCTGAATGGACTTATGGTGGAGAATATACTAATATAGAAGATATTGACCAAACTGTTCACCATTTAACTAAAAACATATATTATTCTAAAAATGATGTAATAATTAATGGTAAAACAATAGTTAAAAAAGGTCATGGATTTGTTCTTTGTTCGGATTTTTATAGAGATAAAACTGATGATGAACTATTCTAGTTATTTGTAGATAATGAATTAAGCAAGAATCCAGATGGAAAAATATCTGTTATATATGTAAGTTCTCCTAAAATAAGTATCCTTGATTATTTTAAAAATTTCGCTTTAAAATATAAGGGACATAATAAAAATGATGGAGATCCAGATATTGATTCTAATATAGGAAACCAGTTATCTGAATTTAGAATTGCTGAATTTATAACTAAAAATAACTCAGTTTTTGATTAGTATTTAAATGGATTAATTAGTTCTAATCCAGCTAATAAAACTGCTACATTAGCTAAATGGAATGCATTTAAAGACGTAATTCAACAAATATCTTCAGATTTTGAATCTTTAAGTGGAGAAGAAAAAGTTAATCTACTTGAAAAAGATATTAAAGATACTCCATATCTTAAATTACTTAAATATGATGGTACTGATACAGCTACTAAGAAAATTATTGATAATTTAAGAGATAATATATATGGAGATGGAAAACATACTTTAAAGAGTTTTATAGCTAATACATTATTAAATTTTGTTCTTAAACAAAAAAATGGATTTATTGATGCTAAATTATCTTGGGATTCTCATGGTAATCTAGAGATAACTGACGATATTAATAATAATATTAACAAAGTTATTGAATCTTTAGATGATAAATTTAAAGAAGGTATTTTTACTCAAATTAAAAAACCTAAAGATTCTGAAGAATCTATAGAATTAGGAGATTATGTGTTTATTAAAGCCGATTCTGATAACTATGAAAATTAGTATGGTAAATTCAGAATTAATGGTAAAATAGATTCTACAATGTTAGTTATGAATGTTTCTTCTTTAATGGATACTATTTTAGATACTATAAATAATCCAACTAAAAAAGCTATGCAATAGGATTGGTATAGACTTGATAATAAAAAACATGTTGAAGATACTGAAGAACCTACTAAAGTTGAAGATATAGTTTCTAAGGAACTTTTAGACCACTTTACAAACCGTTCTGAATTAGCTACTTTAATATTAAATAATATTAAAAAATTTGAGAATCTTAATAACGGAAATATATTAAATGAAGAAAATTTATATACTTTAAATAAAGTATTAAATGAATTAGGATATTCAATTATTTCAGAAGCTACTAATTTAACATTAGTTAAAATTCCAAATGGATATTAGATTTCTGAATATGGTGATGTTATACAAGATTCTACTGGAAAATATTATAAGTTAAATTCAAATGGAAGCGCATCTGAAATAACTGAAGATTTCTTTAATGATTATGAAGATATTATTGATGAAATTAAAGAAGATTCTGAAAATATTGACAGTTTAACAGATCCTGAAGATATTTTATTAGCTAAAATTTATAAATAGGTTCAATCTTCAATAGAAGGAGCTGATTCTGCATAGAATATAGATTCTATTCTAAATTTAATCGATACTGATGAACAAATACAGGATATATTTACAGATCCTGATTTGTAGATGTTCGTTGAGATAGATGGAGATAGATATCCTATAGATAAGGAAACATTTAAAGCTGATATTTAGTATTATATACAAAATAAATATAAGTTTGAAAATGGCAATAAGATAAGAAATAGAGAAATAGCTGATTCATTCTTAGAAGAAGTTAAATATCAAAATATTAATGAAGAGTTATTAGATAATTTAATTACAGCTGTAAACGAAGCTGCTGACAAATATACAGGATGTTAATATGGGTTTTACATGTAGTATTGATATAATCAGTAAAAAATATAACGAGTCCTTAAGTTCGGAAAGTAAGGTGAAAGAAACCTTACTTTCCTTGCTAAAGGATGGAGCAAATATCGAAGATATTATTAAAGTAGTAACTACTCCTAGAAGTGTAATAGAAATGAGATAGATTATGAAAAAGAATCCTTCTCAAATGAAACTTATTAAAAAATTCTAGGATGAAAATTTTGTAAGAGACCTTTTAGGCTCTGATAAAGGTATTAACCTTCCTGAAGTAGTTACTACTTAGACGAGAGAACCGGCAATAGATAATCCAGATGCTATAGTTTAGAATGGAAAACGTGCTAAAATATGGCTTAGTGAAGCTTGGGGTGTTGCATCCTTAGCTTAGAATAAATTTGTACAAGATACAAATAGAGAAATACAAAGTAGAATATTAGGAATGATTAAAACAGCTAGTCCTAATGAATCTGCTGAAATTGTATTAAATAGAACTATTCAGGAATATTTTAATTATAATTTAAATTAGTTAACAGAATTTTTTGATTTACAAGGTAAACCAGATTATTCTAAAATTATTAGGGATAATATGCCGTTTAATGGTAATAATCCTAATGAAAGAATTAATTATATAATTAAATCGATTTCTGATTATTTTTAGGATTATACAGATTCTGAAAAAATGGGTTATGCTGATCCTAAAAATCCTTTTAATAGTAAAGCAAAAGCTTTTGCTAGATTTTTACTTATTCAGCCATTAAATTTTGATAATTTTTTATCTTCTAATGTAAATTCTATACAAATAAGAAACAAAGGAAAACTAATGTCTACTATGGATAAATATAGTATTCAATTAGGAAAAGGAAGAGAAAATATGTCATGGCAAGATGAAGATGCTGCCTATGTTGTAACAAGAATGGTTGATGATTTTGTACAAAGAGAAATAGGAAATTGGAAACTATATAGAAAACAAGGAGATGTTTGGACTAGATAGGATGATGAATATTGTGAAACAAATAAGGTAATTGGAGTTTTAACAAAAATAATGAGAATTGCTGATGTTAAAAACAAAGATTTTAAGCCTATCATAAAAAATAAATCAAATGATCCTTTAATTGAAGATTTAAAAGCTACATTTAGAACAGCTTTTGGTATAAATATAGAAACTGGTGAAGAAGTAATTGAAGAAGTATTTTCTAAATATATAGAAAATAGAACAATACCACAAATAGTAAGAAATATTAATTAGGATCCACATCATTTATTTCCAATTATAATGTACTTATTAACTGAATAGAATAATGGTATTAAAAAGAGTAAAATAGAAACCTCTTTTAAAGATGGAATTGTTAAATTAAATGATAATGAATAGAATATTATTTATTCTATTTGGAAAAATATGTTTGATCCACTAAATAATAAATCTTTATATAACCAAGTTCCCCAAGACAGAGAATTTGATTTATATCAAATGGTTAGTCAAGCATTATTGACTCATGATAAAAAAGAGTTATATGGAATAGTTAATGATATGGGAACTATTGAAAAGAAAAACTATTCTTTAGGAAAAGCTAATCAACGTTTAAATTTATTACAATCAAAAATAAACGGAGCATATTCTCCATTATTAAATAAAACTATTCATAATGTAACTATAGAAAACAATTTTGAGGGTGAAACACCTAAAACTACTATTACATACAAAGTTCCTATGAAAAGTGATAAGTATGTAATTGAAATAGTAAATGGTAAAAAAGCTACTATAACAAAAAACGGAGTTAAAGTTACTGGAAGTCCTCAAGTTTTACAGGATTTAAAAGGATTCTTTACTAATGTAATTAAAATAAAATTTGATCAAGGTAACTTTTTTGATATTTATCTTAATAAAATTGGAAATGGATAGCAGAAAGCTTTAGAAAATTTAGTAGATGTTGCCGCTAATTTAATTTATGCTAATGAGGTATCTAAATATTTAAGTGGAGAATCTACTAGTGATTTTAAAAATCAACTAAGACATTTTTATGATGTTACTGTTAAACGACCTAATTTAGTAAAAGGAGTTACATATAATCAAATTGATGCTTTCTCAGGTAGAATGTTTCCAATAATCACTCAACTATCATTAGCTAACGATATTAATGAAGGAATTATTGGAGATATTATAGTTAAGGGTGGAGCTGGAGAACAAATTAGTTCTGTAATATTAAGAACCTTAACTACATAGTTTTCTCAATTTATGTAGGAAAAATCATAGGATCCAGAAAGTGCTATAAGACATTTCTCTATTAAAGATGCTATTAAAAGAATGACATTTTTGAGAGATTATGTCGATAAAACTGGAGATGTAAAGTCTTCTACATCTATGAATGTTGAGGAGTTTTTCTTAAATAACTTTATATATGATTTCTATGGAGATAGCTTAGCTATTCATTTAGGAGTATTGTCTGATAAACCTAATATTCCAAAAATGGAATTGTATGTAGATACTCCTTTATTAGTAGAAGTTACTAAAGAAGGTAAAGAAGTTGTAAAGAAATTAAAGGATTGCTCTGCTGAAGATTTAAAGAAGATAGCAGTTAGAGAATTAGGTGTGTATTACTAGAGAATGAAAAATGAAATAGATAGAAATCTTAAAATTCTTAGTAAATATTCTCCTAATAAAATTATTTATGATATAAATACAGACTATTTAGGAACTAGAGGAAAATCTAAAAAGTTCTTAGAAAACGATATACATAATGCAATATATGCTGCTCAACAAGCTGGAGAAGATATAGAAATAAATGAACTTCTATACTTCGCATGGGATAAAGATGGAAATCTTCACACTAAACCATCCTTAATAAGAGAATTAGCTAAACATGATATTAAAGTTAATAAATTAGGATTAAAACCAGAAAACTCTAAAGAATTCTTTATAAGAAAAGAACACGAGTTAGTAGTTAACCTATTGCAAGATTTAAAACATGGAATAAGTTTCATTGATTCTCAAAGCTAGAAAGTAATAGATTCTTCTGCTGTAAAAGCTATGAGAAAGGCTAATGAAAATGGGTGGTCTACTAGAAGTAATATTATAATTGGTAAATTAATTAATGGAGAAACTTCTAGAAATTTAATAAGTAAGAAAAGTTTAACAAACTGGAAAGTTTATAAAGACTTCTTTAAATATGCTTAGGAATTTGGAGGATTTAATCTCGATAAACTTAATATTAATGGAAATTTTGATTTTTAGTATTTCTTATAGGAATTAAATAACAATTATGATAAAATACAAGAGTATTCTCATCTACAATCCTTAAAAGGAAAAATTAAAGAGCAAATAAAGAAAAAGTTATTAGGAACTTCTAAAGATATAGATAAAAAAGCTCTTATTGAACAATATAAATAGTGGAGAAAAGAAAATAACCCAGAAGAAACTGAAGCAGAATTAAATCAAGCTGTTTTAAATTATGAAACAGAATCTGATGAACGTATTTGGAGAGCTAGAAATGCTTCATCAAAAACAGAAGGAATAGATAATATTACTTCTATTAATGAAATAGAAAATTTAAAACAATAGTATGGTTTAAAAGATTTTGATACCACTCTAGATAAAAAAGAAGGAAAGTTTGAATTACAAATAAATCCAGAAATATCTAGATATAATACTTTACATTATTTATATTCAGAAGAAGGATTAAATAGTACCGTAGGTTCTCATATTAATCACAAAGTTAAATATACTAAAGATTTAATACTAATGGAAGCTTTAGAAACAGGACAACAAGCTAAACGTAATGTGTCTGAATCTGGAGCTAAAAATCAATATGTTAGAGGTGATATTAATGGAGTTGGAACACACATGACTATAGCCGTAATGCGTGATGCAAAAGCTGGTATTTCTACAGTTAATGGTATACAAGATCCTAAAGGAGCTACAGTAATGGATGGTTCTACTATAGGAAATTATGTAACTAGAAAAGAAGAAATACATTCATTAGGTTCACAAAAAGCTGGTATCGAAAATTCAAAGCCCCTTGGAGATGATTTAAATTCAAAAACAGGAACTGGAACAATTATTAAAACCGCTGTATTTGTTCTTACTAATAGTCGTATAAGAACTTCTGAGGCAAATATCATTATGCACAAGCATATGAATAGTATTCCTTGGAAAGGATTTGATAATAATTATTTAAAAGATTTTGATGGAAATACTATTAATTATAAACCTGTTATAGTATTTAAACCTTCTGAAGGAAAATATTATTTAAGAAGAGATTTCTAGATTGAATAGGATGGTACAACATCATTTAATGAACTAAGTTTAGGTACACAAGAAGAAGCTAATAATTTATTAAGAGTTAATGTTGGAGGAGTAACTATAGGAGCATTAATTGAAGCTGGAAAGGATTTAACTCCATATTTTAAGACAATTGCAGCTATAACTAAACCAAAAGTTATTGGTGATAATATATATAGTCCAGGTAAAACAACTAGACCTATAACTAATAATTATGAGTTATGGGATTTATTTGGAGGAGCATATTCTGCATCTATAAATAAAAATAATGAGTTATCTTATAAAGATGATAATACTTCTTTAGATAATCTTACATTAGCAGCTCATTCTTGTGGAAAGAGAATAAATAAAGATGTAACACGACCTACTAATTAGGATGTATATTTACCTTTAAAAGAAGCTAAAATAGACTGGATTGTTACAGAAGGAGCTATTAAATAGGGTGCTTCCAATGTAAATTCTACTGATATGATGAAGGACATTAATTATAATGTAACTACTCAACGTATTGCTACAGCAGATATTGGAATGCAATTAAATCCTGAACACTTAGCCGATAATTCTCATGTTACATTAATGACTTAGGTTGTTAATGCTTTAGGTTTAAGAGGATTTAGTGCGGATGCTGCTGACAAAGTGTATAAAGCTCTTGCTACTTTAACTGATACTTCTCTTTCAGAGTTATTTAAAGGAATAGAATTAAAAAGAACTACTGGTGATGATAGTCAATTTAAAGAAGCTGTTTCTTCGTTATTATTAAAATCTATAATAGGTACATCTGAAACAGATGGAGACTTATTATCTTCTATTGTAGTTCAACTTAATAAATAGGATAGAACTGGACATGATTACGATGTAATTAGACATAGATTGCCAATAAGTGATCCCGCTATTCTAAATAAGTTAATAAGTAATTTCTCTTCATTAATGACTAAAGCTGGAGTAAGAATTTAGTTCCCTGGAGGCATGAATGTACTTGTTCCATCTGATGGTATTTATAAAATACATGGAGGAAAATTAAGAACTATTGCTTATACTTAGAGATATGCTAATGGAAATCTTATTGAAAATAATGAATTTAAAGCAGAACAACAGAAATTAAAGGAATTACAAAAACAACAAAAACCTCTAAGAGGATTATATGATATAACTATAGGAGGTTCCTATTTTATTAGAATAACTAATAAACAATTTAATTCTGATAATCCATTATTAGCAACAGTTCTTGCTGGACAATCTATAAAGATTGATGATTTGTCTACATATTATCAAGTAAGAGATTTATTAAAAGGTACTGAATACATTATTACAGAAGATGTAATAACTGGTAGAGATTTAGCTCCTTATAATTGTACTTTTAATACTAATAAAGGAATGTATATGTTATGGGATTTAGATTCAATTAAACATATACATATGCTTGAAAATAATCCAGAAGAAGTACTAAATATATATAGTACATATACAGATGAAGAAATTGCTAGAGAATTTCATATAAATCCTTCTAATTTAGATAGGACTATATAGTTTGGAGAAAAAGGATTTGATAAAGCTTATAAAAGATTTATTGATGAGTTTAAAAAATTAATTAATAGAAGAAAGCAAATTGAATTAAATTCTATAGGTTCAGGAAATAATAATAGTGTATTTATTGACGGTAAAAAAGTATTTGTTGATAAATCTACTTTAAAAACATCTCCATATGAATTAATTGCACCTAAAAACTATAAAACTACTTTCGGACTAAGAGTTGGAGACGATGTTCAAAAAATTTCTTAGAATAAGTTGTTCTTCTTAAAAAGAATGATTGATAACCAATATAGATTAGAAAATGGACATTGGGTTGATAAAAATCCTGTTTCTTCTGATAAATATGATATTATTTTAAAATCTGTATCTGGAAAATCTTATCCTATATTATTTAAATCAAATAATACTAAAATACCTGAAGGATTAAGCACAATAACAGACCAGGAATTTTATGCTAATCTTGATTGGGATGGAAGTAAAGTTTATAGATTAGATGGAAATGGAGATAGAATTTACGAAATACCTTATCATAAAGACTCAAATGGAAAAGTAGTTTATGATGCAGAAGTACTTGTAGATTCTAATGGAAATGAAGTAATTTATACTAATAAAATAGATTTCTTTACTAATAAATTACAATTTAATTATGTAGATTTTGGTAAAAATATATTAAATCTTCCTTTTATTTATGATGTAATTAAACAATTAGATTCTTCTAAAAAGAATTCCGTTAAACAACTGTCTTCTGATATATTACAAAAAGCTGAATAGTTTGAACAAATTTCTCGTTTAAATTATAAAATAAGTAGGGAGAAAAATGAATAGAAGAAAGAAAAATTATAGAATGAATTAGTATAGATTACAGCAGGTAAAGAGTTAAATGATTCTTTAATACAACAAATATCTGATGGATTTAAAGTAAGAGATTAGTATTTAACTCAATTAAATACAGAGATATTGGCAGGAGAAATAAAAGGAACTTATACTGGAATGTTTGGTTAGATTATTAATTCTGCTATTGAAACTCATACATCTTTTGTTAAATCTTTAGATTATATTGTATCCAGAACTCCAGCACAATCTCATCAATCATTTATGCCTATGAAACTTGTGGCATTTGATGAATCTGACGTTAATAGTGCTTATGTAAGTCGTTATCAATTATATTTATAGGGTTCTGATTTTGATATTGATAAGGCTAGTTTACTTGGAAGTATAATTAGAAATGGTAGATATGTTACTTGGAGTCCTTTTATGAGCTTACAATCTATAGAACATTTAAGAGCTTCTGAAACATTACCATTCCCAACAGGATTAAAATTAAAAGTAAAAGATACTCTTAACTCTCGTGTGTATGATAAAATGGATAAGCCTATACATTTAACATGGCATGACGATACAAAGATAACTTTTACTTTACCTAATTTTAATTAGGAAATTTATTTAGCTAAAAATGAATTTGGTATTTGGGTTTCTAATTTGACAGTTGATATGATGAGAAATTAGATGACTCCTATGGAAATATACCTAATAGAAAGAGCTATTACAGATAAAATTCCAGAAGGAGAAGTATTTAATGCTCAATTTAATATTAGTCATTTAGGGTTTAATGAAAATAGAGTAAAGGATTCTTCTAAATATTTATATGAAAAGGATTTTGAACAATTTATTAATTGTTTTGCTCCTATATTTGATTATAATGAAAAAGGATAGTACGAATTTAATAAATTAACTGGAAGAACATTACACTAGGTTAATAAATTATCTAACGGAAAAGTTCATGTTGAAGACATTGAAGCATATGATAATTTAACTCAGGAACAACTAAAAGAAATATAGATTAAGAACATTAAACAATTGTCTATATTAATTAATGCTTTAAATTCGTTTGGAGAAGTTCCTAAAGTTATGACAAACGATTTAATGAAAGCAATTCAGAAAACTGTCGACCAACATAATACTTATTTTGTGGATGGCTCATCTGATGCAAAAGATGCAGTTGTTAATTATATAAGTAGTAATATGTTCTAGATTTCTAGTGATCCTGTTAATTTAGTACAAGCTATGACTTCTGTGGATTAGCAAACAGACTATATTAAATCAGAAATAGCTAATAAATCTCCTTTAGCTGAACAATCTAAGCATTTTGATAAAGGAAATATAATGTCTATATTTAGATTATTAAGATTGACTTTATCTGGAAAACAAAATACCGGTATAGAAGCTTCTTCATTAAAAGTAATGGAAGCTATTAACCAATATTAGGATGTTATTCTAAATTATGGTTCTGACGAAGAACAAAAATCTTTACTTAAATCTATAAATATAGGTGGACACAATATAAGTTTAATATGTAATGCTTATTGTAAAAATATAGCTAATATTAAATCTAAAGAAGTATATGATGCTTTATAGGAAATTGATAATGATAATGACTAGGCTATATGGTTATCAGCTTTCTTATCTTTATCTACTGATAATGCTAAAGATCCTACTCTAGCTAAAATAAATGCTAATCCAGAAATGATTGGACTTTATAACGCTGGATTTGTACTTGGTTTACCTATAAGCTTCTTATCAAAAATTATAATGTCTCCTTCAGGAATGGCTATAGCAGATGTTTAGTAGGGAGATATATTCTTAGGATATAAGAGTTCTAGAGATATAGGAAGAGTTGTTGACTACATTAAAAATGGACCTAAATTAGGACCAAATGCAACTACTTTAAATATATTATCTAAAGCTATTCAAATACATAATCCTGGAGAAGTTAATATCTTTAATTTAAATAAACAACTTATTAAAAATTATTGGGATCAATCTCAATTAATAACTGCTAGAAGAATTATATCCTTAGCTAAGAGTTTGGCATATGGTAAAGAAGGAGAAAAAGTTGAATATGATCTTCCTAATATAGAATTTAGAATATCTAGAGATATACAAACTACTAGAAGAAGAATTCAAGGAATGTCAAAAGCTTTAGAAGCTAAAAAGTAGTTAATAAGTGAAAAAGAATCTTTAGGAAAGAAACATAAAAAACTTGATTAGGATGTAGCTAATTTAGAACTTTCTTTATCTGAATTGAATTTAAAACTAGAATAGTTACGAGATATTAAAAATGAGTATAAAGTTACTTAGACTATTCCTCAAAGTAGAGTAGAAGGAGATCAATATGATTTATACAAAAAATATCTTGAAAACTATAATTCAATTAAAGATGGAGAATAGTCTAATTCTTTAAAGAAATTATTAGAAGATAATAAAGACTATATACAAAATTCTTCTAACTTTAAGAAAACTATTTAGGATCTTGAAAATTGGTTAGATACTATTGAATAGATTTAGATGGATGAAGGATATACTGATTCTGAAGGAAATAAATATAGTACATTAAAGATATTGGAAACATTAAATGAATTTGCTTCTGAAATGTCTTTAATTAGACCTAATTTAGGATTAAATTAGCAATTACCTAATTCAAAAGAAAATTAGTTGTCCTTTATTAAGAAATTTGAAAATACTATAAACGATAGAATTCTTTCCGGAAAAATTGAAAATGCTAGTAAAATTAAAGAAGTTCAAGACTTTAAAGATTTAAATGAATCAAAAGGAATTAATGGATTAAATGTTTCTATAACCGAATTTATTTGGGATGAAGATTATAGAAAAGCAGCTATAAAAGCATATGATTCAATTAAATTTAAAGTAAATGCATTAGATGTACTTGTTAAAGTTCCACACTATTTTGGATATTTAAAATCATGTGATGCGTTATATGAATCATTACAATACTAGTCTGTTTAGTATAGAGAATAGGATAGAATATTAAGTAAAATTATTGTTGATGATTTAAGAATAAAATCTTCTAAAGATATTTAGGCAAGATTAAAAACAGCTTCTAGATATATTTCTAGACAAATGAATAATATGTTCTTACTAGAACAAAATATAGAATTAACTATTCCTAAAATAACTGATGGAAAAGCAGATAATTCTATAAAAGTTCCTATAAAATTAGGAACAAAAGAGGGAAATGAAGCATTTAAAGAATGGATGGATTTAGTTATCATTCCACAATAGAAGTCTAAATTTTCTTCAAATAAATTCCTTAGTGAACTTTCAGAAGCTGCTTATCATAAATCTGATAACCATAATACTATTATTAACTATACTACTAATATAGATAGTATGACTAGTAATCCTACTGAGGTTACCAAATTTGCTGAAGTAACTGAAGGATTTAATAATTTACAATCTAAAAGTATTGGAGAATTACCCTTAGTAGATGCATTTTTTTATTATGATTTAATAGCTTATGATAGACAACCAGGACAATTATCATTAACACCTATCTTTAATAAATTAGTAGCATTGGGAAAAACTAAAGTTATTTCAGATTATGTTTAGTTTGTATCTGATTTAGATTAGGGTGGAAACAATATTCTAGTTTTAGATGATAGTTAGATTGATGAAATTAAAAGATTTATAGCTCCTGTAGTTTCTATATATGCTTTAGATGAATTTGATGAAGAGTATGGTTGGGTAAAGGACCCTGAAGATCAACAATTCTATCTTATAAAGAGAAATCCAAAGCCTAGCAATAGTAGAGATACGGATGATCCTATGGATGATCCTAATATGGATAATCCTATGGAAGATGACTTAGGAATAGGTCCTGATGGTGACATTAATTATGATGATAATCCAGAAAATCCATAGTATCAACAAATAACACTATCTTCTAAACTTGCAGAACTTGAATGGGAACCAGGAGTTCGTAAATTTGAAAGAGTAACGGATTCTGGAAATTTAAATAGTCCATACATTGAAAATTTTACAATGTAGGAACAAAAATCAATATTAGAAGGACAAGGTATTATTACTTCTAATGAAATAAGATTTGGTAATGATTCAATTATATTAGATGAAGATGGAAAACCCATTATTCCAGAAAACATTAGAAAAAGATTAAAAGAAATTACTGGATAGAAAGATATAGATGATTTAATAGTAACTAAGGTTATAGTTAACGGCTCTTCTAGGGAAACTGTAATTGATATAGATACTACAAAAGGAAACTTAGAAAACCCATGTAAATAATGATAGCATGTGAAATAAATAAACACTCGTTCGAATACCAGACATTGAAAGATATGTCTGGTATTTCCGAGTATTCTTTAGATAGTTATATATCTGCAT
>Ga0326511_10003127_pt1 | contig 13349 bp, 8 predicted proteins | sample 0_2496_0518_D_FD_203701 | JGI IMG/M metagenome (GOLD analysis project Ga0326511, IMG submission 203701) | Bovine rumen microbial communities from UC Davis, California, United States - 0_2496_0518 | ecosystem: Host-associated > Mammals > Digestive system > Stomach > Rumen | place: USA: California... | reverse complement strand
TTGCCCGATATCACGAGCCAGCGAGCGGATATAGGTACCCTTGCCACAGACCACACGGATACTCATCTGCATCGACTGGGCATCGAAAGCCGTCAGTTCGATATCATCGATGTGCACCGTTTTGGCCGCCAACTCGACATCCTTGCCCTTGCGCATCAGGTCATATGCTCGATCGCCACCAATCTTACACGCTGAATAGGCAGGGGGTACCTGCTGGATATCACCGACGAAAGTGGCCAACACCTGCTCGATGCGATCACGAGTGATATGGCTGGTCGGAAAAGTCACTTCAACCTCGTGCTCCATATCATAGCTGGGCGTTGTTGCTCCCAGCTGCAAGGTGGCGGTATACTCCTTCGTATCCAGCTGGAGCCGCTCTATCTCCTTAGTCTTCTTGCCGGTACAGAGCACCAGCACCCCTGTTGCCAGCGGGTCCAGCGTACCGGCATGTCCTATCTTCACCCGTCGCACTCCGATGCGTCTCGACACCCGTGTTCTCACAAATGCCAACGCTCCGAACGATGTCATCCGGTAGGGCTTGTTGATGTATATAATCTCTCCCTCTGTGAAATTCATCCTTACAGCGAACAGAGAATGGTCACAACACCCACAATAGCACAGTAGATGCCAAAATAGATCAACTTACCCTTCTTCACGATATTAATCATCCACTTACACGCTATGCAACCTGACAGGAATGCAGCTAAAAAGCCAACGATAAGGGGTAGCGTCTCTATGCCGCCCATCACATCTTCACCCTTCACCATCTTCATCACGTCAAGCAGTGCCTCGCCCAGAATGGGGGGGATGACCATGAGGAAAGAGAACTGAGCCAGCGACTCCTTCTTATTGCCTAACATCAGACCAGTAGCAATGGTGGAACCAGAGCGTGACACGCCTGGCAGCACGGCTACGGCCTGTGCGATACCGATAATGAGGGCATCTTTCCATGAGATACGCTCCTTCTGACGTGGTTTAGCCAGATACGAAAAGGTGAGCAGGGCAGCCGTAATCAACAGACAGCAGCCGACCACCAGCAAGCCAGAGCCGAAGATGGCCTCAACCTGATCTTTAAAGAACAGACCCACAATACCCACGGGAATCATCGACACGACGATGTTCAGCGCATATTTCGTCTCAGCATTCAGTTCACATTTAAACAAGCCACGAACTATCCAGTCTATCTCACTCCACAGAATGACAATAGTCGACAGCACCGTGGCCACATGTACAGCCACCGTAAACATCAGGTTATCAGCACCGTCGCTCATACCAAACAGTGCCTGCCCGATGGCTAAATGACCGCTACTGCTGACGGGCAAATACTCCGTCAAGCCCTGAATGATACCTAAGATAAGTGCTTCGAACCAAGTCATGCCTGTTCCTCCTTATCCTTTGGTCTTCTCACCACAGCGTATATCATTGATACAAAACCAATCAGACATACTACTGGGGCCACCTTGATACGACGTGCGCTGAAGATGTCGGGGTCGTAAGCCGTTTCCGTCGATCCTGAACCACTCATCAGCAGGAAGCCGATAATAACGATGGCCATGCCGATAGCCAACAGAATATAGTTGACTTTATCGAATGCAAAATCTCTCTTATCCATATATTTCTCTAAACCCTAAGCTAAATCTTATACAACTCACTAGCCTTCATACGCAAGAACTTGTTTACAGCCAACCATGCGCAGAACAGCGTAATCAATATACCGAACACGAAGACTGCGCTGCCCGTCAGCACCAGCACATCCCAGGTGATAATGTCCAACAGACCAGGCTGTGTCAGGTATAACCCATACACGCCAGCCCCCAGCACACAGTTGGCCAACAAGGCAGCTATCAAACCTACTATGACAGCCTGTCGCAGGAACGGACGACGAATAAAGCCCCACGATGCACCCACCAACTTCATCGTGTGGATGACAAAACGGCGGGCATAAATGCTCAGCCTTACCGTATTGCTAATTAGCGAGAACGAGACAAAAGTTAATAACACCGCCAAAACCAGCAAAATGATACTGATACGGCTCAAGTTCGCATTTACGCGATCCATCAGGTCCTCCATATACGTCAGGTCGCTAACCCTGCGGTCTTTTCTGATTTCCTTGGCTATCCACTTCAGCGAGTCGCTGTTGGCATAATCTGATGCCAACTGGATCTCAAGTGTAGCAGGAAAGGGGTTAAATCCCAGAAACTCTGTAGGATCGCTTCCCAACTCCTTAATCTGTTCACGCTGAGCCTGTTCCTTGCTGATATAGTCGATATTATGGGAGTATGGACGATGATACAAGTCACGACACAGCAGATGTGCATCGTTCACCGTCACGCTATCTTTCAACATGACCGTCACCGTCAAGTGCTCCTTCATGTGTGCCGACAAGTTACGAGCCGACAGCACGAAAAACACCACCATACCCAGCAAAACAAGCACCATGGTAGTGCTTATACATAATGTAACCACCTGCATACCTCCACGGTTGCGGGTTCTTTTCTTTCTTTTACTCATATTCTCATTTAGACGTAGTACATCTAATTCCGTGCAAAGGTACAAATTTGTGAGCAAAACTCCAAATTTTGGAGCAGCAAATGCTGAGAAAAATAAAATAACTATGCTACAGTTTACTGAACTTGTCGAATCAGGAAGAGTCACACACAAAAAAAGCAAATGATTTTGAGCAGGCTTTTATAGCATTTTGCGTACGCCCGCAAAGTGTTTTGGGCATGCCCGCAAAGTGTTTTGCGTATGCCCGCAAGGTTGCCAGATACCTTCTCGCTCCCTGCGCTACGGGCTCTCCTCCCTCGTTTGCTTCCCTATCTACCCCTACGCAATGGGCAGTTGGCCTTGAGCATGCAGAAAGCTGATAAAAAGAAAGAAGACCAAGAATCTGTTGATTCTCAGCCTTCTTCATTCTGTCGGGATTACTGGACTCGAACCAGCGACCTCGCGCCCCCCAGACGTGTGCGCTACCAACTGCGCTAAATCCCGAACATTTTGCTATTAAGCGGGTGCAAAGGTACACACTTTTTGCGAAACTTGCAAATTTTCCGCCTACTTTTTATTCAAAACTTCCATAATTAATGTTATTTCCCGATGAATTCATTAAATAATTCGTAACTTTTTTTGCTTTTTACTCACTTATTCGTAACTTTGTGCGTTATTTATAAAAAAGGAGCAACACATGCAATACGAAATAAAGGCACCAGGCCAACTTAATGAGACCATCAAACTGCCGGCTTCAAAGAGCATATCCAACCGCGCGCTAATTATCTATGCGCTGTCAGGAAGCAGCATACTGCCCAAGAATCTGTCAGACTGCGATGACACCGAGGTGATTATCAACGCTTTACGTCACAGCCCCTACGAGATAGACATCAAGGCGGCAGGGACAGCCATGCGATTTATGACGGCCTACCTTTCCGTGAAAGAGGGTGAAGAGCACGTGCTGACGGGTACTGAGCGTATGAAGCATCGCCCTATCAGTGTATTGGTCGATGCCCTGCGATGCTTAGGGGCGGACATCTCCTATGTAGGTGAAGAGGGATTCCCCCCACTCCGCATCAAGGGACGGAAACTGCAGGGCGGACTCTTGGAGGTGCCTGGCAACATCAGTTCGCAATACATCTCAGCCCTGCTGATGATTGGACCATTGCTCGATAAAGGACTGACACTCAAGCTGAAAGGCGACACCATTTCGCGCCCCTATATTGACCTGACACTATGGACCATGCGTGAGTTCGGTGCCGATGCAGACTGGAGCGACTTTGATACCATTACTGTGGATCCCAAACCTTATCAGGAGCACGAATACTACATCGAGAACGATTGGAGTGCCGCTTCTTACTGGTATGAGATGATGGCACTGACAGAGAACGATAACGACGAGATACAGCTGACCGGCCTGATGGATGGTTCCAAGCAAGGTGACTCCTCTGTACGCTACATCTTCAGTCTCTTAGGGGTAAAGACTATCTTTGCCACAAAACAAGAGGGCGTTCCCACCACCATAACGCTGCGCCACTCACACCGCTGTGTCCCTCGTCTGGAATACGACTTTACCAACTCGCCAGACCTGGCGCAGACCTTTATCGTATGCTGCGCACTGAAGAACGTGCCCTTCCACTTCAGTGGCCTTTCGACACTGAAAATCAAGGAGACCGACCGCATAGAGGCCATGAAAGCCGAGATGCGTAAGCTGGGCTACATCATTCACGATGCTAACAACAGCGAACTGTATTGGGACGGCGAGCGCTGCGAGCCAGCACTTGAGGCGGGCATCGACACCTACGAAGACCATCGTATGGCGCTATCCATTGCCCCTGCAGCCCTCAAGACTGAGAGACTTCTCATCAATAATCCACAAGTAGTATCCAAGTCGTACCCACACTTCTGGGACGACCTAAAAAAAGCCCAGTTTATCATCGTCGAAAAATGAATTTCCTGCTGATAGTCATCATCTCGCTCGTTGCACTGGGCGTCGTTGCTGCCATCTTCTCCATTGGCAGCACAGACGAGCCTATAGTGAAGAACGAGGACGGATGCTCATCATGCAGCAGCAGAGACGACTGCAAGCTGGCCGATTTAGTGGACAAGAGCAAGAAAGCATGCCACCTACTGATTATAGCTTTACTGCTGACCAGTTGTTCGACGAAGAAGAATACTGCAACAAGTCGTTTCTGGCAGTCGTTTACCGCCCGCTACAACACCTATTTCAATGGCTCACAAGCTTTCATAGAGGGTAGCCTGGAGAAAGAGAACGGTAACCGCGACAACTGCACAGAACTGATACCACTGTATACCGTAGGCAACAAACAGAGCCGCGACCTAGGTAAGGGACACTTCGACCGCGCCATTGAAAAGTCGCAAAAAGCCATCAAACAACATAGCATCAAGCGCCGTCCGGAATGGGACAAAGGCCGACGCAAGACTGCTAAAGACATAGAATGGCTGAATCGTCGAGAGTACAACCCCTTCCTGTGGAGAGCCTGGCTACTCATGGGAAAGTCACAATTCCAGAAAGGCGAGTTCGAAGAAGCCGCAGCCACCTTTTCCTATATGACCCGCCTCTACCAGACGCAGCCTGCCATTCTGGGGATAGCACGTGCTTGGCTGGCTAAGAGCTATACCGAGCTCGACTGGATATACGATGCTGAGGATGTGATTGTCAAGCAACGGCGCGACTCCATGCATTTCCGTGCCGTAAAAGACTGGGACTACACCTATGCTGACTACTATCTGCACAACCAGCAGTATGACGAAGCCATCAAATACCTACGCAAAGTGATACGACACGAGCGTCGACGCAAGCAAAGAGCCCGCGAGTGGTTCTTGATGGGACAACTGCAAACATTGTTAGGCCATCGGCAGGAGGCTTATGATGCCTATCGACATGTCATCAGACTGAGTCCTCCTTATGAGTTGGAGTTCAATGCCCGCATCGCCCAGACGGAGGTATTGCCCGAGAGTGACCACCAGCGTAAGATCAAGAAGCTCAGACGAATGGCTGCCTCAGACAACAACAAGGACTATTTGGATCAGGTGTACTATGCTATAGGCAATACCTATCTGACTCAACGTGACACGCTCCATGCCATCGAGGCATATGAGACAGGTTGCGAGAAAGGAACCCGCAATGGAGTGGAGAAAGGTGTATTGCTACTAACAGTGGGGAATGTCTATTGGCAACTGGAGAGATATGCCGATGCACAACGCTGCTACGGGCAGGCCATCGGACTGCTGGACCAGGATCGCAAGGACTATAAACAGCTGTCGGAGCGGTCGAAGGTGCTCGACGAGCTGGTGCCACACACCAGTGCTATCCAGCTACAAGACTCGCTACAGCGCCTGGCTGACATGTCGGAAGAGGATCGCAACAAAGTCATTGACCAAGTGATAGCCGCTCTCATCAAGAAAGAAAAAGAGGAACAGCGTGCCCAAGAGGAAGAAGAAGCAGAACGAACCATACAGCGGCAATCTGCCATGGGTGGCGGACAGGCCAGTCAACGGACACCCACCCAGCAGATTACAACCACCACATCGAAAGCATGGTACTTCTACAACCCTCAGGCCGTCAGCCAGGGTAAACAGGTATTCCAACGCCTCTGGGGCAAGCGAGATAACCAAGATAACTGGCAGCGCATCAACCAAACTGTTGTGGGTAATCTGGCTGACACAGAAAGTCAAGAGCAGCCTGACAGTCTGGAGAACGATGGGAATCAGGAGATGGCGGAAAGCCAGGATAATGTAAAGCAGACAGATATTCCTGCTGACTCGGCAGCCAACGACCCTCATCAGCGCGAATACTATCTGGCTCAGATTCCTTTTACGGAGGAGCAACGCCAACAAAGCGATAACATCATCAAAGAGGGACTATTCAATGCAGGCGTTATATTTAAGGATAAGCTTGATAATCTCAGCCTCAGCTACAAGGCACTGAACCGGCTGACCACCCAATATGCTGACTACGAGCGCAATGACGAGGCATGGTACCACCTATTCTTACTCTACTCACGACAAGGACGACAAATGGAGGCCAACAACTGTATCAGCCAGCTGCAACAAGACTATCCAGAAAGCCAATGGACCATCCTTCTCTCCGACACCAACTTCGTTGAGAACCAACGCTTTGGCGTACACATAGAAGACTCACTATATGCTGCCACGTACGATGCCTTCAAACAAAACCGTCACAAAGAGGTCGCTGCGAACACCCAACTGTCAGAAAGCCGGTTCCCATTAGGGCAACACCGCCCGAAGTTCCTTTTCATAGAAGGTCTGAGCCTGCTCAATGAAGGACATGCTGTCGAATGTACCGACCGCATGAAACAGGTAGTCGAAAAATATCCGCAGAGCGAAGTCAGCGAATTGGCTGGAATGATTATACGCGGTGTCCAACAAGGAAGGAAGCTCCACGGAGGTAAGTTCGATATGGGTGATATCTGGTCACGACGTGATGCTGACCGATTAGGTCAGGACTCGCTTCACATGGACACCTTAAGCATTGAACGGGATGTTAACCACGTCTTCCTGCTGGCCTATCATCCCGACTCCGTCAGCCAGAACCAGCTGCTCTACGAGATGGCTAAATACAACTTCTCCAACTATCTGGTACGTAACTTCGAAATTGTGACTGATCAAGATCAGCACGGACTGTGTCGCATGATTATCAGCGGATTCCTTAGCTACAATGAGGCTCGGCAGTATGCCCGCCAGCTACACGGAGCAAGAGGCACTCTGGCCACCATGCTACAACAGTGTCGCAGCCTGATTGTCAGTGAGAAGAACCTCCCACTCTTGGGTACAGTCTTCAGTTATGCCGACTATGAGTTGTTCTTCGAGAAGCAACTGGCACCCATTGAAATTCCGAAAGTGCCACTCCTCGACGAGCCTGAGACCATCATTCAGGAGAAGGAGCCTGAGGAAGGCAGTGAGGATGACGAAGAAGAGGAGGAAGACACCGGCAACAATGGTGGATATATTGAATTTGATGATGATTTCTGGAGATAAGATATGACAAATGGATTACTGTTATGGGCTGACGACGAGATGGAACTGCTCCGCGCCCACTTGCTATTCCTTGAGAAGAAAGGTTATGAAGTGGTCACAGTGACCAACGGCACCGACGCCATTGAGGAGTGCCGAAAACGCACATTCGATCTGGTACTGCTCGACGAGATGATGCCAGGTCTGAGTGGTCTGGAGACCCTACAGCGCATCAAGGAGATGACGCCTCAGGTGCCCATCGTTATGGTGACCAAGAGCGAGGAAGAAGACATTATGAATCAGGCCATCGGCCAACAAATTGCCGACTACCTAATCAAACCCGTCAATCCCAACCAGATATTATTAACACTGAAGAAAAACATCCATCGCCGCGAAATTGTAACTGAGGCCGTACAGACAGGATACCAGCAGCAGTTCCAACAACTGTCGATGCAGATTATGGACTGTCGCACGTGGGAAGACTGGGTAGATATTTACAAGCGATTGGTGCGCTGGGAATTAGAACTCAGCGCCACGGATTCGCAGATGACCGAGATGCTCGATATGCAGAAGCAGGAGGCTAACCGCGGCTTTGGGAAATACATCCGTCAACACTATATGGACTGGATGGCAGGACAGGAACGTCCCGTGTTATCGCCCGAGCTATTCAAAACCAAGGTATTCCCCCTGCTCAACGAAGGGCAGAAGGTATTCCTCGTCGTACTCGATAACTTCCGTTATGACCAGTGGAAAATGCTGGAGCGCGAGATTGGCGACCAGTTTGAAATTGACGAAGACCTGTACTGCAGCATCCTGCCTACTGCCACGCAGTATGCTCGTAACGCCATCTTCTCGGGTCTCATGCCCGAACAAATAGCTAAGATGTTTCCCGAACTATGGGTCGACGAGGACGAAGAAGAAGGCAAGAACCTGAACGAAGAACCGCTCATCCAAACCCAACTGGAGCGCTATCGCCGGAAGAATACTTTCTCGTACCATAAAATCAACACTTCACAGGAGGCCGACCGGCTAATGGGACAGTTGAACGAGATACGTAAAAACGACCTAAACGTGGTGGTGTTCAACTTCATCGACATGCTGAGCCATGCCCGAACGGAGTCAAAGATGGTACGCGAGTTGGCTAACAACGAGTCGGCCTACCGATCGATTACGTTGTCGTGGTTCCGCCATTCGGTCATAGCCGACCTGTTCCGCCAACTGGCGCAGAGCGACTATCGTGTCATTGTCACTACCGATCACGGATCCATTCGTGCTACCAACCCCGTAAAGATTATCGGCGATCGTAACACCAATACTAACCTTCGCTACAAGTTGGGCAAGAACCTGGCCTATGATTCGAAGGAACTGTTTGTCATCAAGGAGCCGCACAAGGCTCAGCTTCCTGCTCCCAACTTATCAACAAGCTATGTGTTTGCTACGGGCGATGACTTCTTCGCCTATCCCAACAACTACAACTACTACGTATCCTACTATCGCAACACCTTCCAGCATGGTGGCATCTCGATGGAGGAAATGATTATACCCATCATCACGATGAAAGGTAAGAAAAGATAAAAAGTAAAAGAAATGGAAATCAGAATAGACAGTTTAGAACATATCCGTGCTGCAGCACGAGAGTTTATTGAGAATATGGGGCAGTCACGTGTCTTCGCCTTCTATGGAAAGATGGGAGCCGGCAAGACCACCTTTGTCAAAGCTATCTGCGAAGAGTTGGGCGTTGAGGACGTCATCACCTCACCTACCTTCGCCATTATCAACGAGTATGAAGGCGATGAAACCATCTACCATTTCGACTTCTATCGTATCAAAAAACTGGAAGAAGTCTACGACATGGGATATGAAGACTATTTCTACTCAGGTGCCTTCTGTTTCATTGAATGGCCTGAGTTGATAGAAGAAATCCTGCCCGATGATGCTGTTCGTGTCAGCATCACCGAGCAGGATGATAGTAGCAGGCTCGTGCAGTTTTAGAGCAAAGCCTGGAATTTTTCTTCAATCTTAGCCTTAGGCTGTGCACCTACGAGTTTGTCTACGACCTGACCATTCTTGAAGAAGAGGATGGTGGGGATGTTACGGATGCCGAACTCAACGGCCAACTCCTCGTTCTCCTCAACGTCGCACTTACCCACAACAATCTTACCATCGTACTGCTCAGCCAGCTCGGTAATAACGGGACCCACCATGCGGCAGGGGCCACACCAAGTTGCCCAAAAATCAACAACTAATGGCTGCTCGCCATTCTTCAGGCTCTCGAAATTCTCACTTGTGATTGTTACTTCCATAATTTCTTAATTAATCATTTAACATTATTCTATTAGATTCTCTATTTGCTATATACAAACATCGTGCCACTAATTGATCTTATAGTCCAAAGCCTCAGTCTGTTCGATATACTGAATCAGATTACGCTTCACGTCAATAGACTTCGAAGCACTGGTCAGCAGGATATGGCGCTTACCGGTGACATCGTGCAACTGGATGTAAAGTTTGGTGGAACCAGGATTTTCTTCAATTAATTCGCTCAGTTCTGTCACAATTTGATTATCCAGTAAATCGGTAGACATTGAGATGGTGATACGCTCAATAGCCTTTTCCTTTATGGTCTGCAGGTATTCGATGTTCTGAATCTTCAAGCCCATGAGATCGCTGAATTTAAAACGAGGCTGCACCTTGGCCGTGACATAGACCGAGGCACCCTCAGTGAACATTCCGCTCCAACGACCCCACTCCTCACCGAACAGCGCCAATTCACCACTGCCCACGAAGTCTTCAAGGGTAACGAAGCCACAAGGCTGGCCACGCTTGTCGAAACGGGTGCGCACTCCTGTCACTATGCCACCGAGGATGACATCCTCGCGGTCTTTCAGTTTGTTGACATCTGCCAATTCGTCACAACGCGCATTGCACAAATGATCAAGAATAATCTTGAACTCGTCAAGCGGATGGGCAGAGAGATAGATGCCCACCAATTCACGTTCTTTGTTCAGACGCTCGATATCACTCCAGCGCTCGTCGCTCTTGGGAACAGCTGGGCGCTGTATCTCAATGTCGTCGAAACCACCGAACAACGAGTTCTGCGCCTGCTGCTTTTCAGTCTGGTAGGTCTGGCCATAGCGCATGATGATGTCAATGAACGACTCACCCTTGTTATTCTTAGCAAAGAAGTCTTCACGACGCAGCCCGAAGCTGTCGAAACCACCACTGAGCGATAATGACTCAAAAGCCTTGCGGTTGACTTGACTGAAGTTAACGCGCTGTACGAAGTCGTAAATATCCTGATAAGGACCGTTCTTCTGTCGCTCATCGATGATAGCTTGTGCCACACCGTCACCCATTCCCTTGATAGCAGCCAGTCCGAAACGTATCTCACCCTTCTGGTTGACACCGAACTTCTGGTACGACTCATTGACATCAGGTCCCAGGGTGGCAATGCCCATCGACTTACACTCATCCATCAGTTTGGTAATTTCAGTAATCTGGTCACGTCGACGACTCATGATAGCAGCCATGAACTCTGCCGGGTAATTGGCTTTCAGGTAGGCAGTCTGGTAGGCTACCCATGAATAGCAGGCAGCATGCGACTTGTTGAAGGCATAGGAGGCAAACTTCTCCCAGTCAGCCCATATCTTCTCAAGTATTGCAGGGTCATGGCCGTTTTTCTTGCCACCATCGATGAACTTCGGTTTCATGGCGTCAACGATGTCTTTCTTCTTCTTACCCATCGCCTTACGCAGGGCATCGCTCTCACCACGGGTGAAGTCGGCCAGTTGGCGCGACAGCAACATCACCTGCTCTTGATAGACGGTGATGCCATAGGTATCTTTCAGATACTTCTCCATACAGGGAATGTCGTACTTGATCTCCTCTTTACCGTTCTTACGGGCAATGAACGAGGGGATGTAATCCATAGGGCCTGGACGGTAGAGGGCATTCATGGCGATGAGGTCTTCAAACACCGTGGGATGCAACTCTCGCAGGTATTTCTGCATACCATTCGACTCAAACTGGAAGGTACCGATGGTACGCCCCTGCTGGTAGAGTTCGAAGGTTTTGGGGTCGTCGATGGGAATGGTATCGAGGTCTACGTCGATGCCACGTGTCTGCTTGATGACAGCACAGCACTCCTTCATCTCCGAAAGCGTCTTCAATCCAAGGAAGTCCATCTTGATGAGTCCTGTCGACTCGATGACATGACCATCGTACTGAGTACAGTTGGTCTTGGTATCCTTGAAATCCGGGTCGTCTGCTGTTGATACGGGCACCCACTCGCTGATAGGGTCACGGCAGATGATGAAACCACAGGCATGGATACCCGTTCCACGTACAGTACCCTCAAGCATCTTGGCGTATTTGATGGTGTTGCGAAGAGCGGGGTCAACAGAAGCCTCTGCGTCGCGTAACTCGGGGGTACACTTAATAGCGTTGGGCAGATTCATCTTCAGCCCATCGGGCAAACGGTCGGGAATGGCCTTACAGAGGGCATTAGTTACATTGAGGGGCACCTTCTCCACGCGTGCTACGTCCTTGATGGAGTTCTTCGTAGCCATAGTGGCATAGGTGATGATATGCGCACAGTTCTCGTGGCCGTACTTGTCCTCCACCCACTTCAGCACTCGCCCTCGCCCATCGTCATCGAAGTCTGTATCGATATCAGGCAGCGAGATACGGTCGGGGTTCAGGAAACGTTCGAACAGCAGGTCATACTTCAGAGGGTCAATCTTGGTGATTCCCAGACAGTAGGCCACTACAGAGCCGGCTGCAGAGCCACGTCCTGGACCGACCATCACACCCAGTTCGTCGCGAGCGGAATTGATAAAGTCCTGCACGATAAGGAAGTAGCCAGGGAAACCCATCGTCTTCATGATATGAAGCTCGAAGCGCACGCGGTCATCAACCTCCGCTGGAATGGGCTCACCATAGCGCTTCTTGGCGCCAGCATAGGCGAGTTCGGCCAGATAGTCAGCCTCGAACTTGATGCGGTACAGCTTATCGTAGCCGCCCAACTTCTTGATTTTCTTCTCACCATCTTCACGAGGCAATGGATTCTCGCCGTTCTCATCGCGGGTAAACTCCTCATAGAGCTGCTCTTCGCTGAATTTCTTGCGCCACTCGTCTTCCGTACCGAACGATTCGGGAATGGGGAAGAAGGGCATGATGGGGTCGTGATCCAAGCTGTAGACCTCTACCTTATCTAATATCTCCAGCGTGTTCGACAATGCTTCCGGCACATCACTGAACACCTCGTTCATCTCCTCACGGGTCTTAAACCACTCCTGCTTGGAGTAGAGCATGCGGGTGGGGTCATCCAGATCCTTGCCGGTAGAGAGACAGAGCAAGTGGTCATGAGCCTCAGCATTCTCCTGGTCCACAAAGTGAGCATCGTTGGTGCAGACCAGCTTGATGCCATACTCATGAGCCAGTTCGATGAGCACCTTGTTCGCCTTCTGCTGCTCAGGGAAGGTCTCACGGTTAGCGCGGATAGTAGGGTCTTTGACCTCGTGGCGCTGCAATTCCAGGTAGTAGTCGTCACCAAACACCCGATGATACCACTCTACAGCCTCGCGGGCTCCCTCGATGTCGCCATTCAGGATCTTCTTGGGCACCTCGCCGGCAATACATGCTGAGCAGACAATCAAGCCCTCATGGTATTTCTCCAAATCCTCGCGGTCGGTACGCGGACGCATGTAGAACCCATCCACCCACGAACGGCTCACCAGTTTGATGAGGTTCTTGTAGCCCTGATAGTTCTTCGCCAGCACAATGAGATGGTAACCGCCCTGATGGCGCTTGTCGTCCTTGAGCGACTTGGAGCCATAGCGCGACACATACATCTCGCAACCGAA
>Ga0326511_10003126_pt1 | contig 13351 bp, 16 predicted proteins | sample 0_2496_0518_D_FD_203701 | JGI IMG/M metagenome (GOLD analysis project Ga0326511, IMG submission 203701) | Bovine rumen microbial communities from UC Davis, California, United States - 0_2496_0518 | ecosystem: Host-associated > Mammals > Digestive system > Stomach > Rumen | place: USA... | reverse complement strand
AGCGAAGTGTTCGTGGTTGAGCAGGACTGCGTCTATCAGGACATGGACGGGGATGACCAGAAGTCCATTCATCTGTGGCTGACTGTTGCTGACAAGGTGGTTGCCTTGGCTCGTGTTTGCCCTGCCGGTACTCACATGAAGGAAATCTCAATCGGCAGAGTCATAACTACAGAACGAAACAAAGGGTTTGGCAAGCAGATCATGCTTCATGCCATTGGTGCAGCAAAAGAGCACTTCGGCGCAATGCAGATAGACATCGAGGCACAGGAGTATGCCAAGGGATTCTATGAAAGCGTAGGTTTCAGACAGTCATCCGACACTTTCATGCTTGACGGTATCCCCCACATTAAAATGACATGGACAATAACAATTAAATGAAACAATGAAGATAATATTGACAGGAGCTACAGGATTTGTTGGTGAGGGCATTTTGTTGGAATGCCTGAAGGATGAGCGTGTTGAGAAAGTGCTGAGCATCAGTCGCAAACCATGTGGCCATAAGCATGAGAAGCTGGAGGAGTTGATAACAAAAGACCTGCTGAAACTGCCTGAAGGTGATGAGCGTCTTCAGGGCTATGATGCCATGCTCTATTGTGCCGGTATCAGTGCCAATGGCCTGTCAGAACAGCAATACCGTCCAGTTACCTATGACATTCCGCTGCATCTGGCACAGATCCTTCCCGACAAGGAACAGATGACCTACGTCTATCTGAGTGGTGCAGGAACCACTGCCGACAGCAAAATGATGTGGGCAAGGGTCAAGGCAGAAACCGAAAATGCCATTTTTGCCATGCCTTTCAAGCATACATACGCTCTGCGTCCTACCATCATGAAACCCTCGAAAGGACAGATACATGTGAAAAAACTCGACCGCATCTATCTGCTTTTCTATCCTCTGATGCGTCTGATGAACCAGGCAAATCCTCTTTCGGAGATTGGTCGTGCCGTCATCAATGTGTTAGAAAACGGTTGTGATAAGCAGATATTGGAGTCGAAGGATTTCAAAAAATTTGGTAAATAGGAAAAGTAATGCAGATAATACTCGCTTCCGCAAAGATTATGAACGATAAGCTGAGGTATGTACCTGATATTAGCTTGTCAACGCCTCGTTTCCAGAATGAGGCAGAGACCTTTGCAAGGGATATGGCTCAGTATTCCGCAGAGACGATTGCCGAAATGCTGGGCTGTAGTTATCAGATTGCTGCACAGAACAGGCTCAGGTTTATACAATTCTTCGATGAGAAGCCGAAACTGCCATCGATTCTTGCCTATCATGGGCAGGCTTACAAACACCTGAAGGCTGAGACCCTGACTGCCGATGCCCTCAGTTATTCCCAAGAAAAGTTATTGATTACCTCATTCCTTTATGGTATGCTCCGTCCTTTGGATGGTATTCTGCCATATCGTATGGAAGGAGCCGTTGAACTCCCAAGCGGAGAAGGGAAGAATATGTTCGGTTTCTGGAAAAGTCGTCTGACCGACATTCTCATCGATGCCGTGAAAGCTGATGATGGCATTCTGATTCATCTTGCTACAGAAGAATTCCAGCACCTTTTCGACTGGCAGCGTGTCCGCAAGGAGGTTCGAATTATCCAGCCTCTGTTCTATGTCCGCAAGGGAAACGATCTGAAGATTCAGGCTGTCTGGGCTAAGACCTGCCGGGGTGCCATGACAAGGTTCATAATCCAGAACCGCATTACTAATCCGACCGACTTCAATGCTTTCAGCTACGAGGGCTTTGCATACGATCCGACCTTGGGCGAACCCGATTACCCTCATTTTATCAAGCTATAATCAGGATCAGTTAGAAGCTGTTAGCTGAAGAATTTTGTAAAGGCCTTGACACAGTAGATGTGGTCGGCTGTGCTGCCTGTTTCCCTGCAGCTGTGCATAGCGAGGATGGCATTACCCATATCGACACCTCTCAGGGGAATTGACGAAGCAAGGATGTTTCCTAACGTACTGCCTCCAGCCACGTCGGAGTGGTTGACGAAACGCTGACAGGGCACACCTGCCTCCCTGCATATCTCTGCGAAGACAGCAGCCGATACGGCATCGCTGGCATACTTCTGAGCTGCATTGAACTTGATAACTGGACCACCACCCAGCACGGGATGATTCGTGGGGTCATACTTCTCGCTATAGTTGGGATGCCATGCATGGGCATTGTCCGCCGAAATCATAAAGGCACGCTCAACGGCCTGATAGAAGGCTTCCTCCGTACCACTCTGAGCCAATGCAATACGCTTTAGCATCATCGATAGGAAGGGACTGCCAGCACCCTGCTTGGTCTGAGAGCCAGTCTCTTCATTGTCGAAGATGGCCAGTACTTTGGTCATATCGGTTGTATCAGTAGCAATCATCGCTTCCAAGCCTGCAAAGCACATCGATAGGTCATCCAGACGGCCTGAAGATAGGAACTCATCATGTACGCCGAAGGTACAGGCAGGTGTGGCATCGGCCAAGTAGAGATCGAAGTCGAGAATCTCCTCCGGCTTGATAGCCAGTTCTCCGCAGATTACGTTCATCAGCAGATTGCCACGTTCCAGCTCATCGCTGACAATACCAAGTATAGGTAGCAGATCCTTCTGCTTGCTCAGCTTCACGCCATCGTTCACCTCGCGGTTGAAATGGATGGCCAGGTTGCTGATCTGCAATAGCGGACGCTTCACATGCAATAGCAGTGTTTGGGGATGGAGCGCATCCTCACCACGGACTATCACACGTCCTGCTATCGTCAGCGGACGGTCGAACCACGTCGACATAATCGGGCCACCATAGACCTCCGTGTTCAGCTTCACGATGCCACCCTCACACGTCATCTCGGCATTGGGTTTGATACGGAAGGTGGGTGAGTCGCAGTGGGCACAAATCATGCGGAACCCAGCATCGGCCAGCGGCTTGCGTCCTATATGGAAGGCATAGACCGACGAATCGTTCTTCGTTACGTAGAGTTTGTCACCAGCCTTAACCTCTCCGATAGGCATCTGAGGGTCTAAGCGACGATAGCCAGCCTGCTCCAGATAGCTGGCGATGTTCTTTGCTGCCAGGAAATTCACCGGCGAAGCATTCAGGAAATCCAAAAGTCTCTTAACCATATTGCAATCGTTATTAAAATCTTATAGTTCATCCCAACGCATGGAATATGCACCAAGCAGTTTAAGGGGTATTTGCAGTTCTGTCGCTGTCTTGCGCCAGTCTTTGATGGCGGCACGAACCTCCTCTATAATCTCTGCTGCCTCTTGTCTTTCAAGCATATAGCTTTCACTTGCAGAGAGTAGGGCGCCCGTGTCCGACTCTTCCGTATATGAGTCGATGAGCAGGCATTGATGCGACTTTGCGCCCGGGTTGATGTCGTATGCAGGCGAGAGTGTCCAGCCTTTCGGGGTAAGCAGGAAACCATGATTGCGGAAGTGGTCGTCGGTGTTGCCGAACATGACATTGAAGGCCACTCTGCGATAGAGTTCCCGGAGATTATGCCGTACATCGGTGCAGCCTCGCAGTATAAAATCCACGATGTCCAGATAGCCATTACCTGTACTGCTGCCTGCACCATCATCAAGACCAAGCAGCGACATGGCAGAAGCGAAATGTATGCGACGGCCATCCCGTGACCTGTCGAACCGTTCTGAGAGCAGCAGATCGCGGTCTTTGGAAATCCTGATGGTGCGTGTCTTTGCCACACGGATGCCAGCTTTGGACGCAAGCTGATGCGAGAAGTGCTCAATGAGTTCCGTGTTCTCCAAGTCCTTTTTGGATGGGAATTTGGCCACATACAATGTGCCGTCGATATCTACAACATTTGCCTTTGGACGAGCGCCACCAAGCGAGGTTCCCGGGTCAATCAACTGGTCGAGCCAACGTTGTTCCGGCAATTCGTTGCGCTCTTCTGCCAACTCTATTTCATGGCAGGCATCGCACAGGGCGCGAAGACTCTCGATAGGGGGGACGAGATATTTTTCGCTTGCATTGATGAAGCCATTGTTATCCTCCTCTTTGTAACGTATGCCACCCATGCGGGTAAAATCCTCAATACCGATGAGGTAGTCGTAATTGGTGAGCATACGTGTCGGCCTGCCTTCCGACTGGGCTGTGAGTCGCTCCCTGCGGTCAAGCAGCAAACGTCCCCAACGATCGGGGAAGGAATCCTTGACGAAACCGAACACATTATCATTACCACGAGGATGCTGCAATGAAGGAACATTCATCAGGTCACCGCTCAGCATGATGCCACCATATTGCTTCAGCCACTCGCGAGAATACTCAAAGACAAAGTGGTCTTTACCACGAACGTGTTCATAGCCTAACGTCCCAATCTCCTGCGCATCAGAGAGGAAGTCAAAATCTGCGTAAACCGTAATCTTTTTCATTTCCTCAGTAGTTCTGCATCCTGAAGCTGTCTGCCAAGAGCATCATCGGCAGCAAGCAGGGTGATGTCGTTTTCCAGATTCAGCGCATAGAGCACGCGCGCATAAATACCCATGGAAACCGTCGGGTCACCATGTTCCACCTTAGAGACAGTCAGTCGGGTCACCGTCGCCCTGTCAGCTATGTCCTGCATGGACAGATGCCTGCGCTTGCGAGCCAGCATAATCTGTTCGCCCATGATCTGGAGGTTCTGGCTCAATGCCCTTGGCATCGTCTTTCCAAATGTATTCTTGCCCATAATTGTCTATTATTGGGTGCAAAAATAATAAATAATGTTTAATATAACAAACATTTTGAGAAAAATCTGCGTTTCGTACTTCTATAATTCCTAATTTTTCCCAAAACTTCCTGCAAAATAAGTAATAATTCGGCTTTTCTTGCTACTTTTGTGGTCAGTTATTAATGTTTTTATGCCAAAAGAGCGAAACAAAGCAGACGATTACCGCGAAAAGGCTTATGCGGGCGATACCAAGGCGATGAACAACCTGGGTGTCTGCTACGAGCGTGGTACTGGTGTGAAGGTCAATCTGGAGATGGCCTTCGACTGGTATATGAAGGCTGCGGAGCTCGATGACGTCTATGGTTGCTTCAATGTCGGCGAGTGCTACTATCACGGCAAAGGCGTAGAACCAGACCCTGTACTGGCCTTTGAATGGTACATGAAAGCTGCCGACAAGGGCGACATGCAGTCACAGGTCAACGCGGCCAACGCCTATTACCTCGGCAATGGTGTCGAGATGGATCACCACAAGGCTTTCCTTTGGTATCGTGAGGCCGCTTTCCAAGGGCATGTCCTATCCCAGAAGAATTGTGGAGCAGCCTATTGGAATGGTGACGGCGTGGAGAAGAACCTCGAAGAGTGTGTCTTCTGGTATGAGTTGGCAGCCAATGGCGGAGATGCCCAAGCACAGTTTGCCACAGGCTGGTTTCTGATGACTGGCACAGGTGTTCCCAAAGATGAGCGTAAAGGGCTGAAGTGGATTCACAAGTCCACCTTCCAGGGCTATCAGCCAGCTATCGACTATTGCAAGGAGCATGGTTACAAATGGTATTGAGAGTATGACACAGACGATAATATATATCCTCATTTGTATCAATGTAATGACCTTTATTATCTATGGCATTGATAAGTGGAAAGCCAAGAAGGGTAGCTGGCGTATATCAGAGGTCACCTTGCTTTTACTGGCTGTCCTTGGAGGTAGTATCGGGGCGTTGTTGGGCATGAAAGTCTGGCATCACAAGACGATGCACAAGAAATTCAAGTATGGTCTGCCGCTGATTCTGTTAGCTTAAATAGCCCTCATTTATTTGATAATCCAAAAATAGAGATACAATGAAGAAGATTTTATTAGCATTTACAATGCTATTGGCAATAGCAGCTTGCACAAATAAGCCTGTGACGGCAGTTGAGAACAACGGGGAAAGCAGCGAGGTGGCCTATGAGGTTGCAAAGAACTACTTCTTTAAGAATGACCAGGTGATTCCTGAATACCCGAAGATCACAACGGGAGAGGAGTTTAACAAGCTCTTCGGTATGGCTACGACGATGGGCGAGAACGGCAAGCCAACTGCCATCGATTTCACTAAGCAGTTTGTGTTGGCCATCGTTCTGCCAGAAACAGACTTCACCACGGAAATCAACCCTGTGAAGGTGGAAGAAAAAGGCGACTCGCTTCTCTATACTTACGATGTAAAGACAGGTGAGAAACAGTCATTCACCATTCAGCCCGTTTCCATCATCATCCTCGACAAGCAATACGAGAACAAAAGAGTTGTGCTTGTCAATGAGCGGGAAACAAACTATTTCCCTGCTATTGACCGTTATCTGACTGATTCTATTGGCAGCCAGTATGCCAAGGGTGAACATTGCGTACCCATCCACAGCATAGTGAGAGTTGACGAGCGTAATTCAGAGGACATCCTTGTATGGGGCGATTTTTGGGTCTTCAACTACAATCAGGTGGTCGACACGTTGAAATGTGTCTCTGGCGGCAGTCATCCCGGCTTATTGCACATCCGGCAGACAGAAAAAGGCTTTGAAGTGACTGCCTTCGACCAAGTAGAGGATGGCTCCAGATACTTGCCGACGGCTAAGAAAATTTTCGGTGACAAGTTCGATGCCTTCAAAACCATCAACAGCGATGAGAAGAATCGTGAAAGATTGAGAGCAGAAGGGTTGGCGACTTATGCCAAGAAGAACGGTCTCGCAGTGACTCTGTATCAGGACTATGGCTGGCCAGCCAAGAAACTGGAGAAATAGACATAACGATAGTAATAAAGGATTGAGATGAATACGAAACTGAAATCATTATTCCTGCAGTTACTGCAAAGTCCACGTCGCTTCCCTGTTGAAGCAGCATTGGGAGTGGTGTTCTTTATCATAGCTGTATGGGACAGCGAGTCATCCACATGGAATGAGGCATCGGCACGGATGGAGAGTGCTGTCAACAGCGACATACTCTGGTTCTTCGTGCCACTGGTGGCTTTGTCCTTCTGGCTCCGACGTGTTAATCGTTGGGCCTATCTTGCCTCGTTCTTCCTGTTTCTGCCTCTGATGGCACTCGACCTGAAGCCGTTCCTTTGGACATATGGTTTCGCGTTCACCTACGTGTTGGCGGGCATTCTTTTAGTGGTTGGTAACAGGCGGTTGGATAACCGATCCTTTGCAGCTCATGCCCTACATGTGGTCACTCAGATGTTCTTCGGTCTACTCATTACCGGCATACTCAATATGGCGGTCATGGCCATCGTGGCCTCGTTCTTCTATATTTTTGGCATCGAAGAACCTAAGCATTTCTACGAACATATCATCCAGTTCATCTGGTTTGTGTTGGCTCCGCAGGTATGCTGTACCCTGATCCGTCAGAACGAGGACGAGGTTACCGAACCCTTCAAGGTGCTTCGGCTTATCCTGAACTTTATCCTTTCACCAGCCGTTATCATCTACACTGTCATCCTCTATACCTATTTTATAAAGATAGCCTTCGAATGGGACTTGCCCAAGGGTGGAGTGGCATGGATGGTGATGGGATTTATTACTGTGGCGCTTATCGGACGCATGGCACAGTCGATTCTCAGCAAACGATACTATGACTGGTTCTACAATCGTTTCACGCTGATAGCTATTCCTCCGCTTATCATGTACTGGATAGGCTCCATCTACCGCATCAGTCTCTATAGCTTCACCGAGAGCCGCTTCTATCTGATGGTGGCAGGTGTACTGATGACGATTTTCGTGCTGATGCTTTGGAAGAAGCGTACACGTAAGTACCAGCTTATGGCACTCATTTTTGGTGCAGCCATCATCCTCTTTACCTACATTCCGGGCATTTCTGCCAAGAGCATCGGACTGGGTTGCCAGAAGCAACGACTCGCCCGGTTTATCAATGAACTGAAGCTGACAGATGCCAAGACGGGTAAACTGAGTGATGATATCGACATGAGACGCATCATGCAGGACAGTCTGCTGTGCGAACAATACATGGATTTCACCAGCGTAGTCAACTATGTCCGCAATGAAATCGGAAACGATGAGTTCAAGAAGCAGTATGGTGAGTGGTCACACCCTGAATATGGTTTCAATTACAACAAGTCCAAGAACCTGTATGATAATGGCAATTGGTATGAAAGGAAGAAACCTGTTGACTTGGGCGACTACAGCATTATGCTTCCGGAAAACAAATATACTTGCAACTTTGGAAACAAGAAAGTCATTGTCAAGAACAATGACGTGGTGGTTCTTGAATACCCGATCAATTCCATTATCAGGCAGGACACCATGCTCCTACATCATCCAGAGCAGTTGCTTACCTATCGCAACGACTCACTTATGCTGGTGCTGCAGAGCATTTGCATTGAAGATACCATAGTGACGGATGTCAGAAGCTACGATTTCCAGTTATTTAAGAAGCAGACAAAATAATATATGATTGATTACGGATTAAAGGACAGAGTGGCCCTGATTACTGGAGCGAACAACCCGCAGGGCATTGGAGCAACTACTGCGTTTGCCTTTGCTCGTGAAGGGGCAAAGGTGGTTTTGGTCTATAAGAGAATTCCAAGGCACTTTGACAAGGCAAAGACTGACAGAAATGGAGCTGACAGATATTACCAGGCCAATGCGGGGAATGCAGATGTCGTGGAAAGCAAGCTTCAGAAAATGGGCGCCGACTACCTGATTATCGAGAGCGACATCTCCAATGAAGATGCCGTCAAGGAGATCTACTCGAAAGCGCTTGAACGATATGGGAAAGTGGATATCCTCGTCAACAATGCGGCTGATGGCGACATGGACGGACTTGATACCATTGAGAAAATCACGCAGAATGTCATTGACGAGACCTTTGCTGTCAATGTTCGTGGGAGCATCCTGATGACGACAGAGTTTATCAAGCATCGTGGCGATTACGGCAGAATCATCAATCTTTCCACCGATGCTTCACAGGTCTTTGCTGGTCAGATTACATATGGTGCAAGTAAGGCGACCTTAGAAGCACTCACTCGTAGCGTAGCCCTTGAAGTAGCGAAATATGGCATTACCGTGAACGCTGTGGCTCCTGGTCCGACGCAGACAGGATGGATTGATGATGATTTCGCAAAAGATGTCATACCTATTATTCCGATGGGGAAACTGATTCAACCGCAGGATATTGCAGAAACCATTCTGTTTTTGGCAAGTGAACAGGCACGGATGCTTACAGGCCAAGTTATAAAGGTATCTGGAGGACATGCACTTTAACACAACACAGACGAAAAGATATTCCTTTTTGGGAAATCAGCAAGGAAGGAGAAACAATAGAGATATGAACGTAGAAGAATTCCGTGAATACTGCTTGTCGTTGCCTGATGTGACAGAGGCTACACCTTTTGAGAAATTCTCGAAGGGAAAGTTTACGATACTGGTATTCTACGTCAACAATCACATGTTCTGCTATTTCAATGTCGATGACTTCTCAAACATCACCATCAAATGCGAACCGTCTGAGATGGCAGAATTGAAGGAGCATTATCAAGCCGTTAGTGAGCCTTTCAATGGCGACAAGCGATATTGGATAAGCATCCAGCCGAATATGGACTTATCAGATGCTGGCTTGAAGGAATTGGTCCGTAAGTCATACGAGATAGTCAGAACGAAATATACGAAACATAAGTGAGTATTACCAATCATCACATATTTGTGCAGTTTATCCCAGATATTTTGTAAAACGCGCAACTATCCGTACCTTTGCATCGTCAAAAGATTATGAACAAGAAAAACGGTTATGAATATCAGATTAGAACAACCACAAGACTATCGCGAAGTAGAAAACCTGACTCGCGAAGCATTCTGGAACGTCTATCGTCCGGGATGCACAGAGCATTATGTGCTCAATCAGTATAGAACCAATCCAGACTTCATCCCTGATCTGGATTTCGTGATGGAGGAGAATGGGCGTATCATCGGTCACGTGATGTTCTCTAAAGCCGAGATCATACTTGACGATGAAAGCATCTTCCCTTCATGGACTTTCGGCCCTATCAGCATTCATCCAGACTACAAGCGCAAGGGCTATGGTTTAAAACTGCTTCAGTATGCGTTAGAAAAAGCAAAGGAAATGGGAATAGGACTGATCCAGATGGAAGGAAACATCGAGTTCTACAAACATGCAGGTTTCGACCTCGCCAGCAAGATGAAGATTCACTATCATGCAGAACCGAGGGAGTCGGAAGTTCCGTATTTCCTTGCCCAAGAGTTGATTCATGGCTATTGGGGCAATCGCGAGGGGACCTATTGCCCGCCAAAGGGCTACTTTGTTGCTGATGAGAATCCAGAGGCTTTCGAGGCATATGAAGCTACTTTCTCCAAGAAAGAAAAGGAATTCCAAGAAGGGCAACTGCCTCAGTTCTGCCAGAGTTGTGGTATGCCCCTCACTAAGAATGAAGACTGTGGCACAAATACAGATGGTAGTATCAATTATGACTATTGTAAATACTGTTATGCCGAAGGAAAGTTTTTGCAGGGATGTACGATGGACGAGATGATTGAGCATTGCTCGCAATTCGTCGACGAAGTGAATAAACAGATGCCCAAGCCAATGACGAAGGAAGAGTACAAGCAGATGATGAGAGGCTTCTTTCCAATGTTAAAACGTTGGAGAAGATAAATCTAAGTAAATGAATCCAGTAGCCATCCGATTATTAAACCAGCAGTTGATAGTGCCTCAGTTCAAGTCTCCTACTGAGGTGGTCAGTCACATGGGAGCCATGCAGGCCCAGGAATACCGCATGATGCGCTGGGCTGTAGAGATGCGAACCACGAAGCCGTCGCATAAAGCCTTCAAGGAGGCATTCGATAACGGACAGATTATCCGTCTGCACCTGATGCGAGGTACGTGGCAACTGGTGACAGCAGAGGACTACTGGCATTTCATCACCCTCTGCGCTCCAAAGGCCATCGCTGCCACAACGGGATGGATGCACAGCAATAAGATTTCTATTCAAGACGAGGAACTTTATCGAGTTCGCGACATCTTGATTCAGACGGCTGTCGATTTAGGAAGTGCAACGAAAGAGAATATTATTAAGGCTTTGGCGGAAAACAACATGCAGATGGATGACCATCGTCTGTCATACCATATCCGTATGGCTGAGTTTTCCGGCGCCCTCTGTAGCGGTAATTTATTGCCCACTAAAGCCACCTATGCACTTTCTACAGAAAAGGTAGGCCTACGACCTGCTCAGATTGATCGCGATGAAGCCTTGATGCGCTTTACCCGCAAATACTTCCAAAGCCGTCAACCTGCCACGCTGGAGGATTTTGTCTGGTGGTCTGGCCTGAATGTCAATGACAGCCGCAAAGGTATTGCACTCTTAGGCGACACTATCCACAAGGAAACGTGGAAAGGCAGAGAATTTTATCTCACGGATAACTGTCGGACACGAGGTTTCAGGACGGGCAAGCTACTCATGATTCCACCATATGATGAATATCTCATTGGCTATAAGTCTCGCGACATCGTGTTGACTCCAGAGCATCGACACCGTGCCCACAACAACAGCGGTATCTTCCAACCTATCATTGCCCATGACGGGATCATCTGTGGCAATTGGTCTCCATTCCGCGAAGACTGTCAAGTGGAATTCTTCAATGGTAGCAACACAATGGAGAGTTTACAAGAAGCATGGACTCAGTATCAAAGATTCAGACAAAAATAATAAGGAATGGCAATAACCGAAGAAAGACTCAGACAGACGTTCAGCGAGGGTGGCGCTCAGGAGATTTACCAAGAAGTAAAGGCCAATGGTGATTTCCTTGGCTTTGCTCGTCAATATGCATTCAGTCAGGATTATCTCGTAGCAAGGAGTGCTTTATGGGGACTGACCAAGGCCAGTAAAGAGGAGTTATCTCAGCTGCAGGTGATACTCAACGAACTTATCAATCAGGCCATGCAGACAGAGAATTCATCTGTTAGGCGACTGTCTCTGAACATCGTTGAGCGGCTGGAGATGAAAGAAGATGACCTGCGTACAGACTTCCTTGATTTCTGTTTCGATCACATGATAGATGTCGAGGAGTTCCCTGGCATTCAGTCCGTCTGCATGAAACTCGCCTACCGCATGTGCAAATTCTACCCAGAGCTGATGGATGAATTGAAACGCACCCTTGAAGCGATGGAGATAGACTATTACAAACCTGCCGTGAAATGCGTCCGTAGCAGGATTCTAAGCGGAAAACTCAAATGAAAGAGAACTTTCGCAACTTTTACGATGACAAATACGTCTAACAGATGAATTCAGTAGTAGAGAGAACATGAAGACATTAGGAAACATAATCTGGATTATCTTCGGTGGGCTGCATATCGCCCTGGAGTATTTCGTTGCTGGACTGGTACTGATGATTACTGTCATCGGTATACCATTTGGCATACAGAGCATGAAACTGGGTATGCTGGCTATCTGGCCGTTCGGCACGAAGGTGAAGTGGAAGCCATCACAGCCAGGTTGCCTGAGCATATTCATGAATGTGCTGTGGTTCTTCGTGGGTGGGATCTGGATCTGGCTAACCCATATCTTCTACGGCCTTATTTTCTGCATCACCATCATCGGCATCCCATTCGGGAAGATGCACTTCCGTCTGGCAAAGCTGGCCCTGTCACCATTCGGTAAGGAACTCGTATAGTCTGGCATGAACGAAGAAAAGAGAAAGCAACGACGCCAGAGGCTGATGGACAACCGAGCCTATCAGACGATGGAAGGGCTGACCCGCTACATGGATCGCTACTATTTGGATGCGCTCATTGGAGTCATTCCTGGGTGGGGCGATGCTATTGCCTTAATCTGCGTCGTGCCGTTCGTCTATTTCTCCTCACGTGTTATCAAGAGTGTTCCCCTGACATTGGCTGTACTCAACAATGCCCTGCGGGATGTGCTATTAGGCATGATTCCGTTCTTCGTAGGCGACATCATCGACATCTTCCATCGTGCCAACACCCAGAACATGCAGATGATTCAGGGATTCGTTGATGGTGACGAAACAGTTATCAAGCAGGTAAACCAGCGTGCCTGGCAATCAGCCATTGTTCTTATCCTTCTTCTCCTGCTTATTGCCCTCATGATTTGGCTGCTCATATCATTCGGTAGCTATTTGTACTCTCTGCTGACAGCCATTGTTTAACGACGTATAATTAATTGTCAGCATTGTTTAAGCGAGTTTAAATTTCACGCCAACTTGACTATCTTCGAGTGCCATTTTGACAATCGGCACGAAAGTTGTATTATGTCTGGTGAAAGCCGAAGCTAAATAAGCCGAGGCGATCAGAACATACGTTAAACTAAAAGTATAACTAGGAGGTATTGATTATGTTACCAGTGATGTTTAAAAACAGTTGGTTCCCAACAGTATTTGACGATTTCCTGAACACTGATTTTATGCCTCGTGCCAACA
>Ga0326511_10003125_pt1 | contig 13352 bp, 14 predicted proteins | sample 0_2496_0518_D_FD_203701 | JGI IMG/M metagenome (GOLD analysis project Ga0326511, IMG submission 203701) | Bovine rumen microbial communities from UC Davis, California, United States - 0_2496_0518 | ecosystem: Host-associated > Mammals > Digestive system > Stomach > Rumen | place: USA... | reverse complement strand
TTGCACGTACAATGAAGATGTTTGAATATGATGGTTTGCCTGAAACAATACCAATGAATGCATTTGAGACATATATTCAAATGAATGGTTTGGTATGTGTATTTGAGCATGAAGGCGATTTGTACGCTTCATTTGGTGGATGGGGTGGGGAGCCAAACGCATATTACATTCCGACAAAGTTTGTTGTTGCTAATCCATATTTGAATGTATTCAAAACATTTACTGTTGGTGATGATTGTGTAATAGTAAAGAATGATTCCATATATAAAGGCTTGCGCGACATGTTCAGAAAGTATGCAACACAGCTTGCTACAAATGATGTTTCATTGCAGATAGCTTCGATTTCATCTCGTATGATTTCCATTATTGAAGCAAGCAACGATAAAGCAGAACAAAGCGCACGTAAGTATATTGAAGACATTGAACGTGGAGATTTGAGCATTGTAACGTCTCCCGCATTTGTTGAAGGTATACGCACACAGCCATATATGCAAACTTCACAGTCCGATACCATTTCTGCATTGATTGAATACCAACAATATATGAAGGCTAGTTGGTTCAATGAATTGGGTATTCAATCTAATTACAACATGAAACGTGAATCAATCAATAGCAATGAAGCACAACTAAATGAAGATGCATTGTTCCCACTTATTGATGATATGCTGATGTGCCGACAGGAAGGCGTTGAAGAAATAAATAAGATGTTCGGAACAAATATTTCTGTAAAGCTTTCTAGTGCTTGGGAAGATAACGCACTTGAAAAGGAGCTGGCACAAGAACAAATGGAAGCAGTTACAGAGATTTCCGATAAATCGGAAACCACGGATGGAGGTGATGAAGATGAGAGTACGACAAGCATTTCCGAGGATGATGTTGAATGAGGGAATATTTAATGCACTACAAAGTTTTGGCGTTCCGTGGGCTGATTTGAATATTTCGGCACAATTGGATATGGCATACTTTAATCATAGTGCGTCTAAAACAGTAACACGATTTGTAAAGTTTCTAGTTAATACAGAAGCTAGCACATACCGACAACTTATTGCCCAGCAATTGACTACCATTTATAATGATAAATGGTCCCGATTGTGGGCGTTGGGTGTTATCGAATATAACCCAATGGATACGGAAGCATATACTGAAACAGAAACCATTGAAGGTAGTAATACGCAAGAGGGGACAGATACAGGAACAGTTAGGCATGATATTGACGGCACAAATACTGGTACTATTAATACAACAAATAGCCAAACAACAACCAATACTGGCACTGTTGGTGATTCAATTACTCAGTCTACAACCAATACTGGTACTGTTTCTAATTCTGGCACAAATACTACAAATGAAAACCTTTTTGGTTTCAATAGCGTGGAATCTGTTGGAGCTAATACTGCTAACGGTACTGACTCTAATACTAGGACTGATAATCTCAGTGAGTCGGTAACTGGCACAACCACAAGAACAGATAATCTAAATGAACAGTTGACTGGCACCGTTGGTGAAACACGGAATCTGGTAAACTCTACGGATGATTTGGAAACTCGAAATCTGGCATCCACAAGTGAAGGTTCACATACGGAAACTAGAACAGTTGAGCGAATGGGCCGCAGTGGCTCACAGGTATCTGGCACACGACCACAAGATTTGATTCTGGCCGAACGTGAATTGTGGATGTGGAATTATTTCTATGATGTTGTGTTCCCAGATATTGATGATTATATGTGTTTGGATGTATATGAATCGGAGGAAGATACATATACTATTTCCGATTAATCGGAAGATTGGAGAGTTAAAATGCAGGTTTCACAGATTTACAACATTCTCAATACTGCTACTCAGGAGGTGCTTGGTTCTACTGCCGTCGTGCAGGAAGATTTGACTAACATTGTGGATGTTGGTACTGCTGTTTTTGATGCTCAGGCAGTTGACAACTATGTGAAGTCGCTGATTAATCACATTGGGCGTATGGTGTTCGTTAATCGTCCGTACTCTGGTGGTGCCCCTTCGGTGTTGATGGATTCGTGGGATTACGGCAGCGTGTTGGAGAAGGTTACGGCAGCTTTGCCCGCTGCTACCGAAAACAAGTCGTGGTCGCTTGTTAACGGTACCTCGTATGACCCCAACGTTTTCACTCAGCCTAGCGTTTCCATGAAGCTGTTTAATTCGCGTACCACGTTTGAAATTCCTATGTCTTACACGGACATTCAAGTGCGTGAATCGTTCAACACTGCCCAGCAGATGAACGCATTTATGAGCATGATTGACACTGCCATCTATAAGTCAATGACTGTCAAGACTGACGCACTTATCATGCGCACCATCAATAATATGACGGCTCTAACGTTGGCTGATGCGTACCCCACGCTTTCTAACTACTCTACTGGTACTAGTGTTCGTGCCGTTAACCTTCTGTATATGTACAATCAGCTGTACTCCACGGACAAGATTGCTACGCTGGCAGAAGCTCTCACCAATGGTCGATTCATCCGCTTTGCATCGTATACCATTGGCCAGTATATGGACCGTATGCAGCGCATTAGTACACGCTTCAATATTGGTGGTACTGACAAGTTTACGCCCAATGATTTGATGCACGTGGTACTGCTGAGCGATTTTGCCCGCGCTGCTGATGTTTACAATCAGTCTGACACTTTCCATGAGCAGTTTACGGCACTGCCCAACGCGGAGCGTGTGCCTTACTGGCAGGGTAGCGGTACTAACTATGACCTCGACAGTATCACTAGTATCAATGTCACTGCTAGCAATGGTACTGACAATGGTGTTAATGTTAGCGCAACTGGCATCCTTGGCGTTATCTTTGACCGTGACGCGCTCGGTGTCTGCAACTATGACCGTCGCGTAACTACCGACTATAACGCACGTGCCGAGTTTACAAACGCTTGGTATAAGCAGGATGCAATGTATTTCAACGACACCAATGAACAGTTTGTGGTGTTCTACGCAAACGACACTTCGGAATAGAATTAATTGGCTGGGCAGGTGGCACGGCACCTGCCCTTCCGATTAATCGGAAATGGTGGTCATTATGCAGATAACGATGTATAAGAATTACAGTGATAACAATGTCATTTCCAAAACACTTGAACAACCTGTAACTCTAACAGGAAGCTTGCGTAATGAGTCAAATGTTATCAATCCGAATATTCGTGTTGAAGTTGATAACCCATCTTTGTACAACTATGCATATATTCCAGAATTTGGCCGTTATTATTACATTACTGATATGCGGTCAATTAGAACAAACCTTTGGGAATTGAGTATGCATGTTGACGTTCTCATGAGTTTCGCAGATGCTATTAAACAGTTGCCCGTTATTGTTTCCAATGCTGAAAGTGACGATTCGCGGTATATGACTGGCGAACAGTGGGCAACTACAGTCAAACGCAAAACCGACGTAATAAGTTTCCCCAGCGGCCTGCTGGAAACTGGTGAATTTATTCTTATAACGTCTGGTGGAATTGCTACAGGACAATAGGAAGTGATTTTATGGCACCTGTTATCACACCTACTCAAACTGATTTGAAGTCATTCACATATGAACAGTTGATGTTTTGGGCTCAAATTAAAGCTAATGGTAACTTTGAGAAATATGCTGCTGAAGCCGCAAGATTTGGTGTCGGCGAAGAACAAGCCATGCTAGATTTTCTTCAGGGTACTGGCAACGGTTTTGGCATCAATGCTCAGAAGATGGCAGACGGTAGCTATAGTGGCTATATGTTCAACAATCCAGTTGATTTGCCAGTATCCAATCCATTAGATTCTAACGCTGGCACCATCTCACGCGCGACATTCCGTGAGATGGTTGGACAGAAATTTCAAGATGTTCAAGGTGTTCTTAAACGTCATATCACAAGATTTCCCGCGTCTGGTGGTTTGGGTGATAAAGCAAGTTATGTGGTCGGTTCGATTGCTGCACCAGTTGCGGCTGTATCATTTGGCACAAAATTAGGTAAAGCAATTGACAGCACTCTTTACAGTTTGAATCCTGATTTTTGGGATGGTATTGGTTTTGGCTCTCTCAATCCTGAAACATGGAGTACGTTAACCAATGGTGATGATTCACCGTTTGCTGGCCTGCTTAACATGATTTTGGGCATCGACCCAGACACAGGTACAGCGCAAATGTACATGAATCAAGATGCACTAGCGTATATGGCATATGCTATGAATCAAGCTGGCGTTTTTGCACCACTAGTAGAAACGTATATGACCGCACCGGAATCAAGTGAATTTGACAGCTTGCGAAACTCTAACATGTTACCGTTCATCACACAGAACGTGTGGACAATTGTTAGTGATTATTACGGTTCCACTCGACAAACTACATATACAACTGAAAACTGTAATATGGTTGTATATATCTGGCCTATTAGTGCTAGTAGTAATATTTTCTATAAAACCTTTATATACTTTACTACTGATTCAAATGCAGTTAGCACAGCAGACGTGAAAGTTGATATTTATGATAATGGTGTGTATGTTAAGACTAGTAGATTTGATGCGATTGGTACGCAAACCTCATTCACATATGATGGCAAAACAGTCTATTACAGAACATATAATGAGGGCGGTGGCCGTTCTACTATGTCATACACGCCCACTAATAGTTTGCCATATCCTAGGCCGTGGCCGATACCCAACACAGGTCAAATTGCGTGGGTGGCATCATACGGCACACCCACTGAATCTGGTGGAATTGAGGGCATAGGCAACCAATCGGGCGCGACGCTTCCCGACACTTCCACATGGGATACGCCCGAAAATACCCTAGCATCGCTTCAGCAACAATATCCTGAAATGTTTGATAATGCTATGGTTTGGGATAATGATAGCGACGATGGCACACCGTCACAAACGACATGGGTACCTGTACCTATGCCAACGGCTACAAGCGCAACTGATACGCAGCCGACAACAGGAACACAGACGCAAACTTCAATAGACATTTCCGATTTATCGGAAGTCCTGCAAAAAGTCATTACAGACATTGTTCAAGAAACACAGACAAAAACAGATGAACAGCCATTGATACCGCCACAGAATCCAGTTGACGTCGGCACAGGTGAACCGCCTATTTTGGTTCCACCTTCGGGAAACGCTAGCGCACTATGGAGCGTGTACCATCCTACACAGGCGCAAATAAATCAATTTGGTGGATGGCTATGGACCGATAGCATAATTGAGCAATTCATACGATTAATGAACAATCCAATGGAAGGAATCATTACCCTTCACCGTGTGTTCGTTATGCCTGTTGACAATGGCACAGGTACCATCGTCGTTGGCCGTCTTGACAGTCAAGTTTCATCTGCTACGGTTACGCAACAGTATGTGTATGCTGATTGTGGCACAGTATCACTAAATGAGCAATTCGCTAACGTGTTCGACTATCAGCCATTCACCACAGTTTCGCTATATCTGCCATTCATCGGCATTGTTCCGTTGGATGTTGGCGACATTATGCGTTCGTCAATCCACATTAAATATGGTGTTGACGTGTTCACGGGCGCTTGCTTGGCTATGGTTGAGGTTATCCGCGATGGCAATACAGTCAACATGTATCAATACACTGGTGTCGCTTCGGTTTCGTATCCCCTGACTGGTGCTCAGAACAGTGGCCTGCTAAGCGGTTTGTTGGGCATGGCTGCTGGCATTGGCTCAATCGCAACTGGCAATGTTGCTGGTGTTGGCATGGTCGCGTCTGGTGCAGTGAATGCAGCGCATGTGAACATGGGACGCTCAGGTGGGTTTTCTGGCAATGCTGGTGCTATGGGCATTAAGAAACCGTATCTAATCATTTCAAGGCCACAAACTATGGTTGCTCAAACGTTCCCCAACCAATTGGGATACCCGACAAACTACAGTGCTACGTTGGGTAGTTACTCAGGCTTTGTTCAGTGTCGAGCAATGCATGTCGAGAGTACGTGCGCTACTCAGGCTGAAATATCCGAAATACAGTCACTGTTGAGTACTGGCGTTATGGTGTAGTTTCCGATTAATCGGAAGGTGGGCGGGAATCATGGACAATCCGCAAGAGTGGGTTAACCTTATTAGCTCTGTTGGGTTTCCCATCGTTGCATGTTGCGGCCTGTTTTATCTCTACGATAAGACATTGAAGCAGCTTGTAACTACGCTAGGCAAGATGGCTGATGGCATTGAAGAGTTGTTGGAGAGGAAGCATAACGATGGCAACGGTTGATGATTTGATTGCGTTTGAAGAACAGGAAGTTGGTTATGACAGGTATCAAGACCCACTAACAGGCACTAAATATGGCCGCTGGTATGCTGATGTAACAGGTGAGTCGTGGGCTGGTGAGAATGACATTGCATATTGCGTGATGTTCCAGTCGTATTGCTTTGCAATGGTTGGCCTGAATGAGCCCTTTTTCCCATCTCAGAATTGCGACGATGTTGTAAATCGTGCTCGTGATGCTGGCATGTTGGTCAATGACATTCAGCGCGGCGACCTTGTTATTTTCGACTGGGGCGACGGTGGAATCTTGGACCATATTGGACTAGTCTATAAGGTCGATGCTAATACAGTTTATACAATTGAGGGCAATACGTTAAATGGTAAAGTCGCGTACCGTGAGCGCACTTATGAATACATTGAGTACATTGTCCGACCTAATTACATGCCTGATTTTGGCTGGCGATACAATGAAGAAGTTGATTGTTGGTGGTACCAGAATCTTGATGGCAGCTATCCAGAAAACACTTGGAAGTATATTGATGGTCATTGGTATTACTTCGGCGTTAATGGTTGGATGTTGACAGGTTTTCATAAAATCAATGATGTTTGGTACTATCTACAGGAAAAACGCGATGGCTTGCGTGGTTCCTTGTGGGTTTCAACCGACCTCCACATAAATCAGGACGGAATTATTTGGTCTGTTATGTAGGCATCCAATAAACGCAAACGGCCCGTTCCGATTAATCGGAAACGGGCCTATTTCTATCCAATAGTTAGCCAACCTTCTTCATGTATTTTTGAAAATCTGTTTTAGTTATCACTCCTAACAACAACATTATTACTAGTGACGTGTGTATGAACATGTATTGATTTCTAACCGTCTCTTTGTATACTTCATTATAACAACCATTCGACAGCAATAGTTTGTTGTGTTGTTCAATGCGCTTCTCAATCATGCGCCGAACGTTTCTAACTTTAGAATCATCAACCTTCATTTGTTCCCCCACACCACATGAGATAGTTTCGGATAATTTCGCCAACTTCATTGTCTTGATAAAATATCTTCTCAGCTCTGAAGAATTCTAACAATTTATGTTCAATTGGCAGAACAGGTACGGTAATTTTACGTCTCCAATTTGGTCGCGCATCATACTTTTCTGAATATATAAGGTCGTTATCTTCATCTTTCAATGGTGTTGTCTTTCGATGGATAAACATGAATGCATTGTTATCAACTGAAATGACTTCACACTGCAATATTTCTCCATCAAATATTATAAAGAATGTGAATATAATATCTTTCGGCCTGTACTTGTATGGGCAATGGGGATATATGTCAATCTCCCATGTGCCACCCGTAATCATTTGCAGTTTGGGATTGTCAAAACTAAAATACAGGTCTGACTTCTTTTTTACTTTCTTTGTTCCACCACAGTATTCAACTGCTATACGTAATCCCTGATTTCCCATCTGGTACACGTCGATTGTTCCTTGTTTCATATCACGAACGTGACGTAAACCCATCTCCGCAAAATAGGGACAGAATTTGTTAACAGTGTTTGCAAGCATGAAAATTGTAACGTCATTACGCTGGCGGATGATTGTTGACAGCGTGTTCATATACAGCATGAATTCGTCTGTAATGTATCCAATGCGCGAAATAAACTCATCAAATACAATCTGTTTAATCATTGGGTATCCGCTGCCTTTATCATGCTCCATTGCTGACAGGGCAAACGCATACATGAATGGTTGGTTATCTTGTGCCGTCTTTTCCAGCTTACCTTTTTCTGTTTCCTCATACTTGCACAGAAACCATCTACCTGAATAGAAATATATTGAATTCCATTCATCGCCAAAGATTTTTTCAATTTCATTATTAGCTGACAGTGCAGTAAACAATTCGACTCCACGCTTACCACGGAAATCCTCAGTCATTCGTCGTATGTATGCGGTCTGGTATCCGTAGTCTTTATACATTTGCAAGCAATGTTTTAGCGTCGCGTAAGTCTTTCCATTCGAGCGTTCACCAATAATGATGTTGTATTGACAGCCCTTACTCAGGATGTTATCTAAAGAATAATATTGTTCTTTCTTTTTAGATGCCATCGCTTTCCTCCTGTATGTTCAATAGATATGCTGCATATACTGACGATAGTTTCAGTGAGTATTTAGCATGTTCCATATGTATTGAGCTCAATTCATGATACGTACCTATATTACCCAAATAATCGACTAGCGTTCCTGATATTTCATCATCAATGTATGTGTGCGTTAGCTTTCCTGTATGTTTGGCTGGCACTTCCATCTCATTAGTGAAAAACTCAAACGGATTTTCCGATTTATCGGAAATGTATTTCATTGCAGTCTTTTTGTTCAGACCTGCAACCGTAAGATTGTATTTATCTCCCTCTTGCAACATGTATCGTTTAGCGCCCAATGTTTTGAATCGGTCGTAGTGTCCTTCGTAATCCCAAACGCCCAACGGATGCGGTACACCGTCTGATGATTTCGGCGCTGCTGAATCCCACGGCAACCAATGCCACAACAAAGCATCATGTATTTTGCCAGTCACATATTCATTGTATTCATTGATATAATCTATGTGCTTTTCGCCGTGTAGCATCTTTAATGAGTCTGTATCTGAATAAACGTAATCCTCATTAACTTCTCGGATTCCTGTAAACAAGTTTTTGCGAGCATATGCAGTCACCCATATTCCCCACGGATAAAATAGAAACCTGCCAAAACCTTTGTTGTATTTTGCTATTTGGTCATTCAAATTAGCTTCTTCTTCATCCCACACATCATCAATGTATGTGACCTCACTCTTGCATATGTCCGTTACCATCATCCCATAACAAGAATTCAGCATACCCTTTTTCAATCCGTATTCAGCTTCTTTACCGTCGATTCCCTTTAGCTCTGTTTTGTCTTTATATAGCTGTAGCACAGACTCAACAAATGGGGTTGGCAGATATGCTTTTTCATACCGTCTGAAATTTGCTATCTCCATTTCATCCCAGTCATAAAACCAAGATATACATATAAAATCAATTTCGGTTATGGTGGTATATATATGTTCGGCCCACACGATACGGCCATTGTTTGTCTGATACTTTCCTTCATGTTTCCAACAATGTGAGATTGATATGATGTTGTCCGTCTGTATCTTCGGCCTAATGTTTGTGAAGTGAACATCAAACAGGCAACAATAGTTATTAATGTTATGCATGAATTCATCTTTATCATGTATAGTAACCTTTTCGGATTTTGACATTGGGAATTTCTCGGACACAATAACAGCGGGATAAGAGCTAGTAAAATCATATGAATCAACGTCATTGAGTGTCTTTCCGCTATACCACGGGCTAGCGTGTGTAAATCCACCCTGAAACGCCGCTTTCAGTTGCGTATACTCTTCAGGCTCTAGCGTTAGACTACGTATTAGTTTTCGATACCTGTTTTGTTCTCCTGTACACTTTTCCAATGGTCCTGTACCAACGCATTCATCGCGGCAATAACGACGAACATATCCAGTCTTTGTTAACGGTATCTTTGTTATGTTCCCATCGGCTTCAATTCTTTCTTGAATGTATGCCATTACAACTTTCACATCATTCAGGCAGTATCCTATTTCTTTCTCAGTCAAAGGCGTTCCAGAGTGTCTAGGCAATGAATAGTCTAAGTCTCCAACCATCTTTTCAACTTTGTACTTTTTCAATTCGTTCTTTCCTAGGTTAGCTAGCGAATAACCAGAAAGTATCAAACTGCATCTAAATTCAATGCCTGTTGTGGTTACTGCATATACAGGCTTTCGTTGTTTCAAGCTAAACACATTCAACCATTCAAACATCTTACGTATCCATTGAAACTCATAGGCTAGATTATGAACATATATCACAAGTCGCTTGTATTCGTATAGCCTAAGTGTTTTTGAAATGGTTTCCATTGCTTGTTTGAATTCGTCCCATGTTCTCCCTATAATGCAATAACCGTTAATTCCTAGTGTCCATTCATACATGCAGGCTTGCTTTGTGGTTTCCGATAAATCGGAATCGTCGATATAGAATGACGTGGTTTCAATGTCAAACGCACATGGCACGTCATAGTATGCAACACGTTTCACAGTGTTTATTGTGTGTCTACCTCTAAACACACTTTCTAGAATCCAACTAAGGTCATTTATACTAAAATACTTATTTGATGGTAGTAGTCGATACAGAGTCAAATTTCCCATTGTATCTACCATTAGCAGCCTGCTTTATTTGGTTTGTCCATGCCATGATTCTTGCCTGCATCCATTCGTGTGACCTGCCTTCCTTTGTTGCTTTCGCCACAATATTCTTAATGAATCGGATATATACCTCATAATTCACATGCAACCCAATTCCCAAATCTTCGGCCTGATGGACATAACGGCCCCAATGGTTTATTTCAGTTAGGTCGGTATCTAGCATTATTTCATCTTCATCTATTTCCCGCTCAACTGCTTCATATGCTTCTTTAACAGTTTCTGTATATGTTTTTATTACTCCCGCCTTTGTCGACGTTGGGTTTTGCATAAACTGCTTTGCTCGCTCAAACTCGCTTATAAGTTGTTCTTGCGTTTTCCCGCCCACACCAAACTTGCCAGCTGTCATTGCTTGTTCATATGCAGGCCCGTGAATGCCTGAATCAGACAAACGCTTTAGTCGCTTGTTTGCAGTTGCAGCTATTCGACTTACTATTTCTTTCAATTTCTGTACTGGCATTTTTCGCAGGTCAAAAAAGTTATGTTCAAGCAAATCACTTGTTTTTTGGCCCTTTGTGAATTTCCAGCGTGCCATTTAATACCTCCTTCCGATTAATCGGAATTCCAGATACTCAAAACTTCATCTACATCAACGCCCAGTGACAAATACGTTAGTAGGTAGAAAACATTTCTAGTACCACCATGTTCAAAGTGATTCACACCCTTTTTAGTGGCGCCTACCATCTCTCCTACCTCGCGCTGTGTTAGTCCTAGCTCCATGCGCCTGTCTGCGCACAGTTTCCCGATTTCTACTAGCTTCCCGTCTATCACGTGCATCATCCTCCAAACCAACAATAACCATAAGCCATATGAACGGTAACAAAACAATAAGAAATGGGTCAATCAGTACCAATACGATAGAAACAATTATATTAAGTGATACCCATGCAACTACCATATTTATTCTCCGATTAATCGGAAACAGGGGCCAACTTTTCGTTGGCCCCTGCTTCAGTTGACATTTAATTTAGTCGATAATATCAACCAAGGTGACGTTATTACCGTTGCGCGTGCGGCCCTGACTCAGGCGCATCTTGACACCGCCGTTAGCCCTCAGCGCATTAGAAGCGTCACTAACACTACCGTCGAATTTTGCGACGAATGCATCAATAATTTTCTTAATCACGGCCCCACCGAACGCAAACACGTCGGGATTTTCCGCGAACGTGTACACGGGGAACGGACCCTTGTCTCCCGGGATGATATCAAACTCCATCATCGTAACCCCTTCGGGATACGTGGCGCACAGCTCAGCCGTGCTCATTTTATCGCGGCCATCCATGAGCGGAGAAAGAATGGTAGCGTTGCGTGCAAGGTCGGTGAACATAGACATAATTAATCTCCTTGATTTAAGTGGCTGATTTAATTTAAGCCAGATTTAATTTAAGTCGCGCACGTTGGGGCTTGCGCGCACATATCACAAGCCCCACGATTTTATGAATTCGGGTCGTTCCATTCGGTGTGCGTCCAAACGGCCCTCACATTTATTAAGGTGGGTGCATCATTACTCCCCTCTCGTTAGGCTGACAAAACAAAAATCACGGTGGATGCATTGGCCCCACACGATCTTATACCCACCATGTTCCACCCATATGACGTGTGGGGCCAATGCAGGGGACACGGTTTCCCGTGTCCCCTGCTTCTTGTTACTCCATTCCCAGACTTGCGATGAAGTCCATCACATAGCGGTAACGCGCTTCTTCAACCTCGCACCCGTTGATGAAATACTTGTCTTCTGCCGTGCCAAGCTCCAAAGTTGCTTGCACGTCAATCGTGACGGCTTTTGTCTTGGTTTCCGATTTATCGGTGGCTTCTTCTTTGCCCTCTTTCAATTCCTTTCTAGGCTTGTATTGGTTTACAATATTCTTCAATTCCTTGACGCTCATGAACGGGTTGATAATGTCGTTGTTTGCAAGGTCAATCGCAGTATCAACGCTCTTCAGAGGGAGAAGCGTTTGAAGTTGCGTAACCGTGTAGTCTTTCAAATCGTGCTTTAGGATAGTTTCGTAGTTTTCCCCGTCCTTGATAAACCAACTGCCGACCTTGATAACGGCCGCAGCCTGTGACTTTCCGATTCCCAGAAGTGACGTTGCAAATTGAGCGCACGTGTTGAAATCGTCCTTATAGGACTTATCGGCGCTGATTTCTGCGAGCACGTAAGCGACACGGCGGCCGTTCATTTCTGTGCTTAGTACGGTCCCCATAATGGTTGCCATGTGCTCTGCAAGCTTCTTGTTGGTGATTTGCTTAGCTTCAATCGGTACCAGAGTCATTTCGCTGGACATTTCTTCTCCTTTGTCTCATTTCCGAACAATCGGATGTCCTTATTGGGGACTATTCCCCAACAGTTGGGGAATTGTAGCGATACAATTCCCCACGTGTTGGGTACTCTGCTACCAGACTGTAATCAGTATGCGTTCATCTTGCATGAAAAACGCTAGCAACTGAAACCCATCATCAAAATCAAGCACGAATGAATAAATATCATCGTTCGTCTCACAATCAAAGGACAAGTAACCCGATTCACGATTGACGGTTACTTTCTTCATAGAATCGCAGTCAAGGACTGCCATAATTGCGTACTTAATGTTTTCCGCGTACAAATCTGCATTCTTCATAATATTCCCCTAAGATTGTCGTGTACATATACGATTGTAAAGGTGCTATCTGTTCAGAGCCTAGCAGCCATGAACCGTCTGAGGTGCATGTGCCCCTCTGACAACTATATTCTCATAGGTCGGGACCTCACACACTTCTCCTTAATTTGTTTCCACAGACTCCACACAATTCCCCCGTGCCTGTCCCTTAATTTAATTGCGTGACGTCTCTGTTTTCGGTATT
>Ga0326511_10003124_pt1 | contig 13353 bp, 9 predicted proteins | sample 0_2496_0518_D_FD_203701 | JGI IMG/M metagenome (GOLD analysis project Ga0326511, IMG submission 203701) | Bovine rumen microbial communities from UC Davis, California, United States - 0_2496_0518 | ecosystem: Host-associated > Mammals > Digestive system > Stomach > Rumen | place: USA: California... | reverse complement strand
GCCTTTACCAAAAGAAATGCCTTGGGTAGATACCATTAATATTAAAGCATTAACAACTCGTGTTGATGAGGCTATCCGTAGGGATGAAGCAGTACAGGCAGCAGCCCGTGTAGATGCATTCAGAAAGGTAGATATGACGACGATGACGCTTCTTAAATGCTCTGACGAGGAGACACAGGGTGAGGGAGATAATGGTCGAGCAACTCAGGCTATTGATAGTCGCAGTTCCACTTATTGGCACTCTCAATGGAAACCGACAAAGGCATCCTTTCCACATTACCTCATCTTGGATGCAGGAAAAGAAATAACAATCAATGGCCTTGCTTTGTACCAAGAAAAGAAAACACCTTACAGAGCAAAGAACTTCCGCATATCCACATCAGAAAATGGCAAATCTTGGAAGAGTCGTAAGACTGGAGTCATGCCTGACAGTGAGAAACCTGAATATGACTTTGGCATGGAGATAACCAGCCGTTACTTTAAAATTGATTTTATATCCAGTTATGGTGGTGATGCGCTTGCCATCAACGAAGTTACATTCACCTGTCCCTATGACCTGAAGAAAATGCTGAAGTATACAGGTGACCTTATACAGAATGCAGACAGACTGGGTAATTATCTGAAGGATGATATTCAACACTTGATTCCTGTATATGACAATGGAAACTGTACAGATACACTAGCCCTTAAGGAAGCATTGGAAGCTCTTGCTGATGTTATGCCTTTAAAGTTTGGCATAGTTGGCAAGCTGCAGAATATTAGTTCGACGCGCTGTTATCAGTTACATAATACATCAAAAAAATCCGTCCTTTATGCTTCTGCGGAGGACACATCAACCCAACTGATAAAAGATGGAGATGAGAATGCCTTGGATTCCTGTGCCAACTGGTTGGTCTTACGTTCTGAAGCCTACAATCAGTATTATATTTACAATTTAGGAACAAGGTGCTATCTGAAAGTTGAGAATGGTAAATTGGTGCAGACTGAGCAGCCTAAGCCTATTGCTATTTCTGCATCCGGAAACATTTTCAAATTAGGCTCTACAACCGATTCATATCAACTGCTGGATAATTATTCCATGGCTCCCGATATGGACTATGCTTTTAATTTGCTTCTTGAGAGTGAGGCTTATGTGCACCCTGAGTTACAAACTTCTGTCACTATTCCTCAAATTCAAAACTACGAAGCTATATACGACCTGCAGGGACGTCGTGTTCTTGTTCCGCACGGACTGAATATTATTCGCTGCAGTGACGGGACGATAAAAAAACTGTTGACAAAATAACCCTCAATCAAAAAATAATTACGGCCACGCCAGAGGATTTCTGCTCTCTAACGTGGCCGTAATTTTTTCTACGTGTAGTAGGAATATGTGCCTGGTCCTTACTTCCAGACAAGCAGTCGTCCTATCTGATCGTATATACTTGCCCAATGTGCTCGGCTTTCAGCATCAGGTGCTGAAGCAGATGCAACCTTGGCTTTTTTCTGTAACTGTTGAAGTGTGTAGAGTACTGCAGGATGAATATCCCGGTTCCCATTACCAAAGGCACGACCCAGATGGAACAGCATATTGTTTTGAAGAGCTATTCGGTAAGGGGTTACCTTCTTGTTGTTGTCCAATTCGGTAAAGACAAGTTTGCTCAAGTCGGTAAGATACTGCTGAGGTTTGTATAGTTCGTTCAGTGCATCCAGACGGTTCATCAGTCCAGTTACAGCACTTTCACCGATGGAGTTAGTTAGGGACTGAGGATCTGTGGTGAGACGCTTAGCATAGGAAACCTCGCGCATCCAAACGGGTTCATGCAGGAACTGCTCGTCCATAAACTTTAAGGCAGCCTTTTGTTTGCTGAGGGGCTGCGGCTCATAAACATCGCCACCCATGCCTTGTGTCTTGGTCTCCTTCAGATAGCCGCCAATGTTACGGGTTACATGTCCGCTGTAGCGCATCAGTTGGGTGCGAATCTGGTTGTACATGGTAGAGATGTTATCGTCATAGATATCCTTTTCGTCATCCAATGTATAACGACGCAGGTTATCAGCCAAACGCTTCAGGTTCTGAATGCCGTAGTAGCTGGCCTTGACAGGGTCGTCACCTAAGTCTTCTGTCTGGCGGCGTGGATCTCTGTACTCACTTTCGCCATCACCCCACCATAGACGCCTGTTCTTTAACGATTCCAAAACCATAGGCTCCAGCATCTTGTGGTCTTGCAACTCATCCTGAGCATCCAGCATGGGCTTGTATCCCCAGGTGATAGCCCACATATCGTAATCACCTATGCGAGGGAATATACCAACGCGTGAAATACCGTCCTCGGGCTGTGCAACATAATTGAATCGGGCGTAGTCCATAATACTTGGTGTGTGACCGTGAGCCTCGACCCATGCTTTATTGCGCAGGCTGTCAACAGGTACCGTACTACTGCTGCCGAAGTTATGACGCAGGCCTAACGTATGGCCTACCTCGTGAGAGCTGACAAAACGTATAAGCTGCCCCATCAGTTCCTCGTCGTAGTTCATTTTCTGTGCAGCCTCGTCGATGGAACTTGCTTGAATCATGTACCAATCGTGAACCAAAGACATAACATTATGGTACCAGCAGATATGGCTCTCCAGGATTTCGCCTGTACGGGGATCGTGAACGTTAGGACCATAGGCGTTGGCAATAGGACTTGCCAGGTAACGTATACAGCTATAACGTGCATCTTCCATACTCATGGTACTGTCGTTCTCGGGCCATTCGCGTGCTTGGATTGCATTCTTGAAACCAGCCTTTTCAAAGGCTTTTTGCCAGTCTTCTACACCCATAATCAGATACTTGCGCCACTGTTTAGGTGTGGCTGGGTCAATGTAGTAAACAATTGGCTTTATGGGTTCCACCAGTTCACCTCTGCGCATCTTTTCTACATCCTCCGGACGAGGTTCCAAACGCCAACGTGTGACAAATGTCTTGCTCTCAACACGCTGTTGGTCATCGGTATAACTGTTATAGCGGTCTGTGAAGTATCCTACACGTGGGTCAAAATATCTGCGCATCATGGGCTTCTCGGGCAACAGAATAAAACTGATATTCAGGCCAAATGTCACTTTTCCTGTGTATCTGGCAGAGGGCAGGGTAGTGCCATTGGTGGCAAACGTTTTCACTGTACGAACTTCTGTATTCATAGGGAACGATTTAATGTCTTCTATGTAGCTCATGTCGGGTATCATACCCTGAAGCTCGTATTGTTTCTTGGCGTTCTGGGGTAGTGCTATTGCTGCGTTATCCTGGTTAAAGAACTGAGTAACCTTGATTTTGTATTTTCCATCCTTGTGGCTCTCTATCTTGAATGAGCCTATGATGGGATTTTCGTTGCTGATGGTAATGGCCCGACTGATGTTATCCGTGCTGTCTGCTACGTTAATAATAAGGTTCGCGCGTAAAAGAAGCTGTTCATCAACACCTCTTTGAAAATAGACGGTTTGCTCGTTTACTTGTTCTCCACCGAATTTCCCGCTTCCTGCCGGTGTGCTAGTAAAGCGTGTGGTAGTTAAAAACTGACGCCCCAAGAGGCTGTCGGGAATTTGGAAGAACCAGTCGTTCTTTTCCTTGGTAACATGAAAGAGGCCCTCGCGGTCCACAGATGGTTTCTCTACTTTAGCGGAATCTTGTGGAGACGTCTGTGGTTGCCCTTTTTTACTTCTTCTTGACTTCTTGGACTGTGCTTTCTGCTCAGTCTTAGCTTTCTCTTTCTTTTCCCTTGCCACTGCTGGTGTTGTAGTCAGCAATGCTGCAGCAAACAGGATGCTTATAACTTTAATGTTCATTTTTTGTGTGTAAATTAATTTTACTTTTAAATTTTGTCGTCAAAATTATACATTTATTACGAAATGTATATGTGTTTTTTGAATAAAATGTGTAATTTTGTATTCTATTAACATATGAAAGAGTTTCAGCTTATATCAAAGTACAAGCCAACTGGTGACCAACCAGAGGCAATCCGACAGCTCTCGGATGGCGTACAACAAGGTGTGTCGGCACAGACCTTGTTGGGTGTGACAGGTAGTGGAAAAACATTTACAATAGCAAATGTTATTGCTAACGTCGGAAAACCAACGCTCATCTTGAGTCACAACAAGACCCTTGCAGCTCAGTTGTACGGCGAAATGAAACAGTTTTTTCCCAACAATGCCGTAGAATATTATGTCAGCTATTATGACTATTATCAGCCAGAAGCCTACATACCAAGTACTGATACCTATATTGAGAAGGATTTGGCTATAAATGAGGAAATTGACAAACTCAGACTGGCTGCCACCAGCGCTCTTCTTTCTGGCAGAAAAGATGTTATAGTGGTGAGTAGTGTTTCTTGTATCTATGGCATGGGAAATCCCTCTGCATTTTATGAGAATGTAATAGATCTTAGAATTGGGCAGAAGATAGACAGGAACGACCTTCTTCGCAAACTTATGGATAGCCTTTATGTAAGAAATGATTTGACACTAAACCGTGGAGAAGTTCGTGTAAAAGGAGACACAATAGACATCTCTCTTGCCTATAGCGACTATTTGTTGCGTGTTACCTTCTGGGATGATGAAATAGAAGGTCTTGAGGAAGTTGATCCTTTAAGCATGGCTCGTGTTTCATCATATGATTCATACAAAATATATCCTGCCAATCTTTTTATGACAAGTCATGATATGCAAGAACAAGCTATCCGTAAAATAGAAGATGACCTTGAAGCCCAAGTCGCTTATTTCGAGGAAGTAGGTAAAACATTGGAGGCTAAACGCTTACATGAGAGGGTGACATATGATGTTGAGATGATTCGTGAGTTGGGCCATTGTTCTGGAATAGAAAATTACAGCCGTTATTTCGACGGTCGTGAGCCAGGTACTCGTCCTTACTGTCTGCTTGATTTTTTCCCCGAGGATTATTTGATGGTTATTGATGAAAGTCATGTCTCAGTCCCGCAGATTGGTGCTATGTATGGAGGCGACCAGGCACGTAAGCGAAATTTAGTGGAGTACGGATTCCGTTTGCCAGCTGCAAAGGATAACAGACCGCTTAAGTTTGACGAGTTCTGTAATCTGACACATCAGGTCATTTATGTAAGCGCTACACCTGCCGATTACGAATTGGAACAAAGTGAGGGTGTCGTGGTTGAGCAGCTGATTCGGCCTACGGGTCTGCCAGATCCCGTTATTGAAGTCCGGCCAACAGAAAATCAAGTTGATGATTTGATGGAGGAAATACAGCAGCGTGTAGAACGTGATGAACGCACTTTGGTAACTACTCTGACCAAACGTATGGCTGAAGAATTGGCAGATTATCTTTTACGTAATGGCATAAGAACAGCTTATATTCATAGTGATGTGGATACCTTGGAGCGTGTTCAGATTCTGAATAACCTCAGAGAAGGACAGTATGATGTATTGGTTGGTGTAAATCTCTTGCGCGAGGGACTGGACCTTCCTGAAGTTAGCCTTGTGGCTATTCTTGACGCTGATAAAGAAGGTTTTCTGCGTAGCCACCGAAGTCTTACGCAGACAGTCGGACGTGCTGCCCGTAACCTTAACGGAAAAGCAATCATGTATGGTGATATCATAACAGAGAGCATGCAGAAAACTATAGACGAGACCAACCGTAGAAGGGAAATCCAGTTACGATACAACGAAGAACATCACATTGTTCCTCAGCAGATTAAAAAAGATCGTATTATGGGTGATCTTATTCAGGCGCAACAGCAGTCAGAGAGCAGGGCCTATATTGAGCCAAGCATTGATTATTTTCAGGTTGCAGAGCCTGATCTGACTCTTATGTCAAAGGATCAGTTGGAAGTGTGTATAAAGAAAGTTGAAAAGAAAATGCAAGATGCTGCAAAACGATTGGATTTTGTCGAGGCGGCTCTATTGAGGGATGAAATGTTACGACTGAAAGCGAATTTGTGTTAAAAATATTGTAATTTCAATATTTGTTGACTTGACATTCGTGTTCTTTGGATAAAATATATTATCTTTGCACCCCGTAAAAGTATATTCATGCAAAGATATAGTCTTATATTGTTGATTATCTTACCGTTTCTGGCTGGATGTGGCGATTATAACCATGTAATGAAAACAGCTGATTACGAGTATAAATACGAAGCAGCGAAGGGTTATTATTCAGATGGGAGTTTTAGAAAAGCAGCAGAGTCTTTTCGTGATGTTCTTGCAATTTTGAAGGGAACCCAGTATGGTGACGAATGTCTTTTCATGCTTGGTATGAGTAATTTCCGTCTTGGGGATTTTGAATCTGCTTCAGAATTTTTCAAGAAATATTATCAGAGTTATCCAAAGGGTAAATATGTGGAATTGAGTCGTTACTACTGTGCGATGTCGTACTATAACAGCATTCCAGACATAAGACTCGACCAGTCTAGTACCATGGAGGCACTTACTGAATTTTCGACCTTTCTTGATTACTTTCCCGAGACATCATTGAAAGCTCAGACTCAGGATGTGATTTTCAATTTACAGGATAAGTTGGTTGAGAAAGAATTCTTATCTGCCAAGATGTATTATGATTTAGGTTCCTATTTGGGCAATATGACATCTTCTGGATGCAGTAATTATGAGGCTTGTATTGTTACGGCTCAGAATGCACTGAAGGATTATCCCTACGCGTCTCCGTTACGGAGAGAAGAACTCTCTATCTTAGTCTTAAGATCAAAATATCACCTTGCCCGCCAGAGTATTATCGAAAAACGAATTGAGCGTTTTCGGGATGCCATAGATGAATATTATGCTTTTGAGAACGAGTTTCCCGAAAGCCAATATATGAGAGAGGCAAAGAATATCTTTAATCATTCTGAGCGTGTTGTCTCTAAGAAAGGCGATTTGGATGAAGATGATGTGGAGTCGGATGTAACAAAGATTAATAAAAGTAAAAAAAATAAATCACAATTAAATTAAATATGATGGATTATAAAAAATCAACAGCTCCTACAAACACAGTTAACCGTGATGTAATGGAATTGTGTGAGGAAACCGGTAATATCTATGAAAGTGTTGCTATCATAGCCAAGCGTGCCAACCAGATTTCTGCTGATATCAAAAACGAGCTGAGTAAGAAACTTCAAGAATTTGCAAGTTCTCAGGATAACCTTGATGAAGTTTTCGAGAACCGCGAGCAGATTGAAATCAGTCGTTTCTATGAGAAGCTTCCAAAGCCGACTCTTATGGCAACTCAAGAGTTTATAGAGGGTAAGGTATATTTCCGTAACCCCAGTAAGGAAGCAGCTTCATTACTTGATCAATGATTCAGCGTATTCAATCCTTGTATCTTTTGCTAGCAACTATTCTTATAGTTGTATGCATGGCTAGTTGTATAGGGTATTATATTTCAGATGAAGATGGTAGGGTAGGAAAGTTATTCAACTTGTTATGTGAGGGATATGAAGAGGGACATCCTGCAAAGCTTGGTACAACGTTTTCTCTCTTTATCATATTACTTATAGATTCAACCCTCTCTTTTTTGAACATTTTCCTATTTAAGTACAGAGCATTACAGATGCGTGTTTGTACTTTTTGTATGATTCTGTTAGTTGGCTGGTATGCTGCATATGCTTTTTTTGCCTGGTACTATTTAGATGCTTTCCAGACAGATGTTTCTTTCAAGGTGTCTGTGTGGTCATCCTTGCCATTCGTTAGTTTGATATTGCTTTATCTTGCATTTCGTGGCATTTTCAAAGACGAGAAATTAGTGCGCTCTTTAGACCGCTTGCGTTAACTACGCGTTTTAATAATATCAAATAGATAAGCTACCTTCACCGTGATGACATTGTTGGCACTACGGCTGAAGGTATCTTGTTTAGAGCTATTAAAGATATTACTAAGACTAATTCCGTATCTTCCCTCGAGTGTAAAGTGATGGCCGTTTTTGGTGCTAACATCCATTCCTAATCCAAGGGTCAATCCATAATCAAATTTCTGTTGTATGGGGGTGTCGTGTAAAGTAACCTGACGTACTAATAGGTTGCTTTCATCCCATTCTCCGCTTGTGGAAGTTTTTTCGCTGATGCAATAGCCAATGTGTGGTCCGGCAAGAAGGTAGCCTTTAACACCACCTTTTTCTTTGCCAAATCCAAGATTCACTAGAATTGGCATTTGGATATAGTTTGCATCGCGTGTGTAGGTTCCAGAGAGATCTCCGTTCTTTATATCTTCAGTCCATCCCAATTGTGCAAAATTCAACTCCCCTTGAATAGCACAAATCATACTGAAATACTTCTCGCATGTATATCTTACTGTAGCTCCCATTGTTATACCGCCATGCATCTTCTGGTTTATGTTTGGACTGAAGCTTACTTGGTTCAGAGCATAGCCGCCGTTTATGCCAATAGCCAAATCTCTTCGGGATAGTCCAATCTGGGCAAGTACATTGCAAGTAAACAAGATATAAAAGGAAGTTAGAAGTAATATCTTTTTCATCTAATAAGTTCTATTTGTCTAGTCTTCGTGAAATGTATCAATTGAATGAATCTGTTACAATATCCACTATTGTCTGCTTCCTGAGTAAATCTGTATGTGCTCTGATATGGCACATGCTGGTTTTCTGTAAATGATCCATTATCCCAAACATCATGCATGAAGAAATAAGCAAGATCAAATCCCATCATAGCATAGCGTGGATAGTTAATAGCCATTGCTTTGTTGAAGTTTCTTGTGAAAGTCTGTTCAAAAACTTTGGTATTGGGTGCAAGAGCATTGTAGTAGTATGAACTGTAGATATAGGTATCAAAGGTGAAGAAACTGCTCAAAAGGGTATTGGTGTATGTCTGCCATTCAGGGTATCCTAATAATGAGATGTTGTAATTGGGGTGGTTCTGTTTGAAGGTGTCCAACTTGGATATCAGAATGTTTAAGGGTTTTATTCCCGGGTTATCTGGTACAATAACGTTGTCTTTGAATTGGTTCATGGCAGCTTCGTATGAAAAGTCGTCTCCGTCTATGTTCAGCACACGTACACTGTTCCCCTGCTTTCCCAGCATATCTCTCAATATCTGTGTAAATAGTGTGCCCTTGCTGTTTTCGCTGTTTGTCTTCAGAATGATATAGTTCTTGTTGGCATATGCTCTTGAAACCAATGTGGCAGCTTCTGTTGTTCCAACAGCATAATTCGGACTGGCCATGTAAACATGTGGGTTCTCAATCAGCGATTGCCCGTTGGTAAAGGGTAAAACTAACTTTATGTTGTTTTGCTTACAGAAATTTATTGTTGCTGGTAACTGTTGCTCGTCAACAGGGCCAAAGAGTATGTTTAGCGTTGCCATTTCAGGATTCATCAGCACATTTATCAGTTCAGCTTCTGTTGTTCCGCTGCTGTATGTGTAGATTTCCAAGCTCATTCCTTCCTTTTTGACACTGTCGGCAGCCATCAAAAAGCCTTGGTAGAATTCAACCATTTTCTTGGCTCTTTCTGTCTTCTCCTCAAATGGTAGAATTACACCGATTGTTATTTTTGTTATGGGCTTTTTTTGTTCTATTTCCAGAGCTGTTTCGCTCTCAGGTGCAGAAGTTGGGGGAATGGCCAGATACGTTCCTTTCTTTAGTTTACCTTTCTTTCCAATATCAGGGTTTGCCAAGAGCAGTTCCTGCTCAGTAATATTGTATTGTTTAGCGATGCTAAAAATGGTCTCTCCTTTGTTAACTTGATGCAGCCGATTCAGCATCGATATTGTGTTTTGTGCATTCATTATTATTGGAATGCACAACAGTATTATGATAATGAGTCTTTTCATAACTGCAAAGATAATGCTTTTTTTTTGCCATTTTAGACTTTTTGGGATTAAAAAATGCCTATCATCAAAAGAAAATCATTAATTTTGCACAAATAATTATAAATATGAGACGTTTTATATCTTTATTGTTGCTGATATTTCCTTTTTATGTTTTTGCACAAATACCTACGGTTGATCCTTCTGGTGTTTATGTTATCGAGAATTCAGATGGTACTGCAGATACCACAGATCTCAGTGAAGCCGGAACACAAAGTGCGCCGCTCAAGGTTATTCTTAAAGCCAATCCATCAGGTTTGGATGGTTATGGACTTCCTCGTTACGAATGGAAGGTTTGGAATGACGAAGACCCTGAAACCCTTATTCTTCATCGTACGGATGAAAACATAGAGCATACTTTTACCACCAGTGGAGCTTTCACAGCACAGTTATATGTTACCTTCTATAATTCAGACGGTTCTATTTATTACGAGTTTCCTGAAGAAGGGGAAGACTCTAAAGCCATACATTTTAGCATTAGCGAGAGTGTATTAGATTTTCCGAATGCCATTTCACCAAATGGAGATGATTGGAATGACAAACTTGAACCAAAATCTGGTTATCAGAGTATTGTTGAATTCCATGCCGCAGTTTTTAGCAGGTGGGGAAATAAGTTGTATTCATGGGACGACGTTAATGGTTCTTGGGATGGAAAATATAAAGGGAAGTATGTAAAAGACGGTGTATATTTCCTGGTGGTAAGTGCTAAGGGTGCAGATGGCCGCAAGTACAACATAAGAAAAACCATCAGCGTTGTAACCGGATATAATAAAGGTGAGGGTAATTCTGAAATAGGCAATGAGTGACAGTAAGATTTCTGTTTTTGGAGCACGCGTTCACAATCTAAAGAACGTAGATGTAACGATTCCAAGAAACCGTCTTACTGTAATAACAGGCCTTAGCGGTAGTGGAAAATCATCTCTGGCATTTGATACCATATTTGCTGAGGGACAGCGTCGTTATATAGAGACATTCAGTGCATATGCCCGTAACTTTCTCGGTAACCTTCAACGTCCTGATGTAGATAAAATTACCGGTTTAAGTCCGGTTATCAGTATTGAACAGAAGACCACCAATAAAAATCCACGTAGTACGGTTGGGACGACAACCGAGATTTACGATTTCTTTCGCCTTCTTTACGCCCGTGCAGCTGAAGCTTTCTCGTATGAGACGGGCGAAAAGATGGTACGTTATACAGAGGAGCAGATTATCGAACTTATTCTAAAGGAATATCTTGGTCGTAAGATATGTCTCCTTGCGCCTTTGGTAAAAAACAGAAAAGGCCATTACCAAGACTTATTTGAGAACATACAGAAGAAAGGCTATTTATATGTGCGGGTAGATGGGCAGATTCAGGAGATTATTCCCGGTATGAAGTTAGACCGTTACCGCAATCATGATATTGAGGTTGTCATAGACCGTCTGAAGGTGCAGGATAAAGACGACACACGTCTTATCCAGAGTGTTGCTACAGCCATGAAGCAAGGGGATGGTCTTATGCTAGTATATGATATGGATAACGAACGAGTACGCTATTATAGCAAGCAGCTTATGTGTCCTACTACCGGTATTTCTTATCGTGAGCCTGCTCCACATGATTTCTCGTTCAATAGTCCTCAGGGTGCCTGTCCGAGATGCAAAGGTTTGGGATATGTTAGTATAATAGACCAAAAAAAAGTTTTTCCCGATAAGACCCTATCTGTTAAGCAAGGTGGTATCGCTCCTTTGGGAAAAGCGCGTCCTGCCATGATATTCTGGCAAATAGAGGCTTTGCTTCAAAAGTACGATTGTAACTTGGAAACTCCACTTTATGAAATACCCGATGAGGCTATTCAAGAAATAATTGATGGAACGTCTGAACGTTTAAGGATATCTTCAGAAGTAGCTAAGACCACTAATGATTATTTTGCTTCATACGACGGCTTGGGAAAATATATTAGCCAGATGCAGGATGCAGAAATGTCATCCAGTGCCCAGAAGTGGGCCGAGCAATTCAGTTGTACGACAGAGTGTCCCGAATGTAAGGGCCAGCGCCTGAATCGCGAGTCTCTTCATTTCCTTATCGCAGGAAAAAATATTTCAGAATTGTGCAAAATGGACCTTCAGGAACTATATGCCTGGGTTTCTGAACTCCCCAATAAACTTACTTCCCAACAGCACAAGATTGCGTCTGAGATTCTTAAGGAGATTCGCTCCCGCTTGCATTTCCTGTTAGATGTAGGTCTCGATTATCTTTCTTTAGGTCGTAGCTCGATAAGCCTTTCGGGTGGTGAGAGTCAGCGTATTCGTTTGGCAACACAGATTGGAAGTCAATTGGTGAATGTGTTATATATCCTTGATGAGCCTAGTATAGGCTTGCATCAAAAAGATAACATCAAACTTATAGATTCTCTAAAGAATCTGCGTGATACTGGCAATTCTGTAATTGTGGTGGAGCATGACCAAGAGATGATGGAGAATGCAGATTATATTGTTGATGTTGGCCCCAAAGCAGGTCGTAAAGGAGGCGAAATTGTTTTTCAGGGCAAATATGCCGATATGTTAAAGCAACATACCCTCACAAGCCAATATCTTAATGGTGAACTCTGTATAGGTGTACCTACAGTGAGAAGAACAGGGAATGGGAAGAATCTAGTAATACATGGAGCATCTGGCAATAATTTAAAGAATGTAGATGTTAGTTTTCCATTGGGTAAATTCATTTGTGTAACCGGTGTAAGCGGAAGTGGAAAGAGTACTTTAGTGAATGATACGCTGCAACCTATACTTAGCAAACATTTCTATCGTTCCTTGCGCACCCCTCTTCCTTATGATAGTATAGATGGTATAGAATTTATAGATAAGGTGGTAGATGTTGATCAGAGTCCTTTAGGTCGTACCCCTCGTTCTAATCCTGCTACCTATACCGGTGTGTTTAATGATATTCGAAATCTTTTTGTTGAACTTCCCGAGGCTCGTATCCGTGGATATAAGCCAGGCCGTTTCTCATTCAATGTCAGAGGTGGTAGATGCGAGGCTTGCAGTGGCAATGGTTATAAGACCATCGAGATGAATTTCTTACCCGATGTCTATGTGCCATGTGATGAATGTTGTGGTAAGCGTTACAACCGCGAGACACTAGAAGTGCGTTATCGTGGCAAAAGTATCGCTGATGTTCTAGATATGACTATTAATCAGGCAGTGGAATTCTTTGAGAATGTTCCGGCTATTTTGAATAAGATAAAGGTGATACAAGATGTAGGCTTAGGTTACATTAAACTAGGACAGCCCAGTACTACGCTTTCTGGAGGCGAAAGCCAACGTGTTAAATTAGCTACAGAACTTAGCAAGCGCGATACCGGTAATACCTTATATATTTTAGACGAGCCTACTACGGGTTTACATTTCGAAGATATCCGCGTTTTACTTTCCGTTTTGAATCGTTTGGTAGAGAAGGGCAATACCGTAGTTGTTATAGAACATAATCTAGATGTCATCAAGTGTGCCGATTGGATTATTGACATGGGTCCTGAAGGTGGAAAAAGAGGTGGTAAACTAATATTCTCAGGAACTCCTGAGG
>Ga0326511_10003123_pt1 | contig 13355 bp, 18 predicted proteins | sample 0_2496_0518_D_FD_203701 | JGI IMG/M metagenome (GOLD analysis project Ga0326511, IMG submission 203701) | Bovine rumen microbial communities from UC Davis, California, United States - 0_2496_0518 | ecosystem: Host-associated > Mammals > Digestive system > Stomach > Rumen | place: USA... | reverse complement strand
TGCCAAGTCGTTCCGCGAGTTGCTGTCTGAGGCTGCCAAGACAGGACAGAAGCGTGAAATCCTGTTGTTCCCCACCGATAGCAACATCAAGGGCAACGTCACCGCTTCTGGTGCCATCGAACTGACCATCCACGAGATGATTCCAACCCTGCACGAGGGACTCGGACTTCCCCAGGGACTTGGCATCGTGACTGGCGTGGAAGACAACGAACTGTGGCCCGTCAGCATCAACGACGTTGAGATGGAAGAGCCCGGCGAAGTCGAGGCACTCAACGACCAGATTCTTGAGTTCGAGAAAATCACCCCGACGCAGAATCGCGTAGGCTTGAAGGTGCCCGTCAGCAACATGGCCATCGACAATGCTGCCTTCGACCTCATGGCATTTGTGCAGACCAAGTTCGAGATTGCCCTCCGTGAGTATCTCGCCAAGAAGATCTACTCGCAGGCCAACTGGGCAAAGAACAAGGGTCCGTTCAGCGGCATGACCGCTCAGAACATCGAACTCGGTGCCAACGCTTACAAGAACATCCTCGCTGCTGTTGCCGCATTCAGCGACAAGGGCTTCTACGAGGGTAACGTTTGCATCTCTATGGACCGCGTGACCGAGGCTGAGTTGAAGGCAACTCCGAAGATTGCCGGTGCTGCTGGTGGTTTCGTCATTGAGAACGGCCTCTGCGCTGGTTACCCCTACACCGTGTCCCACTTCGTGAACCGCACCCTGAACAGCGCAGGCAAGCTCGTGCCCACCGCCGACCGCTTCATCGAGATTGGCTACTGGGAGTTCTTCGCACTCCAGCAGCACGGACAGGTCCGCATGGTGGTTGATCCTATCACACTTGCCGACAAGAACGTCACTCGCGTCATCCTGAACACCGCATGGTCTATGACTGACCTGTCAGTTTACATCAACGGTGCCAACAACCAGTCTCAGGCATTCGGCCTCTACAAGATTGTCGAGGGAGAGCCTACGACCGTGTAACCTCTCACGCTATCACTTCTCATAGTTCCGCACGCGGGCGGCTCCGATGCGCCAGCAACAGGAATGACTGCCTGCGTGCTTTTTCATCAAGTACAACCCAATCACACAGATCATGAGTCTCATCACAGATGCCATCTTCGTCAAGGCCCTGCGCTCGAATGCCGAGCTCATCGAGCAGCTGCCGGCTGGTGACGTGTATAACACCACCATCGCACTGCCCGACGAGGACATCGACAATGCGCCGCTGCCATACGTCATCGTCTCCTTCGACGGTCTTCAGAACCAAGACCAGACGAAGGATGATGACTTCGAGGCAGAGAGCGACAACGTGCAGATAGGCGTGACCGTCTGTGCCGAGACCCGTCCGCAGCTGGGCGAGCTGGCAATGGCCGTTCGCAAGACCCTGCGCGAATACTTCCGCGAGCACCAGGGAGACGACAGCGACGATGACTTTGCCCTCATTCCCGAGGACATGACGTTGCAGGCTGGAGCCGTGCAATACGACTCGCTGAAGCCTTGCTACTGGCAACAGCTGACTTATCAGTGTGACACTAACATCGACTAAGATATGAGTAAGATAAAAGGCCAGCACTTCAGATTTCTCCAGAATGCGGCAGCCATCCCCGAGGCAACCAACTGCTCCATCACCCTCCAAGGCAACGCGGAGGACACAAGCACAAAGGACACCGAGGGCATGTTCACCGAGGAAACGGTTACGAGCACGCAATGGTCGGCACAGGTTGACACCTACCAGAGCGACACCGCAGCTCTGCGCTCTATCATCTCGACGTTCGTAGCCGCGCAACCCGTGCCCGTAGGCTGGGACCAGACAGCCGGAGCGCAGAACCGCGTCACGCAGAATGCCAACTTCAAGCGAAGCGGACAGGCTCTCCTGACCGACTTCACCATGAATTTCAACGACCGTGAGACGGTCGCCTTATCACTTCAATTTCAGGGAACAGGAGCCCTCAGTTAGTAAGCTATGCAGAAAGGACAATATATCAGACTACTTGTTAGTCTCGCTGCCGATCCATCGACGGTGGTGGCAGCTGCCAAGCAGATGGCATTGCACGGATCAGCACAGACCGAGGACTCCAGCACCAAGGACACCACGGGAAATGCCCTGGAGTATGATGTGACGGGACAGTCTTATGACATCACCGGCAGCGGACTGGTGCTCACACCGAACGACTCGCTGCTGACGGGTGGCGTAGGTCTGAACGACTTCGAGTCGTGGTTGCAAGACCAGGTGCTCAACTGGAAGATATGCGTCATGGAAGGCACGAACAACCGAACCATCGTTGAAGAAATCGCCAACGGTCAGGGTAAGCTCACCAACCTTCGGATTGATGCCCAGAACAAACAGAACGCGACGTACAACTACACCATCAACGGCTATGGTGCTATCAACGTAGGCGAATCCTAAATTCGTATAATTATGCGCCAGCCCGTGTCGCCATAATCACGTGGCTGGCGAATTTTTTATCAAATCAAGAACTATGAGCAAAGAAAAAATCACCATCAACGGCCATGAGGTGGGCGTCGCCTATTGCTACGCCACCGAGATAGCCTTCACCAGGTACACGGGAGTCAGCGTCGACGAGTTCGACACCAAGAACCCAGAGCACCACATCTACATCATCCTCGCGGCCATCATGGCCTACAACGGAGCCGAAGGGCTTGACACCACCATCCGCGACACCGACCTGATGTACAATGCACGACCGGCCGAAATCATCGAGGCCCTGCGTGTCATCTTCGAGCTTCGCAATGAGTGGTATAAATTGCCTGCTGGCGACAACGCGGTCAGCACCGCCGAGGGGGAGGACAAGGCAAAAAACTGACATCCGCCTACGACATATATCAGCTCGTCGTAGGCGAGATAGGCATCCCACGCCGTGAGTTCCTCTACGACCTCCAGTTCTGGGAGGTGCGTCGCATCATACGCGGCTACCGAAGGCGCGACCGCCTGAAGTTGCAGATCATGGCCGAGTGCGCCTATGCCGCCATGTTCGCCATGCGAGACCCCAACGGCAAGACCGCCGCCGACCTGTTCCCACAGCTGTTCAACGATGACGAGGAAGAGCCGGAGCCCATCAGCGAGGAAGAGCAGAACGACCTGCTCGACGTCATCCGGGCTGTCAACAATAAACCATCATCATAACGTTAATTTTGAATTTTTTGTTTAAGGTTATTAGTGAAGTAAACCCCGCGCAGTGATGTGCGGGGTTTATGTTGATGATTAGTATTTATTTTACCACATGAGTGTTATATGGTAAACCCCGCGCAGTGATGCGCGGGGTTTATGTATATGTTCAAGTTCGAAGCCAATGAATCTGTAATTATTGAGCAGAAGCAGGCACTAGAGGCCGCCCTGTCAAGCGATCCGAAGACACAAAAGATTCTTCGGAGAATCATTCGTGCCGAAATTTTTGCGGCACGTGATGAAGTGGTGAGCAACATTAAGTTCAAGAACGGCGACCCGAGGGGAACGGCCCGTGCAGTGAGGACAACGGTCTACAAGAAGATACTTGGCGCAAACATCAATATATTCAATTCGCGGAAAGCACATGGCAGCAATGACTATGAGCCACAGAGATACCCATCCGCAAGGGGTGGCAATCGAAGGAAACGCTCTGAGCGCACGGCTACGATGATGTCATACAGCCCGTTGGACCGCGGAATGATACTCAGATGGCAGGACAGCGGCACACGCGAACGAGAAATTGCATTTACCACGAATGACCGCCGTAAGGCAGACAAGTGGAACAAACATCCAAACTCCGGTTATCGTGGTTCCATCTCTGCTGGTGACTTCTTCCGCTCTTATGGCGAACGCGCCATAGGACGGATGAGCGACAGAATATCATATATCATCGAGAATGAACTCGCTAACATCATGAATATAAAGAACTAAAAAAACATGGCAGATAGTGTAGTTAAGATAAGAATAGACTCCGCGGAATATGACGCGAAGCTCAAAAAGGCCAGCGATGCACTGACAAGGTATTTTGATACCGTCCAAAAGGGCGGGGGCACGCTTGACAAACTGGACAGTGATGTAATGGATGCTGTCAAGGCGATGGGCACGATGGACACTGCCGCAACATCAGCAAAAGGGAAAATTGCCGAGCTGACCAAGGTGTTCACCGAGCTGCATGTAAGATACCAGCAGATGTCTGATACCGAAAAATCATCTCCCATAGGAAAGGAGATGGCCAGTTCCCTCGACCAGCTGAAACAGCGCATCAGCGAGGCGAAAGGCCAGATTGACAATGCCAACAAGGCTATGGGCGACATGGGACAGACTGGAAGCGACGCAGGCGGCATACTCGGAGTGCTGAAGGACAAGTTCACCATCAACATCGACGCATTGAAGTTGTTCAACGCTGGCGTCACTGCAGCAAAGGCCGCTCTCGACGTGGCTAAGGACGCATTTATGGCCAGTGAAGCCAGCGTAGATGAGTGGGGCCGCATAATGGACAGCAGCAAGAGCCTATACGAAGGATTCCTCAACAGCATCAACAATGGGGACATCAGCGGATTCCTCGGTCGTATAGGCCAGATTGTGAGTGCCGCGCGCCAGGCATACGATGAGCTGGACAGGCTTGGCACCATGAAGACCATCCAGGCACCTCAGATCAGTGCGCAGACGACAGAGAATGAGCGTCTGAGAATGATGATCCAGACACGCCGATATATTGCGCCTGTTGACGGGCGGAGGGCAAGCATGCAGAACGGCCAGCTGCTGACAGATGCGCAGATAAATGTGCTGGAACGGCAGCTGCAAAACGGCATGAACAAAGTCACCTCTCTAGTAGGCAACGAGGTGAAGCAGACATCACGAGCCATTGATGCCGTATACCGGCGTCAGGCCACTGAGCTTGGCATGAGCCTGAAGGAATTCCGCGAGGGGACCAGCTCTATGGCAGAATTCGATAGACGTGTGGCGGGTGCCGCGAAATACAACGAGTGGCAAAGGCAACACAGTACCGTCGACCTGGAATCAGGACGCCTTATTGCGCCAAGAACCGGCAACCCATACGCACAGTACAAAGGATGGGACGTATTCCGCGTTGACGGCAAACCGTTCAACGACCTTGCCAAGCTCATCACCCAAAGGGATCAGCAGGCATCGCAGGCTTATTCAATACAAAGTCAGGGCTACCGCGCAATCAACCGCGCTGAGGGTATAACGGTACGTGGTACTAGAGGTGGCAAAGGAGGCAATAGCACTGGAACATCTGCCATAGAGAAGACCGAGATGCAAATCAACTCCGAGCAGATTCAGAAGCTCACACAGGAGTATATAGCAGCGTCCGCTGAGCGCAGGCAGGCCATCCAGGAGGAAATCAAGGTTCTGCAAGAGCGCAACAAGGAGATTCAGAACCTCATGAACGAGGCCCAGGGCAAAACATCGCCGACTAGAAAGCTGACAGGCCAGGACATAGCCAGCATCAACACGTCCGGATCTATTCTCGGAAGCGACTTCCTAAAGCCGGGCACTATTGACTATAAGGCACCTATCGAGGCGGTGAATCTCGAGCTGGAGCGACTTATCAAATTGCGCGACCAGGCACGCACGCCGGAGGAGTGGCAGAGGCTCAACGAAGCCATCAGCGGCGTAAAACAAGGCCGTGATGATTTTACGAATAACAGTGGCAAGGGCCATAAGAACGAGGCCGTCGAGGGCATAAAAGATGTGGCAGACAAAATCGGCGGAATCGGCTCATCGTTATCTTCTATAACCGGCGGCATCGAGCAGATGGGCTTGGAGATTCCGGAAGAGATAACCAGGGCGATAGGAGTCCTCCAAGGCATGACAAGCATCCTGATGGGCATCAGCTCGCTGATTACAATTATAACCTCCATACAAGGTGCCAAGGCTGTACCGATTATTGGAACGCTTCTGTCTAACGGTGGCGTAATACATGCCGCCAGCGGCATCCGCGTGCCCGGCAACACCTACAGCATGGACCAGGTGCCCGCCATGCTCAACTCGGGCGAGGTGGTGCTCAACCGCGCACAGGCCGGCAACCTTGCAAGCCAGCTGAACGACGAGAACACCCGTGGCGGCTACCAGCCGTCGCACATCAGCGGTGAGCAGATATACCTCGCCATGAACCGCTATCTGAAGCGCACCGGTCGCGGCGAGATTGTAACCTGGAAATAAAAACTGAAGAATATGGCACAGAAAGGCAATAATATCATCGTACTCCGTAACGGCACCGCCATTGCAGGCGTGAAGTCCGACGAGATTCAGTCAGGTACGGACACCATCGAGGTGGCATCAGCCACGCAGCAGCAGTGGAAGGAGTTCATCGCCGGACGCAAGGAGTGGAGCCTGAACACCAGCTATCTGCTGCTTGCGGCAGGCAGTCTCGGCGACCTCATCCAAACCGGTAACGTCTACGAGCTGGCGGTTACAGACCGCCAGGGAAACGTCTCCGTTAGCGGGCACGCAATACTCACCGTATGCAAACAGACGCATACTCGCGGCAACCTATGCCAGGGAACCTTCCAGTTCCGGGGAACAGGACCGCTCGTACTAAGCAATGGTGCCGCCAGCAGCTGACGGCACCATTCTTCTTTTTACCACGTCCCCGTGTAACTTTGCTCCCAAGTGTCATCCAACGACACGCTCATCCCGCCGCCTGCCGAGAAGAGGTTGCCGGAATACTCGGTGACACGGTTCCGCTTGAACGGCACGGAACTAATGACCGCCCTGCCCATGATGTCGTTGTCAGCATCGCGCGACGAGACCGTCACATCCGTTGTCCACTCATCCGCGCCGCTAATACCGAAGATGCTCACCGCAAGCTGCCCCTCTGTACCCTTGTACGACTGAGGAATGTTGATAATTCTGTCCTCCTGGCGGTCGGCCACAGGATCGCCAGTGACATAGTTGATGCCATAGTACCAATGCTGCGGGGTGATCACCACCGATGCAGCATCATCCGCCACCTTATCATTCACCACAAGACGCAGGCGCGTGGCCACACGTCCCAGCGTGACGCTGCGCTGCGCTGATGTCGTGGCCTCGATGTTCACCGTCTCCGCCTTCCAGAACGTGTCAGACACGCGCGACCATTCTATCGTCTCACTGTCCATGCTCAGCACCGGAGAGTCACCACGTGAGGCCACGAAATAGACCACGTGGCTGCCGTAGGCAAGGTTCACCGCCGGGCTGCCCCACTCCGCTTCGGAAGGAGTCTGGTGGACGGTTTGCACAAGCTGACCGTCCATATAGTCCAACAGCCACAGGTCGGTCATCTCAGAGCCGTCGGCCGACAGTCCCGCTCTCGTCTCGCCGTAGCTGAAGACGGGGCTCGTGAAGTCACCGTTCACGTCGAATCTCACAATCTTACAGGAATCATCGCACACCGCATCCTTCTGGCATGCGACAGCCGTCAGCGCGACGGCCAGAAACAAAAATGCTTTTTTCATAATAGATTTTTTAAAAGGTCATTAAAAAAGGTTATTTCGACAATTTCTCCTCCATCATTGCGAAGTCATCATGCACCGACTTGGCAAGCACCTTCGCATACCGCTGCGTCTGCGTGATGTTCGTGTGACCCAGCATGGCCGATACATTCTCTATCTTGACGCCAAGGGCCAGCGCACGTGTGGCGAACGTATGACGTGCCAGATGCGAGTGCAGGCGCGTCTTAATGCCGAGGGCTTGCTGGATGACCTTCAGGCTCAGGTTGTATTGCACATTACCGACCTTCGGCACTTGCATCCCGTAGCGTTCCAGCACATCAACGGCCTGCGGCAGAAGCTGCGACACATAGGCAACACCCGTCTTCACGCGCTCGCCGTTGTTCACCCACCGCCCATCCACCAGCTTATAGTCAGCGATACTGAATACCTGCGTGTCGGCATAGCTGAGCCCTGTGTATAGCTGGAACACGAACAAGTCACGGGCCATCGCCATCTGCGTTCCGGGCATTGGCCGCAGCGACTCAACGGCGGCAATCTCAGCCTCCGTGAGATATTCCACGTTCTCTCTGATTCCCTTGCGGAACTCGCCCTTCACGCGGTCATAGGGATTCCCCTCAATGATGCCGAACTTCACGGCACGCGTGAGAAGCGAACGCAGCGTGCGGTGGTAGTTATATACAGCCGCGTCGCCGATGAACGGGGCTTCGTGGCCGGCTTGTTTGTCACCATTCGAGACCGGCTTCCGTATATTGTGCAGCCATGCGTCGAACTTGTAGAGATTTTCCACCGTCAGGTCGCTCCAGGCCGTCAGCCCGCCATATTCACGCATCCTGTTAATCAGCACGTCGTACCTGCGTCGCGTACCGTCGGAGATGGGAAGCTCGGGAACTTGCTCAGCGAGCCAGTCAAGCATGGCATTCTCAGCGGCTTTCTCACCTTGTTCTATGTTATAGGCCTGCCGCTTGATGGCCGCCACGTCAATGGGAAGGCCGAGGCGGATGCACTCATTGACGGCCTGCTCCATCTTCAGGACGACATCCTTCAGACGCTCGTTGAGCACCTTGGCATCCTTGTGCCTGACTATCCTTTCTTTTTCAAACTGGGATGACAGGCATTTCACCCCCGTGTTGATGTAATAAGGCTTTGAATTACATATGAATCGCAGCTCCACGGGCCCCTCTTTGTCCGCCTTTGTCCGTCCCCTGTGGTCGAATACGAGTTTCTTTGTTATCATTTGTTTTTCATTTAAAGTTATTTAATTTCACCATTTTCCCCACTTCGTGGTCATGGGTAAAGATTTGGCAACACATAACGATGCGCGAGCCACACCAAACCGCACTAATTCCGTTTACCCGCGAAAGTGCCAAGAACCGCAGATACCCAATATAACAGTGGGGATTCCAGCATCTAAGCTGTTATCCCCACTATTTTTTGTGACTCCCGCGGGATTCAGTGATAAACAGTGGGGTTATTAGATTTTATGGTGGTCTTACACATTCCATATTTGTTGTGGGGAAAGTTTTGGCATTGATTTTTTAATCTTCTGCCGCCAGACCTATATCATGGTTTGACGATTTTTCGAGGCGAGAAATAATGCGCATTAGTGTGTTTGTTGCACCGCGGAATTCATCACGAGCTTGCTGAAGTTCATATTTTGCTTTCTGAAGATCAGCAAGCTCGATTTTTATTTGTTGTCTAAGATCATCAACACCCCGAATCATACGCGCGTACAATTCTAATATATTGTTTTGCTGTTCTTCGACCATATTGGAACCCTGCTCAATTTTGGCCGATGTATATTCTTCTTCGGGCGTTAAGAGATTGCCTTCTCCTGTGAGAAGATAATCAAGAACAAACACACCAGGCCATGAAGCACAGATTTTTTTAAAAAGGCTGTCCGTCAGGTTGGCCTTGCTTCCATTCATGGCAGCCGACAATCCTGTCCGTTGCATACCCAAGTGCTCGGCCATCGCTTTTTGGGATGTTATCCCATGATGAGCGAAGAGATGTTTATACACTTCGTTCAATCTTTGTGCTCTATCATAATCCTTTTGTATCATAATTATACTTTTGTTATTAAAGAATGTTAAATATTTGTACTATATGTATGATTATTATACTAAAGTTATTATATTTGCACCCGTAAGTAATTAACGGACATTTCGGGCACAAGAATAGCCGTTGGGCAGGAAACTGCCTTATTGCTTGGTGTGGTAACCGCAAATATACGGCTTTTCTCCCGAAATTGTACACATCGTATAAATTAATTAAGTAAAATTATGATTTGCGACAAAGTGACAAGAGACGACATTAGGGCCATCGAAGTGGGCAAGATGGGAGTATTTGTGCTTCCAACCCCCAAGGCCGTAGAGAGTGCCAGGGTACAATTCTCGACGATGAAGAGGCTTGAAGGTATGGACTTCGAGCGAATTGAGACAGGCGAGGCTTTGACAATTGCCTACAAGCGACTGAAATAATTTTCCACGCCATGAAATTAGACAAGGAAACACGGGATGCCATCTCACAGGCAATAGAATGCGCCCTGCTTAAGCAGAGGGTTGAGGATGGTGAAGTGTGGCTCAATGCGAAAGACCTATGTGCTAAGTTCGGCATGTTTTCGCCTGACTGGCTAAAGCGTAACGGATGGAGGCTTCCACGCCGTCGGGTGGAATACGTAGGCGATGATGGAGTAACGCACACAACTCAGTGGGGCTACGCCATGCACGAGATACAGGAAATGGTAATGGCAGGGAAGATATAATAACAAGGAAGGATAGCCGAGGAGGCACCGAGTGTGAAGCGTCACCGCATCTGTTTATCATCGCGGGTTCGATTCCCGCTCCTTCCGCTTACCAGATAGCCCGACTGTAATAAAGAGGGCTGCGCCACCGAGAGCGTCAATAGATCGGGCCGATGCTCATAGGGCAGAGGCAGCAGAGGCGCAAGTCGCCAGCGGAAGGGGCTACAGGCCCCCGCGGTGTCAGCGGAGTGGCTGAGCTGCGGGCATAGTTGACCACCCCGGACAGAATCTGTAATGATGCCGATGGCGGTTGCAAGCCCGCAGGGAGAAATCAGAGCACAGAATGATTAAACAATTTCGATTTCTAAGATAAATTCATCACCCGCAGCCACCGTTCGTGAGAGCCGTGGCTGACATTTTTATTTTTTAAAACTATTATTTTGGGTAAAATCGTGCCACTTGTGAAAGCCGCACGGTTCCTGCCGACGAAAGACCCGTAAGCGGATGAATGACAGTTCCTACCCATTCCGCAGGTGCAACGGGCATTGACATCGTAAGATGATGCCTAGGATGAGCGTGGGTTCGAATCCCACCGTCGGCACACTAACCATTAAACACAATTCATTATGAAAGATTTCTGGAAGATTATGGCTGGTGACATTCTCAGCGAGAACTTCACCAAGAGAGAGTATTTGGTTTATGGCATTCTGGCCCCGTTGGGCATGATAGCCATCATCGGCTTGGTAGGCTGGATAGACGCAATCCTCTGAAATGTACTACGGCAACAGAATCATCTGCCCCGCTTGCGGAATGGTCAGTGCTGACGAAGACTATTGCACAGAGTGCGGTGAAGTCTTCAGCCAATACAACGACGACCAGCTGAAGCGTGAAGGCAGGCGGTGTTTCGGCATCGTTGACGCCGTAGACGTAGACAGGTATGAATGCCAATATTGCGGGATCACAATCTCGGAGAGAGTGTACAACCCAAACGAGATGACCATCGAATACGAGCAAATGATATGCCCTGCATGTGGTGCCAGGATGATGCCCATTTATAAGAAAACAGAAGAATTATGAAAATCACTTTTTCAAACAATGCCAGCTCCATCGGCTGCCGCGTTGAAACCAACCGCGACGAGATCGGCGGCAAGAAGGAATTGAAAAACCTTGCCGAGAATTTCAGCGACTCCATGACTAGAGCTTACGACGCTGCCAAAATGGTTTGGGAAAAATTTCCCGAGTTCAGACAAATCACACTCGACACGATGACCGACGAAGACCGGCAGATCATCGACGAGATGGAGAAAGGAGGCGCAAAATGCTGACCGTGACATCCCCACCCGATGAGATAGTAAAAACCATCAATGATGAGTACAAAGGTGCGACGTACTGGCTTATCAAAAACATGGGCGGCGAAAAGAAATACAAGCAGAAGCGCGGGGAACTGCTATTCAAGTGCAGACAAAAGAGAGAGACCCAATCTACTCCCGCCATCGACTGGATCAGTCAGGCAGGCAACAGATGGATGACCTTCGAGTGCGCCACTTGGTACAAGGAGGCGCAAGAATCGTTCACCGTGCCCGTGGCCTTCTGCTATTACGAGACACTTGGAAGCGTCGGCGCATTCTTGCCCATGCGTCGTCAGTTTTCCGATGAGTCAATAGTCATCCACTTCACCAACCATTTCTTCCTCCGCTTCTGCCAGCGTCTCGGCATAGAGATGCGCAGCCGATGGATGGTTCGACGGTTCCTTGAAATAATTCCAGGCATAGCCTTGCAATTCTATGACGAGCGCACATCGGCAGGCTATCAGAAGGTAGATGCACGATTCCCCGGCTCCATTGGGCGCGGCATCGTTCGCCAAGACGGAAAACTCGTCGAGTTGCGAACTTATCTGACAGACGTGCAACTTAATTATAAGCAGAAACGTGAAACGAAGAAATTAAGGCAAAGCGGCGACGCACAGCTCTTCGAGCCTCGTTCCGTGATGGAATCACGCTTATATAAGAGCCAAGACCTTGCATCATCATTGATTAATGAAATCGACAGGTTTTCCAATTTTGGCATCGACAAGGATGATGTTGCGATGTCCCTGAGCATAGGAATCATGATAGTCCGCGCATTCTGTGAGTTAGGCTATGCCAACCCACATGACATTGAATTTTGGCGGCACCACGGCGATGTGGCCGCTAAGCCGGTCATGAGGTTCGTGCAACTGATTAACGATCAAGACGGCTGCTTCAAGAATCAACTGGATGACCTGCTGATTGAGGTCGCCAAGGCGGACAGACTAAAAGACTTTGACATTACAGAATGCTCCCGTCTTGTTTGCAAATACTGGATGGAAGTTTCGAACACTAAAAAACAAAAACAAAATGGAATTTAAAGGAAGAATTGAAAGACTCTTGCCCATAAGAAAGGGCGTGAGAAATGACGGAACGGAATGGCATAGCCAGGAGTTCGTATTCGAGTATCACGAACACGACACTGACAGATTTAGCGACAAGGTGCTGCTCTCAGTGATGAACGACCGCATCAAGGAGTATGACCTCCATGAGGGCGACGAGGTGACAATTGGCTTCGGACACAACATCCGTGAATGGCAGGGACGAATATTCAACGAGGTGCGGATATACAAGTTCGAGAAGGTGAAAGGCGTTGCTGTGGTACAGCAACAGACAGAACCGACAATTAATCATCCGGAGGCTCAGGCCACACCCGAGCCGGCTGTCATCAGTCAGCCAGCCGACGAAAGCGGCAAGAAGGATGACCTACCATTTTAACTTTACTCTCTATTTATTTTAGTTACATGAACAACACGGCGGTCCGCGAGGATAGCCGTTTTTTTATTTTTATGGACAAAGAACAAATCAACGCTATTGCCCCGAAGATGGCTCAGGCTGCCGGTGTGGTGAAGCTCATCTGCGGAGTCGCCAACAATGCCGCATGGCTGGTGGCTCTCGACGGATACGACCATGCCCGTCGGTGCTCTAACTATAAGCACAACGTGAAGCACGCCTTCAAGCTCGCCATCAACGAATGGCATGAATACGAACACCGGCTGATCTACGCCAGCGAGAACCGCATGTTCCATGTCGACGACCTTGGCGAGATGGCACGCAAGACGTTCGGCAAGATCACCGACAGGCAATACTACGACTTCTGGGCATCGGTTGGCGGTCCGGCCTACAG
>Ga0326511_10003122_pt1 | contig 13365 bp, 9 predicted proteins | sample 0_2496_0518_D_FD_203701 | JGI IMG/M metagenome (GOLD analysis project Ga0326511, IMG submission 203701) | Bovine rumen microbial communities from UC Davis, California, United States - 0_2496_0518 | ecosystem: Host-associated > Mammals > Digestive system > Stomach > Rumen | place: USA: California... | reverse complement strand
TTGAGCAGATGGTTCAGCTGGCGTTCGTAGCGCGAGATGGTCGTGGCGGTGTCGCGCAGCTCCTCCTCCTGCTTCTGCCGTTTCATAAGCCGCTTTCGCTTCTCGGTGACGTCGCGGGAGGTGATGGCATAGTACTGCAACCGTTCGTTCTTGTCGAACGTGGGTTGTACGCGTACCTCTATATAACGGTTGATACCCAGTTCCGGGTAGAACATCCGCTGGCAAGTATAGAAACTGTCGCGGCGGCTGGGGTCGAGGTCGTGGAACACGGGCGCGTCGAAGAGGCGCGTCTCGCGGAAGAACTTCTCGCCCTCGGCATCGAAGCCGCAGAGCTTGCGCATGGCGTCGTTGAGGTCGACGAGGTAGCCCTCGCTGTTGTAGAACGACATGGCGATGGCGTTGTCTTCGAAGAGCTTCTTGAACTCCTTCTCCAGACTGAACCCCGTGAGTGCCAGACGGCTGCTTGCCGGTCGGCTGGTCAGGGCCGAGGCACTACAGCGTTCCTCAATATACCGTCCCATATCCTGGGTGGTGGCCAGCGCTTCCTGCTTGCCAGTGATGTCGATGTGGAAGAGGCGTTGTATGATGGTATCGATGATGTTCATGGACTGCGGGCGTTAAGAGATGAGTGACAGGAGTTGGGTGGCGTTGTCGCGGAGAGCGGTCAGGGATGCCGCCTGTGAGTTGTCGTCGTCGGCCGACGCCTTGAGCTGGCCGGCAGCTGCGGCGATGGCGTCGAGGTGTGTGCGCAGCTTCTCGCTCATGTCGTTCAGGAGGCTGTCCTTGCTGCCTTCGAGCTGTCGGGCGCGGATGGTCTCGGTGGTCAGCTTCAGCTCCATGGCCTTGAGGGGACTGACGTCGAGGAGCATACCGAAGTAATACTCCACCTGTTGAGCGCCGCGAGGTGTGGAACGGGCTTCGCTAGGGTCACCGGTAGGGACGGTAGCCTCGTAGACGGGTATGAAACTGACTTGCAGGGAGAGGGTGGCAGCATCGCGATGGGGGATGATGGTCTTGACGAAGGCGTCGAAGGGTGACGGCGTGCGGCGGTCCATAGCGGTGAACAGCCGTTGTGCGTCCTTCATGGAGCCTGCCTCGACGAAACGCAGGGCACGGGCGGCAGGGATGGTGAGCTGGACGGTCTCCGTGTCGTTGATGACGAGGAGCGTGTGGTTGTCGGGGGTATAGATGGCCATCCGCATACCGCCAATCTTGGTGACGAGCTCAATCTTGTTGATGTAGTCCGTAAGATCGCCTTTTGCCTCTTCCTGCAGCTCCAGCAGCCGTTGCTCCTCGGCATCGTCGGCCTCCTGGCGGGTGTAGATGTCGTCGAAGGCTTCCAGGGCGGTCTTGATGGACTCGTAGCGTAACCGTATCTCGCGGTTGCGCGTATCGCGCAGATGCTGTTCCGTGAAGTCGGTCTGCAGGGCGATGATGAGTGCTACGTTGTTGTCGGGTGTACGGGTGAACACGGACATGTCGATGGTATAGTAGCGGCGGCTGCCGTCCTTGACGGTCAGTCCGATGCGGAGCTTCTTCTGTTCCTCGCTGCCACGGATGAAGCTCTGGATGGTCTGCGTGATGTGCTGACAGATAGAGGGCGTGTAGTGCTGTGAGAAGACGGACGGCTGTTCTTCGTAGAACTGCTTCCGTTCGTCGTCGAGCCACAGGTAGATGCCTCGCTGCACGTCGTAGGCCCACAATTGCACCTGGTGTTTTTGCGCAATCTCCGACAACGCGGTATATTGCTTCTGCAGGTCGTTATCGTAGTGCTGGGCACGCCGCAGACAGTCGCGTCGGAAGAGTGACACGAGGATGCTGAGTAGAACGGCGATGACGATGAATGCTATCATGGTAGGAGGGGGTTATGAGTTGTTTTGGGGTGTTAGGGGTATGCGTAGCCAGAAGGTGGAGCCGTGGCCGAGACCTTCGCTGTCGACGCCGATCTTGCCGCCGTAGCGCTCGGCGATGGCCTTGCAGATGGATAGTCCGAGACCGGTGCCCTGGACGTAGTCGTTCAGCTTGACGAAACGCTCGAAGACCGTCGGCTGCTGTTCCTTGGGGATGCCGGTGCCGGTGTCCTCGCAGTAGATGTAGAGTTCTTGGGGTGATGGGGCTAATGGGTCCAATTGGTCCAATGGGGCTAATGGGTCCAATTGGTCCAATGGGACTAATGGGTCCAATGGGGCTGATGGGACTGATGGGACTGATGGGGCTGATGGGACTGATGGGTCTAATGGGGCTGATGGGAGGAGTTTGTAGCCCACGCGGATGTGCCCCTGCTGGGTGTACTTCACCGCATTGGTGACGAAGTTGGTGATGACCTGCTGGATGCGGCGCTGGTCGACGGAGAGGGTGAGGGTGGTGTAGGGGTTCTCCTTGATGAACGTTACGGCGGGGTTCTGCACACGCTGTTTCAGCGACTCGCAGAGGCTGTCGAAGATCTGTGCGAAGTCGACCACCTCGGGGGCGATGATGATGGCGTTGCCGTCCATCGTGGATATCTCGAGGATGTCGTTGATGAGGCGCAGCAGCATGTCGCAGTTGTTCATGATGACACCCACCATCTCCTTCTTCTCCTCGGGCGACTCAATCATGGGCAGCAAGTCCGAGAAGCCGACGATGGAGTTCAGCGGCGTACGTATCTCGTGGGTCATGTTGGCCATGAAGACCGACTTCAGACGGGTGGAGTCGTTGGCACGCCGTGTCTCTTCCTTGAGCTTCTCCTGTGCCTCGATGAGCGGTGTGATGTTTCGGATGACGCCGAAGCATCCCTCGAGGTGTCCGTCTTTGTCGCGGACGGGAATACTGTCGATGAGGTCCCATTCCATCTCGTCGCTATCGTGGAAGATGGGGCGCATATGGCGTACGAGGGAGGCGGGCTGGCTGAATGCTTCCTCGGGGTGCGAGAACTTATACATCAGCGCCTCCTCGTTGCCGACGAAGAACTGGCGCATCTCCTCCAGACTGAGTTTACGCTCATATTGGTTGAGGCCCTTGTAGATGGTCACCTCCTGTGTTGCGAAGGAAGCGCGCCAGACGCGCATGTCGCACTTCTCCATGAGATACCGCAGCTCCATCTCGTAGCGTTGTATCTCGGCATTGGCACGGCGTATCTGTTCGTCGTTCTCGCGGTTTTTCAGGTAGAACGAGCGCTCCTCGGTGACATCGCGTGCGGACAGCGAGTAGTGCATCACCCGTCCTTGGTCGTCGAGCTGTGGTTTCAGCTGCAGCTCCAGGTAGCAGTTCAGATTCCTCTCGGGCACCACCATCTTCGTGCAGAAGTGATACTCCGTCACCTCGTTGGCAGCCATCAGGTCGTGGAAGGGCTGGCGGCTGAAGAGGCTGACATCATAGTAGCGCGGGTCGCGCTCACCCTCCATGTGTAGCGTCTCCCGCATATTCTCGTTGGCGGCCAGCAACATACCGTGCTGGTCGTAGATGGCCAGTCCGACGACGGAGCGCTCGAAGATGGAACGGTAGCGGCGTCCCAGCTCCTCTTCCTGCTGCCGTTCCTGGCGGCTGACGGTCTCATCGTTGAGTGTGCAGACGATGTCGTAGGGCAGCGTGCGCCCTTCGCTGACGGCGCTGTTATGGATGTATCGCCAGTGCTGGGTGCCGTCGCTGCAATAGCGGAAGTCTATCTCGCCGGTGGCCATGTGTCCTTGACTGAGTTGTGTCAGGAACTTGATGACAGCCTGACGGTCGTCGGGGTGTATGCCCTCAAGGAGCTTTCTGATGGTGACGCCCTCCTCGGGGAGGTAGTTGCCGTGGACGTTGACGACGTGGTCGTGGGCCATCATGATGCGGAACACGGTGATGTGCTCCAGCTCCATGGCGTGCTCCATGATGCGGCTGACGTGACGCGTCTCCGCCGACTTACGGCGGAAGCGTCTGACGCTGACGATGCTGACGACGATGGCGGCCACGAAGACCACGGTCACCAGAGCCGCCAGGCTGTAGGCGGAGGCTCCGATGATGGCTGTCAGTAGTGTCGTGGTTGTGATGTTCATGTCGTCGCTCCTTTCTTTCTATGCGGTGGTACTGAGGTCTTTCCACTCTGCCAGTATGGCGGTGGCGGGGATGGTCACCCAGGCGATGCTGCCCTTGCCGGGCTCCGACTGGAAGTCGATGCTGCCGCCCATCTGTTCTACCAGCCCCTTGGCGATGGGCAGTGCCAGCCCGGTGTCGTTGTCCTTGCTGTCGCGGTTCTTGGCGAACCGTTCGAACAACTGTTTGGACTCGTCCTCGTTGAAGCCGTTGCCGGTGTCCTGGATGTTGATGATAATCTGGTTGTTGCGATACTCGTACTTCGCACGGATGGCACCCTCGGTGGTCATGGCTGCGGCGTTGGCACACAGGCGGTTGATGACGATGCCAAGGTTCGTGTCGTCGATGTCGACGATGAGGTGGTCGTAGGGGTTGTCGATGGATGTCGTCACCTCGGCCTTGTGACGGGCCCACCCTTGGTGGCACCAGCCGTCGAAGAGCATGGCGAAGTCCGTCGGTTCTTTCTTGATCTCCACCATGTGGGCATCCAGTCGCGAGATGAAGAGGATGTCGTTCACCAGCTGCAGCAGCAGGTTGGCGTTCTTCTTGATCTGGTCTATGAACACCGTCTCCTCGTCGGCCGAATGGCCGCTGTTCAACAGCTCCGCGAAGCCTAGGACGGCACTCAGCGGTGTGCGGATCTCGTAGCTCATGTTCTGTAGGAAGGCGTCCTTCAGCAGCTCCGTCTCTTGGGCCTTGCGGCTCTCCTCCTTCAGCAGTGCTGCCGTCGAGACCATCTCCGTCTCGTTGCGGCACATACCGAAGTAGTGGCTGACGCTGTTGTCGTCGCGCTTCATCGGGATGAGGCTGAACGTGAGCCAGATGTCACGGCCCTGATGGTCGCGCAGCGTCGACCGTACGGTCATGTCGATACGGGTGTCCACGCGACGGTCCATTTGGCGGATCATGGTTGCCAACTGGTGGCGGTGCTCCGGGGACACCAGCGTGAAACAGCGTATCTGTGTTAGTCGCAGCTTCTTCGTGTTCAGGTCGTTGCTGATCTCTACCTCATGGGTGTCGGGCAGATAGTTCATCAAGCGCACCTCGCTGACACGCAGGGCAATGTTGATGTTGTCAATGTACTCCTGCATCTGCTGCGTCATCTCCTTCAGCTGGCGCGTACCCTCTTGCTGACGGTGGTACGACTCCACCATCTCGTTGATACTGCGTCCAGCCGTGTAGACGCCCACCAGCTGGCCCTGCTCGTCGTAGATGGGGTTGACAATCGTGTCGTAGTAGAGCTTACCCGAAAGGGTAATCTCTGGAATCCTCGAGCCGCCCTTCTGGCGTTCCTTCCCGATGTCCGTGATTGACGTCATGCGGTTACCGTAGAAGTTCTCGATGTCGATATCCCTGTACGCCGGCACGTCCGTCAGGTAGATGCCACGCTCTATTGCCGCCCGCCGGTCCTTGATGCCGAACGTCTCGCAGGCCTTTTCGTTGATGTCGCTCAGACGGCCGTTGCTGTCGTAGAACATCGTGTTGATGATTGACGAGTCGAAGATGGTGTGGTAGAGCATCAGGAGGTTGTTCACCTTCTGTTCGCTCTCCAGCTTGTCGCTGATGTCGTGCTGCAGACCGATGATGGTCGTCGGCCGCCCCTTGGCGTCGTACTCCAGCACACGGATGTGTTCGTTGTACATGTGGCGCTGGCCGTCGTCCATGGGTTTGCTCCTGATGCGGCACGTCGCCGTCTTCCGGCGCCCCTCGCTGATGTCCGTCACCAACCGGCGCATCTCGTCGAAGTCCGTATGCTTGTAGAGGTTCGAGAAGTCGATGGGCGCAAACTCCGCCTCGACGGTACCACGCTCCGAGAGAAGGATATAGCGGTTTGTGTGCGGGCGCATGAGCCACACGCGAATCTTGCACGAACGCATCACCGACGCCAGCTGCGCGTTCTTCATCAGTCCCTCGCGGGTGGCGTCCTGTTCTCTGTAGTAAGTCAAGCCGATGTAAAACAACACGAAGAACGTGCCGATGAGCATGGCAGCCACAGCATAGGCCAGGATGTGGACAGGATCAAACAGCGTAATCATGTTATTTTACGTTTTTAGGTCGAGTAATCTGACCGCAAAGATAGGAAAAAACCACCGAACGACAAAATAATTTGCGAAAAAAACGTAAACTCCTTGGCTGTTTCACGGAAAAACCCTAACTTTGTGGGCAGAAAAACCTAAAAAATCCAAAAATTGTACATTGTACATTGTTAAATAGTACATCGTAAATAGTCAAATTGTAAATAGTCAAATAATTAAATAAATTGTAAATTGTAAATAGTCAAATTGTAAATAACATGATTGACGTTAAAGAGACATTAAGCAAGAGCGAGGAGCGTATGGAGATGGCCGCCATGTTCCTTGAAGAAGAGCTCAACCGCATCCGTGCCGGCCGTGCCAACGTTGCCATCCTCGACGGCGTCAGGGTGGAGTCCTACGGCTCACGCGTGCCGCTGAACCAGGTGGCCACCGTCAACTGCCCCGACGCACGAACCATCGCCATCAAGCCCTGGGACCGTAAGCAGATACGCGACATCGAGAAGGCTATCATGGACAGCGATGTGGGCATCACCCCCGAGAACAACGGCGAGCTGATTCGCCTCATCATTCCCCAGCCCACTGAGGAGCGTCGCCGCGACCTGGTGAAGCAGTGTAACAAGATTGCCGAGCGTGCCAAGGTCGAGGTGCGTAACGTCCGTGCCGACATCAAGGACAAACTGAAGAAGGCCATCAAGGACGGCCTCTCCGAGGACAACGAGAAGGACGCCGAACTCGAGCTTCAGAAGTTGCACGACAAGTACATCAAGAAGCTCGACGCCCTCATCGAGGCGAAGAACAAGGAGATCATGACCGTATAAGTGAAGGGCCTCGTCATAAAGAATACGGGAAGCTGGTACACCGTCCTGACGGACGATGGCCAGCTCGTCAATTGTAAGGTTAAAGGGAATTTCCGCATCAAGGGAATTCGTTCTACTAATCCCGTGGCTGTGGGCGACCGTGTCATTGTGGGTGAAGGTAACTGGATTACGGAGATTGAGGACCGTAAGAACTATATTATCCGCAAAAGTATCAACCTCTCGAAGCAGAGCCATATCCTTGCGGCCAATGTCAATCAGGCCTTTTTGATAATTACCGTTGTTCGACCAGAAACCTCCACCACATTCATTGATCGTTTTCTGGCTTCGGCTGAGGCCTATCGCGTTCCTGTTGTTTTGGTGTTCAATAAAACCGACATTCTCGACGATGACTCACGTCGCTATCAACAGATGATGGTGCAGCTTTATGAGACCATCGGCTATGAGTGTCGTCAGATATCGGCAGAACGTGGTGACGGTGTCGAAGAGCTGCGGCCGCTATTGGAAGATAAGATAACCTTGCTCAGTGGTAATAGTGGGGTGGGGAAGTCCACCCTTATCAACCGATTGGTGCCTGATGCTAACCTCCGTACTGCAGAGATTAGTGATGCGCATCTCTCCGGCCAGCATACTACTACGTTTTCAGAGATGATCGCTATAGGTAATGGCTACCTCATCGACACCCCGGGCATCAAGGGCTTCGGCACGTTCGACATGGAGCCTGAGGAGATCACCAGCTACTTCCGCGAAATCTTCGAGTTCTCCAAGCAGTGCCGCTTCAGCAATTGTTCACACACCCACGAGCCGGGCTGTGCCGTCCTGAAGGCTGTCGAGGACCATTACATCGCCCAGAGCCGCTACCAGTCCTACCTCTCCATGCTCGAGGACAAGGACGAAAACCGTTACCGCGAAGCGTACTGATGAGAATTGATAATGGATAATTGAAAATTGATAATTGAGATGAAGAGAATTATCGTCTTACCCCTTTTCCTTTTTACTTTTCTGCATTCCTGCTTTGCTCAGGTAACGACCGAAGTCAAGGAGTTCCGGCAGGCTGGTCCCTTTGCCGTGACGACACCCTTCGCCACGGACACCGTGAACGTACAGGGACAGAAGTTCGACGAGAAGTCCGTGCTCTCGGCATTGCCATTGTTGGCTGAGCCGACAGCGGTCTTCCGTGGTGGCGTGCTGCCCTCGCTCCCCTACTCGAAGTCCGTCGGTGTCCTCTCTTTCTACCTGAACAATGCCGACTACCTGAAGGGAAAGATCGAGGTGAAAGGTCCGAAGAACTACAAACTTTACATCGACGGCGCGGAGGCTGGCGGTGAGCTGAAACTGGCACCCGAGCACCACACCATTGCCATCCGCTATCTGGCTGAGCCCAACGATACCGACTCCATCAGTGTCACCCTCAACACCCCATTATCCATTATCAATTCTCAATTGTCAATTCTCAACTCTCACCCCTACATGGTCCACGACCTGACGGATGGGCGCCGTGTGCGTGGTGTGTCGCTGTCGCCCGACGGCCGTTACGTCTTCGTCAGTTACCAGACGACGGAGCGTGGCGGCAACAGCCGCTGGGACTACGAGCTGCGCGACGTGAAGACGGGGCGCGTACTCAGTCGTCCGACGCAGAACATCCGTTGGATGCCGCGCAGCACGGCATGGATAACAGAGGAACGTGAGCAGGGACAACGCGTATTATATAAGGTGAACCCCCTGACGGGTGAGCGCACCCGCTGGGCAGCTGGACTGCCCGATGGCAGCTATACCATCAGTCCTACGGAGGACTACCTCATCGTCACCGCTGAGGAGGAAGGCCCGAAAGAAGACCCGGGCGTCTTCGAAGTGGTGGAGATGGACGACCGGCAGCCGGGCTGGCGCAAGCGTAACTACCTGGTGCGCTTCGACGTGCAGAGTGGCATCAGCCAGCGTATCACCTTCGGCTCGAAAGGTCACTACCTCGCCGACATCAGTGCCGACGGCCGTCAGCTGCTCATCGGCTCCAGCTATTCGCGTCTGGCCAAGCGTCCGACGGAGGTTCTCGACTACTACGTGATGGACGCGCAGACGCTGAAGGTGGACACGCTCCTGCAGTGCCAGGGCTTCATTGGGGGTGCCAACTTCTCGCCCGACGGCCGGCAGTTGCTCATCATGGGTACCCCCGAGGCCTTCGACCGCATTGGCTGTCAGCTGCCGCCCGACCGTACGCCGAGCATGACTGAGAACGAACTGTTCCTCTACGATATCGCCACACGTCAGGTGACGCCGCTGACCAAGGACTTCGACCCCTCTGTCGACGGTGGCGTCGACTGGTCGCTGGCCGACGGTATGATCTACTTCCGTGCCGAGTGTCGCGACTATGTCTATCTCTACCAGCTCAACCCCAAGACGGGCAAGATTCTGCGTCTTGACGTTCCTGGCGACGATGTCTACCGCTTCGACATGGCTGCCCACGCCCCCGTCCTTGCGTATCTTTCTTATAACACGTTGGAGCCCGCATCGGCCTATGTCGTCTCTGTTCCCAAGAGTGCAAAGCCTCTCCTCTTATTCAACGGAAAGACCGTCTTGGGCGATGCAGAGGTTGGTACCTGCGAGGACTATAACTTCAAGAACTCGAATGGCGATACCGTTTATGGCCGCCTCTATCTGCCGAAGGACTTCGATGCCACGAAGAAGTACCCGATGATTGTCTACTATTATGGCGGCTGCTCGCCTGTGAGCCGATATTTCGAGTCGCCCTACGCCCCGCAGTACTGGAACTCCCTGGGCTACGTGGCCTATATCGTCGAGCCCAGCGGTGCCACCGGCTTCGGACAGGAATGGGCCTCGCGTCACGTGAATACCGCTGGTGGCACACCCCGTGCCGATGGCACCGTGCCTGGCGGTACCCCTGCCGGCGACATCATCGAGGGTGTGAAGAAGATTTGCGAAGACCATCCATATATTAATAAGGAGAAAATCGGCTGTATGGGCGCCTCGTATGGCGGATTCATGACGCAGTACCTGCAGACCGTCACCGACATCTTCGCTGCTGCCGTCAGCCATGCCGGCATCGCCAACCACACCAGCTACTGGGGCGAGGGCTACTGGGGCTACAACTACAGCGAGGTCTCGATGGCCAACAGCTATCCGTGGAGCCACCGCCAGCTCTATGTCGACCAGAGTCCGCTGTTCCGTGCTGACAAGATCCACACGCCGCTGCTGCTGCTCCACGGCAATGCCGACACCAACGTGCCGCTCATCGAGAGCCTCCAGATGTTCACCGCCCTGAAACTTCTCGGCCGTGACGTCGCCCTTGTCGAGGTGCAGGGTGAGAACCACCATATCCTGGAATACACGAAGAAGGAGAAGTGGCTCGCCACCCAGATGGCCTGGTTTGCAAAATGGTTAAAGGACGACCCCACGTGGTGGGACGCCCTTTATCCTAAGAAACATCTGTAATATTTCTAAGCCTCCTCGACGTCGGGGAGGCTTTTCTCTCCTCTCTCCTCTTTCCTCTCTCCTCTTTTCTTCGGCAGACGCTTGGCCTTGCGCAGGGCTTCGGTGATGATCCACTGCAGCTGGCCGTTGGTGCTGCGGAACTCGTCCGCAGCCCAAGCCTCTATCGCGTTCATCGTGTCAGCATCAACGCGCAGGATAAAACTCTTCGTCTCCTTCTTCGACATCAATTATCAATTGTGAATTATCAATTATCAATGATTCAGCGTTCCCGTGTTCACCACCGGCTGTGCCGAGTCGTCGCCGCAGAGCACGACGAGGAGGTTCGAGACCATGGCGGCCTTCTTGTCGTCGTCCAGCTCCACGATCTCCTCGTTCGACAGCTTGTCGAGCGCCATTTTCACCATCGACACGGCACCCTCGACAATCTTCTCACGGGCGGTGATGATGGCCGAAGCCTGCTGACGGCGCAGCATGACGGCGGCAATCTCCGGGGCGTAGGCCAGGTAGTTGATGCGAGCCTCGACGACCTCGATGCCGGCCAGTGCCAGACGCTCGTTGAGTTTCTGCTCCAGCTGCTCGTTAATCTCTTCGCCACCGTCGCGCAAGGTCAGCTCATCCGACTTGTTGTCCTCGTCGTCGTAGGCATACTGACCGGCCACCTGCCGCAGGGCAGCGTCACTCTGCACACGGACGAAGCGCTCCAGGGCATTCATGATGCTCCGTACGTCGGTGCCAATCTGTCCCTGTGCCACGTTTGCCATCGTCTGGGAGTCCACCTCGAAGAGGGCCTTGTAGGTGTCCTTCAGCTTCCATACCAGCACCAAGCCGATCATCACAGGGTTGCCCACCTTGTCGTTCACCTTGATAGGCTCGGCATCGAGGTTGCGGGCTCTGAGGCTCACCTTCTTCGTACCGTAGAACGGGTTAATCCAGTAGAGTCCTGTCCGCGTAAAGGTGCCGCTGTACTTACCGAACCAAGTGGTCACCTTGGCGATGTTAGGCTCCAGCATGATATAGCCGCAGCTCAAGACAATGTCTACGACCAGCAGCAACAGACTGCCGCCTAAAATCCAGCCGCCCGTGTTGTAAGTGTTGAGCATGACGATGCTCCCGACGATTCCGTAGACGGACAATGCAAATAAGACAATGTTGACAAACAGCATCAGAAAGCCGTTTACCACCGTTCCGTTGAATTGATACTCTTTCGTTTCCATAATTACAATGTTAGGTTTATAGTTCAAAATTCTTAATTCTTAATTGATAATCGGCGAAGCCGACAACTCTTAATTCTTAATTCTTAACTCTTAACTCTTAATTAGTACTGATATTATTTTGATAGCGCAAAGATATGCATTTGTTCTGGAATGACAATGGATTTCGCCCAAACTTTAACCACAATTAACGGTTTGCCTCGGGATAAAAAACTATAATACTTTGGCCTTTCACGCTTTTATTCGTACCTTTGCAGCATCGGCGGCAAGAACAGGCGCCGAAGATAACTGATAAAAACAGAATGATACGATTCAGAACTTCAAAGAGACTATGGATGCTGGCTGCCACGCTGACGCTGTGTGGTGCCATGACGCTGACATCGTGTAGCGAGGACGATGACGACCCCGTGACACCTGTACCAACGGACAAAGACAAGACGGTGACGCTGAACTGCGCGCAGCCTGACTACCTGAAGGCAGGCGACAAGGTGGCTCTAATCTCACCATCGTACTACACACCGATGGAGAACGTGACGAAGACCGCCGATGTGCTGCGCTCATGGGGACTGGAGCCGGTTGTCGGCCCGAATGTGGGCAAGGTGGTGGACGGCAAGTACGCCGGGACGGTGGCCGAACGTGTCAGCGACATCCGCTGGGCACTCAACGATGCCAGCGTCAAGGCCATCATCTGCAACCGCGGCGGCTACGGCACCATTCAACTGATAGACCAGTTGTCTTTAACCGAACTGAAAGCCTCGCCCAAGTGGCTCGTAGGCTTCAGCGACATCACGACGCTGCATGGACTGCTGACTCGTGCTGGCGTGATGAGCATCCACGGCACCATGAGCTCGTTCCTGGCTAAGGGCGGTACCGACGAGACCAGTACCCTCATGCGTGATATGCTCATGGGACAGGTTCCGCGCTATGAAGTGCCTGCCCATCCGCAGAACATCATGGGACGTGCCAGCGGCGTACTCGTGGGTGGCAACATCTGTACCTTTGCGCCCAACCTTGGCTCACAGGCTGACGCGACGCTGGGCAGCAACCTTGTACTATTTATAGAAGAGGTGGAAGAGTCGATGCACAATATTGACCGCCAGATGCGTATCTTGCAGATGAATGGCGTGCTTGACCGCTGCAAGGCCATCGTATTGGGCGAGTTTTCCGACTGTGGTACGGAGTTCAAGGAGGCTGATGGCCAGACCATGAGCGTCGAGGCCATGCTCCACGAACTGCTGAAAGACTACCACATCCCTGTGCTCTGCGGCTTTCCTGCTGGTCACGGCGACGTGAACCTGCCGTTGGTCATGGGCGCCCCTGTCACCGTCGACGTGCGACAGGACGGTGCTACCCTGCAATTTGACATTGACGGTGAGCAGCGCGACATTCGCACTGTCGGCATCACCGCTCCTACGACTCCCGCTGCCGTCCGTATGCGTCTGGCTGGAAAGTGGGAATAACACGATTGTGCACCCATGAATGTGAACGAACTGGAAGGTAAGCGGATTGCGGTGCTGCTGTCGGGCGGCGTTGACAGTTCCGTGGCGGTCTACGAGCTGGCACGGCTGGGACTCCATCCCGACTGCTTCTACATCCGCATTGCCCCAGTAGAGAGGAGAGAGGAGAGAGGAGAGAGGAGAGAGGAGTGGGACTGCTCCTCGGAGGAGGACTTGGAGATGGCGACGGCTGTGGCGGCGAAGTACGGCTGCCGGCTGGAGGTCGTCGACTGCCACCGCGAATACTGGGACCAGGTGACGAAGTACACCATGGACAAGGTACGCGCGGGGCTGACGCCGAACCCCGACG
>Ga0326511_10003121_pt1 | contig 13368 bp, 9 predicted proteins | sample 0_2496_0518_D_FD_203701 | JGI IMG/M metagenome (GOLD analysis project Ga0326511, IMG submission 203701) | Bovine rumen microbial communities from UC Davis, California, United States - 0_2496_0518 | ecosystem: Host-associated > Mammals > Digestive system > Stomach > Rumen | place: USA: California... | reverse complement strand
ACGGTGACATGGGAGGTGGCTCGTGATGAGGGCTAGCGAGATATGGAGCAATCTTTGTTTTTATGGCCGTTGCCTAAAGATTGTTATTGCCGAATGGCTCGGCAGGATTGGAGGTGCGCGGTGATACTAATGACGAGAAAATTCCGCATCTTCCGTATGGACGAAGGAGGCGCATAGGGATTTCGCCCCGCCGCGAGAGGGGCTAACTCGATAACGGGCTCGCCCCTCTCGCGGAGAGGCGACTACAGAACCGAAAGGAACAACATGGCAACAGATCAGAACAACATGACAGGCCAGAACAACATGGGGATGAACGTCACACACGAAACCACCCCTGCGATGCGAATGCGCGGAATGTCCATGCAGAACGGCATGGGCGGAATGGGCGGTGGCGACGAAGTTCGCGAAAAACTGGAATATCACGCCAAGATGAAGCGCTACAAGGCAAAGCACGACAAGGCCGTCGAGACCTTCAAGACGCTAACTGGCGAAACAGTCGAGACTCGCGAGGGCGCCGTCAAGGCTCTTGCCTGGATCATGAAGAACAAGTCCTACACGCAGGCTGCCGAAGCCATCATGGCCGCAAGCGACTTCTGCTGGGCGTGCAACGAGGAGTCTGCCGAAAAGGAAGTGAAGGAGGAGGTTGACACTCTTTCCGGCCTCATGCGCGGCTGAACGATTTTGCCGCAGGCAAACCCGCCTTCGGCAATGTAAAACAAACCAAAAGAAAGGATAATCCAACATGGATGAAACTACGAAAACTGAAGGATCGACCACGATCAACCAGTATCCGAACAATCCTGGCTGGGGCTATGGCGGTCCCGGCGGCTGGGGCGGCTACGGCTATCCCGTGGCGGTTCCCGCATACGGCGGCTACGGCTACGGCAACGGCTTCGGCGATCTGATGCGCGGCTTCGGCGGCAACATCAACATCGGTCGCGGCGGCAACGCCCTCGGCGTTGTCGGCACGGTTCTCGGCGCGGTGGCGCTCGGCGCTCCGCTCCTTCGCGGCGCGTTCGGCGGCCCCGGTTTCGGCAACGGCGCAACCTGCTGCGATTTCGTCACGCAGCGCGAACTTGGCCTCGTCGAGAAGAACAACACCCTTGCGGCGGAGAACGGCCAGCTCAAGGCGCAGATCTACACCGACAACAAGACGGATGAGGTCATCAAGACGCTCGTCGAGTGGCGTCAGCGCCAGGAGATCATCGACAACACGGCGGCTGCCGAAATCGCTGCCCTCAAGCAGGAGAACGCGAACATGAAGGCGCAGCTCGGGTCGATGCTCGGCACGTACATCACGCCGAACGTGATGCTTCCGTCGCAGGCGGTCGCAACGCAGATCGCGTCCGCGAAGACCACCACGGCCTCCGGCTCGTAAGCGGCCTTGCTCGACGGTTCGGGCCAAGCCTGTTTCTAGGGAGGGCTTGACCCGGACGTATCGAACAAAGCTAGACGAAAGGCAAAAACAATGACGAAGACGGCGATAGTAAAGGGCGTTGCGAGGTGGTACGGCAAGAACGTCGTGCCGATGATCCCCGCGTTCTCGCTCACGAAGGCGGGGCACATGGCCGCCGTGATAATGGCGGAGAAGAATCCGTCCGTGGCCGAGGCGTTCATGATGAACGTCGTGCCGCCGGGAGTGGGCGCGATGCTCCAGACGATAGCCGCCGCCGCACAGGATGACGCCGTGTTCGACCTTGCGATGAAGTCATTGCGCGACGCCGTGGCGAACGAGCCCGTTTCGTTCCCGACGCCCGGCAAGCCGATGAATCCAGACGGAAGCGTGAGCATGCTGAACATCCGCCCTTCCGACATCGAGCTGATCGCCGGCGAGATTCGCACGGCGCAGACTGAGATCGACAACGCGGCGGCGCTCGCGAAGGCCGACGCGCCAGCGAAGGAAGGAGGCGTGGCATGACATACGCACAGATAGAGGCGAAGGTGAGGACGCTCGTCAACGATACGGAGACCCCGTACCGCTTCTCCGCAGACGACATATACGGCTTCATTTTGGCCGCCGTTCGGCATCTTCGGAACATCAACCCGGCGGAGAAGTACGGACAGGACGGGCTTCTGGACGAAGAGGTGCCGGCGCCTGCCGCCGCAACGGAAGTGCGATTCGACCCACGCCACGAAGAGGCCGTCGTGAAGTACGCGGCGCACAAGGTGTACGAGCTGGACATGACGGACACGGTGAACTTGCAGATTTCGGAGACCCTGCGGACGCGCGCGGAGGCGCTGATGCAGCTGTAGGAGGACTTTCTCGGTGCAGCTGAAGATCGACAACTTCCACGGCATACAGCCACGCGTCCATCCGTCCCTTCTCGCGGACGGCATGGCCGTAAGGGCGCACAACTGCGTCCTCGAAAGCGGCAAACTCGTGCCGCTTCGCCAGCCTGCGCCCGTCTCCGGCATGTCCATCCACATGGAGGCCGGGCTTGGGAGCATTGCCGACGCAAAGAGCCTCTACGTGTGGAAGCACACCGACCGCAACGGGAACGTGCAGGAGGATTTTCTTGCGTTCACCGGCATCGTCGATTTCGCCGAGGGGCACATTGCGGACGACCAGTACGACAGGCTGTTCGTGACCGGCAAGACGGGCATGGCGTTCACGGACGCGAAAGGCAAGACATGGGAGAACTCCCCCGCGATGTACCTCTATTCGCGGCAGTCGGCGGCGATCATCCGCCGCCCGGTGGCGAAGATACCGCTTGCCGCGCCGTCCGTTTCGCCCGTCGGGACGCTGGACGAAAACAAGACGATCCACTACAGCTACTTCTTCGTGTCGTGGGTTGACGACCTTGGGCTTGAGAGCGGCCTTTCGCCGGCCAGCACGGCGTCGAGCGGAGCGTTCGGGAACACGGGCGCGCTCATGCTCAACAGCGGGATGTCCGTGCAGTTCGCGAAGATCGAGCTGCCGACCGCCGCGCGGAAGGTTTACATCTACGCGTCGGCTGCGGGGAGTTCCGAATCCACGGACGGCATACAGTTCATGGCAGAGCGCCCGGCTTCCGTCGCGAAGGCGTCAAATGGGTTCATTGTTCCGTTTGTGCCGGAGAACTTCGGCGAATCGGAGCCGGGTATAGAAGCGCCGCCTGGCGACCTGTCTGGCGCGCAGTTCGTGGCGGGCGGCTACTACACGGCGTTCTCTCCGTCTTCGCCGCACACGGTCATGTTCTCGGACATCGGCATCGTGACGAGCTGGCCTGTGGCGTACCGCTACGACGTGAAGGACAACATCGTCGCGCTGGCGACCACGAGCAACAGCGTGTTCGCGCTGACGGACGGGTGGCCGTGGGTTCTTACCGGCACGGCGCCGGAGTCGATGACGGTCGCGAAGCTCGCGGGGCCGGCGGCGTGCGTCTCGCCGCGCGGCGTGTGCGTCTACCGCAATTCGGTGTACTTCGCGTCGAACGAAGGGCTCATGGCCATCGTGAACGACGCGAACGCGGGAACGGTGTGCGCGAACGTCACGCAGAAGATCTTCACGAAGGACCAGTGGCAGGCGCTGAACCCGCAGTCGTGCATGATGGCGCAGCATCGCGGTAGGCTGTTCATGTTCTTCCGCGACGCGTACGACAGGCCGCTGGAGGGACTTGTCGTTAACCTGAACGAGAGCGCGGACGCGGTGACGACGCACGATGAGGCGGCATGGTGCGTGGCGCAGAGCTACAGGACGGACACGATGTACTACGTGCGCGACGCAAGCGCAGGAACGGGGGTGCAGCATGGCGACAGGGTATAAAAGCAGCAGCGACATAGGAACGGCAAAAACCTATGATTCAAACGGTTTCCTTTTTCAGCGTCAGAGTGTCGGAAGCGGAAGCTACAACAACCTCTACTGTGTTCTTCTTTCAGGGTGGGGATATGGCGCGGATGGCTATTATGGCAACGTGTCTGAAAATCGCACAAGCGGGTCGTATTACCAAAGGAACATCGACGGAACATATTGGGAAAGAGGAACTATAGTACCTTTCACCTATTACACGATTACCACGCAGAATGACCCAAACGGACATGGAGACGTTTCCGCATCTGGCGGGAACGGGCAGTATTTCGACGAAAACACAGAATGCACGATAACCGCAAAGCCCAAGTATGGATACGTCGTCACTTCGATTGACGGAACCGCCGTCAGCCCGTTGTCAACGGGAAACAAGACGAAGAAGTTCACCGTCACGTCAGACAAGACAGTGAGCGCTGTGTTCCAGCCGTATTATGGCCTTTACATTGATGACTACGGAGCCGTGTCGCTATTTTGCCTTTCCGGTGAATCGTACACATTGCCCGAACCTCCTTCAAAGACAGGGTATCTCTTTATGGGATATTCATTGTCGCCGAACGGCCAAGTGTCTTATCAGCCAGGCGACACGTATTCAAATTCCAACTTCACTCCCGGCCAGTCGGTAACGCTATATTCGATATGGAAGCAGTACACTATAACATACGATTCAGACGGCGGAAGTGAGGTTTCGCCGCAATCGTACTATGGCTACATTACGCTTGCTTCCGCGCCGACAAAGGCTGGCTATGTCTTCGGCGGATGGGAGATCGACGGAACAACCTATCAGCCTGGAGCGACATACAACCTTACCGAGGACGTGACCGCGACAGCCGTGTGGATCGGACACAAGTCGATTGCGACTTCCGTCCTGCTTCCGGCGGGGGCGCCGGACCAGGCAATATCCGTGTCGATTTCGCCTGCGGCCACATCTGGCGGATGGGACGAAGGCACGACGATTACCGCGACGGCTCCTGCGTCCGGCGTTGGGATTGTGTTCGATTCGTGGAGCGTCTCCGTGGCATCGACCGACGCCGCGAACGTCACGACGTTCACGATGCCTGATGCGGCGGTGAGCGTCACGGCGATTTATAGGCTTGCACAGATAAACGTAGCCAAAGAAATAGACGAGGCGTCGGCGGTCGCGGTCGAAGAAGGCGACTTGATCGAGATGGTAGATGCTTCGACAGGCGAAGCGTTCCCCGATGGAGAACCGGTGTACGGACAGACGGCACGGTTCACGGCGCCGGAGCCGCTGGAAGGGTTTGCGTTCTCCGGATGGTATAATTCAGATTCTTCCGCCGTACTGTCAAGAGAGCGGGTTATCACCCTTGAACTCACGCAAGACATTTCGATTGTCGCGAAATATTCCGTTCAGGTTTCGGTTGCAAAGGACACGACTGACGGGAATGGCTCGTTTTCCGTTGACGGAATAACACATGAAACGCAGGCGTCCGTGCAGATTACCGCTGAACTCGGTTCGTCCCACCAGATAACCGCCAATCCGGCAGGCGGCTACTTCTTCGGCGGATGGGTGATCGACGATTCGGAAGAAGCAAGCGACCTGTTCGTGGACGATGCGATTGTCATTGACGGCGCTCACACGTACACCGCAACTTTCGTCTCGACAAAGATAGAAGTCTCCGTCACGGTTTCAAGCGCAAAGAACGACTCCGGGGAAATCGGCAACACAGGGACTCTTTTGGTTCAGGGCGAAGGCGTGACGGTCATCTCGGAAGGCGCGTCGTACACCGTCGATGGCTTCACGGAGATAACGCTTGTCGCTGTTCCGGCGGCGAGCAATCCGCTTCCGCTCTTCCGCATAGAAGAGGACGTGTCAGGCGAAGACGATCCTGTGCTTTCAAAGACATCGCCCGTGACCGTCCGCATTTCCAACACCGACCGCGCATTCCGCGCGAAGTGGGGCAATGCGACGCAGTTCCATATCTCCGTGTCTTCAGCAAACATTGCGCAGGGCATTGCATTCGTCGGCGATTCGCAGAACGTCACGAGCATCGAGGCCGAACAGGACAGCGAAGTCGTCGTGACCGCGCTTCCGGCGAACGGCTACAAATTCGCCGGATGGTATGAAAACGGCGTTCTTGTGGAAGATGCGGGATCGCGCTATTCGTTCCCCGCCACAAGGCAGGTTTCGCTTGTGGCGCATTTCGGGGCCGACGCAATAGCAATCTGCGCATGGGAGGGTTCGGAAGAGCCGAAGACGCTGACGTGGACGAGCAAGGTCTATACCCTTCCCAAGCCGTTCGACCCCGTGGCAGCGCGCGTTGACGCCGTGGCATATCCCGTGAACATCAACGTGGAGACGGCATCCAAGCCGGATTCGATGACGGTGCGCGATCACGAAAGGGATTTGGTGCATGAGCTGCCCATCGTCGGGCAGAACGGCAGGCGGCTCCAAAGACGACGCCCGGAGCGCTTCTTGCAGGTCACGGTGACATCCGAGCACGAGGTCGACGCGATTGTGGTTGGAACCAACATGTCGGAGGTGAACTGATGGCGGTAAACGGCACATCGAACAAGACCGGCCTTCCGCACGGCATGGTTCCGTTCCACCAGATACCCGACCCGCAGACGCGGGACGCGGTGATGAAGCTGAACGAGAACATCGTCGCGCTGGCGAAGCGGATTGCTGGAGGCGGTAGCACGGAGCCTGTCGTGCAGTACAAGGACGCGCAGAACCTCCTGAACAGCATCGAGACGAACTACCCGAACGCGGCGGCCGCAGCTGCTGCCGTGTCTCAGGTGTCTCAATCCGCGTCGTCCGCGCACGATTCGGCTGTTACGGCTACGGCGGCATCTGCATCTGCTGCGGCGAGCGCGGCTTCCGCGGCGGCAGACGCGAACGCTCTGGCGTATGCGGTGGAGAGCTACGCGTGGGCGCAGACAGACGTGCAGGTTTCCGCCATATACCCGCTGGACGCGATCGTGTCTGACCCGACGGCGCAATACAGGGTGAAGGTGACGTTCCGCAACACGGGAAGTATCGACCACTCCGTATCGGACAACGGCATACCTCGCGTCCGTTCGTACAGCGGAAGCGCGACCAATCCTGATGCGACCGTCGACTGTCCTCTTGGTGCCAACGAAACTTCGTACTGCACGGTTACGGTTCAGGGCGCCGGCTCGCGTATTGACATAAGAAACAGGGGCGCGGACGTCGATTTCTTCGTAAGAATAGAAAAGGTGGCAAGTTCGGCCGCAGGAGGCTAACGATAGGAGGTTGAAATGGCAGGTACTGGAGAAACAGTTATGGTAGACGGCGTGTACGCCGGAAACAACATTATCGGCAACAGTCATAAGCAAGAAGGAGGTGTAAGGCATGGCAGCACTTGATGAATTGAACGGCGCGATAAATCGTGCAAGAGGAGAAGCGGAGGCGGCGGTGGGCTCGTCCCGCAACGGAATCGACGCCATACTAGGACGCCAGGGAGACGTTGACTCTGCCATCATCGGCATGAATGGCGATGCCGGACGCATGGAGGGCATAGCAGGTTCGTTGCAGAACCAGGGCAACGCCATGTTCGAGAGCGGCACGAAGGTCACGGACCAGGCGCTCGAGACGCTTGGCACGGGACTTGGCTTCATCCGCATGGATTCGTCTTCTTCGCCGCTAGTGTCGGAGGCGTTGAAGCTGTACGGGAACTTCGACCCCAACCAATATGTCGCCACGGCGGCGCAGGACGTTCAGAGGGCGCAGGACAACCAGCGCGGACAGACTGAGCGAGGACTTGCCCGCATGGGCGTAAGTCCGTCGAGCGGAGCTGCGATGTCCGCACGTTCGCAGCTTGACAAGTATTACGCTGCGGCGCGTGCTGCGGCCATGACGAGGGCAAGGCAGGCTGGGCTGAAGGACCAGGCTTCCGCGTTTCAGAGCCTAATTGCCAACAACGCCAACACGTTCCTCCAGACGGGCGGACAGCTCGCGTCCATCGGCTCTTCCATGCGCGCGCAGGGCGCATCGGCGCTTGGGAGCGCCGGCAACCTTCTTGGAAACGCCGGCGCCTTGCGCGGAAGCGCGGGCAAGCTCTCGCTGGACTTCGGCAACACGCTTGCCGGCGCGTACAACGCGCTTGCCGGCGTGCAGATGAAGCAGGCCGATCTCACGAACGCGACGGAAGGTCTTCGCGTTAGCGCGCTCAAGGGCGGCGGGGGAGGCGGCGGAAGATTGGTAAGCACGAACACCGGGCGGCATTACGATGTAGGCGGCGAGCTGCTTGAGACGGGCAACGATGTGGTTGACGCGCAGCTCCAGATGGCGCGCGACGCCCAGCCCACGACCTACGAGAAAAATCTTGGATTGGCATAAGGAGGAACTGAAATGGCTACGAGATACAACGATTTCGCGGACTACAACCAGGTTCACGCCCAGGCGCAGGCAGTCGCGGACGTGCGCGACGACGCGGCGGAGGAAGACCGCCGCCGCCGGGTGAAGGAGGATAACCTTGCGGCGTTCGACGCGGCGCGGGAACAGGAGCGCAACCCGCGCTCGATGGTGACTGCCAGCGCGTTCGACGGCGACGGCATGCGGCGCGACTACATGGGCGGCAGGCTCGTGGGCGAAATGCCGCTCGACGACCAGGCCCGAATCGGCGCGGACTTCGACGACCTCGCCATGCGTTCGGCGGCGATCAAGCGGCACAATTCGCAGATCGAGCGCGACACGGTGAGCGCGTTGATGCGTCAGGCGCGGAAGAACGGAGGCATGGTCCCGCAGAACCTCGTGGACCAGGCTTCCGCGAACTTCGGCATGGACGGCAAGAACCGCGCCGTGTTCCGCGCGGGGTATCTCCCGAACGGCGACTTCGGCATAGACGTGGCCGAGCGCGGCGCGAACGGAGCGGTGCAGAGATCGACGCGGCGCATCCCGGTGGCCGACCAGTATTCGATTGTCAACGGCACGCCTGGCATTTGGGGCGACGACGGCATCGCGGAATCCGCGAACCTGTACGGCCAGCTGCGCAACACGCGCGGCAAGAGCACGCTGCCGGCAGACACGTACCGCCAGAACCTCGCCGCGTACAGGCAGGGCGTTTCCGCGCGCGAACAGCAGCAGGCGAACGCGCAGATGGACAAGCTGATGTTCGACATCGTGCGCGATTCCATCAAAGGATCTGGTGGAAACGGAGGCAAGAACTATCGTCTGAACGCCGCAATGAAACTCCTGACAGACAAGAACGCGCGTTCGTGGCTCATGCAGGGTCTTGAGCAGAAGGATGACGATGGCAATGTCGTGACGAACGGCGAAGACGAAATGGGCAATCCCATTCCAGTCATCGACCAGGACAAGCTGATGCAGCGCATAGACGGAGTTATCGACAGGTACTCGCAGCAGAACGGAAGCGCCAACAATGCGCCGCCCGAATGGGTCATGAAGTTTCTCGACCAGAGGTTCGGCCCTCGCCAGCTTTCGCCCGAAGAGGCTGAGATTCGGCAGCGGCAGCGCCAGAACGCGCTGGACGACCAGAGGCGTGCGGACGTGATGCGCGGCCGCGACCAGCAGCTCATCCACTACCTAGACGAGAACGGCACGCACAAGGTCGGGAGCGGCTACGTCGTTGACGGAAAGGTTTACGACGGCGACGGCAACGAGATGAGCGGAGTCAGACTCGCAGACAGGAACGGAAGGCCGCTGCGCGACGAGATAGACGAGCGTCTTGCGCAGAGGGCGTCTGCTCGTGCGCAGGGCGGCGGCGGGCTTGCTGGAACGCCTGCGGCTGACGTGGTGTCCGGCGGCGGAGGGCAGCCGCAATACGGCCTTCGCAACGACGGCAAGACTTACAAGGGAACCGGATGGCTTGGCGAACAGAGGCTTTCCAACGGCGGAGTGGCAACAGAGTTCACGATACGTGACGCCAAGGAAGACGGCGAAAACGCAGTAGTAGATGCGAACGGGAACTATATCGACTACCCGACTCTCGTCCCTGGCTTGACGCAGAATGAGATTGATGCCGTCAAAAGAGCGGCAGAAGGCGACAAGGACGTGTTCAATACGCAGGAATGGGGCGAGGTCGTCAGAAAAGCGCGTGCGCACGCCAAGTCTCAGATTGCGAAGGGCGAAAGCGTGTTCGCGAACGACGGCCAGCCGCCGGCGCAGGCGCAAGAAGTTCGGCAGAACGACGAGGAACGCAAACGCCTTGAGGCCGAGCGCGAAAGGCTGATTGCGGCAAAAGAAGCAAGAGCAAAGTCGCGCAATGCGGCAAGAACTGCGGCGAAAGCGTCGGGATTGATGAAGTCATCAGGCACCTTGGCACAGGAAACGACCGGCACGAACTCAAACATGAACCGCATTGCAGAAAACACGTCCGCCGCATTGAGACAGACGGAACGCAACTACGACGAAATGCCGATGACGCCGGAAGAGCGCCGAGCGAACGCCATATCCGACCTTAAGCGCTGGCGTGCCGCGACCGGCAGGGAGAACGAAATATCCGACGAAGCGATCGAGAGGATGGCGGACGAAGAACTGAAAAAACAGATGTGACGCATGGAGCGAAAGCATGAACGAATACGACAACCTGTCAGATGAAGAGATTGACGCACGGCTTGCATCAATAGATGGGAAGTTGGCGTCATTCGATGCAAGTGCCGGAGGCGAGCCTGTCGCTCGGCCAGAAGCGCAATTTCAGGACGAACGTCAGAAGTCGATAGACGACATGACGGATGAAGAGATTGACGCGCGTCTTTCGCAGATAGACACGCAGATCGGCCGCAGTCCGCAACAGCCTGTTACGCCGGCCCCGCGCCAGATCACGCGCGAGGAGCGCATAGCGCAGAACAACGCGGCGATTGCGCGGGCGCAGTCGCAAGAAGACCCAGGCGTGCTGGATCACATAGGCGAGGGGATTGCAGAGGGGCTTCGCGGCGCGGGACGTGCGGCCAAGGCCATCGGCAAGGGTTTTGTCGGGCTTGCGTCTGGCGCCGCCCGCCTCGCGGGAACGCCGGTCCGCGCCGTCTCAGGCTGGGACGGTCTTCACCGCCTCGCCGACAGCATCGACAGCGGCTACGACAACTGGGGCGCGGACACGCTCGCCTCGGAATACGGCTTCGACCAGGAGACGAACATCGGCACGGTCGGCGAGAAGATCGCCGGCCTTTCCGGCACGCTCGGCTCGCTTGCGACGGGCGGCGCGGTGGCGAACGCCGCGAAACTTCCTATGGCCGTCCGCGCGGGCGGCGTCGCCTTGCAGAAGTCCATGCCGTGGATGTTCGGCAACGACGCGGCGGTGAGGACTTACGACACGGCGAAGCAGACGGCGGAGGCGAACGGCGAGGAGTTCAACCGGGCGCGGGCGCTTGGGCTTGCTTCGGTGAACGGCGCGATACACTACTTGGGCTTCAAGCTGTTCGAGAACCAGTCGCTCAACAGGATGCTTGGGATGCCGCAGGCGGCGGAGCTTGCCATGCCAGGATTCGCCAACACGGCGCGCGAGGGCGGCGCCAAGACTTTCTCCGGGATCGTGGACGGCGTTCGGAACGGCCTCATAAAGCACGTCGTTGCGGAGCGGGCGAAGGGTGCGCTCAAGGCTGGCGGCATCATGGGCGTGCAGAACTTCCTCTCGTCGCTGCCGCAGCAGGCGGCGGAGGGGCGCGACATCGACTGGTACGAAGCGCTGAAGGCCGGCGCGGAGGGCGTTGGCGAGGGCGCGTTCATGGAGGGTCTGATGGGCGGCGCGGCTGTGCTTCGCTCCAAGGCGGCGGCGCGGAAGTTCACGGCGGACAAGTATTTCCGCGACGGCTACACGGCCAGCAACGGCGAGCATGTGCCGGGTCTTCTGCACACGAAGGAGGGCCGCGAGTTCATAATGAAGCAGAGCCCGGACGAGCAGGCGCGGATCCTCGACATCGTGAGCCACGGCGGCAAGGTGTCGAAGGAGGAGCTGGACGCGGCGTGCCTGCCGCCCGACATGAAGCCGGAGGAGCTGAAGGAGTTTGCGAAGGACTGGCGGCACGACCTTGAAGTGGAGGGGTGGCGCAAGGACGAGGGCGAGTTTCTGGGCGACGGCGACGAACTGGACGGCGAAGACCCGACGCCGATACGCGAGCAGATGCGCACCCGCGCAAAGGCGAACGAGGCGCGTGACCGCGAACGGCGGCTTGCCGAGGCCGAGGAGGCGCAGAGGATCGCTGCGGAGGAGCAGGCGGCGGACGATGCGGCAGTCGCGGCGGAAGAGGCCAAGTACAGCGAAGCCAACGCAAGGGCCGACGCCGAACGGCAGGCCGAAGCCGAGGGCGCTGAGCAGCTTGCGCGGGAAGAGGCGTACCGCAGCACGGAAGCCCCGCAGGACGCCGCAGGGGAGCGAGGCGCGGAAGGCGCGGCAGACGTTCCGTCCGTCCCTTCGGAAGCGCCACAGGGCGCGGAGGCGGCGTCTGGCGAAGCGGTGGAGGTGCGCGATAGGCCAAACAGGCTGCGCCGCAACCTTCAGGACGTGAATTTCAGGCACACACAGGAGAGACAGAATGAGACAGGGACTGGAGCCGTTGAAGAACAGCCGAAGCCGGCCGTCCAAGATGCTGGACGCGACGGACAACAGCCGGCGGCGCAAGCAGGAGCGCGACCTGAAGCGCAAGATGCGCAGGGCGGCAAAGCGGCAGATTCGGGAGTGGTAGCGACGCCGGCCAAGGCCGATGCTCCGAGGATGGCCGATGGCTACACGACGAAGCCAGGTTCAGGAACGAGCACGATGGTGTACGGGCCGGACGGGAAGTACGTCGGGTCGATCATGGGCGACGGCACGCGGTATGTCGGCAGGGACCGGCTTGCCGACGGCGACGCCGCGCCGTGGGAGGCGATGGCGGCAGCGCTTGTGGAGACACCACCGGCAGAAACGCCCGCAGAAGCCCCTGCAATCGCTCCGAGCGAAGAGGCGGCGACTACGCCAGTCCAACCCACGGAGACGCCAGCGGCCACGGAAACGGCAAATGGCGGCACGCAGACAGCAGACGCGCCGGCGCAGGGCAATCGTCTGCGCGGCAGGCCGAAGAAGGACAGGGTGTCAACCGGCGCGGAGCGTGTCCGCAACCTCGCGCAGTCGGCTCGGCGCCAAGACGGGACATACGATCCAGACGTGTTTAGATACCACAACAAGAACGGCGGACTTCGCCTGCCTGAGCTGAAGGAACTCTACGACAGCAAGGACTGGCATACGAAAATCGGCCTGCCGGCGGAGGAGGCGAACCGTCTTCGCGAAGCTCTCGACACGGCGTATGAAGATGCGTTCATCGGCTCTCCGCGCTCCAAGGGGCACGGCGAGAAGCGTGGCGGAGGGTACGGCGGACTTCTCCGGCACATGGAGAACCTAAAGGCCAAGCCTGACGACATCGCCCAGCAGGGGCTTACCTACACTGCGTTCGCCGACGCAATGACAAAATCCATCGAGCATGGCGACATCGCCGGTGCGGACATTCTTGAAAGAAGGATGCTGCGCCTCAACGCGGACATAAGGGCCTTGCCGCGCGAGGTTCAGACAAAGGTCGCAGCAGCGATACGGAGCCTCAACCGCAAGCTGACGCCGGAGCAGCGCAAGAACCGCGTAAGCATCACCGACCGCGAGAAGAAGATACTAGAC
>Ga0326511_10003120_pt1 | contig 13369 bp, 9 predicted proteins | sample 0_2496_0518_D_FD_203701 | JGI IMG/M metagenome (GOLD analysis project Ga0326511, IMG submission 203701) | Bovine rumen microbial communities from UC Davis, California, United States - 0_2496_0518 | ecosystem: Host-associated > Mammals > Digestive system > Stomach > Rumen | place: USA: California... | reverse complement strand
GCCAGCGCAGGTGAGACACCCGTGCGCTTCGTGCACAACCGCTCTAAGACCCACGCCAAGGTGTATGGTCGGGATAATACCTATGGAGCCGAACAGACTGGCAATTGTAATTTTGTTCGTTTGCCCCACGGCAATATCTTCATACAATATCCCATGACTGTTGATGATGTGTTCGAAAAACTGTGTCGAAACAAGAATCCTGGCTACAAACCCGATGTCATCATCCCTTTGCCTTATCCTAAGAAGTTGACAGACAACATCGATGATTGGGTGCTGTGGGTGGCAAAGGACTTGAGGAAATCATTGAAAGCAAAATTATGAATAGATAAAGAAACCCTCATCGCATTAGATTGGTTTTAAGTTAATAAGATAATGGTGCCAAACAGCTCCCGCGTTGCGAAACGTAGGGGCTTTTGTATATAAAAGTTGATAAAACGGCAGATAAAATATTTTAGGCCAATCGGTATTTTCCACTTTAATTTTTCTCTTTTATCTGCTTTTTCTATATTTTTGCAGAAACAAATGGAAGAATATGAAGTTTATCAGTTGGAATGTGAACGGTCTGAGGGCCGTAGTAGGAAAGAACTTTAAGGAAGTGTTTGAGCAGTTGGATGCTGACTTCTTCTGCCTGCAGGAGACTAAGATGCAGGAGGGGCAGTTGGACCTGCAGTTCCCCGGATACCAGTCGTACTGGAACTATGCCGAGAAGAAAGGCTATTCCGGAACGGCGGTCTTTACTAAGCATCAGCCCCTAAACGTGACCTACGGCATAGGCATCCCCGAGCATGATACGGAGGGGCGTGTGATAACGCTGGAGATGCCCGACTTCTACCTGGTTTGCGTATATACGCCCAACAGTCAGGACGGTCTGAAACGACTGGATTACCGCATGAGGTGGGAGGATGACTTCCGCGCCTATCTGCTCTCCCTGGACAGCAAGAAGCCTGTTCTGGTATGCGGCGACATGAATGTGGCGCATCAGGAGATAGACCTGAAGAACCCCAAGACGAACCACATGAATGCTGGCTTTACCGACGAGGAGCGACAGAAGTTTACCGAGCTGCTGGCTGCCGGCTTTACGGATACGTGGCGCACGCTGAACCCGGAGGTGAAGGAGGTGTATTCGTGGTGGAGTTACCGCTTCCAGGCCCGTGCTAAGAATACGGGGTGGCGCATCGACTACTGGCTGGTCTCTAACCGCCTCTTCCCGCAGGTTACGGATGCTAAGATTCACACAGACATCCTGGGCTCCGACCATTGCCCGGTGGAAGTGGAAATATTCGGTTAGAAACCCCCTCCCAACCTCCCCGGGGGGAGGGGTTTGAGGTTAGAGGCTTGGGGGTAGGGTTCTCTTGTATTCGTTCTCAAAGTTGGGTGTGAAGATGCCTTTGCCTAAGGAAGCTTTTATCTCCTGGACAGACCAGAACCGGCCGCCGTCGGTTTCGGGGCTGGGGGTTATCTTTCCGTCGTAGGTGGTACGGAAGGGGAATACGAGTTCGCGCTCGCGGTCGGACTGGAAGACGTAATGAGGCAACTGCTGGGGTTGGAAATCGGTTATGCCAAGTTCCTCCTGCACCTCGCGAAGGAGCGCCTCGTGAATGCTCTCGCCCAGATCCACATGTCCGCCTACGGCCGTATCCCATTTGCCGGGCTGGATATCCTTCCAGTCGGGACGCTTCTGCAAGTACAGCTGCCCCTCGGAGTTAAAAACATGCAGGTGCACCACGGGGTGCAGCAACATACTGCCACTATGGCACTCGCCACGGGTGGCGGCGGAAAGGATGTTGCCCTGCTCGTCCACAACGGGAAACATCTCCTCTTGGTTGTCTTTACCGGTTGCTATCATGGAATAAGAAGTGAGCTGTCGCCATAACTGAGGAAACGGAAATCGTGAGCCAGAGCATAGTCATAGATCCGGCGCCAGTTGCCATGCACAAAGGCGCTGACCAGCAGAAGCAAGGTGCTCTGCGGCTGGTGGAAATTGGTCACCATCATCTGTACGACATGGAACTCGTAGCCCGGCGCAATAATAATCTGGGTACTGCTGTGCAGCACATCCAGGTGGTGCTTCTGCATATAAGTCTCCAATGCAAGAAGCGACCCCACCTCCTTCCCCTCCCGAGGGAGGGGTGGTAAATCAGTCTCCTCTACCTCATATGGCATCCATTGGTGGACGTGCAGTTCCTCGCCGTCGCCGGTATCCCGGCCCTGGTCCATCAACTGGCTGGCCTTCAGACCCATATAATAAAGACTCTCGAGGGTGCGGACGCTGGTGGTGCCTACGGCAATAGCCTTGCCATCATGCTGAATCAACTTCTGTATGGTCTGCAGGCGGACGGCAATATGCTCGGTATGCATCTCGTGGTCGCCGATTTCCTCGCTCTTAACGGGCTTGAAGGTGCCGGCACCCACATGTAGGGTCAGTTCCTCACGCTCTATGCCATGCGCATCCAAGTCGGCCAGGACACGCTCGGTAAAATGCAGTCCTGCCGTAGGGGCTGCTACGGAACCTTTAATCTTGGAATATACGGTCTGATAGGTGCGAAGGTCGCTCTCCTCGGTCTTACGGTTCAGATATGGAGGGATGGGCAGTTCGCCCAACGACTCTAAGACCTCAGAGAAAGCAAAGCCACCCTCCCAACGGAAGCGTATCCCAAAACTCGTTCCGTGGGGAGCCACACGCTCGGCAGAAATGGTGTACGAAGTGCCGCCTATCCGGAACTCACCGTAGAGCAGACCCTCCTTCCACTTCTTGGAATTTCCTACCAGGCAGTACCATGAACATTCCGAGGTGGTGATGAAGTTCTCCTGATACTCAACCGGCGAAGCGGGCTCCAACAGGAAGATCTCAATCAAAGCCCCCTCCCCGCTCCCACTTTGGGGGAGTGCTATGCGTTTGCGGAAGTGCAATCTTGCACGAATCACCTTGGTATTATTAAAGATCATCAGAGCGCCCTTTGGCAGATAGTCGGGAAGGGAGCGGAAGGTATCCTCTGATACCTCTCCCCTATTATACACGAGCAGCTTGCTGCTATCACGCTCCGGAAGGGGGAATTTGGCTATCCGCTCGTCGGGCAGCGGGTAGTTGTAATCCCTGATTTGTATCTCTTTAGTCTGCATTTTTCCAAATTTTGTGCAAAGATACAACAAAATGAAGAATGAAGAGTGAAGAATGAAGAATAAAGAATGAAGAATGAAGAATAAAATTTCATATCCACCCTTTTTCTATTTGAACTTTTCTTACTAATTTTGCGGCTAAAAAGAAAAAAAGAACATGGATTTTAAGTTAGAGATATGCTGTGCCGACCTGCACAGCCTCCGTGCCGCCATTGCCGGCGGAGCACACAGGATAGAACTCTGTCAGGCCCTGAGCCTGGACGGTCTGACCCCATCGGCCGGTATGATTGAACTGGCGGTAAACAGCGGCATAGACGTGCATGTTCTGATCAGACCGAGAGAGGGCAATTTCGTATATTCCGAAGACGAGGTGGACTGTATGATCTATGACATACAGATGGCTCGGAAGCTGGGAGCACAGGGCGTGGTGATAGGAGCACTTACGCCCGAAGGCGACATAGACATACAGGCCTGCCACCGGATGGTGGAGGCTGCCGGCGAGCAGATGCACATCACCTTCCACCGCGCCTTTGACGTCTGCCGAAACCCCGAGGAGGCCCTGCTGGAGGTTTACTCCCTGGGATGCGACCGCCTGCTTACCAGCGGTCAGGCTGCCACGGCCGAGGATGGTATTCCCTTGCTGAAGAGGCTGGTAAAGAAAGCCGCCACCTTTGAGCCCCGCGAGGGCTGCGGTGTAAGGGGTAGCATCCTGCGCATCATGCCCGGAGCCGGTGTCACACCAGAAAATGCGGCCCGTATCATAAAAGAAACGGGAGCCACAGAAATCCATGGCTCCCTTAGGAAGAACGGCGTTACGGATGCCGTTATGGTGCACGAGGTTATTTCTCGTGTATCATCAGCTGTCGGATAACACTCATTATCTGATCTACAACACCTATCGTATATCCTTGCTGGAACCACACCACGCGGTTGAAGGTATCGCCCATAAGAAGAATGGGCAGTTCCTGGCTGCCATGTGTCAGTTCCTGAATGTGCATAGCCTCAATGGTCTCTGGGTCGGCAACACCAAAGATGAAGTTGTCCGGCAGCCGGTCGAAATCCTGGCGGTGTGAGCGGAAAGACTGCAGTTCATCCCACGTGGGGAACAGCATCACAAAGAGGTGGGGCCACTGGGAAAGGTAGATGTTGGCCTCCTCGCACTCATGCAGAATATGGGTACTGGGTTCGTGATTGTCGCGAATCAGGGCCACCACATAATAGCCACGGCCCGTACTCTCCAGCAAAGTCTTGTGAATGCCCTTGTAGTTGGTGAAGTAATTCTCGCAGTTGAAGGTGCCTATGACACGCAGTTCGTCGGCATTGTCGCGTAACTTGAGTGGCTGCTTCTGGGCGGCATCGGCCTTCAGGCCGAAGAACTCCAGGTGGGCCAGCACGCTTCCGTCTGCCATACGAGTGCCCGAAACCAGCAGATACTGGCCGGCATCCATCTGCACACCCTGGGCGAAGGTATCCTTCCAGGTAGCCTCCTCGGGGAACTCCTGCAAGGCGAGAGTTCCGTTCTGCAGGCGCGACAGGCTGAACTGCGAGTAGTAAGAGGGATTCTCCTTGATGGCAAAGTCGGAATAGGTAAGTGATAAAGCCCCCTCCCCGCTCCCCCTTTGGGCAAGTGCCTCTAAGTCAAAGTGGATATCCTGCCATTCCTCTTGACTATCGACTCCCGGCTCTCCCTCTCCCACGGGAGAGGGCTGGGGTGAGGCTATAACCTGCACCTTACCGGTCACTTCATCGATACGGGCTGGAATACCTGCGCTACGGCAGGCGGCTACGAAGAAGATGTCACGGCTGTGGGCATCGGTAACACGATGACGGTAAACGCCCAGGGGACTCATGCAGAGTTTCTGGGGGTTACGGGCCTCATCTGTTCGGATGCTGTCAGCTACCCATCGGGCTATGGCGCTGGCATCCATGCCGGCAAAGGCTTTACCTAAGAGCTGACGATAAGGAGTCAGCATCTCGTTGCTGATACGGGGTGCCAGCACATACTTCTCCCAGAGGGGTGAAGCGGAGGCGGGGGTATTGTCGGCAGCATCCAGGAGCACCTGGGCGCTAACATCGCAGAGGTCCTTCTGACGAAGGGTACTGAGTACCTGCGGACCGTTCTGATGCTTTTGGAAGTCACAGATTATCTGCCAGTTCTGGCGAGCGGCCTTCAGCTTGTCCTCCTGGCTGAAAGTCCGCTGCATATAGGCATTACGCAGACTGTCCTCGGTATGCAGACGGTCCCTGTTGCGACGCACTTGCTCCTCGGTAACGTTGGGGATATATTCCTTGGAGGGAGGAGGCACCAGGTCGAGGTCGAGCGAGGCCGTATAGCTGTCGTCCTTATCCACCACCACCGTTAGCGTATCCTGCTTACCCACGCTGGCCTTCTCGAAGCCAAAACGGCCGTTCTTTGAGGCCCATACCAGCAGGTCGCCCTTGCCACATCCCAGCCAGGTCAGACCCTTGTCATCCGACTGCTTGGATACCAGAGTAAAGAACTCGGCATAGTTATACAGGCGGAAGTCCACCCGTGCATCCCGCAGGGGGCTGCCTTCGGCATCCACCACCCTGACGGTAAGGGTATCCGTATCGGCATAGTTGGAGGTGACGTTAATCTCGGTATAGCAGGCATTTCTGCCCACCACCTCCTCAGGTCCGTCATAATTACCGAAGACCTTGGTGTGCATGAGCATACCGCGCGAGGCAGGCTCGTTGAACCAGCCCATATTCAGAGCAGGCATCGGCTCGCAGGCGCCCATGAAGTACCACTTGCCGTTCACCCAGGCCTCTACCCAGGCATGATTATCATCGGTATGAGCCCAGCGGGGGGTATAGACCTGACGGGCAGGAATACCTACGGCACGCAGGGCGGCAACGGTAAAGGTACTCTCCTCGCCGCACCTGCCGGTGGCAGAGCGCATGGTCACGAGGGGCGATTTGGTACGACTGTCCGAGGGAGCGTAGCTTACATGCTCGTGGCACCAGTGGTTGACCTCCAGTACGGCATCATACATACTCAGGTCCTTCACCCTGTCCTTCAACTCCTCAAACAGCACAATACGCGCGGAGTCCAGATTCTCGTTGTTCACACGCAAGGGCAGCACGAAATGCTTCCACTCACGATCGGGCACATTCTGCCCCCAGGGCATCTCCCGGCGGGCCCTAAGCGTAGCACGTACATTAGCCTCCCAGAAGTCGCGGGAATAATCTACGCTATCGGGCAGCGGCATATTGGCATACAGGAAGTCCATGGCCTCCTGCACCTCCCGGTCCGAAGGGCTGGTGCATCCGGTCATAAAAAGCATGAGGAGCCCTAAAGCTCCCCATACGGTATGTTTAATTCTTCTCATATACATTTATTACTGAGCATACATATCTACGATAAGCTCGCCAAAGAGCGTATTCGCCCAGGCAAACCAGGAACGGGTGAAGTCCTTGGCATCGTCCTTGTTGAAGGACTCGTGCATGAAGCCGGTACCGCCGTCGGTCTTCAGGATCTGCTGGACGCACCATTCCTTCTCGGCACGGTCATTGGTTGTGAAGGCCTTCATAACCAGACTCATAGGCCAAGGCTTGTTCAATCCGCAATGAGGACCGCCGATTCCCTCGCCAGCCTTACCCTTGAAGAAGTAAGGATTGTCCTCACTCCAGACGAACTTGCGGGTGTTCTGATAGATGGGGTCGTCGATAGACACATCGGTCAGATAGGGCAGACAGAGCAGAGAGGGGGCGTTGGAGTCGTCCATCAGCAGGGCTGAGCCGTAGGCATCCACCTCGAAGGCGTAGATCTTGCCGTACTTGGGATGCTCTACAATGGCATACTTCTGCAGGGCCTCCTCAACCTGAGTGGCCATACGGCGGCAGTCGCTGGCCAGACCGTACTCCTTGTTGACATCATTCAGGATGATGGCCGCCTTGCGCAGAACGCTAACGGCAAAGAAGTTGCTGGGTACCAGGTAGGGGAAGATGGTACTATCGTCCGAGGGACGGAAGGCGCTTGCAATCAGACCGCAAGGCTTGCCGGGATGACCGTATCCCTTATTGGAACGTGTATCATGCAGGGCCTCTGTCCTACGGGTAAAGCGGTAGTTGGTGATGGGACCGTTCCAGTTCTGCTGGTCCTGGAAGACACGCAGAATCTCGCGGATAGCCTGAATCCACTTCTCGTCGAAGATGCTGGTATCGCCGGTCTGCTGCCAGTAGGCATAAGCCAAGCGGAGGGGATAGCAGAGCGAGTCGATCTCGTACTTGCGCTCGTGCAGCTCCTTCTTCATCTTAGTATTGTCGGACTGCCATTCGCCACCGGTAGGACCGATATTGAAGGCGTTGGCATAGGGATCGATGAGGATGCAGGCCAACTGACGGCGGATTACGCCACGGATGAGGTGACGCAGGGGCTCGTCCTTGTTGACATACCGCAGATAGGGCCATACCTGTGCGGCGCTATCGCGCAGCCACATAGCCTCGATATCACCGGTAATGACGAAGGTATCATCATCTCCGCTCTCGTTGCTGTACCATACTGTTGTATCCAAGGTGTTGGGGAAACAGTTCACGAACATCCAGTACAGCTTGGGATCAATGGCTGTCAGCTTGGACTTCAGGTCCAGAATCTGCTTTTCAATAGCCTCGCTGCGGAAGAGACGCTTCTCGGGGGCTGGACGCAAGTCCTTGATGGTTGACTGTACGGCCACATCCTGCTTCTTGGCAGGCTCTGGCATCGTGTAACTTGTGGCGCTGTGTGCCATCATGGGAGCGCCCAGCAACATGGTTAAGAAAATTCTTTTCATACTAATCGGTTGTTTCTGATTATTCTTAAATCTCCCCTCTCTTTTTGGGAGAGGGGATGGGGGTGAGGCTTATTACTTGGTCATATATACATCCAGTACGCCACCGGCCATGATCTGGTCATGAGTAATGGTGGTGCCCTTCAGCTGCTTGCCGTTGAGCACGTACTTCTTTACATAAACTGCCTTCTGGCTTCCGCCGTGTGTGCGGATGGTGAAGGTCTTATTCTCGCCTACGGGGATAACAGCCTCCTCAACAATCGGAGATCCCAGCTGGTAAATGCCGCCGCAGGGCTCTACCTGATAGAGGCCCAGGGCTGAAAGGATGTACCATGCTGACATCTGACCTACATCCTCGTTACCGCAGAGACCGGCAGGCTGGTCGGTATAGAGCTCGTCCATGACATAGCGTACCCACTTCTGGGTCTTACGGGGCTGGCCTACATAATTATACATATACAATACGTGGTGGCTGGGCTCGTTACCATGAGCATACTGGCCAATCAGACCGGAGATGTCAGGAGCAGCACCCTCGCCCAGGTCGCTGTCGGCTGCCAAGAGAGCATCCAGGCGGGCATCCAAAGCCTTATCGCCACCCATCAGCTGAGCCAGGCCCTTTACATCATGGGGTACCAGGAAGGTGTACTGCCAGGGGTTACCCTCGGTATAGTCACGTGTCTGACGGTTGGGGTTGAAGTCGGCAGGCAGGGGACGGAACTCGCCCTTCATATCCAGGGCACGCATGCACTTGACACGCGCGTCATACAACTTCTTGTAGTTCATGCTGAGGTCATAGAAGCGGATGCTGTCCTCCTTGTGGCCCAACTTACCGGCAACCTGAGCGGCAGCCCATGAAGCCAGATAGTACTCCATACTCTTGGCCACGGTCTCGCCTTCGCGGCCGTCATAGGGTAAATAACCCAACTCTGCCAGATAGTCCTTACCACGCAGGGGCACGCGACGGTTCTTGGCGAACTCGGTGGGCAGCATGCTGGCCTTGATGGCCTCGTACATCTTCTCGGCGTCGATATCGTTGCACTCGCCCTTGAGGATGATGTCGGCCAGGACGGGTACGGCGGGTTCGCCTACCATGCAGTAGGTATCATTGCTTACCAGGTGCCATACGGGCAGCTCGCCCCACTCGTAGTACATATTCATCATGGTGTGCGCGTAGTCACGCATGCGGTCGGGCATGATGAGGGTGGCCAGGGGATGGGCGGCACGGTAGGTGTCCCAGAGGCTCCAGGTGGTGAGGTTGGTGAAGTCGGCACCGCGGTGTACCTTGAAGTCGCAGCCCATATAGTCACCTGTTACGTCATTCCAGATCTGGGGGGCTACCATATAGTGATACATGGCGGTATAGAAGATGGTGCGCTCACGCTCGGTACGGAAGGTGGCCTGAATACGGCTCAGCTGCTTGTCCCATGACCTGGCGGCGGCATCGGCAACGGCATTGAAGTCGAAGCCGGGCATCTCGGCGTTCATATTGATGAGCGCGTTGGCCTCGCTGGTGGGTGAGAGGGCTACCTTGGCCAGTACCTGGTCACCGGGACCTACCTCGAAGGTAGCCTGACCGTACTTGGCGTCCAGGCCCTCTGAGAGCCAGTAATGGATGGGGTGGCTGAAGCGGATGCAGAAATAGACACGCTGGTCAGCGGCCCATCCCGCACTACGGCGGTAGCCCATCAGGGTGTATTCGTCAATCTGGACGGCTCTGGCCTCGCGGGTGTCATCGCCTACGGTATTGTCCAGGTCGATGATGATGCGGGCGTTATAGCTGCCCTTGGGGTAGGTGAAACGGTAGAGGGCTACACGCTCGGTGGCGGTTACCTCGGCCTGGATGCTGAAGCGGTCCAGCAGGACGCTATAGTATCCGGGAGTCATGACTTCGGTCTCGTGACGGTAGTCGCTGGCCAGGCCTTTACGGCTCAGTTCCACATCGCCATAGGCGGGCATCAGGGAGATATCGCCCAGGTCGCCGCAACCGGTACCGCTGAGATGCATCTGGGCAAAACCGATAATCTGCTTGCCGCTCTCATGATAGCCTGAGCACCAGTCCCATCCCTGTTCTATCTGGGTGGGGCCGGCATTTACCATGCCAAAGGGTACATTGGCACCTACAAACACGTGACCGTGGTCGCCGGTACCGATACGGGGATCCACATACTTGGAAAGATTGTCGGCCATGGCTGTCATGCTCAGGAGCAGGCCGGCAAGTAGAAGTTTACTTTTCATTGAAATCTGCTGTTTTTATGCTTTAAAGTTTATAAATTTGGTCCAAAGTCGGCGCAAATGTACGAATAAACAGGCAAAAAAACAAGAAGAAAACACAAAAAAAGTCCCCGGCAATCTGTTTCTGATGATTGCCGGGGACTCTTTGTTTTTATTTACGGAATGAGATTACATCATGCCGCCCATGCCGCCCATGCCGGGAGCACCGCCCATAGGCATTTCGGGCTTGTCCTCCTTGGCCTCGCAGATAACGCACTCGGTAGTCAGGAACATGCCTGCAATAGAGGCTGCGTTCTCCAGGGCCACACGTGTTACCTTGGCGGGATCGATGATGCCAGAGGCCTTCATGTTCTCGTACTTGTCCTCGCGGGCGTTGTAACCGTAGTCGCCCTGCCCGTTACGTACGTTGTTCACTACTACGCTTGCCTCCTCACCGGCGTTGTTGACAATCTGACGAAGGGGCTCCTCGATGGCACGGCGTACAATCTGGATACCTGTGGTCTCGTCGGCATTGGCACCTGTCATGCCTTCCAGTACCTTCTGGGCACGGATGTAGGCTACACCACCGCCGGGGATGATACCTTCCTCGATGGCGGCACGGGTCGCACAGAGGGCGTCGTCCACACGGTCCTTCTTCTCCTTCATCTCAACCTCGCTGGGAGCACCTACATACAGTACGGCCACTCCGCCTGAGAGCTTAGCCAGACGCTCCTGCAATTTCTCCTTGTCATAATCGCTGGTGGTATTGTTGATTTCGTTCTTGATCTGGTTTACGCGGTCCTTGATCAGCTCGCTCTCGCCATGTCCGTTGACGATGGTGGTATTGTCCTTGCTGACTACGACCTTGTCGCAAGAGCCCAGCATCTCGATGGTAGCCTGCTCCAGCTTCAGGCCGGTATCCTCGCTGATTACCAGGCCGCCTGTCAGGGTGGCGATATCCTGCAGCATAGCCTTACGACGGTCGCCAAAGCCGGGAGCCTTAACGGCACAGATCTTCAGCTGGGTACGCAGACGGTTCACAACCAATGTGGTCAGGGCCTCGCTATCCACGTCTTCGGCAATTACGAGAAGAGGACGACCGCTCTGAACGGCTGGTTCCAGGATGGGCAGGAAGTCCTTCAGGTTGCTGATCTTCTTGTCATAGATAAGGATGTAGGGGTTCTCCATTACACATTCCATCTTCTCAGTATCGGTAACGAAGTAGGGAGAGAGGTAACCGCGGTCGAACTGCATACCCTCGACTACGCCGATGGTAGTATCACGGCCCTTGGCCTCCTCGATGGTGATAACGCCGTCCTTGCTGACCTTCTTCATGGCGTCAGCCAGAAGCTTACCAATCTCAGGGTCGTTGTTGGCACTAACGGTAGCTACCTGCTCTATCTTCTGATAGTCGCTGCCTACCTGCTCGGCCTGCTCCTTGATATTGGCGACAACAGCTGCGGTGGCCTTGTCGATACCGCGCTTCAGGTCCATGGGGTTGGCACCTGCGGCTACGTTCTTCAAGCCTTCACGTACGATGGCCTGTGCCAGTACGGTTGCGGTTGTTGTTCCGTCGCCTGCATCGTCACCGGTCTTGCTGGCAACACTCTTGACCAACTGGGCACCTGCATTCTGGAAGGGGTCTGCCAACTCCACTTCCTTGGCTACCGTCACACCGTCCTTGGTGATCTGGGGAGCACCGAACTTCTTCTCGATAATCACGTTACGTCCCTTAGGACCGAGGGTTACCTTTACTGCATTTGCCAAACTGTCAACGCCCTTCTTCATCTGCTCGCGAGCGTCAATATTGTATTTGATATCTTTTGCCATAACTTTTTTGAATTAAAAATGAAGAGTGAAGAATGAAGAATTTGCTTCCACCCTCACTATTCGATGTTTATTATCTGTTTTTATGAGTTAATCACTCCTACTTTGGGGGAGCAGGGAGGGCTTTTATCCTAAGATTGCCACAACGTCGCTCTGACGCATGATCAGGTACTTCTTGCCTTCCAGCTCCAGTTCTGTGCCGGCATACTTGCCATACAGTACCTGATCGCCTACCTTCAGTACCATTTCCTCGTCCTTGGTTCCGTTACCTACGGCTACGATAGTTCCCCTCAGGGGTTTCTCCTTAGCTGTATCGGGAATAATGATTCCACCTACTGTCTTTGTCTCTGCGGGTGCGGGCTCTATGAGCACGCGGTCTGCTAATGGTTTTACGTTCATAATCCTTATTGTTTTATTTAAGTTTATATTCTCTGCTATCAATACTACGAAAGCCGTGCCAAAGGAATGCGATAAGACAAAATGTCACTTCCATGATGACAAATAGTCCCACAACAGATGTTTTTTTGTCTCTATGAAACGTTTGGGGGGATGAAGGACATCACCCCTCCATCCCTCAAGGGAGGGTCGGGGGTGGTTTTTCTGCGGAATTATACGGAATACGGAAAAAAACTATCAGAATATTTGCTTTTCCCTGCCGTGCCGTATTATCTTTGCAGAAGAAATAAAAGATTCAACTTTCGAAACTTAAATAAGAGATGAACAGACAGAGAAAATACATACACATACAGATAATACAGCAGTTTTCCGATACACACGTGCGCGCATGACTCCGCATTTCGCGAAAAAAAAAGTCCTGCGCGCGCGTGTATGTTTAAAATTCACTGTATTATCTGTATCTGTATGTATAGTAAAAGTAAATAGAATACTATATATAGTTTTAATCCTGATAGTATAATGGTTATACATGCTAACCATAATGCTTATATATGCTAAACCTGATACTAATCAGACTCAACCGTTCGGATAAAGAAAGAAAAAAGGGGTTTTCTTTCGTTTATCTCTCACTTATTCGTAACATTGAAACTACGTTTCGAAATTACTTCCGTTCGGATAAAGAAAGAAAAAAGGGGTTTTCTTTCGTTTATCTCTCACTTATTCGTAATTTTGCAGGCATGGAATATATGTCACAAGAGGGCTACGACAAGATCGTAGAGGAATTGCGCCAACTGGAGCGTGTGGAACTGCCAAGGGTGAAGGAGGCGATTGCTGAGGCCAGGGACAAGGGTGACCTGAGCGAGAACTTCGAGTATCATGCCGCCAAGCGCGAGCAGGGGCACTTATTGAGCCGTATCCGCTTTAAGCAACGTGTATTGGAATTTGCGCGTGTCATTGACAAGTCGAAGCTGGGCGGTGACGGCGTGGGCCTGCTGAGCAAGGTGGAGCTGACCAACTTAGGGAACAAT
>Ga0326511_10003119_pt1 | contig 13372 bp, 5 predicted proteins | sample 0_2496_0518_D_FD_203701 | JGI IMG/M metagenome (GOLD analysis project Ga0326511, IMG submission 203701) | Bovine rumen microbial communities from UC Davis, California, United States - 0_2496_0518 | ecosystem: Host-associated > Mammals > Digestive system > Stomach > Rumen | place: USA: California... | reverse complement strand
ATTTCTTAAGACTTTCGTTTCATTGAGAATGGCTGAGATTGTGTACATTTGCAACAAAATTAATGATTATGCGCTATTTTGTTAATCATAAACGAATTTTTGCCATCAGTCTGACAGTTCTTTTCGTATGGGGAAACAGTCAGTCTGTTGATGCTCAGTCTTTCTCCGATATCTATTCCCATCAGCAGAATGCAACGTTTCGTCAGCCTCTCACGATTGATGATACCGACTATATCACAGGCAGCACTGACCGGAAGCAGTTGCTCTTCAACCAGAAGAACGGCATGACTATTCCCTTCCGTGTGGCCGATATAGACAGTATTCTCTTCAGCAGTGCTGTAGCCGACAGTCTTGAAACGAAAAACAAATACAAGGTGTTCCAGTTGTTTGTCAACACGGCTGATGGTGCTGATATTACCTCGCGCGAAGAGTATAAGCCGTGTTATATATCACTGAACGCACAAGGCTCGTTCTCCGATTTCTCTGCCTCTGCATCAATCCGCGGACGAGGCAACAGTTCGTTCCTTTGGTACGACAAGAAGCCGCTCCGTCTGAAATTGGACAGTAAGCGCAAGGTGTTGGGATTGTCGAAGGCGAAGAGTTGGGTATTGTTGGCCAACTATCGTGACGTTACGGATCTGATGAATACCTTTGTCTTTGAGATGGGTACTGCTTTAGGTCTGCCTCATACGAACCACACACGCTATGTAGAACTGTTTGTCAACGGTGACTATCGTGGTGTCTACCAACTTACCGAACAGGTACAGCAAGGCAAGAACCGTGTACCGGTCAGTGATAGCCGTGGCATTCTCCTCTCGCTAGATGTTGACGATGGTCCTGGTGAGAGTCCTTATGCCAATGATAACTTCTGGAGTGAAGTCTATAGAATGCCTGTCTGTGTGAAATATCCTGATGATGAGGCGCTCACGGCAAATACCGTAGATAGTGTTCGCACCGTCTTTGCTGAGTTGGAACAGGCTATCCAGTCGAAAGACTATGCACAGGTTGAGCAACTGCTCGATATTCCTTCGTTCATCAAGTACCTGCAGATACAGGAGTTTGTCTATAATGTGGAACTATCGGCACCGCGATCCATTTTCATGCATAAGGATGGTGATGGGAAGTGGGTCATGGGTCCGCTCTGGGACTTTGATGCCGGCTATGACTTCGACTGGTCTCAGATGACGACGGGTCATAACTATTTTGCCGACTTCACTGAGACGGTCATGGGTTCTAATCCGCTGAAGCGCAACGGGCAGTACAACTACGTGCCACAGTTCTTCACCGACCTCTTCGGCTGTAAGGAGTTCGTACGCCAGTATAAGGAGCAATGGGCTGCCTGTAAAGACACTATCGTCAGCTATGCTTGGGACGAATGCATGAAGTATGTGAACGAGTTGAAAGCTTCGGGAGCTGCTGTTCGTGAGGCGAACCGCTGGCCGCTGAAGGGAAAGACTTTCGATACTGAGGTAGAGAAGATGCGTCAGTGGGTGCAGAACCGTTTGCGCCATATCAGCTATCTCATTGCCGCCATCCCTGAACCTGATGATGTTCCCGTCACTGCTGGAAAACTCTGTGGCACTATCACCGTGAATACTGCTATGGACTGGAGTGGTGGTTATTCGCAGAAGAACCTGGTGGTGGTCAGCAAGCAACAGGTACTTAGTAAGATGGGTCTGCAGGAGAGTGAACTGCAGGAGGCCAATCTTTCCATCGTTCCGCTCTATACCGATGGCACAGAAGGTGAGAACCATACCAACGGCACCTACGGAGCATGGTTCGATGAGGACGATAATCCGGGCTATTACGATGATGGTCATGTATATATAGAGGTGTTCCAGGACCTGTGGAACTGGAACTGCGGACTTTATCAGTGGAACTGCTACGACGATAGTCATACCGTCACCATGCAGTATCAGTATCCCCATCAAGGTACACTGCTGAAGGTAAACGTAAAAGTGAATTTCACCATCAGTGGCTCCAACAGCTGGTGGTAATCTCTATTGTCTACACTTCTATCTCCTAGTAAAATAACAATAAAATCAAAACATATGAATCGAATCATTTACACTTTGATGTTGCTGTTTGCTTATGTCGGCAGCACGTTTGCACAGAAAACGGTCTACATTCCCTATGAGTGGCGACAGAACCGTACCGACACGCTGCTCTACAAAGAGAGTGACCCGGACAACAAGTACACATGGTCGAAGACTCGTTCGGTGGAGTCAGACAATGTCATCATTTTCTGGGACAAATACTACACCACCAATCCCAAGAACCTGTCGAAGAGCAATTTCTACTACGTTGATATCGATGACCTGCTGCAGAAGTGTGAGGCTTTCTTCGACCTTGAGATCAACCAGCTGGGCTTCGTAAATCCTACAACCAGCAATCTGAGTAAATACAAGGTGATGGTGCTCATGAACCACACCGAAACTTGGACCTGCTACGGTGGTGGCTATGACTATCAGGTCAGCGCCCTATGGCTCAACCCCGCTACGTGTAAGCCCGTGGGCCACAGTGTTGCCCATGAGGTGGGACACTCGTTCCACTATATGTGCTATGCCGAGCATAGCGGTCATCAGGATTCCTCTACCGACAACACCGGATTCCATCTGGCTTGCGGTAACGGACAAGCCATCTGGGAACAGACGGCACAGTGGCAGGCTGCACAGTCCTACCCTGAGCTGATGTACGACCAGAGCATCTTCGTGTTCCGCAATTCCCATAACTACGCTTTCTCGCATGAGTGGCACCGCTATCAAAGCTACTGGTTCCACTACTTCATCAACCAGTATTACAACGACATCACTACCGTGGCACAGGTGTGGAACCAGCCCATGACTGGACAGAAACAAGGACAGGGATCTGATTTCAATATGGCACTGATGGCTCTCAAGAACCTCTCGGTTCGTGATCTTTATAAGCTGTATTTTGAGTATGCCTGTCGTTTGGCAACGTGGGATCTCGATGTATGTAAGCCATACCGCGACCCTTATATCGGCAACTTCGAATACCGTTGTGTGCTTACTGATGACGAAAAATATCAAGTGGCGCTGGCCAGCTGTCCGCAGGGCACGGGTTTCAACGTTATTCCCGTACAGGTACCCGCTGCAGGTACTGAGGTCACAACCCATTTGACAGGACTTGCCGTTGGTGCATCGCTCCTCGATAATGACCCTGGCGAGTTCTATAATGGAGACTCTCAATATGAGAAAGCCACCGACCGTCACTATGTCAATGGCGGTGCACGTGCTGCTCGTGGCTTCCGTATGGGCTATGTGGCGCTGATGAACGATGGCTCACGCCGTTATTTCTCAGAGGACAGTGTCTATTGTCAGGGCACGAAAGCCAATGTCACCGAGGACTATACATTCACGGTGCCTGAGGGTGTCAGTCAGCTGTGGCTCATCGTTTCGCCAGCATTGAAGAACTACGTGAAGCATAGCTGGGACGATACCATCGAGAAAGATGATATGTGGCCCTATAGCTTCAGTCTCGACGGTACCGATATTGGTACAGGTGCAACGGTCTATGCAGCACCCACCATCGATGGTCGCGATATTGCTGACATCACCTTTACCTACGATGTAAAATTTCCTGTCGATGCCAACGGCTATAGTGGAGCAACACTGTCGCTCGTGGGACGTACGGCTGCAGCCCTGGGTACGGCTCTGCAGATGGACCCTGCAACCATCAATAACAAGATGCAGGCATGGGATGAGCGCGGTCCGATGAACGGAAAAGTGATGTTCTATGCAGTTGATCCCAACGGTTCTCTGGCATCTTCCGGCAGCACTGCCAACGGCTATGGCCACTGGTTTGATGCCAGTGGTAAGGTGTCGGGCTACAGCAGTGGTATTCTTTTCTCTGAGTTCATGCCCTCGATTCTTACGTTCACGATGGGTCAGTATCCAGGAAAGATTACCGAGGGAAGCAAGTACACCATTCGTCAGACCCTCCGTTACCGTAAGAACGCCAAGGCATATGCCAATGCCAACTTCGTGTTCAACATCACCGTGGGTGGTACATCACCGTCAGTAGTGCTGCGTTCTACTGAGTATGTTGATCCGACCGCAGGCGTTGACGGCATCCGGCTGGACGGTTCTGCCGACAACCAACAGATATACAATCTGCAGGGCCAGCGTCTCACTGCTCCCCGCAAGGGTATCATCATCACGAACAGACACAAATCATTCCATAAATAATAGTCAATAAGTAAAGTTAGTAAACATAGTCAATGAAGACCATGAAGAACCGTGTCTTATGTTCCCTGTTCTTCTGTGCTGCTATGACAGCACAGGTTCAGGCTAACGACAATGATTGCTCGCCCTGGAATGCTCCAGGTGCGGGCAATCCGTTTATCCCTGGCTATTTCGCCGACCCCACTATACGTAAGTTTGGCGACACCTATTATCTCTATGCTACGACCGATGGCACAGGCAATGGCTACGGACCTGCACAGGTATGGGTGTCGAAGGATTTCACCAACTGGCAGAACATTGTGATGAACTGGCCCACTACCGAGGTGGTATGGGCGCCCGATGTGGTGGAAGACACGGCTGCTGATGGTAAGAAGAGCTATCGTTACTTCTACTGTACGCCCTGTAATGTCTATATGGGACAGAGCGACTCGCCTGTTGGTCCGTGGAAGAATGTCCTCGGTGCTGACGATGCTGTACTGGTGCCCGACCGCTTTGTACATAATGCCATTACTCTCGATCCTCAGCTGTTCCGTGATGACGACGGACAGGAGTATCTCTATTTCTGCACCTGGGCCATCTATAAGGACTTCGGCTGTGGAGTGGCTAAGCTAAGCGATAAGGGAAAAGTGAACGGGAAAGTGTCAGCCGAACAGTTTTTCGCTGACAAGAAACTTATCCCCAATACTCAGTTGAAGGACATCTTCGAGGCTCCCTATGTCTTCAAGCGTAACGGCATCTACTATTTCACCTATAGCTCCGGTTCCTGTCACGATGATACCTACCGTGTGCAGTATGCTACGTCGACAGTCGGTCCGATGGGACCTTTTGAGTATAAGGGCTGCATCCTCAAGACCAATGCCGATCAGACCGTCCACGGTCCTGGTCATCATAGCATCCTGGTCGATGACGGTCGCTACTATATCGTCTACCATCGTCATAACCTGCCGCGCAGCATCCATGGCTTCAACCGCCAGATATGTATCGACGAGATGAAGTTTGATGCCGAAGGAAACATCCTTCCCATCGTGCCGACGCATGATGCTGAAGGCACCCCCGCATCTCTCCCTCAAACGACCAAACGACCAACCCCCCAAACGACCAACAACCTTGCTTTCGGTGCGAAGGTCACTGCCTCCAGCTACTACGACGAGTGGTTCCTGCCCAAGTATGCCGTTGATGATAACAACGCCACGCTTTGGAAGGCTGCCGGTACCAACTGGGGACAAGGAGGAAAGTCGGGCAAGGCTGAATGGCTCATGATAGACCTTGGTAAGACCAAGCGTTTCAGTGAGGTATGGACGCAGTTCGAATATCCTACCTTCTTCTATCAGTACCTCATCGAGACATCGACAGACGGTACGCATTGGACACTCTTTGCCGACCGCACCACCAACCTGATGCAGGGTTCACCGATGATTGACCGTGCTGCTCAGTCTTCTGCCGACAAACGAGCCACCGTGAAGGCACGCTACGTTCGCATCACCATCACCGACACCCAGAAGAACGGTCATATGCCTGCCATCTGGAACGTCAAGATATGGCAGACGCCTCCCGTCCTCCCGTACCCAGATGTTCTGCAAGTTGCAACTTCATCGCAGCCCTCAAAGACCTATCCAGGCATGCACCGTAAGGATGTGAGCATCGAGGAGCGACAGGCAGCCCATCTTGCCTCCGTCATCATGGATGTAAAGGATGTGGCCCGTGCCTCGAAAGCACCATTCGATGTCACTACCGTCACTACTCCCACAGGCATGACTTTCACAGCGAATAAGCCTGTCCGTGCTCGTGTGAAGGACGGCCGTTGGGCACTGTTCTTCAACGGTTCGCAAGCTCTTACCAGCGACAAGCCGCTATCGCGTCTCTACACTTACAATGCACCCTTCACTATCAGCACATGGGCTTTGCAGACAGAGAGCGGTTCTGTGTCGACAGTGGTTTCGCTCTCTTCATCACGTGCCGACCTTGCCACGACCGAACTGCGACTGGGCACCAATCCGGCAACGGGCATCGTCAACCATAACGGCAGTTTTGAGAGCAGTGGCTCGCCCCAGGCGGTCAGCAATGCTGTGGGCTCATGGCATCACTGGGTGCTGACCTTCGATGGATGGATGGAGCGCATCTATCTCGACGGAGAGTTGCTGCAGGAGAAGAACAACTTCCTCATGGTTCGTCCACAGGGACACATCGTGATTGGAGCCGATGCTGCAGCCACCAACAACTTCAAGGGTTATATCAGTGAACTGCGCATCATGCCCTACGGAATAACTGCCGCAGAGGTGAAGAATATCTATAGCCACAGCTGTGAGGCAACGTTGCCATCACTCGGTGATGAGCCTTTCGACGAGAGTGATCCTGACAGTCGCTTCACGCTTCCCACTGACATGAAGCCCATCTATCAGCAACAGCATGCTCGTCTTTCAGCCACCACTGCCGATTTCAATACCGATCCCACGAAGAATGGTGCCACGATGCTTCAGGATGTGAAGGGCGACTTCGTCCTCATGGCCACTCTCAGCGATATGGAAGGCCTTAGCAGCCACAGCGTGACTGCTTACAACGAGGCAGGTATTATCATTAAAACAACCAATCCCCTAAACGACCAAACAACCAATCACGCAAACGACCAATACATCCACCTCGGTGTCTTTCCGCTTTACAACTGTGGCAACATGCTCACCATGCTCAGTCAGCAAGGGCGTCCGCAGTTTCCTAACTCCAAAGGTTATGATTTCGACCCTATTCTGCAGTTTGAGCGCCGTGGCGACCTGCTTTATGCACGTACCAGTCGTGACGGAAAGAAGTGGACTAACATGCCGGGCTCGCCCGTCTCTCTCTCTTCTCTCCTCTCTTCTCCTTCCTCTCTCCTCTCATTAGGCATCTATCAGACTACTTATACGCCCAACACCTCTTGGGCAGAACTCAAAGATATTGTTATATATGGAAAAAAATAACTAAGATGAAATCCCAAAACGTTTTGTTACTGACGGCAGCTCTTGCCGTTCAATCTACATTCATGACGGTCTCTGCACAAGGGACCGTTGATGATTATCGTCGTGCCAATAGTCTTCGTGAGCGCTATGCCGGGAAGACGAAGAACACGAACGTACGTGTACATGCCATCGAACAGTCGCATCGCTTCTGGTATTCCGTATGGGATGGTGAGAAAGAAGTGTTCAAAGAGGTTGATGCCGACAAGCAGACGGTCACCCTACTGAAGGAGAACCCTGAGAAGCCGCGTAAGCCGTGGCAAGGACCGCAGCGTCACTGGATGGAGGTGCCCGACGAGAAGGATGGCATCCAACAGTCGCCTACCGACAGTACACTGACCATCTTCCATCGGGATGACAACCTGTGGGTGAGGTGCAGCAATCCTGCTTCTGCTCAGGGAGTGACTGAGAAGAAACTGACCACCAACGGAGCCCCCACCTACTACTACTCTTCGTGGGGCACTTTCTCGCCTGATGGCCGCTATTATGCCACCGTGCGCATCAAGCCCGCTCCGAAACATTATGTCTACTATGTAGAATCATCACCGAAAGACCGCCTGGAACCTGTTCTTCACAAGCAGGAATATGCTAAGCCCGGCGACTCGCTCAACTATCGTGTTCCGGTCATCGTTGAGGTTGCCACGGGTCGGGTCGTGGAGCCTTCTACAGAGCTGTTTGCCCACCAGTATGAGGTGTCGGCCCCTCGTTGGGACAGTCATGGGCAGAGTGTCACCTTCGAGTATAACCAGCGCGGACATAAGGTCTTCCGTGTGTTAGAGATGAACCTGCAGGGACAGGTGCGCACACTCATTGAAGAGACCAACGAGAAGTATGTCAATTACGGTCGTCAGCGTCGCATCGACCTTGCCGATGGTCAGCGCATCATCTGGACCAGTGAGCGAGACGGGCGCAATCACATCTATCTCTACAACCGTAAGAACCCAAACGTGGCGCAGCAGGTGACTCGTGGTGAATTCTATGTTCGTAACATCGTTCATATCGATGAGAAACAGGGACAGATCTATTTCACGGCCTGTGGTATGAACAAGGACGAAGATCCCTATCTCATCCATTACTACCGCATCGGCTTGAACGGCAAGAAACTCGTTTGCCTCACCCCTGAGGAGGGCAACCACAGTGCTGTGTTTACTGCCGATATGTCTTATCTCATCGATACTTATAGCACTGTCACCACGCCTCCTGTCACCGTACTGCGTAGAGCCAAGGATGGTAGGGTGCTGATGACCTTTGAGACAGCTGATATCAGCAAACTGCAAGCCACTGGATGGCAGGCACCAGAGGTGTTTGTGGCCCCCGGCCGTGATGGTGTTACACCTATGTGGGGCATCATCTTGCGCCCATCCAACTTCGATCCGCAGAAGAAATACCCCGTGATTGAGTATATCTATTCAGGACCTGGCGACCAGTATGTACCCAAGTCGTTCCGTGAGTGGCACTGGGGTATGGCTGAGTTGGCCGAACTGGGCTTCATCGTCGTTCAGCTCGACGCTATGACCACCTCGTTCCGTACGCGTGCTTTCGAGGAGGTTTGCTATAAGAATCTGAAGGATGGCGGTTTTCCCGACCGCATTGCGTGGATAAAGGCGGCTGCTGAGAAATATCCTTATATCGATGCCGATCGTGTAGGCATCTACGGCTGTTCAGCAGGCGGACAGAACGCGATGGCAGCAGTGCTGTGGCACGGCGACTTCTATAAGGCTGCCTATGCCGCCTGTGGTTGTCATGACAATCGTATGGACAAGATCTGGTGGAACGAGCAGTGGATGTCATATCCCATTGACGCTTCCTATGCCGAATGTTCCAACGTAGAGAACGCCTACCGACTGGAGCGTCCGCTGATGCTGGTCGTTGGCGAACTTGATGATAATGTAGACCCCGCTTCAACCATGCAGGTGGTCAGTGCTCTACAAAAGGCAGGAAAAGACTTCGAACTGGTGGTCATCCCCGGTGCCCATCACACGATGGGTGAGGCCTACGGTGATCATAAGCGCATGGACTTCTTCGTTCGACACCTCCTTGGTGTGAATCCTCCCAAGTGGAGTGAGTTGAAATAGTAGTTTCTTAATATAAAATACTAAAAGCAAAGAAACTGTATCGTAATTGCTTAGTTATTACGGTACAGTTTCTTTGCTTTTACGTTGTAATATCAATGCTTTTGCACTGTAATATCAATGCTTTTGCATCGTAATATCAATGCTTTTGCATCGTAATATCAATGCTTTTGCATCGTAATATCAATGCTTTTGCATCGTAATATCAATGCTTTTGCAGTGCTTACTTCACGATGACCTTTTTGCCATTCATAATGTAGAGACCGCGCTGTGCTTTCATCACCTGGCGTCCCTGCAGGTCGTAGATGTTGCCAGCCTTAGCGTCTGCCTTCACGGTGCTGATGCCTGAAGCGTAGATCTCAGGAGAAACGAAGTTCACGTAGTAGACATACTGCTTGTCGTTGACCTCGAAGCAGAACTGACCGTTCACGCTGTAGTCAGCAGCCACTGCATCGTTAGAACCGATGTTCAGGATGGTCTTCTCGCCTTCCTTCGCAATGGTGAAGTAGATGCTGCCATAGCCGTCGTAGCTGCCGTCAGCAGCGAATGACAGACCATTCTCAACATTCTGGCCCTCGCCATAAACACCGTCCTTCATACCGCGCAGATAGTAGTTGCTGGTGTTGAGCAGGTCGTCGACAGTTACCTCAAGAGCGGTAGCAGCCTTGGTGAGGTCAATCTCAACGTTAGCGCCATCAACAGAGATCGGCAGTCGGATTGACTCCTCGCCTACAACAGTCTTCTCAACGAGTGACTCTACGAAGCTGATCTGAATATTGAAGGTAATCATCTTGCCAGTTTCTTCGTTCACGAGGAAGAGCTGTGTCTTGAACACCTGACCTATCTCACAGCGGTTGGGATACTGGCAGCCACGGAACTTACCGTCGGCATAAACGATACCCATGGTAGCGTTGGCATCACCCCAAACAGATACTTCACCTTCCTTGTTCAGCCAGAAGCCGGGCTTAGGATCACAGCTCCATGCCTTAGAATATTCTCCCTTTACAGTAGCAACAGAGTCGATGTTAACACCATAGAGAACAGGATCACTGGTGCCGATGAGTGTAGCAACATCATCAAGGTTGATAGTGCCGAGATCGTTCATGGTGTATGCGTTGTCAAGCAACTGCTGTACAGCGATGCTACGGGTCTCAACGCTTTCAAAAATGAATTCCTGCTTCTTGGGCTCCACAATCTTCAGCGTAATGGTCTGCTGATAGTAGTTTGTGCCATTAACGAAGTAGATGTTAGCACTCACCTCATCACCAATACTGAGAACACTAGGATACTGACCAACGTTCAGCTTACTCCAGTCGTTGGCTGTAGCAGGCTCGATGAAGAATGCTGCACCTGAACCCCATGAGGTAACGGTACCAGAGCTGGTCAACCACCAGCCACCATTGTTAGCAGTAGAACCACCGAAGTTGTCCTTATCGTCGAGAGCAACAACGCCCAGTGCACTTACTTCGCAACCGAGGGCAGTGGCAATTGCCTCAACATCGATTGTGACAGAAGAGGTAGAGTAGTCGGTGGTAGGCTCCTGCTCAACAGTGGCAGCACCCTCGCCAACCTTTGTGAAGTCAGCAAGACCATTGCCCTGCTCTTTCTCCAGAAGTTTCAGTGTGTACTTGATACGGTAGGCCTTATCACCATAGACTATATAAATATAGGTGAACCAAGTCTCGTTGTCCTTGCAAGAGCCAGGATACTGACCCAGATTACAAGAAAGGGTATCGGTTTCTGCATTGTAGGCAAATGCCTCAATATAGAACTTGTCGGTGTCGCCCCATCCGGCTGCTGAAACCTCACCAGTCTCTTCGCCCTGCTCGTTCTGTACAGCACGCATCCACCATCCGGGAGCGCCTGCTGTTGACGTGTTAGACAGCGAGTCTTTCTTCATGCCGCCACCCTGCTCAACATCAGCAGTGTTGTAGACAGTAGCATAGAGCACTTTCTCAAGATTCTCAGACATACCAGTCTTGTTGGTGATGCCCAGAAGAGTGAGTGCCTGTGAAATATTAATCTTGATGGCATCGCTGTCATAGCCACCGCGAGGATACTGCTCAATGATCTTCTCCTGTTCGCCAACGATAGTCAGGTCGGCCCACTTCAGTGTAGGCTCAGGAACGTCGAATGCAGGCTTTGCAATGACATTAAGTGTCAGCACGAAAGTGGCTGTCTTCTCATTGAACTTAAGCGTGATAGTAGTCTCACCCTTTTCGCCTTCTTTCATCACATTGGGCATTTGACCAACATTGAAGGTGAGCTTTGTGAAGGCCTCGTCAACTTCGGGGCTGCAGTACCATACAGAATTATCACCGTAGCCAACAGGCGTTCCGTCGGCAGCCATCCAGAAACCGTGATTGGCAGCTTCGAGAGCAGCCGTCCAGTCTGTGCCGTTGGCAGCAAAAAGAACCGTGGCAGGTGTTTCTGCCTTAACATACTCATCAATGGCTGCTCCCAGTGTAGCAGCATCGGTGCTCAGTGCGGTTGCTACTTCAGAGAGAGTAAACTCAATAGGTGAGCCTTCATAACCCGATGTAGGATACTGATCAACAGCACCACTGAACTGTGCCTGTGCGCTGACGCCTGAGAAGAGGCCTATTGCAGCAACAAGCATGCTTCTTAAATAAGTAGTAAATTTTACCATAAGAAAAAATAATTAGTTAGTTTGATGAAAATTATAAGTTTAATAGTTTCTTGGTCCGAAATTTAATTTCACGACAAAAATAGAAAGAATAATTAAAACGTGCAAGAAAAATAAGGTAAAATACGCGCGATTAGACGATTTTTTCACTCTTTTAGACGCTATTTTTGTTGGTAGGAATTTTTTTTAAATTTATCGGAAAATTTCTTCAAAAAAGTTTGTTTGGACACAAAAAAAGGAATAACTTTGTTGCACAAACCTAAAAACCCATATAGTTTTACCACAAAAACTTTAAAAAGTAACACTAACGAACAACGACTATGATTAAAAATTTTTCTGCAACGTTGGTTACCGTTCTCATGATCATTATCGTGGGATCTGTTCAACCATCCATAGCTCAAGAGGTGAGGAATCTTTCTCTTGAAGCTACCAGCGTAACAGCCTCATACGAGAGTGCTGCTAACCCCGTCAGCGTGATAAAGGATAACCGCTATGGCAAGAACGTGAAGTACTGGACCAGCAGCCAGGAAGAGTCGGCTTTCGGTGAAGAGGCTTATGTAGAGTTGCAGTGGAACCAACAGAATGTTTTCAAAGAGATTAAAGCCTACTGGGCTTCTGACGATCAGAATGTGCTCCTCCCTTCTGAGGCATACGTGGCCTGGTGGGATGGTGAGGATTGGCAGCTTGGTGCCATACTCAACGGTCCTGACGAGGATAAACTATCGGTCACCGAGGTGGAGATAGCTACTTCACGCATACGCGTATGTATGAAAAGTAGTAAGGCATGCGGACTGCGTGAGCTTCAGCTGATGGGTTACGTTGATCCGTCGGTGAGCTATCATTGGCCTGTATATAATCCAACGTTGAACTATGACTTCCGTTGGGAGTACCCCACTTTGTCGGCTCCAACGAAAGGCCGTCTGCCGGAAAAGATGAATGTGGCTCGCGAGTATCATGGTGAATGGTGGAGTGTGGCTGTAGGGCCCAATGCTAACAAGGCTATCACTGACACCTCTTTGGTGCTGCTGGTGAAGAAGATGGACGAGGACTTTGCCTATTTCCGTGATGTGTTCGGATGGCCCCCTGATAAACGTGCCCGCAACGGCTATTATAGCCAGATCTATGGTTATGGCAGTGGTGTAGGTACCGATGGTGAGCCAAACACAGCGCTTGGCGGATGGCAGAGTGCCACCAGCTATAACGGTCAGTCGTGGCCCATGGTGCTGTTGAGCTATTATCCCATTGCATCGTTTGATCCCAACTGTACTTACAGTGACCGCATCGGTCAGCAGAACGCCTGTGTGCATGAAGGCATCCATGCCACGTTTGCCGATTTGGAAGGTTGCAAGCAGAGTGCGTGGTTCCATGAGGGTGGTAACACCTGGCTACAGGGTGAGGCCGAACTGGCCAAGAGCGGCAAGACACCAGAGAGCATGGGCTTCCTCAGTGCCGGCAATATGA
>Ga0326511_10003118_pt1 | contig 13375 bp, 12 predicted proteins | sample 0_2496_0518_D_FD_203701 | JGI IMG/M metagenome (GOLD analysis project Ga0326511, IMG submission 203701) | Bovine rumen microbial communities from UC Davis, California, United States - 0_2496_0518 | ecosystem: Host-associated > Mammals > Digestive system > Stomach > Rumen | place: USA... | reverse complement strand
CTAATTATCAAATCTTACAATTATATCAGCAACCGCACATAATTTACCAAAAAACCTTGATCTTTATCTCGTTCCGATCTTGACTCGCAAATTTATTTGTACATCAGTCAATTAGAAAAATTTTCTAAATTTTGTTAACTGTTTTGAAGAAAAAAAATCAAAAAGAAACTACAGCGAAGTGGATTAAAACTGCGTTTATAGCCGATTTTAAGGAAGAAAACAAAAAAAATTTATTTAGATATTAGGGTGTTAAAAAAACAGTTTTTGACAGATAAGAATTCACGTCTAAGCTCTAAGTATAAGAATAATTAAGGGGGGCCTGGGATGTTTAAAAATACAACACAAACATCAAGACTAAATGCACCTGAGAATTTATCCTGGAATAAGGCGGGATCAAAAAACAATGAGGAGTTCTCTTTATGGAGTCAGATACTCTTCCAGTTTAGAGCCCTGCCAAAAGAAAGGCAGGACGAAATACTTCTCAGAATCTACAGAAAACTTTACGGCAATACCGTGAGAGCCAAAAGTTATTCCTTCATTTCCTCAGGAAAGTGCTAATTCTTATATTCTCCGTTTTCTATCAGCTGTTCTACAAATTCAGGTAAGGTCTGAGAAGCCTTACCGTAAATGCCATATGTAAAGCTTGAACCTACCGCTGATTTTTCCAGATTGAATTCAACACAGGTTGCACCGACACTTCTTGCAAGCTGACAGAATCCGGCTGCAGGATAAACTACACCAGATGTACCAATGGACATGAACAGATCGCATTCATATAAAGCCTTCTCAATCTCATTCATTCTGTAAGGCATTTCTCCAAACCAGACGATATCCGGTCTTAATTTTTTGCTTCCACAGAGATTACATTTGGTTTCAGTAGATGAATCCTCATAGTATTTGTATCTGGCATCACAGTGCTCACACCAGATGCTGTTCAGTTCACCGTGCATGTGAATCACGTTTTCAGATTTTGCCTTTTCATGAAGATCATCAATATTCTGGGTAACAATGGTAACAGTAGATCCAGGGTATTTCTTGGTATACTCCTGCTGAAGCCTGGTTAAAGCCAGGTGTGCTGGATTTGGCTCCTTGGTTTTAATTGATCGGCGCATCTTGTTATAGAATTCATGAACCTTGTTTTTATCTCTCATGTATCCGTCATAGGTGGCAACATCTTCGACTCTTTCCTGCTCCCACAAACCTGTTTCTGATCTGAAAACTGGAATGCCTGATTCTGCGGAAATACCTGCACCGGTAAGAACAACAATATGCTTATACATGGCTCGACTCCTTTCACTTATGAAATGAGTATATGCTTTTTTTTATTCATTAAGGGAATGAAGAATGTGAAAAGCGTTGAGCTTTTAAAAATAAGTTAAAAAAGATGACAGAGTACAACACCAGCAACAATCATAACAATACCAATGAATGCAGGAACTGATATAGCTTCGTGGAAGAACAGATAAGTATCCCGTTTTCTTACCTATTGAGTTGATGTTATTCAAAAATGCCAGAGAAAAGCTCCTCTGGCAGAGAAAATCTCTTATCGTGCAGCCAACCAGCTTGCAACCCCAAGAATTGTGCTTCCGGTAGGACCTGCAGCCAGGAAAGGAGATCCGTCTGGAAGATAAGCTGAAGATAAATCAATATGTACCCAAGGGATATCCTTTTTCACAAACTGTTCAAGGAAAGAAGCTGCTACAGAAGAACCTGGTGCACCTTCACCGTGACCGGAGTTAGTTACGGTTGCACGACGGGATGAGAGGAATCTTCTGTGGTAAGGAGCTAAAGGCAGCTGCCAGTACATCTCGCCACAGTCATCTAAAGCACTCTTCAGTCCAGAATCAAGACTCTCTTCACGAGTTAAGACAGAGAACATATCTCTTCCAACAGCAACCTTTGCTGCTCCGGTCAGAGTAGCCATATCAAGAATAAAGGCAGGATTATCAGCTGAAGCCTTTAGAAGCCCATCTGCCAGAACAAGTCTGCCTTCTGCATCAGTATTGTTGATTTCAACACTGATATCATTTGGATATTTAATAATATCGCCAGGTAACATTCCCCTACCGGATACCATGTTCTCAGAACAGCACAGATATAGTCTGCATCTTTTCTTAAGACCAAGTTTTAACGCAAGACATAAGGCACCTGACAGATAAATTACAGCAGTCTTGTCGGTTCTCATGGTCTCCATGAATTTTTCTGGTTTAAGGGAATAGCCGCCAGTATCAAAGGTTATTCCCTTGCCAACCATTGCAACATCCAAGGCTGAATTTTCATCTAGGCCAGATGGGATAACATCAATAATGCCAAGACATGGAGCTTCGTCCGAGGCCAGACCTACAGTCTTAAGACCAACACAGCTTTCAAAATCCTTATCTCCACGCTTAATCAGATTAAGTGAAGCTTTTGCACCACACTCTGAAGCGGTTTTCTCAATCAGTTCAAATACGCTGTTTACTACTGATACAGGTGTGCTGATTTTAGAATCAGTATCTGCAAGAGATCTGAACTCGGATATCAGATTGGCGGTTGCCTCAATCTTAGAAAGAGACTCTGAGTTTAAGTCGTATTCGATACTGATATCGTGAATTCCGTCATACAGAGCAGTTACAAACCAGTAGAGCTCGTTCTCTGTAAGTTTTTTCTCAGAGGTTAGTCTGATTGAATAGCAGCCTAATGAGGCAACAGTTCTTGCAGCATTCTGATACCATTTGAAATCGGATGAATTAACAAAAATATCATAGCCGCCGTTTGCTGAAGGAGCAAACTTAGTTTCAGCGTCAAATGGAGCCTCAGCCTTACCTTCTCTGAGGTTAACTGAAACAAGCTTCATCTCAGAAGCATAGTGAGGAAATAATTTAATCATTACTGTTTTACCTTCCACATTGAACCGGCCTCGCGTAATTTAGGGAGCTTAGTTGTAATCTCCTCTATTACGGTCTCAATTTCACTATCCTCTGTATATCTGCCAAAGGAAAGTCTTATAGAAGCACGGGCCAGATTATCTGAATGACCGATTGCCTTGAGGATATATGAAGGCTCTAAAGAGGTGGATGAACAGGCAGAGCCGGTTGATGCGGCAATACCGGATAAGGTAGGCAGCAGCATATGCCCGTCTATACCGTCAAAGCTTAAGGAAAGGATATTTGGCAGACCACCGGTCTTTGAACCGTTGATAACAAGTCCAGGAACATCCTTAATGCCCTCAATCAGTCTTGCTCTCATCTTTTCAAAACGGGCTTTATCCTTCAGACCTTCGGTTCTTAAAATATCAAAAGCCTTGCCTAAACCTGCAACCTCGTGAGTTGGAACAGTACCGCCACGAAGGCCCTTTTCCTGACCGCCGCCGTAAATCTGGGCAAACAGAGGAACATTAGAACTGCGTTTAACATAAAGCGCACCAACTCCCTTTGGACCACAGACCTTTTCTGCTGTCAGAGATACCATATCGATATCAGAGCTGTCATAATCCATTTTCAGATAACCGATTGACTGGGCAACGTCAGAATGGAAATAAACCTTATGACGGTGACACATGGAAGCAATCGCATGAATATCGCTTACGGAACCTAAAACGGAATTAGCCTGAGCAATTGATACTAAGAAGGTATCCTCAGTAATTTCCTTTTCAACGGAATCTGTGTCAATGACACCAGACTTATCAGGTGTCAGATAGGTTACTCTGTAGCCTTCATCCTCAAGCAGCTGACAGGCTTCCAGAATAGCCTTGTGCTCAATCTTTGAGGTGATTATATGGCGTCTTTTATCGCCTTTTTTTGCAAGACCGCGTGCTAGGCCGAAAATCGCAAGGTTATTACTCTCGGTTGCTCCCGAGGTAAAGGTAATCTCCAGTGGAGAGGCCCCAATAAGATTGGCTACCTGTTCTCTGGCATTTTCAACAGCTTCGGCAGCCTGCCAGCCATAGACATGATCCTTAGCATGAGGATTGGCAAAAGCGCCATCTATCGACATGCAGTTAACCATCACCTCAACTACACGCTTGTCTGTTGGTGTAGCTGCAGCGTAATCAAAATATACAGGTTTTGACATAGTGAAAAATTATTCTTTGATATGTGACAGGGCCAGAGCGAAAACAGATTCAACATGGGAATCGTTTAAAGCATAGAAAACCTTACGGCCTTCTCTTTTAACTCTGACAAGTTTATTTATTCTCATGTATGCAAGCTGGTGTGATACAGCGGATTTGCTCAGTTCCACCAGAGAGGCGATATCACTGACACAAAGCCACTTGTGAAGCAGCAGAGCATGAACCATATTCAGTCTGGTAGGATCGGAAAGTGCCTTGAAAAACTCACTCATAACCAGAGCATCATCTGAGGCAATCATCTGAGCTTTTATGGAATCAATTTCCTGCGGGGTTAGGTCTATTGCATTTTCAGACATAATTGTTTCCAGATAGAATATGACTAGTCTGTAAGCTGATCAACTGATACAGCCCTTTTAAGTTTGTATTTTTTCTCAAGCTTCTGAGCCTCATAAATGGCAAGTCTGTGCTCAAGAAAACCATACTTTCTGGCAGCCTGACATAGTTTAAAGTAGTCATATGCCAGTTTGTCCTTTCCCTGAAGCTGTTTGAACTGACCTATATAGTAATAGGCTTCGCAAAGATGTTCCTGGAAAAGGTCCTCATCATCCTTAATCTTGATAATATCAGCAAAAATCGCATCCTCAGAGGTCTTGTTTAAGAAGAGCTTGATGAAATTGAACCCCCAGTTATCAAGAGCCTTGGATTTTAAGGTGTAGGAATCGTTATAGTAGGATTTAAGCAGACCGTCTGCATAGTCCTTTCCATAATACTTCTCTGCAGCGAAGTACAGACAGAGCATCTTGTATGGATCATCCGGTTCTGACTTGTAGAATTCCATCATATCCTCAACGGCGTACTTATAGTGTCCGGTGTAGTACATGATGATGCCGCGATGAAGATAGATATAAGGGTCATCCTTCTCTTTATTCAGGTTCAGAGCCGCATCAAGAGAATCTACCGCATCACCAACCTTGCCATCTCTATAGAAATAAGGTCCTAAAACCTCATAAGGTCTGTAGTAGTTTGGGTTCTGCACAACAGAATTCATATACATAAAGCGGGCAAGAGTCTCCATACCCAGATCATCGTATATCGCACCAAGATTATAGAAAAGTTCAGCCTTTTCCTTGGAAGATTTAGCCTGAGAATCCAGAGATACCATTAGGGAGGTTATAGCATTCTGCTCTTTTGCCAGCTGTTCCTGAGAAGGATTTGGAAAAAAGATGTACTTGGATGGCACACTCATTGGTTCTTCCAATACATTTGTATCAGAAGATGTTAATGAAGATGAACATCCACAAACAGTTAGAATTGAAAGAAGCCCCACTGCTTCTATGAGAGCACGGGGCTTAATGAACTTAAACATCTGCACCAGATAATGATTTAATCCATGGTCTCATAACCATCAGTTTCTTTTTTCTCTACTTTAACAGGGATCAGGTTCTCGCGCTTAATGCCGAGGATCAGAGCCCAGGTAGAGGCAACATAAATTGATGATATTGTACCAAATACAATACCAACAAACAGTGCTAAAGAAAAGCCATAAATCATTTCACCACCAAAAATCATCAAACTTACAACGGTGATCAAAGTTGTACCTGAAGTAATGATGGTTCTTGACAGAGTCTGAGTCAGAGAAATATCGAACAGTCTTGGCATTTCGGTATTGCGAGGCAGCTTGACAGCATTCTCACGGATACGGTCGAACACAACGATCTTATCGTTCAGAGAGTAACCTACCACAGTTAAAACTGCAGCAAGAACAGTCAGATCATACTCAATCTGCAGTACAGAGAAAGTTCCCATAACCACGATAACATCATATGCCAGAGAAATAACCGCACCGGTAGCCATACGCCACTCAAAACGGAAGGCGATATAAGCCAGAATTGCAATCAGAGAAACTACGATTGCCAGAATTCCGCTTTCAACCAGCTCCTCACCAACTGCAGGACCAACGTATTCGTTACGGGCAAGCTTTACTTCAGGATCAATAGTCTTTGATGCTGCGAAAACCTTGTTGGTAACAGTCTGCTGGTCGATACCGTCCTTAGGAGCAACTCTAACAACAACATTACGCTGAGAACCGAAATGCTGGGTTGTTCCGTTAATGCCTTCCTTGGCATATGCTTCTTTAACCTTGTTAAGGTCAACACCCTCGGTATACTCGGTCTCAACCACGATACCGCCAGTGAAGTCCAGGCCCCAGTTAAGGCCCTTGACGCACATGCTTACAATACTTCCGACAACCAGTAAAACACAAAGGATTTCAACTATTCCTTTGATTTTCATGAAAGGAATAACTGTATTCTCTTTAATAAAAGTACGCACCACAGTTCTCCTATATACTTAAGTTCTTAAGATTGCGTCCGCCCCAGATGATGTTAACAACTGCACGACATGCGGTTACAGCTGTAAACATGGAGCTTGCCAGACCAATCATTAAAACTAGAGCGAAGCCCTTAACAGCACCGGTACCAACCATGAACAGAATCAGAGCGGTAATGAAGGTGGTAATGTTAGAGTCCGCGATGGTTACGAATGCTCTTGCGTAACCTTCATGAATAGCAGTCTGAACTGGACGACCGGCTCTGAGTTCTTCACGGATACGCTCGAAAATCAGAACATTGGCATCAACCGCCATACCCAGCGTCAGCACGATACCTGCAATACCAGGCAGAGTCATGGTTGCGCCAGGAATCAGGCTCATAACACCAACCAGTAGAACCAGGTTGAACAGCAGAGCAAGATCAGCGATAAAACCGAAGCCCTTGTAATAGAAAACCATGAAGGCAATCAGGAATACGACACCGTACAGCATTGCATTCAGACCGTTCTCAATATTCTGCTGACCAAGTGAAGGTCCGATTGTTCTTTCCTCAACAATCTGAATAGGAGCAATCAGAGCACCGGCTCTTAATAACAGAGCCAGATTGTGAGCTTCTTTTGGAGAATCCAGACCAGTGATTCTGAAGCTTGAACCTAAACGAGCCTGAATGGTTGCAACGTTAATGATTCGCTCAACTTTCTTGAACTTAGGCTTGTAGTCTGCATCACCAGGTTTTGGACCATCAGGATCCTCTGATGGAAGAACCACGAACTCAATGAAGTTGGTAGCCATTGGTTTGCCAATGTTGTCCTTGGTAAAGTTGGACATAATGCTGCCGCCTCTTGAGTCTAATGAGATGTTAACCTGTGGTCTGCCGTTCTCATCAGCGCTTGAGCTTGCATCAACGATATGGTCACCGCTTAGAATAACCTGTTTCTGAACAACTACAGGATAGCCGTTAGCATCGTTGATAACCTCAGAACCGGCAGGAACATGACCTGCGGCTGCAGCCTGAATATCTGCTGAGGAATCAACCATTCTGAATTCCAAAGTAGCAGTTGCACCAAGAATTTCCTTGGCACGGGCGGTATCCTGAACACCTGGAAGTTCAACAACCAGACGGTCTGCACCCTGTCTCTGAACTAAAGGTTCTGCAACACCCAGCTCATTAACACGGTTACGAATAATATTGATGTTCTGGTCAACAGCATTTGTACGAACTTCTGAAAGTTTTGCGGCTGTCATGGTTGCACGAATACAGAACTTGTCGCCGATATCCTGAGACAGAATATTGAAATCCTTATGACGGGACTCTAATAGTTTCTTGGCCTCATCTCTTACATCAGCGTCTTTGAACTCAACAAGAACATAATCGCCTTCAGCTTTAATGCCTGATAAACGAAGATTGTTGTTTCTAAGTTCAGTTCTGAAATCGTTGGTTAACTGAGCTCTCATCTTCTTCATAGCTTCATCCATATCCACTTCCATCAGGAAATGAACACCGCCACGAAGGTCAAGACCCAACTTAAGAGGATGCATACCTAAAGATCTCATCCAGGCAGGAGTTGCAGGAGCCAGATTCAGAGCAACAATATAATTCTCACCTAACTGTGCACTTAAAATTTCACGTGCAGTTAACTGCTCATCAGTGTTGTTGAAACGAACTAGCAAAGATCCGTTTTCAAATTCATAATTTCCTGAGATTTCCTTTGCATCAAGAACAGATTTGATTGAATCAATTTTTTTCTGATCTAACTCAACACCATGTGTTCCGGAAATCTGTAAGGCAGGATCTTCACCATAGAAATTTGGTAAAGCATAGAAAAAACCAATGGCGATAATCAGAAACACCATTATGTTTTTCCATAAAGGAAATTTATTTTGCACTTATAGATACCTATAAACCAAAAAGCTGTAAAGCTTTCGCATTACAGCTTGAAAAGATAAAAGAAATTATTTTGACTTTTCTACAGAAACTGCTTCTAGAGTTCCTTTTGGAAGAACAGCTACAACATAGTTGCGCTTGATCTGCATAACTTCACCGCTTGAAATTGAGAGCAGGACATACTCGCGGTTATCAGGAAGCTTTACGATACGGCCAGCGATACCACCGTTAGTTAAGACCTCATCACCAACAGTCAGGTTATCTAATAACTTCTGTAGTTCCTTACGCTTCTTGTTATTTGGACGCATGAAAAGAAAATATACTGCAATCATACAGATTGTCAGAACAATGATCATGCTTAAATCACCCTGCTGAGCCTGAGCTGCTTCCTCAGCATATGCTGTAGAGATAATACCCATTTATTTTTCCTTATAGTTTAAGTAGATATATAAAAACTTTAATTTCCGTAAAGCCAAAAGCTCTGCAGACAAAGTCGGCAACGCTTTATCTTCCAGAATAAGTCGTTCTATCTTTCACAAGATAAAAACTTCTGGTTCCATTCCGGAATAAATTGATTGCCGTTCACTGTTTCCCGTAGAAGATCTGCCGGATCTAAGCTCTACAGAGAAACAAAAATTCCATACAAGTTGCACATTATAGCATTTAATTATGCAACTCTAATAGATTCACGTTTTCTCTTTTTGCAAGTTCTTTTTAAGAAATTCTCATAAAAAGGATTCTTATGTCTAAAAAATGGAGTTGGCTCGTATACTTTTCAAGACAGAGGAGAAAAAAAGGATTATCGTATAAAAAAATTTGACTCAGAAATTTGTCGTATTCACTGTATTGCACAATTCTCTTGCAGAATTCCAAGAGCAAATACTGCTGTTCAGAAAAACTAACCATAATGAGTATTCGCTGCACTGTGTCGTGAGACATCGAAATATCTCCAGGAAGTCCCCTCAATTATATCGGAAAGATAATCTCTCTTTGACTCAAGGTAATATGCTACCTCTACAGCGTTCCTGCCTGGCTATTATGATTGCAAACAACGATGGTTATAAAAAAATTTTAACCTTTGCCTGCTGTCTGTTATCCTCAACTGTTATTTTTTCCATAAACGAATTCATTGTCTCTTTTACTCAAAGTTTCATAAGTAACCTTAATTTTTGGATTAAACTTTCAGTATCTGCTCAGTAACACAATAAATTAACAAGAAACTTAGTAAGTTGGTGCACATTTATTCAAATTTACAGCAGGACTTTCGGCATATTTCGATCCTTTACGCATATTTTTATTGCTTCTCCACTCATGCGATGCCTGCTTTGAAATTGCAGACTTTTTCACAACATTTATATCATCTGTCCCATATACTCAAATTAAGTCAACTTAATATCTTATGTTTTCTAAAATATTTTCTTTTTCTGGAGTAGGTATCTTATGAAAAGTTTATTCACAGTTTTTATGCTGATTAGCTGCAGCTGTATTCTGCTTTCAGGATGCGTGGCGTTAGATGAAGATAAAACTCAGAAGGATAATACTGCGGTAGTCACCAGTGGAGAAAAAGTTGCCCAGAAAACAATCTATCTAAGGGCTGTTACTGATAGCAGAAAATTCCAGAAAAAAGCAGATGACCGTTCTGTTCAGATAATCGCCGATGATGAGAAGGACATTGACCGAGTCATCGGCCTTAAAAGAAATACCCTAGGAATGGCTATAGGCACCATACATCTTCATGAAAATCAGAGTATCACCGGAATTACAAGGGATACAGTAATAAAAGGATTGAAGAGTAGCGGTTACACTATCATTGATAAAAAGGAAAGCATCAGTCAAAACACAGTAATCGCGGAGGTTAGGGTTACAAAGTTCTGGACTTGGCATACACCTGGAGTCTGGGACATTGATATAAACGCAGATATAGAGGCGGACATTATCCTAAAGGACAACCTTGCACAGAAAAAAATCAAGATCAAAGGAAGCGGTAAAACAAAAAAGAATATTGGTACAGAGGAGGCGTATCACGATGCCATCTCTCTTGCAAAAGATGCTCTCTTAAAAGATTTGAAAAAGAAGCTTCACTAGGAACCAAGACCGCTTTCAGCAAATACATTTATTTTTATGCAACAGAAGCTATAAAAATTACTTGAGGGCAATGCAGGCAACTGTAATTCACCTAATAGACAGACTGTAAGTGAGGTTCTTTGAGTATACAGCTTTCAGAATGAATTACATTACTCAACACCAAAAGGAAAAAAGGATCTTGAAAATAAATTCTCCGCAGCAGAAACTCTGGATTAGAATTTACAAAAGTAAGACATATGCAGCACAGGAATTAAAGAAAATCTCAGCTAAATTTAAGTCTGTTAAATTTACCGCTTAGATTGTCAACCAACAGATAAAGAATAGTTTATTCAATAAGTTACCGCACACTGAGCAGATGAACGAGAATAGATTATGCTCATTGTGATATGAAAAGACTCCAATATCTTAATAAAACTGAAGTCTTTTACTGTTACTATTTTTTACAGGAAGAGAATATATCCAGATCTGATTTATAATATTCAGTTTTTATATTCAGTATGCTTAAAACTGAATGAAACAGGTTATCGTGACTGTACTTTTCTTTGATTAGGGAATTCTGTACTAAACATTCACGATCTATATTTCTTGCTTCTAGCATATTTCTATTTAGCCATAACTGCATTGGCACTCTTTTTTGGAAATTAGGGGCCATATAGTATGGAGAACCATGCAGGAAAAGACCATTTTCACCTAAAGACTCGCCGTGATCTGATACATAAAGAACGCCTATGTTATGTGAGGCTTCGTATGTGCTTACCTTATTAACAACCTGTGAAATCACATAATCGGTATACAGCAACGTATTGTCATATGCGTTCCTAATTTCTTCCTGAGTACATTTTGTAAGATCGGATGTTTCGCAAGTTGGCCTATATTTTTTGAATTCTTCAGGTGTTCTATTAAAATATGTTGGGCCATGAGAACCAATCAGATGAAGAAATATTACTTTGGATTCATTATCTTTTGCTGCAAGGATTCTATCAAGATCCGCTAAAAGGACTTCATCATAGCAGAATTCAGATTTACACTTGCTCGAAAGTATCTCATTATCCTCTATGAGAGTCTTTTCGAAAGACTTATAATTTTTTATATTCTTACATACACCTTTACAACTGCTATCATTCTCCATCCAGAATTGTTCATATCCGGCCTTTTCAATAAAATCGGTTAATCCATCCTCGAATTCCGTCTTATCAAAATCTATTTCACTTCTTGTTTTAGAAGAGAACATACAAGGTAAAGATACGTTGGTAGACGTACCACAGGAAATAACATCCCTAAAAAAGATCATTTTTTCCTGTTCGTCAGTATATGGAGTAGTGTTTCTTTCATATCCGTTCTGTTTATAGTTTGCAGCACGGGCAGTTTCTCCTAGAACGTAAATAAAAATAGTAGGCCTTTCCTCAGTATTATATAGCATGGCTCTCTTTGCATAATGCTGATACTCAGGAGGGGCAACATTTGCTTTTATTCCTCTATAGATAACTTTAGTGGTAGATACAATTGCACAGAAAGGAATAATTTCTTTAGAAAGGTATTTGTTATTTCTGTAGGTGACACTAAGTGCCTTAAAATTCATTAGAAATAGTCCTGCAGTAACAGTAAACAAAGTTACAAATACTGCAGTCTTGGCAAGAAAACTCTTAAGGTTTCCCTTTGAGTAAACAATCTTTGGAAACCATACTAAAACAGCAGGCAGTACACCTGTAATAACGAAGAAAAAAAAGCTCTGGAAATTAATATAGGTTGAAGCCTCTTGAGAATTGGTTTCAACAACATTCTGAATCATCTCTGAGTCAAAAAGCACTCCGAACCGGGTTCTTGCGTAATAAACAAGACTTAAAATCAGAATACTTAATGACAGGTATGGTTTTAAAATAAATCTTGATGAAAATAAAATAGAAAATAAACATGAAAACAGAAAAACAATCACAGGCAGAGAGATTTTTAGGATCAACTCCGAATTATTACTTTCGCTAATACGTCTGAGATATTCTGAATAGAAATTGTGGTTTAGAACTGTGACGTAAGAACTATATAAAACAATTAACCAATACCAGGCAAAAACAGGTCTATATTTTAATAATTTGTTTATTATCATATCGTTATGAATAGTTTTAGGTTGTCTTAATTATTATGAAAGCTAATAAAGTCAAAAATTCTTACAGCTCTACACAATGCCTGTCTCATCAGAGAAACTTTTAATCCGAGAAACCTCAAAAAATCAATAATTATCAAAACCTATCAAATCAGAGGCACAGATTCTTGCAATGGTACCAATTTCAGAGTTGTATGTTTAACAAACATACAATAAAAAAATATTCTCGTAAAAATAAAAATTATTGAAATGAAATCGTAACCAATAAGCTCTTAAACGAAGGTGATTAGTTAAGTCTTCGTATTAACCAGCAAGGAATATTTGCTACGGCTGTTGTGCTATTATACAGTAAGTGTATCTGTCCTGATCAATGGTATTTTTTTCTGAATTTCTGATTTTTGAAATTGGGACAATAATTTCTCTATTTGACAGAGAGTAACTCACATCCTCACTTGTACAGTATGACAACTGAAATCTATCACTTAAATATCAGTGTCATACCAGTACTGGAAATTTATTTTTTTATGGCCATTTTCCTGTTTTATAAGAGCAGTCTTTATTAGGATTTATTTCTTGCAAAATCAGATATTGCACGGATATCTTCCGGGGTAGTCCTACAGCAGCCACCAATAAGACGGGCACCAGCCTCGTACCATGGGACAGCTCGCTCAGCGAAACTTACCGCTCCGCCACTCCAGGTTTTAGTGAAAGGATTATAGATTTCACCTGAGTTTGGATAGACAATCACAGGCTTGTCTGTATTCTCAGTCAGGATCTTAATTAAGGATTCCACGTACTTTGGAGCAGTACAGTTAAAACCAACCGCAATAACATTTGAAAACTCGTTAAGAGCACAGGCGCAGTCCTTGATAGCAGTTCCATCTGATATATGCTCACCATCCTTGCAGGAGAAAGAAATATAGGCAG
>Ga0326511_10003114_pt1 | contig 13382 bp, 10 predicted proteins | sample 0_2496_0518_D_FD_203701 | JGI IMG/M metagenome (GOLD analysis project Ga0326511, IMG submission 203701) | Bovine rumen microbial communities from UC Davis, California, United States - 0_2496_0518 | ecosystem: Host-associated > Mammals > Digestive system > Stomach > Rumen | place: USA... | reverse complement strand
GAAGGCACGCTGACCCTCTCTACGGGCGGCAAGCTGGGCACTGGCACTCTAAACATTGAGAGTGAGGGAACGTTTATCGGCACAAATACTTCCAGAACAGCTCTCGCCAACAGCTCAGTGACCGTTAACGGCACGATGATTCCCGGTTCCTATGCTGGTGCTACCTCAGGAACGCTCTACTTCGGAAATGCCAATATCACCTTTGGCGAGGAGGGTAAGCTGGTTATCGGCACACGTAAGAATGCCACGAACAGCAGTTTGGCTGGTATTAACCGCCTTACCTTCAACGGAACTATCAGCATCGCACCTTCTTCTACCCACACACTACAGGTGGGCGACAGCATCCGCATCTGGACGGCCAACAGCATGACGGGCACGCCCAAGTTCGACATGCAAGGTGACGTGCTATGGGATACGAGCCGAATCAGCGAGGGTCTGCTCTTCGTGACAGGCGTCAATCTGGGCATAGAGGATGTCAAGGCTTCTACTACACGACGCGATGATGACACCAACTTCGACCTGCGAGGCCGTAAGATCAACAGCGGTCAGATGCCGAAGGGCATCTACCTGCGAAATGGCAAGAAAGTGGTTGTGAAATAAGAAAATAACAGCGCTATTTCACCGAAACTAAACATATTTTGGGCGGAAACATGATTTTATTCATTGTTTCCGCCCAAATTAATACTCCCTAAAGCTACATTTACCATATTTAGTAACTTGCAGGAAATAACGTAGTACGATTTCGAAAATCCTCTGACGATTACTTCGTTATTTCAATAATAGCCTCACCGATGCAGGCATTGGGTTGCTGAATGTGCAGCAGCTGGCAGATGGTGGGAGCAATATCGGTGATATGAACCTCGCGCGAGGTGGCACCATGCGCCACTTTCCATCCATAGAACAGCAGGGGGATATGAGCATCGTAGGGGTTCCACGCGCCATGCGTCGTCCCTACAGGCGACGACCAATGTCCATAGTCGTAATAGCCTGGATCTGGTACATAGACAATGTCGCCTGAGCGACGAGGGTGATAGCCCATCAGGATGCGGTCGCGCAGCTGGGGAGGCATCGCTGTCGTAGCCACCTTGTCAAAGGCAACGGCATAGCAGGTGTGGGGCGACTGTCTCAGATAGTCAACGATGACCTGCTTCACCACTTCCAAATCCAGCTGCTGCTCCTTGATGCGCTCGTGAGAGAGGAACACACGATAGTCCAGCACTGCCGAAATAACGGGGTTCAGCTCACGCCCATAGTGACTGGCCACAGCTGCCTCCATGTTCTTTTGTTCCTCCTCTGTAAGCCACTGACCAGCATGCTGATGATGATCCTGCATGAACTTATAGTTGTGGGCACCGCCATGATCAGCAGTGAGGAAAAGCAGATAGTTGCCCTCACCCACCTGACGGTCAAGTGCCTTTAGCAGCCGGCCCAAGTCTCGGTCAAGTGTCAGATAGGCATCATCGGCATGCTCACCGCGTGTGCCCCATTTATGGCCCATGACATCAGTCTGCGAGTAGCTTACACACAGCATATCAGTAACCTCACCCTTTCCTAAACGCTCGTTCTCGAGGGCAGCGATGGCCATATCAGTGGTGATGGTGCCACAGAGGGGCGACAGTCCAATATCATGTCCCCACTTCTGCGCCTCCTTGTCCTTGAGCAGACGGGCGTTGAAGTCTTTGACCCACTGGGGCAACTCCTGCATGTAATAGGTACTCGAGATGAAGCAAAGATTCTTGGCCTTCGTGTCAAGCCAGAAGGCAGCATTGGCCGAATGGCCGGCAGGCAGGATGGATGCACGATCCTTATAGCTTACACCTATGACCTTTGAACGGAAGTCGGTATGCAATCGCAACTGGTCGCCAATGGTGGTGGCCAGCATGTTGCGCGGTGACTCCTGTCCTTTCGCCGTTGTACTACCCACGGTATGCTCAGTGTCGTCTTGCGTGCAGTAGGTCTTGCGCCCGTCAATATAGAAGTTATTGCCGCAAATGCCGTGCAGGGCAGGCGTAGTGCCGGTATAGATAGAAGTATGACCAATGGCCGTAATGGTGGGCACATAGTTAATCAAGCAATTATTACAAGAATAGCCATTATCAATCAACCGCTTGAATCCGTCCTGAGTAAACTGATTATAGTAACGTGACAAGTAGTCCCAGCGCATCTGATCGACCACAACACCCACGACGAGCTTAGGGCTTTCGCCAAAAAAAGCCTGCGCTGACATGGTCAGCGAGCAGGCTAAAAAGTATACTGATAACAGTCGTTTCTTCATATAGTAAGATTACTTTGCGTTTAGATTAACAATTTGAAAGGAGCTTTATTTACTTTGCCTCTTCCATATCGCCCTCAATATAGAGACGTGTCATCTCCACGGCTCCGTTGGTGCGCACGGTGATGCTCTTCTTGAAGTGTCCGGGAAACTTGCCTGTGCCGTTATAGGTCACCTTGATTTCACCCTTCTCACCTGGCTGAACGGGGGTCTTCGTAAATTCGGGCACTGTGCATCCGCACGAAGCTACAGCCTGATTGACCACCAGCGGTGTCTCACCCACGTTCTGGAAGGTGAACGTACACTCCACCACAGGACTCTTCTCTGAGAACTTGCCAAAGTTATGGGTCAGTTTGTCGAACTTGATTTCTGCAGGCTTCTGAGCCATTACCATCGTGAGGCATCCAAAGAGCATCACGGTTGTCATCATTAGGATCTTTTTCATCATATTGAATCAAAGTTTGGTATTAATTTGACAAAATTAGTAAATAAACCTCAAACTACATAAAGTCTGCCGATTCTCTTAATTTTTTTTCACTTTTCCACACAGCAGCCTATAGTATTCCGTAGCCCCCAACAGGAAGCAGCCCGTGCCATAATCTTCGAAGTCGGGCACTTTATCATAGCTCAAAGGCTGACCAGCCGAGGGGTCTTTACCCGTGCCTTGCATCCAACCAATGAAGCCGTCGGCATGGATGGCGTCGCGTGTCATGGCCGCCCATGCCTTGTCGACGATGGGACGGTAGGTCTTCGCCTTCAGATAGCCCTCGCGCATACCCCAGCACATGCCATAGACGAAAAGCGACGTGCCCGAGGTCTCGGGCATGGCATAGTTGGTAGATACGAGACTGGGATTCCAGAAGCCGTCCTCGCGCTGACACTTGGCAAGGCCTTCGCTCATCAAGAGGAAGTCCGCCTTCAATTCCTTATACTCTTTCGACTTCTTGGGCAGCAGTTCCATACAGCGCACCAAGGCAGCATAGACCCATCCGTTGCCACGGCTCCAATAACACTGCTGGCCGTCAGGCTCTTTATAAGGAGGCACATAGTCGGCATCGCGCCACCACAGTCCTTCGTCGGTATTGAAGAGTCCCTTCGTGGGGTTGCCCTCACCGCGTCCACATTCATTGCGGCTCCAGCGATACATCTTCATAGCATGATCCAGGTATTTGCGGTCACCCGTCAGTTGCGTCAGCTGCACATAGAGAGGCATGGCCATCTGAATGGCATCAATCCACGTCCACCAGCCATAGAGCGAACCCTTGGCGGAGGGAGCCTTGGTATTGGGTGTCTGCATCTGATAGTCCAGGTTCGCCACGATTTGCTTTAGCTGTGCCAACTGTGCCTCCTTCGTGGCACCAGCCATGACGTAGGGCAGCAACTCGACGTATGTCTGTCCGCAGCACTGGTCGTCGGCATCGCAGGTCTTCACACCGTTGCGGGGTGTCCATTGGTGAAAGTCGGCCCACGTCTTGGCATAGTCCACATAGCGCTGCTGAGGATCGACGCGCTGCAGGGCCATCAGTCCCTCGTAGTAGACGGCGCGTGTCCAGAGACTCGAAGGGCGTATGCGGCCCACATTGGTGGGAACCGTTGGATCAGCATACTTTTTCATGAAATAGTCGTTTGCCAGTTGTGTCACCTGCAGCACTTCCTGTGCCGTGGTCTGGGCTGTCATGGAGAGGCTCATGGCCATCATCATGCAGATTGTGATTAGTTTTCTCATTGTCAGTTTGTTTTTGATCTATTTATAGTCGTATATTGACACACGTTTGCGTTGCAAAGATAACACTTTTTTATGAAACAATATGCAATTACATAGAAAAAAAAAGGTGAAGACACCTTTTTATGCCTTCACCTTGAAAGAGCTTTCAAGACTGGAGATTTCGTCAGCAAAAGCCTGATCGACCTTCAGTCGCTGCTCGATGGCAGAGCAACTATGAAGCACAGTGGAGTGGTCTCGACCGCCAATGAGCTGGCCGATGCGCGAAGAAGGCATCTTCGTGTATTTCTGAGCCAGATACATCGAAATCTGACGAGCGACCACATAGTCGCGCTTACGGCTCTTACTGAACACTTGTTGCTGGGTGACATTGAAATGCTGACAGACACGCTCCAGAATATCATCGATGGTGAGCGGATGGTTGTCCTGCTTGACGGCACGCTTCAGCACACGCTCAGCAAGGCGCATATCAATATTGGAATTGTAGACAATGGAGAACGCCATGAGCGAATTGACCACACCTTCGAGGTCGCGCACGGAACCAGTGGCAGTATCTGCGATGAAGGCAATGACATCGGCCGGAATCTTCAGTCCGTCGCGACGGCACTTCGAGTTGAGAATGTCTATGCGCAGCTGCAGGTTGGGACGGTCAAGCTCGGCAATGAGTCCACAGGAGAAACGGGTGAGCATGCGATCAGTGAGCCAGCCCAAGTCCACGGGGGGACGGTCGCTGACGAGAATGATTTGCTTACGCAGACGGAACAGATGGTCGAAGATATGGAAGAACGTGGCAACGGTCTTCTCGGCAGAGGCCCACTCCTGCACATCGTCAACGATGAGTACGTCGATGGTCTGATAGAAATTAATGAAGTCGTTGATACGGTCGTTCATCTTAGCATCGACAAACTGCACCATGAACAGGTGGGCCGACACATAGAGGACGCGCTTTTGGGGATAGAGTTTCTTACACTGCACACCAATGGCATTGACCAGATGGGTCTTGCCGCAACCTGAGGGACCATAGACAAAGAAGGGGTTGAAGGTTGTTTTGCCCGGATGCTCAGCGATGGAAAGGCCTACAGTACGGGGCAGCTTGTTTGAATCGCCCTCGATATAGCTGTCAAACGTCTTCTTGGGATCGAGCTGCGGATTCAGGTCCTGCGGCTGGGCAGCATCGAGTATGGTGGGTGCCTTGTTACCACGCGTCATGGGCTGCATCGGCTCAATATCGGCAGGACGCTCGCTCTCGACAGTCTGCGTCAGCTTGTGCTCCTTATCAGTCATCAGGCGATAGGTAAGGCGCACGTTGGCCTGAAAGCTATGCTGTAACGCCCAGCCCATCAGCTGCACGAAATGCTGTTCCAAGTATTCGTAGACATACGGACTCGGAACCTGCACAAGCACGGTCTTCTCCTGCTCGTCGTATGATTCGAAGGCTATCGGCTCGAACCACGTCTTGAAGATTTGCGGTGAGACATTCTTCCGAATGAGTTGGAGGCAGGTGTCCCACATCGCCTTTTGACTGAGTTGCATCGGGCGTTATTTTAAGAGGTTACTAAATTGTTTATTTTGATAATTGATGCTGAATTAGCTTCAAATTCGATTGCAAAGTTCGTATATTTTTTTTACTCTTGCAAATAGGGCAATTTTGCGTTTCGTGTTTACAATTTACGTAACTATCTGAAATTAGGGTGTTTAACGTGTTTCACAAGAATACAACAAACAGAGCCTATTGCATAAATAAAAGCACCTCATTTTCAACAAATTAAAAAATAATAATTTGAAGAATGAGGAGCTTTATTATTTAGACAAAAATAAAATAGAGTCAAAAAAGAAAAAATCTTATTCCATTTGACAAATATCAACTTCATTTGTCTTTTTTGCCAAAAATCGAGAAGTGGACATAGCGCTTCGGATGCTGTTTGAAATCAATCATCAGCTGATCGGCATCATACATTGTATTGCTCAGATTATTATAGAGCGAAGGATCGTGGAGCAACAATCCCATCGTGCCTTCCTTGCTGTTGAGGGCACTGGTCATCTGCTCGACATTAGCCAGTGTGGCATCAACCTTCTGCATGGTCTGCTTCACGTCGATTTCACTGAGCTGACGGGTGAGTCCTTCTGTATTGGCCAGCACACCGTCGGCCTTCGACATCATCTGAGGCAGTTGACGGTTGAGCGAGGCTGAGAGCTGGTTGAGTTCACGGGTCGTTGACGAAAGATGGGCTGTAATTTGGTCAACGTTATGCATCGAGCTGGCAATGGCTGGGTCGGCTAACAGCGTGTTGACACTGGCGAGAATCGAGTCGAGCTTGGGCAACATGCCCATGATCTGCGGCACCATCTCGGCCAGTTTCTCCTTGGCACCTTCCTGCATGCCACCACTGATGGTGTCGCCCTCGGTCAGGATATTGCTCATATTGGAAGCCAGTTTCAGTTCGAGCTTGACATTGCCCAATAAGTCGCTAACAATCTCGGCTCGCGTATCGTGCGGCAAGCGCAGCTCACTATTGATGCTCAGAGCGGCAACAATACGTTCAGGATGAGCGAAGTCGTAATCAATCGACTGCACAGCACCCACCTTGTAACCATTGACATAGACAGGAGTGGAGGGAGCCAGCCCGTTCACATCTTCGAAACAGACATAATACTTGCTATCACCACCAAAAACAGCCAGACCTTTCAGGAACTGAAGTCCGGCAAACAACAACACAATAGCCAAGACACCCATCAGGGCTATTTTCACTTCATTGGTTAATAACTTCATCGCGTATATCTTTTTGTTTTATTAATTCGAGGTACGAGGTTACTTACCTTTCTTGCTCTTATACTCCTGGTAAGCTTTGGCTGCATCGACCTTTGCTCCCCCCTTGAAGGCAATGATGAAAGCTTGGGGAAACTTGCCAAGTATGCTCTTGCGAAGGCGATAAATCTCATTGTAGTTGGTAGAAGCGCCCACCGTGTACTTATTCAAACCATCCTCCTGATAGCAATCAACGTTTTTCATCCCCTTCAATCGGGCATCGCCAGCTTTCACCTTTGCATTACTCACCAAGAACTGCACTTTGAAGACAGGGGCTTCGTCAGCAGCTGCGATGACGGGGGGCTCAGCTACGGCTGGTTCAGAAACAGTTTCTACAGCTACAGGCTCTTCAGCAACGGTCACTACCGTATCAATGCCCACGAGCTGGGGGTCCACTTCCTTCACCTCTCCCCTGGCCTCCTCTTTCTTCGTCACTGTCTTAGGCTCCTCTTTCTTTGCCACTGTCTTAGGCTCCTCCATCACTTCGTCGGGGGTGGCCATAATGACTGGTCCACCCGTGCCAGTACGTTTCTTTTTAAAAGCCACGAAAGCCTGATAGAGTCCCAATCCCATTTTATCGATATTGCTCTTATTGGTCAGCGCTGCCGCATCAGAGGCCGTGGTGATATAGCCCAACTCTACCAGACAAGCAGGCATCGAGGTCTCTCGCAACACGAGGAAGGCATCCTGCCTTACGCCCTTATTCGGGCGACGCGCGGTACGGCTCACGTTATGCTGAATCATCTGAGCCAGCTCAACACTCTCCAGCATATTCTTTTCGTTCATGAACTCAAAGACAATCATGCTCTCCGGTGAACAGGGATCATAGCCTGAATAATGCTGTCGATAGTCTTTCTCGATAAGGATCACCTCGTTCTCGCGCTTGGCAGCACTCAGTTTCTCATCGCTGCGACGCATACCCATCGTATAGGTTTCCATGCCCGTCACTTGCTTTGGTCTCTTGCCTGGCAAGGCATTGGTATGTATAGAGATGAACACGTCGGCTTTGTTCTTATTGGCGATGTCTGCACGCTGGTGCAAGGGAATGAACACGTCGGTCTTACGGGTATAAATGACACGCACATCGGGACAGTTGTGCTCTACATAACGGCCAAAGGCCAATGCCACGCTGAGATTGATATCCTTTTCCTTGGCCTTGTTGGCGCAGGCACCAGCATCCTTCCCTCCATGACCGGCATCGATCACAAGGGTATAACGCTGCTTGGTGGCTGCCATTGTTACCAGACACAAAAGTCCGAAAATAAGGGATAAAACAATTCTTTTAACCTTCATGCTGCAAAATTACGATTTCTTTACGAAATGCCCAAAAACAGCTTTCAGTTTTTATTATTTATTAAATGTAGTTCAACGCCAGCCCCTGCGCAATCAACACTCATCGGCGGGTTTTCCTTTGTCACACGCACATCGACTGCCGAGGATTGGGGAAATTGTTCAAAAACACGCTGGGCAATACGGCCTGCCACATGCTCTACCAACTGCGACGGCAGTGCCATCTCGCTTCTGACCAAGGCACACAGGTCAGCATAGTTGAGCGTATCGTCTACGCAATCGCTCTGCATCGCATTATATATATTATAATGTACGCGCAAGGAAACACGATACCACCCTCCTACCCTGCGCTCTTGTGGAAGAACGCCATGGAAGGCATAAAGCCGCAAATCATCTATGAAAACAACGGATTCTTCACACTTCATTCTTCACTCTTCACTTTTCACTCTTCACTCTTCACTCTTCACTTTCGCTCTCCTCTCCTCCATCCACATATTTCTTCAGGGCACGTTCCACACCGTTCTTCCAAGTATTGATGTTCTCATCGGTCAATTGCAGCGACGACACCAACTTAATGACATGCTCAATCGGCATGCGATAGCGTAGCACACCCGAAATCAGTTTAGCATAGTTCCAATACTCCGGATTGAATTTCTCCGAAAGTCCTTCGACAGTAATCTTATAGCCACGAGTATTGGTAAACTGAAAGTCATAGCGTTTCGAACCGTCAGGATTCACCTGTTTTACAATTTTGCCCTTCGTTACCGATTTGGGCAGGATGATACCCTCGTCATCATCCTGAAGGCCAGTGAATATTTCGTAGGGATAGCCATTGAGCAATCCCACCAGTGCCACCCATTTCTCCTTATTGTTTTGGAAGCGCACCACATCGCACTCCAGCTCGCGGGGACGGATCTCGGTGACCTGCGGATTCTTTGCTACCGTCTCCAATGGCTGTACCTTTCCGTGACGCAAAGCTTCAGCATTGCCAACCTGACGACGACGAGCCTCATAGAATGCGGCAATCTGCTGTGCCAACTCCTCTTCAGAAATTTTTGAACGACTCTTCTTCATAGACCCAGCTAACAGATGAGCCAAGTTGCTATGCATATCCTTAGGCGAGACCTCCTTCAGGTTGCCTTGCTCGTCTTTCAGGGCAAACTTGTTCACCCATTCACGAGCCATCAACTCGTCACCACCGAAAAAGAGGAGAGCCGCTCGTAAAGCCTCCTCGTAGACATAAGTCTTTTGTGTTTCCATTACCTTATTATATAATATATGGGTACAAAGATACAAACTTTTTTATAAAACTTAAAAAAACTACAAAAAAATGATGGTCATTTGAATGAAAATATGTATTTTTGCATACTAAAACTTTTTTCCAACGTAATATTATCAATCATTTCCCATCATACAAATCAATGTTTCAAAATATGAAAAGAACACTTTCCACCCTAATCATCAGCCTGCTGGTACTGACAGCAGGAGCCATTCCCGCCAAGTACGGAACATGGAAAAAGATCCGTCTAACTGACGGAACTGAGGTACGCGCCCAATTGAAAGGTGACGAGTTCTGTCACTACTGGCAGACCGCCAACGGCCAGCGTTTCATAAAGACCGCAAATGGCTATCAGGCGATGCCTTTCTTTACAGAGAAAGCGCAAATGCAGCGTCGCGCAATGGTGCAGAAGAAGCGTCTGCAACGTGCTGCCAAAGCCCGTCGCGCAGGCATGAGAGCACCTGAGGAAAACAACAGTCTCTACACTGGCAAGAAGAAGGGCCTCATCATCCTGGCACAGTTCCAGGACGTGAAGTTCCAAGAGGAAAACGACAGCCTGTTCTACAGCAAGTTTGCCAATGCCGAAGGCTTCAACGAGCGTGGTTTCCACGGCTCAGTGTCCGACTATTTCAAGGCTCAGTCGCGTGGTAAGTTCGAGCTGGACTTCGACGTGGTAGGCCCTGTCACCGTCAGCCAAAACGCCAAATACTATGGCGAGAACGACGAAGAAGGCAGCGACCTTCATCCGGACTCGATGATTATCGAGGCTGTCACACTAGCCAAAGACATCGTGAAAGACTGGAAGCAGTACGACTGGGCCAATGACGGCGAGGTGGACCAGGTGATGGTCATCTATGCCGGCGGCGGCGAAGCCAGTGGTTTGTCTGACGAAGACGACATCTGGCCACATGAGTCATTGCTCGACCTTTCTGAGTATCTGAACGGTGAAGACAAGAGCATCAAAGTGGCTGATGGGCTGAAGGTGAACACCTATGCCTGCGCCAACGAGGTGGATATCTCCTTCGCCGAGGAATCCAACGAGGCACGCCGAGTGAAGAAGATCGATGACGATTTTGGATACGGCGGCTATGGAGACTACGAATACTATGAGGATGATGCCGTTATCTATACGGTGGTGAAGGGCATCGGCACCACCTGTCACGAGTTCTCTCACTGTCTGGGTCTGCCCGATATGTACGACGTTTATTATGGTGGTAACTTCGGCATGAGCGACTGGTCGCTGATGGACCAAGGCAGCCATCTGGACATCCCTGCAAGCTATACCAGCCACGAGCGCATGCTGATTGGCTGGGCAACGCCCAAAGAGCTGAAAGATGCCACAGAGGTGACTGGCATGAAAGCACTGGCCGATGAAGACGATATCTATATCATTCGCAACCAAGCCAACGAAAACGAATATTACCTGTTGGAGAATCGCCAGAAGAAGGGATGGGACGCCCAAGTGCCTGCCTCAGGTCTGCTAATCCTACATGTTGACTACGACGAAACTCTTTGGGAAGGCAATATGGTAAACTCCATCAACGACAAACCTGAAGAAGGGCTTCTTAACGACCACCAGCGTTGCACCGTTTTCCACGCTGACGGTACAGAGAAATTTGCAGAGTACGAAGAAAAGTTGATGGCACTGCAAGACAGCATTATGACATTGGATTTGGAATTTCTGTTTACGAAAGTAGGAGACCCGGGATACAACGAGTTAGTTGACGCTTATAATAACGCAATTAACGAATTCAATGACATGATAGAAACACGTTCTATAGACATACAGAACGACGTGTATCCCCAGCCCGACAACAATCAACTGACCAACACCTCGCTGCCCCGTGCCTTCACCTACAACGCCAACAGCGACAATCGCAAGCTGATGAACATCGCCATCACAGAGATTACGCAATACACCGATGGCACCATCTCCTTCAAGTTTGCCCCTGACAACAGCGGTACGGAAGAGGGTGACAACACTACCTACAGCAAGAAGGAAGAAGAGATTGAGATAGACGAAAGCCAAGTCATCTTCTATGAGTCGTTCGACGAATGCGTAGGCACGGGTGGTAATGACGGCAAGTGGAGCGGTTCTGTTGCTAACGGCCAAAAATATGTATTTGACAACGAAGGTTGGGCTGCAACAGAAGACAAGCTCTTCTGCGGTGACAAGTGCATCAAATTAGGAACCAGCAGTATAGCAGGTCAAGTAACCACACCAGAGATTGACATTCCTGAAGAAGCCACACTGGTGTTCAAGGCCGGTGCATGGAAGGGTGACAGCACGAACCTCGTCCTCTCGTCAAGCAACTCCAGCATGACCATCACGCCCAATGAACTCACGATGCAAAACGAAGCATGGACTGAGCTCAAGGCTGACTTAAAAGGTGCAGGAAAGGCAACGATTACCTTTACCGCTCTCAAGCGTTTCTTCCTCGACGATGTACTGATTTTCGTTCCAGAGGGTACAGGCATAAAGACGGTGACCACTCAGCCGATTGTGAACCGCATCTACAGCATTGATGGTCGCTACATGGGAACAGACGCAAGCATACTGAAGCCAGGTCTCTACATCATAGGCGGCAAGAAAGTCATCAAATAGTCTGTAGTCTAAAGTCTATAGTCTGTAGTCTTAATCATCTATAGTCAAAATGAAGAATTTACTCACTCGCCGCAGCATACGCCGCTATGCTGACCGCGAAGTCTCAGAACAGCTGCTGGGCCGTCTCCTCACCGAGGCGGCTCGCACGCAAACTATGGGTAACCTGCAGCTCTACAGCGTCGTCATCACCCGTAGCCAGGAGATGAAAGAACGTCTGGCACCAGCCCATTTCAACCAGCCTATGGTGAAAGAAGCGCCTGTGGTGCTGACCATCTGTGCCGACTTTAACCGCACCTCGCAATGGGCACGCTGCCGAAAAGCCGAACCCGGCTACGACAATTTCCTGTCGTTCCAGAATGCAGCCATCGATGCCCTGCTCTACACGCAGACCCTCTGCAACCTTATGGATGAAGAGGGACTTGGCTACTGCTACTTAGGTACAACCGTCTATATGCCCCAGATGATTATCGACACGCTCCAACTGCCACAGCTGGTGATGCCCGTAGCCACACTCACCGTAGGCTGGCCTGCCGAGGAGCCCACCCTCAGCGACCGTCTGCCACTGGAAAGCTTCGTCCATCAAGAGACCTACAAGGACTATACCCCTGAAGCCATCGACACCTACTACACAGAGAAGGAGCAATTGCCTGAAAACCAGCACTTCGTAGCCATCAACCACAAGGAGACGCTGGCACAGGTCTTCACTGACATTCGCTATACGAAGAAGGATAACGAAGCCATGTCGAAAGGTCTGCTTGAAGCCCTCAAGCGACAGGGGTTCCTCTAAAAAGTCTGACATTACGCAGACCGTTCCTCTCTTTTTTCACGCGGGATATGCATGTTGAATATCGCTAATAAATTGTAAAAAGATGTAAAGGCAAAAGCGCCCTTACATCTTTTTTTGTAATTTTGCAGTTCGAAAACTAACGGCATTTCTGGAAGTTTTCTCAAAGGATAATAAAATTTATATATAAATTTATCGTAACAAGTATGAAAACAAAGAGAATCATGATGTTTGCAGCCACTGCGCTGCTATTGGCCTCATGTGGTGGTGGCGGTGGTCGCCCAACGTTTGGTGACAACGAGTATCCCGTCGTAGAAGCGGGCACGACCAATGCCTCCATGCAGACAGCCTATCCTGCCTCAATCAAAGGTGTGCAGGACGTACAGATCAGTCCGAAAACTGGAGGTTTCATTACAAGAATCAATGTCAAGGAAGGTCAGACCGTAAGTGCCGGTCAGGTATTGTTCGAGATTGACAACCAGACCTTTCAGGCACAGGTTCGCCAGGCTCAGGCTTCGGTAAACACTGCCAAGACAGCCGTGAGTACTGCCGAACTGACCTACAACAACTCAAAGAAACTGTACGACAACAAGGTTATTGGAGACTATGAGCTGCAGACCTCG
>Ga0326511_10003113_pt1 | contig 13385 bp, 8 predicted proteins | sample 0_2496_0518_D_FD_203701 | JGI IMG/M metagenome (GOLD analysis project Ga0326511, IMG submission 203701) | Bovine rumen microbial communities from UC Davis, California, United States - 0_2496_0518 | ecosystem: Host-associated > Mammals > Digestive system > Stomach > Rumen | place: USA: California... | reverse complement strand
TCCTTAAAAACCCTTTTTAACTATTTGTTCCTATGCTTTCTGGCGAAAGCCACATTACTCAAGCCCTTGTCGCAGACGGATGAACCGCAGCGGTGTCAGAGCTATTCTGTATTAAATCATTGAAAAAATAAACATCTTTAAATTTTATTTTTTCGAAATTTGCGCGAGCGCACCGTTTTTAGCCAAAAAATAACCAGTTCCGGCCAGAACCGGCGCTCATGAGCCGTCCCGGCACGCCCGCGCCGCATGTCCCAGCCCGCTACGGCTTCGGGGAGACTCCGGAGCTGAACAGCACCTCGTCGGTGATGTCGACGATGTCAAGCACTGCCGTGACGCTCCAGATGGCGTTCTTGAGGGCCCTCGCCTTGTGTACCGCGTATTTTGCCACATAATTCAGATCTTTGGCAATATTCGTGAGATCAGGCCTTCCGGTCTTGGAGAGGAAGAGCCTGAGCGCGTAGAAGCTCCCGCGGCTCTGTGACTCCCGGATGAACTTCAGCCTCTGCGCGCTGTCGGTGAAGTCGTCCTCCCTTACGGTGAGGTAGCGGATCTCGCCGCTCACGCCGAGGCGCCCGATGTAGACGGTCGTGCAGAGGGACGCGGAGCTGTCCTTGAGCTCCTTCAGCGGATCATCGATAAGCGACTTCATCATGCCGTCATGCAGGAGGGGATAGAGGTTGTAGCCGCCGCTGCCCTTCGGGGACATGTCGTGGAGCACGCTGCAGCCCTTCCTCGGGTACTCGCTGATGCCGGCGGCGCCGATGCTCCCCTTGATGCGCCCCAGGAACACCGGCATGGAGAAGATGTGGCGGACGAAGAGCGCGCGCATCGCGTTCGTCATGCTCTCGAGATCGCGCACCTCCTTCTGCGGCTTCAGGACGTCAGGGTTGCTGTCGATGAGGTCGGTGAAGAACTTCTTCCCCGGGTGGTCCCTGACCGAGCTGTCAGCCTCGAGGTTGATGACGGTGTGGCTCTCGTTAGCATGCACTACGCGGTAGGGCATGTCCTTGAGGGAAATCGACTTGGTGAGCTCCTGCATCTCCGGGAGGCTTATCCTGAGGACTTCGTCCTTCTCCACGTCAATCGGCTCGTCGGTCTGGATCTGCAGCCCCGACGTCGAGACGTCGTTGGTCCAGCCGGCCTGCTCCTCGCTGTTCTCGCTGATCTCGACCGAGGTCTTGTGCGGGTAGCGGGGCTCCTTCCTGAGCTTCTTCCCTCCGAGCATGTAGAACTGCACCGGCTCCACGTCAGTGCGGTGCCGGAAGATCTGCAGCATGATCTTGCCAGCGAGGTCCGGGGTCTCCTCCGGAATGAGCCCTCCGGTGCCCTCCTCGACGGACACCAGGCCGCCAACATAGCTGATGGCGGTTACCGAGTTCACCACATACTCGCGGAACAGCGGATTGAAGTTCTCCGAGACGAAGGAGGCGACGCCGTCCCTCTTCACGTCAGCCTTCTCGATGTCGAGCCTGAACACGTGCCAGGAGGAGAGCTTCCGTCCGGCCTCGAAGAATAGATCCCTGAGCCCGGTGCGCCTGAGCTCGAGGCCGGTCGCCGAGTAGAAGACGACCTTCCCCCTGGACATGACCTTGAAGCAGTAGACGAAGTCATAGCGCCCGCCGTCCGCCTCCTCCGTAAGGAGGCTCAGCCTGTTGGGCGGGAGGACTGAGGCGAGTCGGTCCTGGTTGTTCTCGTCGCGCCAGTACTCGAGGATTGCGGAGTTCCCGGGGCTCTTGAGTACCGAGGTGATTCTGGGTGGCTCTCCCGTCATGAAGAAGGGGAGGCTCGTGATCTTCGGGATGTAGTACTGCTCGTAGCCCTTCGCGGAAAGCGAGCTCAGGAGGTGGTCGACGTTCACCGTGTAGCGGAGCTTGTTGTTGTCGATAAACTTGCTGATGAGCGACTCAAAGGCGGGATTGTCCGCGTTCCGGAGGAGCGTTACCGAGAACTTGGATCCCTGTCCCTGGGTGCGGAGCACGCGGTACTTTATCCTGGTGAGCGAGGGCTGCTGCAGGCGGGAGACCTTGGCCCTGAGATCGGTGAAGGTGACGAGCGCCTCGTCATTCTTCTGGAGGGGCTGCTCCTTCATGAGCGAGACGCGGATGCCGGAGACGGAGAGGTCGTTGGTCTTCCCCTCAAGCGTCTGCCCGTTCACGCTGATTTTGACCGCGGTGATGTAGCGCATGCGCTCTTCCGTGCGCCTTGTATAGCTCGCGAACACCACGGGCTCGGTCTCGAACGACTCCGGGGAGCCCTGCGCGGCGGCCGGGCGGTCAAGGGCCGCCTGCTCCTCGGCGCGCTCCTGCTCCATCCTTGCCCGGTGGGCCGCGGTCACCATCTCCCAGACGCCCATCGTATAGGCGCCCTGGTAGAAGCTGATGGCGCTCTCAAGGACCTTCTCGTCCTCCGGGGCGAGGAAATGCTTCACTCCGTGCACCTCGCGGAGCTCCGCGGCGCGGTCGTCCCTGAAGTCCATGGAGCGGATGCAGGGGGCGGTCCTCCTCCCGATCTCGAGACGGATCAGGTAGCGGTCGCCCTTGTCCGCGCCGGCTGCGTCCATCGCCTGCTCGAGGGTGGTCTGGAAATCCGCGTCGCGGTACCTGCTGACTATCCCGTCCACGAGGGAATTTATCTGATCCTGCTCCAATGCCATAGTGCGCCTGTCTGAGTACCAGTCTTCAGAGACTCTGATAATTCTAATGCACTAATTATATGCATCATTGCTGATGAGTCGGTGAACAGTGTCATTGTTTGATGAAAAAGTCCCGGGAACTGAGGTTAATCCCGGTAAAATGAGGCTTGCTGAGCCCCGGAGCGCCATCAGGCATCGCGGGAAAGCAGGAGCAATTGAGCCTCTCCTTCCTGAATCATGCCTGAGGGCGCACAGCTTTTGTGCCGTTCCTGCTAAAATGAAGCCTGAGCCGCGGAGAGTCAGTCCGCGGCGCGGCCGGCGAGGCCTGCTCTTTTCCCTTTCCCTATCGGTGGTGCAATGGAATTTTCTGAACTGGATCTTGATGACCGTCTTCTCTCCGCTGTGGCTGAGGCCGGCTGGAGGAAGCCTACCTCCGTGCAGCAGAAGGTCATTCCCGAGGCCCTCCTCGGCCGCGACATCATGGCCGAGTCGCCGACCGGCACGGGAAAGACCGGGGCCTTTGTCCTCCCGGCGCTGCAGCTCCTCATCGACAGCCCTGTGAGGAAGCGCCCGGGCGCGCCCGCGGTCCTGGTCATCTCCCCCACGCGCGAGATAGCGCTGCAGACCGTGGCCGAGTTCAGCCGCCTCGGGAAGGATCTGGGCTTCAGCGCCTCGGCCGTAATCGGCGGCGAGGGCTACGATGATCAGGAGGAGGCGCTTTCCGCAGGCGCCGAGATAATCGTCGCGACGCCGGGGCGCCTTCTCGAGTACCAGCACATCGGCCTCTTTGACGGGCGGAACGTGAGAGTTATGGTCCTCGACGAGGCGGACCGCATGCTCGACATGGGCTTCGGACCAGACGTGCTCCAGATCGTCTCGTCCGTCCCGGATCGCGCGCAGGTCATGCTTTTCTCCGCGACCCTCGAGGGCAGGGGAGTCGAGAAGTTCGCGGAGGAGTGCCTCAAGGATCCCGTCACCGTGAGGACCGAGTCACCGAGGAGCGAGCATAAGAAGATCCCGCAGTACTACTGCTACTGCGACTCCCTGGAGCACAAGCGCGCCATACTCCTGAACCTCCTCGGGAGGGAGAACTACGCGAGGGTCCTGGTGTTTGTGAGGACCCGCGAGCGCCTCGAGGACCTCTCAAAGTTCCTGCAGGGGAAGGGCGTCGAGCACGCGGTGCTCCGCGGCGAGATGGAGCAGGAGCGGCGCGCCGAGTCGGTGAGCCGCTTCTCTGAGGGGCAGGTGAAGGTCATGCTCGCGACCGACGTCGCGGCCCGCGGCATTGATCTCCCCGACGTAACGCATGTCATCAACTACGATCTCCCCTGGGGCGCCGACATCTACGTCCACCGCATCGGGCGCACCGGGCGCGCGGGAAAGAGCGGCACCGCGGTGAGCCTGGTCGAGGCCCATGACTTCGAGATGGTGGGGAAGATTGAGCGCTACACTGGCGAGGCTCTCCGCCGGCGCGTCATCGAGGGGCTTGAGCCTAAGACAAAGCAGCCTGTCTTCAGCGGCCGCGTGAAGGGAAAGAAGAGAAAGGACGCCAAAGAGGACGAGCGGCAGAAGGAGAAGAAGCAGCACCGGAAGGAGCTCCGGAAGAAAAAGGACAAGAACATCAAAGACAAGGGTAAGCCTGACTTCGCGGCAAAGGCCGCTGCGAGGAGGGCGAGGGAGAAGGCCGCTGCCGCGGCAGATGGGCAGCAGGTCCCGGTCCCTGAGGAGTGAGAATTCCGTGACGCGGCTCCGCTTTCCCGGACCGCGCCGGGACACTCTCCTTTTTTCTGCTAAAATAGGCCCCGTTCCGGAAGGCGGGGCCTTTCCGTTTCCTGGAGGCCTGCCGCTTTTGGCTTTCGTCTTTGAGTCCCCCGGGGACGCTGCTTTTCATTTGGAGCATTGCAGCTTGATTAGTTTCAGTTTTACAGTTATGTACTGGAAATGACGCTTCAGATTTTCCCGAAGCATCCTCTAAAGTGCCATCGCTGTAAGAAGTCGTCCGAGGACGAGCTGAAATCAAGTAAGGCTAAGAATAGTTCCGGCGCTGTTTCATACGAAAACATCCGGATTTTTAAGGTTCAGAATAATACAGATGATTAGGGAACAGACTTTGAGGCTTCTCGTGCTGACTACGGCAGCATGCCTGATCCTTGCCGGATGCGTCTCATCGGGAGGCGCGGGGCAGGAGGAGGCCGGAGCGGTCTCATCGTCAGACAGCATCTCGGCAAGGGCAGGCGACCGGAAGGGGAGCGGTGACAGGAAGCGCAGGAACGGCTTCAGCGTCGCCGGCACCGAGGACGCCAGGATTTGGGAGGCCCTCGTAGAGGACTTCGAGCTCGAGGGGGCAGACCGCCCTGAGGTCGCCGCCGAGCGGAGCAAGCTCTCCAAGGCGGGAAAGTACTACTCCAAGATCCTGAAGAACGCCGATCCCTATATCTACCTTATCTACAACGAGTTCAAGACCAGGGACATCCCGGCGGAGCTCGTCCTCATCGCGCTGCAGGAGAGCCATTTTGACCCCTCTGCCGTCTCGAGATCCGGCCCCGCGGGGCTCTGGCAGTTCACGCCGACCACCGCGAAGGGCATGGGGCTCCGCGTAGGGAAGGGCATAGATGAGCGCAAGGACCCGATGAAGTCGACCCGCGCCGCCTGCGACTACCTCCTCCGCCTCAATGACGAGGTGGGCGGCGACTGGCTTACGACCATCGCGGCGTACGGCATGGGCCCGTACAACATCAAGAAGCAGATCAAGAGCCGCAGGGCCGCGGGCCGCCCGACTGACTTCTGGTCGCTCGACATCCCTCCCTTCACCAGGAAGTATGTCTCGAGGATCCTCGCCTTCGCGGATCTCCTCAGGAACCACGAGAGCAACAGCTACACGCTGCCTGACACCCCGTTCCGCGAGTACGCGGCCTACGCAGAGGTCGGGAGCGCCGACAGCCTCGAGGAGATAGCGAAGAAGGCAAACCTTTCCATCAGCGAGCTGCGCCGCCTCAACATCAGCGTCTCAGAGAAGGCCTCGCTCAAGAAGTTCAACATCAAGAGAATCCTGGCGCCGGTTGACGACGTCGACCGGATAGAGAAGACATTCGGAGAATTCTGAGTGCTTTTCAGGGGATCATGAAAAAGCGTCCCCATATATTACCCATCAGTTTCAAAAGCGCCGGAAGCCCGGGTGAGCGGCACCGGCGCGGAGTTTTGTTTAAGGTACGGATATGAATATTTTTGCGAAGATTTTCGGAAGCAGCAACGAGCGCACCATCAGGAAGCTGCGCAAGGTTGTTGCAAAGATCAACGCCCTTGAGCCCCAGTTCGAGAAAATGAAGGACGAGGAGCTGAGGGCCAAGACCGACGAGCTCAGAAAGCGCGTGAAGGACGGAGAGAAGCTTGAAGACCTGATTCCGGAAGCGTTCGCCAACGTCAGGGAGGCATCGAAGCGAGTCCTCCACATGCGCCACTTCGACGTGCAGCTCATGGGCGGCATCGTGCTCAACTCCCGCCAGATCGCGGAGATGAAGACCGGTGAGGGAAAGTCCCTTACCGCGACGCTCCCTGCCTACCTCAACGCGCTTACCGGAAAGGGCGTCCATATCGTTACCGTCAACGACTACCTCGCAAGCCGTGATGCCGAGTGGTCAAAGCCCCTTTTCGAGTTCCTCGGCATGACCGTCTCCTGCAACACCAACGGCCTTGACGCCGAGGCCAAGCGCGCCGCCTACGCCTGCGACATCCTCTACGGAACCAACAACGAGTTCGGCTTCGACTACCTCCGCGACAACCTCGCGTACTCAAAGGAGCAGCGCGTGCAGCGCCCGCTCTACTACGCCCTGGTGGATGAGGTTGACTCCGTGCTCATCGATGAGGCCCGTACCCCGCTCATCATCTCCGGCCCCTCTGAGGACAGCTCCGAGCTCTACCGCAAGGTTGACAAGGTCATCCCGAACCTCAAGCAGCAGGACAAGGAGGACTCCGAGACCTATCACGGCGACGGCGACTACACCATCGATCTCAAGACCAAGCAGACCTACCTCACCGAGCACGGCCAGATCTACGTCGAGAAGCTCCTGCAGGAGGCCGGACTCCTTGGCGAGAACGACTCCCTGTTCGCGACGAACAACATGATGATCCTGCACCACGTCATGCAGGCGCTCCGCGCCCATGTGCTATTCCACCGCGACGTGGACTACATCGTGCAGAACGGCGAGGTCGTCATCGTTGACGAGCAGACCGGACGCACCATGCCGGGCCGCCGCTGGTCAGAGGGACTCCACCAGGCGATCGAGGCGAAGGAGGGCGTCAAGATCAACGCAGAGAACCAGACCCTCGCCTCCATCACCTTCCAGAACTACTTCCGCCTCTACGAGAAGCTGGCCGGCATGACCGGAACTGCTGATACCGAGGCCTACGAGTTCCAGCAGATCTACGGCCTCAACACCGTGGTCATCCCGACCAACAGGCCGATGATCCGAATCGACTATCCTGACGCGATCTACCTTGATGACGAGGACAAGTACGAGGCTGTCGTCAAGGACGTCGTCCAGGAGGTAGGCAAGGGCAGGCCGGTCCTTATCGGAACCGTCTCGGTCGAGAACTCCGAGAAGCTTTCCCGCTTCCTTGACGCGAAGGGCATCAAGCACGAGGTGCTCAACGCTAAGAACCATGCCCGCGAGGCTGAGATCATCGCCCAGGCCGGCGCGCCCAAGTCCGTAACCATCGCCACCAACATGGCGGGCCGCGGAACCGATATCGTGCTGGGCGGCAACTGGCAGCAGCAGATCAAGCACCTCGAGAACCCCACTGCTGAGCAGATCGAGGAGATTAAGAAGGAGTGGCAGAAGCGCCACGACGAGGTTGTGAAGGCAGGCGGCCTCCATATCATCGGAACCGAGCGCCATGAGTCCCGCCGTATCGACAACCAGCTCCGCGGACGCTCCGGACGCCAGGGAGATCCGGGCTCATCCCGCTTCTACATCTCCTTCGACGACAGCCTGATGAAGCGCTTTGTCGACACTGAGAAGATGAAGCGCCTCTTCCAGAGGATCGGCATGCAGAAGGGCGACGCCATCGAGAACCGCATGGTCACCCGCTCCATTGAGAACGCGCAGCGCAAGGTCGAGGCCAGGAACTTCGACATCAGAAAGAACCTCATCGAGTTCGATGACGTCGCGAACGCGCAGCGCAAGGTCATCTATCAGCAGAGGAACAGCCTCCTTGACGGCGATGACGAGTCGCAGGTCATCCACGACATCATGTACGATGTAATCAATGACTACGTCAGCCAGTTCATCCCTCCCCAGTCCCTCGAGGAGACCTGGAAGCTTCCTGAGCTCGAGGAGGGCCTCAGGAGGAACTTCAGCCTCGACGCGCCGGTGCGCGAGTGGCTCAAGGCCGACGACAAGATGTTCGAGGAGACTCTCCGCGAGAAGATTGTCGATCTCGCCCGCGCGAACTTCAAGCAGAAGTGCGACCTTATCGGAAAGGAGTCAACCATCGCCCTGCAGAAGACCGTCATGCTGCAGTGCCTTGACCAGCTCTGGAAGGAGCACCTTGCCGGCATGGACTACCTCCGTCAGGGCATCAACCTCCGCGGCTATGCCCAGAGGAACCCGAAGTTCGAGTACAAGCAGGAGTCCTTCCGCATGTTCGAGAACATGCTGAACCTCTACAAGCAGCGTGTAGTCCAGATCTTCTGCAACATCCAGATCCGCAGCCCTGAGGAGGTGCAGCAGGCCGAGGAGGAGAGGCAGAGAAACGCCCAGGCCCTTGAGAGGAAGCAGCAGCAGAACGCCGCAGGCGAGGGAGCTCCCGAGCCTGAGGACGAAGGTGAAGGCAATGAGGGACAGGGCGGTGAGCAGCCCCAGCCTAGGCAGAACGTTACCGTAAGGCGCGCTTATCCGAAGGTCGGGAGAAATGATCCCTGCCCGTGCGGAAGCGGCAAGAAGTACAAGGACTGCCACGGACGCCTGCACTGATAAAAAGTCTTCGCTATAGCTGAACAGAGGGCCGCTTTATGCGGCCCTTTTTAATTTTCCAGGAACTGCCGCCTGCCGTCACTTGCTGCAGGTGCCTTAGGGCTGTTCTCCTGCAGACAGTGCATGGATGCTCATTCCCCTTATCATTTTTAGATACAGAACTTCCCAGCCTGAAATTTTCTGATTTTTGAATTTTTTTTGTGCATAAAAATATTGTGACAAATCACTCAAATAATTTTAACATGTCTTGACATGTCATATGATGGAGGGGAACATCTGCTTGTCTGATAATGCTGCTCAATCATGATTGGCAGCAGGTTCCACCTACAGCAAACTGTCAGGCTCTGAGGATTCCAAAATGTCAAACTCAAAGAGAATAAGTGATGACTATTCAGAGAAGCTCGAAGACGCTGCTCTTGCAGGAGGTGCTGCAGAGACTGTGAGACGTTACGGCAGCGCGATCAAGGAACACTCTGTTGCCTATTACGGGGTGGACAATGAAGCCGGGGTGCGGCTCACCAAGGGACTTAAGTCTATTTCCGAATCAAAAATCAACCCTGATTTTGCAGACAGCAACATAAAGCAGCAGGCCGGCTTCTCGGCTGAGGTGAAGAGCACAGCGCGCGGCAATGCCGAGAATATCATCAGAGGCAGATCAACCAGATTTCGTAGAACTGACGATCTTGGTATGGTCAACGATCCGCTGCGGGATGTGGTTGAGGTTGATGCCAGTGGAAGGGTAATCCCGGGATCAGGCTCGCAGATGAAGTTCGTCGGCGGCGATCCTGAAGCCCTGTTAGATAAGCTTACGAGCCCTAAGTACCAGAAGTACGCTGACAATAATGTCCCGTTCATGGTCGCAGATGACGATTACGCAGCCCTTATGGGAACAAATGGCAATGACGGGATTATTGACAGACGTATAGCTGAACTTGAGAGACAGGCTAAGAGAACACAGGAGTCGGGCAACAGCAGCGTGGCTGCCCAGAAAAGACAGGAGATAGCAAAGCTAAAGCAGATCAAGAAAGATCTGAAAAAAGCTGGGCTTGACCGTGATGAGGCCATTGAGGCAAGGCGCAATCCGGAACTTTCTACGGCTAAGGACATTGCAGGACTCGCCCACCGGGCGGGGATGGAGCAGGCAAAGTACGGCGGGGCAATTGCCGGCTCTATTGCCATGGTCACAAATCTGGTTGCATTTCTCAAGGGGGACAAGACCTTCGGCGATGCAGTGGCAAGCACCGCTGCGGCAGCCGGAACAGGTGCGGCCATAGGGTATGGAACGGGATTTGCCGGGGCGACGGTAAAGGGGCTTCTGCAGAACTCATCCTCTGCATTCTGGAGGGGCGTTTCAAAAACCTCACTTCCCGCACAGATGGTAAGTTCGGCAATGTCTGTCGGTAAGTCCCTTCACAGATATTTCACTCATCAGATATCCGGTGCGGAGTGCATGAGCGAGATGGCTCAGGACGGGGTAGGCACTATCGGCTCTGTCATGTGCTCCACTATCGGAATCGCAGCCATACCGGCAGCAGCTCCAGCTGTGGTCGGAGTAATGGTCGGCGTCGGCGCAGCCATGATCGGGTACACGCTTGCGACAGCTGCCTACAAGGAGATCATGTCAGCCATGAATGCGGCAAGCTACGCAAGGAGTGAGCGCATACGCATCGAGCGCGAGTGCGAAGAGTCTATCAGGATGATCAGGCAGTACCGCAGGGAGATGGAGGAGCAGGTAGACCGCTATCTTTCCGAGCACAAAAAGGCTTTTGAGTCCTGCTTCATGACGCTTGACGACGCGATACTGCATGATGATGTCGACGGTTTTATCAGGGGCAACGCAGAGTTTCAGGGGATCCTGGGCGGAAAAGCCCAGTTCAGTTCGTTCAATGAGTTCGATGGACTGATGAGGTCTGACGAAGATTTTGTTTTTTAGGCAGTATTTGCAGCGGGTCAGTAACAGCCTGCTGCGTTAAAAACAAGGAGAATATAACTATGCCTTTCCCTTTCATAATTGTTGCCGGACTCGCTGCTGCTGCAGGAGCGGTGGGCATCGGCAAGGCGGTCTCTGCATCAAAGGACAACTCCCGTGCCAGGGAGATCAACAATGAAGCGAACGACATAATCGATGATGCAAAGCGCAAAGTCAATGCTCAGAGGGATCTTACCCAGAGTGCGCTCGAGAAACTCGGCAAGCTGAAGCTTCAGGTCCTTGACAATGAAGTCAAGGATTTCCTGCATTACTTCCGTATGATCAAAAACGCGAGACTGGAGTCATCAATCCATGAGGGTACACTAAGTGGCTCGAATGAGACCCTGCAGGATCTGACAAGACTGGAGAGCTTTGCCGCTTCGCTGGCAACTGGTTCTGCAGCAGGCCTTGCCGGAGGCGCACTGACGGCTTTCGCGGCATATGGAGCTACCATGACATTGGCCACTGCCTCAACCGGGACAGCCATAGGCGCATTAAGTGGCGTTGCAGCAACCAATGCAACCCTGGCATGGCTTGGGGGCGGTACACTGGCAGCTGGGGGCTTCGGCATGGCTGGAGGAGCTGCTCTTCTTGGAGGCCTTGTTGCAGGTCCCGCGCTTCTTGTGCTTGGGCTCGTCAGTGGCTCAAAAGCCAAGGCGAATCTGGATAACGCCCGCTCGAACAGAGCCAAGGCAAGGGAAATCGCCGAGCAGCTTGAAACCGCCTGCGTGCAGTGCCGTGCCATCAGCAGCAAAGCCGAGATGTTCACGAATCTGCTCCAGAGGGCTGTATCCTACTTCCATCCGCTCGTCGAAAGCCTTAAGACTATCGTTTGGCAAGAGGGCGATGACTGGAATGAATATTCCAATAGCTCTCAGAGAAGAGTAGCAGCCGCTGCTGCAATGGCCGGAACTGTTACCAGGATTCTTGATACTCCTATTCTTACGAAAGATGGTCAGGCTGACGAGAACTGCGAGAAAATTGCGAGGGAAATAGAGCAGAAGCTTCCGCAAGGCTGATTCTTCTATGTAGGAAAGACCTGATGCATGAGCTCAGTCTGGTTATCGAAGATGCCCGCAATGCGGGCATTTTTAATACTGGTACTGACGCAAAACTGCGTGACTGCAGTCCCAAATGAGCCAGGCGGGTTTTGACATGTTCCGGAATTGCGGCGAATATGAGTGGGCTGCTGCGATTTTCTTCGGTGCTCTCTCGGATCCTTCGCAGCCTGCATTCAGAGAGGTACATGAAGATGGCAGACGAAAACCAGGAAAACGGAAATGACGCTTCCGGGGAGCAGAAAAGTGAGGCGGTGAGGCAGGCGGTCATCCGCGCAAAGGAGAGGCAGTTCAAGGCAAAGGAGGATGGCGGAGCTCAGGAAGACGATGCTCCGGCCTCTCAAAGCATAGAGGCTGATGACAGCACCGTGCGTGACCGTGAGTCAGGGACTCGGGTGAGGAAGCGGAGACGCTGCTGCCGCGGGGCCGGAGGCGGCAGAGGGATGGGGCAGGGAGCCGGCCGGGCACGCTGCTGCGGCCGCGGTTCCCGGGTGTTCTGATGAATTTGCTTCCGGATATTCCCAGACCTGAGATGTACGGAGACCGGACACGATTGTGAAATGAAAAAGGAGAGCCTTCTGAAAAGGAGCGCTTGTGCAATGAGTGACGTGAAATTCCCCTGTGAGAAGTGCGGCGAGTGCTGCCGCCACATCAGCGGCATCCCGGAACTTGCGGAATATGACCGCGGAGACGGTGTCTGCATCCACCTTAAGGGCGTTCTCTGTGAGATCTATGATCACCGGCCCGACATCTGCAATGTCGAGACGATGTTCAGGAAAGTGTTTTCAAAATCAATGACCCGCGAGGAGTTCTTTGAGAAGAACCTCGATGCCTGCAAAGTGCTGATGAAGATGAAAGAGGACCGCGAGAAGGGGCAGCAGGACTGATAGCTCAGGCCCGGCTCAGTAAATCAAAGCGGCAGCTCTGCAACTTCTACAGCGCACTTGCGTAGGAAAAATGCAATGCCGAATCCGTAGATTTTCTTGACACAGTCATCCCTGACTGCCTCAGCATAATCCTTATCAATAATTTGCCTCAGTGCCTCATGAGCTTTGTCTTTGAGCTCAGCGCGTGAGGCGGCATATTTAAGCTCTATGACTACGGCAACATCGAGTTTGGCAGAGCAGAGTGTAATATCAGCGTAACCGTCACCGCTGTCTGTATTGGATGAATGATCCCTTACCAGATTGCCTGCTGAAAGGATGATTCCGTTGAGAAGACCGTGATAGTAGTTTTCTTTTGGCTCTTTGCAGGCTACATCGCGGGCAGACACAAAGGTTAGCAGCGCGTTTTTCAGCGCCGTAGCAAGCTCCCCGGCATTGCCTTCAAGAAGTGCCTCTGCAATTGCTTTGGAGTAGTTCTCGAAATATGCTCCGCCTTTTTTGTGGTAATAGGCCATTATATTTGAATCAAAGCATTTTCTGATCTCAGCGTTCGGTATGCGGAACCAGTAAACGCCGTCAGTGTCTATTTTTTCGAGTGTCAGGTAGCCGGTATATACAAGCAGATTCCAGAACTGTCCGGCGTCACTGAGATCAAAGTCGCCGTAACTCATATCTTCATGGACTCTGACGTCAACGCTTTGTCCATCAAGCAGAGCCTGAAGCATGACGGCATCCTGCTCGCTTAGGTGCGGCATGTACTGAGTAATGATCTGGCTGTTGCTTGTATTGTTCCAGTAAGCAGGAGGAGAAAATGACTCCGGACCATTGTCGCAAGGCATAAGGAGATCGGATACGTAGCTTGTCACGTCC
>Ga0326511_10003112_pt1 | contig 13393 bp, 12 predicted proteins | sample 0_2496_0518_D_FD_203701 | JGI IMG/M metagenome (GOLD analysis project Ga0326511, IMG submission 203701) | Bovine rumen microbial communities from UC Davis, California, United States - 0_2496_0518 | ecosystem: Host-associated > Mammals > Digestive system > Stomach > Rumen | place: USA... | reverse complement strand
GGGCAACTATTCCGTCAAACTCATCAAGGACAGCGTCAAAGCGACGTATCGTCCGGAAGTTCTCGGTGACCTCGGCGGTTTCGGCGGACTTTTCGCGCTGAATACGAAAGATTACAAGGAGCCGGTCCTCGTTTCGGGCACAGACGGCGTCGGCACGAAACTGCGCCTCGCGTTTATGCTGAATAAACATGACACGATCGGCCAGGATGCCGTTGCCATGTGCGTCAACGATATTCTCGTTCAGGGCGCGGAACCGCTCTTTTTCCTCGATTATCTCGCGGTCGGCAAACTGAACCCGGAGCAGGTCGCTGCTGTCGTCAAAGGTGTCGCAAATGCCTGCAAAGAGTCGGGCTGCGCGCTCATCGGCGGTGAAACGGCCGAAATGTCCGGTTTCTATCCGGTCGGCGAATACGATATCGCGGGTTTTGCCGTCGGTGTCGTCGAAAAATCGAAAGTCATCACGAGCGAACGCGTCAAAGAAGGCGACGTCCTCCTCGGCCTGCCGTCTTCGGGCGTTCATTCCAACGGCTATTCGCTCGTCCGCAAGATCTGCTTTGACCGCAAAGGGTTCAAAGGCAACGAATACATTGACGATCTCGGCAAGACGATCGGCGAAGAACTTTTGACGCCGACGCGCCTCTATCCGAAAACCTGCCTGCCTCTTATCCGTAACTTTGACATTCACGGCATGGTTCATGTCACGGGCGGCGGTTTTTATGACAATATTCCGCGCGCTCTGCCGGAAGATATGGCCGTCGAAATCGACAGCAGTGTCTGGGAAATGCCGGTCATTTTTGAACTTCTCCAGCGTTGGGGCAATGTCGACTGGCACGAAATGTACCGTACGTTCAACATGGGTATCGGCATGATCATCATGGCGTCCCGGGACGAGGCAGACCGCATCAAAGCTTACCTCGCCGAACAGAACGAAACGGTCTACGAAATCGGCCGCGTCGTCAAAGGCGCGCACAACGTTACGATCCGGGGCGGTGTCTTTAATGGCTAAAGAAAAGCTCGGTGTACTCTGCTCGGGCCGCGGAACGGACCTGCAGTCGATTATTGACGCAGTCAAGAGCGGTCAAATTGACGCCACGATCGAAATCGTCCTGACGGACAAGCCGGATGCCTACGCGCTGAAGCGTGCCGAAAAGGAGGGCATCACGGCGGTCTGCGTCAACCGCAAGGAATATGACGGACGTCAGCCGTTTGAGGAAGAACTCGTTCGCCGACTTGACGCGGCGGGCGTGACACTCGTTATCCTTGCGGGCTTTATGCGTATTTTGACGCCGTATTTCGTGCGTCATTACAAAGGACGCATCATGAACATTCATCCGGCGCTGCTGCCGAGTTTCCCGGGCGCACACGCACACCGCGATGTGCTCGCCTACGGAGTCAAAGTCAGCGGCTGCACGGTTCATTTCGTCGACGAAGGAACAGACAGCGGACCGATCATCCTGCAGGCCGCCGTTCCGGTTCTCGACGGTGACACGGAAGAAACGCTGGGCGCGCGTGTCCTCGAAGAGGAACACAAGATTTACCCGCGCGCGGTTCAGCTTTACTGCGAAGGCAGACTCAAAGTTGACGGACGTCACGTCACGATCCTGCCGTAACAAGAATTCCGCAGAAGCGGAGGAGGGGTATTTATTATGAAGATTAAACGTGCTTTGATCAGTGTATCGGACAAAACGGGCGTCGTGGAGTTTGCCCGCAAACTGCATGAGGCCGGTGTCGAAATCGTTTCGACGGGCGGAACGATGAAAGCCATTCAGGCTGCCGGCATCCCGGTTATTTACGTCAGTGACGTTACGGGCTTCCCGGAAATCATGAACGGCCGTGTCAAAACGCTGAACCCGTACATTCACGGCGGCATCCTCGCCGTTCGCGACAACCCGAAACATGTCCAGGAAATGAAAGAGCACAAGATCACGGGCATCGACCTCGTTGCCGTCAATCTCTATCCGTTCAAAGAAACGATCGCAAAACCTGACGTCAAACTCGCCGAAGCCGTCGAGAACATCGATATCGGCGGTCCGGCTATGATCCGTGCCGCTGCGAAAAACTTTAAGTTCGTCACGGTTATCACGAACCCGGGCCGTTACGACGAAATCGCCGAAATGGTCGCGAAAAACGGCTGCGTTGACGGCATGACGCGCATGAAACTCGCGCAGGAAGCCTTCGCGCATACAGCTGACTATGACACGGCGATCCAGAATTACCTGAAGGAGCAGATCGAGAAATGAACATCTTAGTCATTGGTTCCGGCGGACGCGAACACACGCTGGCCTGGAAACTCGCCCAGAGCCCGCTGGCGGACAAACTCTACGCGATCCCGGGTAATCCGGGCATGGCGGACGTCGCCGAGTGCGTTTCCGGCATCTCGATTACGGATAATGACGCTCTCGTCAAATTCGCTCTGGAAAAAGAAATCGGCCTCGCTGTCGTCGGCCCGGAAGTGCCGCTGACAAACGGTGCCGTTGACGCATTTTCGGCTGCCGGAATCCCGGCATTCGGCCCGACGAAAGCCGCAGCCGAAATCGAGGGTTCCAAGGCGTTTTCGAAAAACCTTATGAAGAAATACGGCATTCCGACCGCGAAATACGAAGTCTTCACGGATGCCGCTTCCGCACGCGCTTACGTCGAGCAGGAAGGAGCTCCGATCGTTGTCAAAGCAGACGGACTCGCCGCCGGTAAAGGCGTCATCGTTGCCATGACGAAAGAAGAAGCCCTTGCCGCTGTTGACGAGATCATGGAAGACCGTCATTTCGGCACGGCAGGCAGCCGCGTCGTTATCGAGGAATTCATGGACGGCGAGGAAGCATCGCTCCTGTCATTTGCCGACGGTACGACCGTTGTTCCGATGATCAGCTCGCAGGACCACAAACGTGCGTATGACGGGGATAAAGGCCCGAATACGGGAGGCATGGGCACGTATGCGCCCGCGCCTGTCATGACGCCGGAAATGGTCAAACGTGCGACGGAAGAGATCCTCAAACCCGCCGTTGCCGCGATGGCAAAAGAAGGACGTCCGTATAAAGGATGTCTCTACGCCGGACTCATGATCACGAAGGAAGGCCCGAAAGTCGTCGAGTTCAACGCGCGTTTCGGCGATCCGGAAACGCAGGTTGTTCTGCCGCTTTTAAAGAGCGACCTCGCCGCGATCATGCTGGCCTGCGCAAACGGTACGCTTGCCGAGCAGAAGATCGAATGGTCGGACGGTGCGGCCGTCTGCGTCGTTCTTGCCTCGGGCGGATATCCGGTTTCGTATCAGAAAGGCTATGAGATCAAGGGCCTCGATGAAGCGAAAGCTGCAGGCGATATCGTCTTCCATGCCGGTACGGCTCTGAAAGACGGCAAGATCGTCACGGCAGGAGGACGCGTCCTCAACGTTGTCGGTCAGGCTCCGACGATCAAGGAAGCCGTTGACAAAGCGTATGAAGGCATCAAGAAGATTTCCTTTACGGATGCGTTCTACCGCAATGACATCGCGCATCGCGCGCTGGCACGCCTCAAATAAGGATATAACGATAAAGCACCGTTCTAAAAGAAACGGCTGCGTGAGTACCTGAAAGGGTACCGCGCAGCCGTTTTTTGTGTGCCCGTAATAGACGTGCCATTTCGGGCAATAAAAAAGACGCATCCGATCGGATACGTCTCTGATTTCAAATGGTCGGGATGACAGGATTCGAACCTGCGGCCTCTTCGTCCCGAACGAAGCGCGCTACCAAACTGTGCCACATCCCGTAGTCACAAGTAATATTATATGCATCGTGGGGGAGTTTGTCAAGAATTTTTTGAGGAAAACTTTACAATAACCCGACAGCGATATGGAGGCCGGTCAGATTTCCGACACTGCCGGCTAAAATGAATCCGTTTTCGCTTAATATAGTCGCCTGTATCAAACCTCTGCGCTTAAACAATACAGGCTCCGGGCGAAAACGGATTCATTTCTTAACGCCTTACGCAGCAAGTCAATCTGAGCGGCCTTCATATCGCCTTACGTTTCGTTGTTAGGCTTGGGGATGTATGGAAAGGAAACGTGAGGAGAGAGTGGGGCGGTGTTCGTCCTCGTAAACTATTTTGTACTCTTGCATTTTACTGTTAAGTTTGCTACACTTATCCATAGATAACAACTGAATACGTAAATTCACTGGGGGAGCAAATGCTGAGAGACTTCGGTCGACCCTTGGAACCTGTTGGGATAATACCTGCGTAGGGAAGTGAGCGAAACGAAAGTCGATGCTATCCGTCCTTGCGCGGATAGCATTTTTTGCGTGTTCGGAGAGATTTTCGGTGTTTTCGTAAACGGGAGGAATTTTTATGGCAACTCAGATGCAGGCGGCACGCGAAGGCAAGATTACAGACGCGATGAAAATCGTTGCGGAGTCGGAGCACCTGCCGGTCGAACAGATCCGCGACGGTGTCGCGTCGGGCGTTATCGCGATCCCGGCGAATATCAACCACACGAGCCTGAAACCGTGCGGTGTCGGTCAGGGACTGCGCACGAAAGTCAACGCGAATATCGGCACGTCGAGCACGTATCCGGATATCGAGCCGGAGCTGTTGAAGCTTGACGAAGCAGTCCGTTGCGGCGCCGATGCCGTCATGGATCTGTCAACGGGTGACCATATTGACGTTTCGCGCCAGCGCATCATCGAACATTCGCCGATCATGGTCGGAACGGTTCCGCTGTATCAGGCAACGGTGCGCGCGATCCGCGAACACGGTGCTGTCGTTGACATGACGGTCGATGACATTCTCAGCACGATCGAAGCGCAGGCGAAAGACGGTGCGGACTTTATGACGTTGCATTGCGGCGTTACGCGCAGCGCGATCGAGCGGATGCGCCGTCAGAGACGCATCATGGATATTGTCAGCCGCGGCGGTTCGTTTATCGCGGGCTGGATCCTGCACAACGAGCAGGAAAATCCGCTCTACGAGCACTATGACGAACTGCTTGACATCTGCGAAAAATATGACGTCACGATCAGCCTCGGCGACGGTATGCGTCCGGGATGCACGGCTGACGCGACCGATCGCGGCCAGTTGACGGAGCTCATTACCCTCGGCGAACTCACGGATCGCGCCTGGAAACGCGGCGTTCAGGTCATGGTCGAAGGCCCGGGGCATGTTCCGTACGATCAGATCGAGGCGAACATGAAACTCGAAAAACGCCTTTGCCACAATGCGCCGTTCTACGTTCTCGGACCGCTCGTCACGGACGTTGCGCCGGGGTACGATCACATTACGGCGGCCATCGGCGGCACGCTCGCGGCAGTCAGCGGCGCGGATTTCCTCTGCTACGTTACGCCGGCCGAACATCTCGCTCTGCCGACGATCGAAGACGTTCATACGGGCGTTATCACGTCACGCATCGCGGCTCACGCGGCCGATCTCGTCAAAAATGTCCCGGGTGCACGCGAATGGGATCGCAAAATGGCCGAAGCGCGCAAAGTCCTCGACTGGGATGCCCAGCTCGAACTCGCGATCGACCCGGATCTCGCCCGCGAAAAACGCGGCGCGCGCAACAAGAAGGGTGAGGAAGCCTGCTCGATGTGCGGCGATTACTGCGCGGTCAAGATTATCAGCCAGTATTTCGACAAACCGGCCTGCCCGTGCAATGACTGATTGACGGTCAAAAAGGGAATATCGATGTATAATAGCGATGTTGCAATATAAAATAGTTATTTGTTTTGCAATGTATTGCAAGAGCTCATCTTCTTTGAAATAATTGCAAAATCTATGTCAGAAACCGGGAGTAACGAAAAAACTTGAAAATTCCTACAGGAAAAAAGAGGAATTTCCCCCTATATCACGAATAAAAACAGTATAAAGTAGAATTTTCGCTCGAAGGAGGTTTTCATTATGGGGAAGATCAACAAGATTCTCGTACCGGTTGATGGTTCCGTCAACGGCTGTAAAGCCGTCGATGAGGCAATTTTCTTCGCAGGGAAGTGCCATGCCGACCTGGATTTCGTCTATGTGGCAAGTAACATCAACAAAGATATTCCAAGCCACATCGTCTTTGACCGTATCTGGGAGAAAATCCCGGAGAACATGAAAGCGGCAAAACATGTCGAGACCGGCAATATCGCAAAAGCCATCCTGCGCGTCGCGAAGGAAGAGGAAAGCAACATGATCATCATGGGCAGCCGCGGCCTCGGATTGTTCAAAGGCGCACTCATCGGCAGTGTCAGCCAGAAGGTCGTGGAAGAGTCGCCGATTCCGGTTATGGTCGTGAAATGAGCCGGAATTCTGCCTAAAAAGTACCGTCGCAAGTGCGGCGGTATTTTTTTCGGATTGTCACTCAGATGGGGAAAGGAACAATCATGGGGATTTTTGACAATACGGTGATCGTGTCCGATCTTGACGGTACGCTCGTACCGCTCGGCGCGCATATTGCGGCGGAGGATAAAGCCGCAATCCGGTATTTCCGGCAGCAGGGCGGACTCTTTACGGTTGCGACCGGACGTACACCGGGGGCGGCTTTGCCGTATCTTGAGGGGATCGAACTCCATGCACCGGGGATTTATTTTAACGGCGGCATGCTGTATGACAGCGTTGAGGACCGCGTTCTCGCGATGCGGGCTTTGCCGGAACAGGAACGCTGGCATGCGTTTGCGTCCGTCTGTCTACGCGAATTGCCGCACGCGTGCATCGAGGTTTATACGGCAGGCGGATGCAACATTCTCTCGGCACCGGTTTACGACGATCCGCGTCTCGCGCGGGAGCACTTTGACTTTCGTCATGTCAGTATCGAGGCGATTGCAGAGGAAACGTGGATCAAGTTCTTTATCTGCGCGGAGCCGGAGACGCTGCGCAGTGCCGTGAAACTGGCCGATATGTGCGGGATGAAACCGCTCAGCGAAAGTTTTTACTCCGACACGCATTACTATGAGTTTGTAGCGCGCGGTACGTCAAAGGGTGCGATGCTCGGGGAACTGCGCCGTCAGCCCGGATTTACCGATAAGTTCTTCGTTGCGGCCGGGGACTTTATAAATGACAACGAGATGCTGCGCGAAGCCGATCTCGGTATCGCGGCCGGAAATGCCGATCCCGCGACGAAAGCCGTCGCCGATCTCGTCGGCGTCCCGTGCGAGAAACATCTCATGGCGTGGATTATCGAGAAACTGCCGTCAATTTTAGACGCGCGGGTATAAAAATACCCCCGTTTCCGTCGGGAAGCGGGGGATTTTTGTGTCATTCTACGTCTTTTTTGTACATCCAGCGGGATGAACGGGCACGCCGACGTACGTTTTGACGGTCATGGTAGATATCCTCGATGACGAGTTTGCAAATCACGATAAACGGCACGGCAAGGAACATGCCGGCCGGGCCGAGCAGTTCGCCGCCGAGGACGATACCGAGAATGATTGCGATCGGATGGAGATTCAGCGATTTACCGATGAGCGTCGGATAGACGATGTTGTGGTTGACCTGCGTCAAAATCAGGTAAAAGAGACCGGTCTGCAGGGCGATCCACGGGTCAACGGTTGCCGTCAACGTGATACCGAACAGTGACGCGACTGTCGGTCCGAGGACGGGGACGAACTCGCTGATGCCGGACACCATCGCGAAAACCGAGGCGTACGGGAGTTGACGGATCGTGTAATAAAGGAAGACGACAAATCCCGTCAAACAGCAGATGACAAGCTGACTGCAGATATACGTACGCAGCGCCGAGAGAATGCGGTCAAAGAGCGCGTTGACGCGGCTGTAATCGCGCTGCGGAAAACGGCTCGCGAGGTAACTTTGGATGTCGGCGCCGTCTTTCAAGAGATAGAACGTCACGAAGAAGATGATGACGAGGTCAATGAAGCTCGAAAACAGGGACAGCAGCATCGCAAGGGACGATTTGATCGCGTCAACGCTCGTGGACTTGAGTTCGTCCCAGAAACTGTTGAGCTCGTCCTGCATGAACGCCGATTCCTGTACGAGCGGCAGGTTTTTGATGTTTTCCGTGATCTGCGGGAAATCCGTGACGAAACGGGAAACCGTCGGGATAAACGTGCTCGAAATCAGCGCGACGAGTCCGCCTGTGATGAGCAGGAAACAGACGAGGACAAGTCCCGCGGCGATACCGCGGCTGACTTTTCGGTTGACGCGGTCGACGATCGGATCGAGCAGGAGCTGCAGCAGCAGGGAGATGAAGATGATAAACGCGAGCTGCTGCAGGTACCAGAAGGTTGACAGAAGGAACGCGAACGTCACGCCGATGAGGATTGACGTTCGGTAGGATTTCAGAAGCTGCAAGGGAGAAAGTCCTTTCTACGGGTTATTTGATGGCCTGCAGGCGCGCGGCGGCTTCGCTTGCCGACATGTCATCACCCTGGCATTCGATGATCGGCTGAGCGCCCATCTTGACGATATTGCCGTCTGTCGTGACGTCACTCGTATTGTGTTTGTTGTGATAAGCGGCGGAGAGATTGCCTGCGACGAAGTAAGCACGTTCACGCGTACTCATGTCACCGACGGCAGCCGGCTGGAGGAAATCTTTCTTGTTGACCTGAACCATGCCTTCATCCGTTACCGTGACATGGTTGCCGCTGTATTCCGTGAGTTTTTTCATGTAGTTGTCACGGCGCGACGAGTTGGACGGATGGTCCGAGCCGCCGACCATGAGGAAGTTGTAGTACGAATTGTCGCCGCTCTTGTCAATGACATGCTGCCAAATGCCGGCGCAGGCACCCGGATTGTAGTTCGAATGCGTGATGTAGTCAAAGGCGAGATTGTCGGCTTCCCATTCCATCGGTTTCGTGATGCCCTGATTTTTCCAGAGGTTCGCGACGAGAACGCCGGCAAAGGATCCCGTGGCGCTGGCGAGGACAGCCGGGGCGATCGAACGTTTTGCGCCTTTGGCCGGATGATCTTTTTGACCGTGTCCCATTTCGTGGCCGAGGACGACGGCGATTTCGTCATCGTTCGTGATGGCGCTGAACAGTCCCGTATTGACACTCATATTGTGTCCGAGCGTGCAGAAGGCGTTGAACGATTCGTCTTTGTTGATGAAGTAGCGATAGGGATGTTCCTCAATGGACGGGTCAACTTGGGCGATGGACGCGGAAAGATTGCTCATGATCGTGTCAAGTCGGGCATTGAGCGCATAATCTTCGTTGACACCGTATTCTTTCTTCATTTCATTGAAGAATTCTTCCTGACCTTCCTCCGTGTCATTGTAATAACGGATCTGTTTGTGGAGTGACGAGGATGCGGCAACGCCGCCGATAATCGCCCCAATGACGCTTCCAGCTGACGCTTCGGCCGTTGCGGCCGGAACCGCGCCGAACGAAAGCGGCAGAGCGAGCAGGCAGCCGGTCAGTGCCATAGAGATCGATTTTTTCAGCATGGATTTGTTCATGATAAGTCCCTCCTTGCGGGCTGATAATGACGGGGTTAGAAAAGAATCTGTCAAAAAAGCAGGATTCGTTTACGCAAAACGCGAATCTATCCATAATGAATCCCAACAGATAAAACACGAAATGAGGTGCCAATCATGCAGGTAAAAGAAATTATGACGCGGACTGTCGTGACGGTCGGGCCGACGGAATCGATCGGGAAAATCGCGGAACTCGTTGTCGAAAATCGGGTTTCGGGAATCCCCGTCGTCGATGTTGACGGTCATGTACTCGGTATCGTCAGCGAAGGCGATTTGATCCAGAAGGAAGTCGAACCGCAGCTTCCGGACGGACTGTGCATTCTCGGTGCGGTCATCATTTACAGCGGATTGCGTGAATATCGACGTGCGTTCCGTAAACTTGCGGCGCTTACGGCCGAAGAGATTATGACTCCTGACGTCATTACGGTTCAGGAAACGGATGACGTCAGCGCGGTCGCGAAAATTATGCGTGACCGTCAGGTCAAACGCGTTCCGGTCGTTGACGCCCAGGATAAACTCATCGGCATTGTCAGCCGTTATGACATCGTCAAGATGCTCGTGGAGCAGCCGAGTGAGTCGTAAACGGAAACGGCAGGTCAGGCACGGGATTTCCCGTGCCTTTTTAGTCTCATTTTACCGCAAAAGTGTCTTTTTGACTATAGTGTTTTCGCGTGCATTTTCTTGACACTCCCTTTAAAAACCATTAGAATATAAAAGTATGGTTATATCATTTATTTCTATGCGTCGAAACGCGTTTTCGGCTGTAATGTATCTGATCTAACATATAACATCCGCGGGAACGGCGGGGATTTGCAGCGGCTTGCCGCCGTAGAACGTTCCAATCCGGAAATAACAACAACAAACAAAAGAAAAGAAGGAGGTGGGTATCATTAATACTGTTTTAATCGCAGTGGCAATCATCGTTTCTGTCGCAATCGGCGCCGGTGTGGGATATGTCGCCCGTAAACGTACGGCAGAGGCGCAGATCGGTTCCGCGCAGGAAGAAGCAGCCCGTATTGTCGCGGCAGCCGAGGAAAAAGGCGAAACGCGCAAGAAGGAAGTGCTCCTCGAAGCGAAAGAGGAAGTACATCGTCTGCATCAGGAACTCGACCGTGAAACGCGTGACCGTCGTTCGGAACTGCAGCGTCAGGAACGCCGCGTCGTTCAGAAGGAAGAAAACCTCGACCGCAAACTCGAATCCGTCGAGAAACGCGAGGATTCGCTGGCACGCAAGGAAGCACGTCTTGACCGCAGTCAAGCCGCCATCGATGAATTGCATACGAAGCAGAAGCTCGAACTCGAGCGTATTTCCAATTTAACGACAGACGAGGCGCGCGCAGCCCTCATGAGTCAGGTCGAAGAGGAACTCAAGCACGAACGGGCTTTGAAAATTAAAGAGTATACCCAGCAGACCAAAGACGAGGCTGACAAGAAAGCACGCGAAATCGTCAGTGAGGCGATTCAGCGTTGTGCTGCCGATACGGTGGCGGAAACGACGGTTTCCGTCGTCGCTCTGCCGAATGACGAAATGAAAGGCCGCATCATCGGCCGCGAAGGACGCAATATCCGCACACTTGAGACGTTGACGGGAATTGACCTGATTATCGATGACACGCCGGAAGCGGTTATTCTCTCCGGGTTTGACCCGGTACGCCGTGAGATCGCGCGTATCGCACTCGAAAAACTTATCCAGGACGGACGTATTCATCCGGCCCGTATCGAGGAAATGGTCGAGAAAGCGAAACGCGAAGTCGATCAGCGCATTAAAGAAGCCGGCGAACAGGCAATGTTCGAAACGGGCGTTCACGGACTCCATCCGGAAATTGTCCGTCTGCTCGGACGTTTGCGTTACCGCACGAGTTACGGCCAGAACGTACTCAATCATTCGATCGAGGTTTCGTATCTCGCCGGTGTCATGGCGTCGGAACTCGGATGTGACGTCATGCTCGCGAAGCGCGCAGGTCTCCTGCACGATATCGGCAAGTCCATTGACCACGAAGTCGAGGGACCGCATGTCACGATCGGCGCGGATCTTGCCCGCAAGTTCCGCGAAAGCAAGGAAGTTGTCAACGCCATTGAGGCGCATCACGGTGACGTCGAACCGATTACGGTCGAAGCCGTTCTCGTTGCAGCCGCCGATGCGGTTTCCGCAGCTCGTCCGGGCGCTCGCCGCGAAAGCCTCGAAGCTTATCTCAAGCGTCTCAAACGCCTTGAGGAAATCGCCGAGTCGTTCGAAGGTGTTGAGCGTTGCTTTGCCATTCAGGCAGGACGCGAAATCCGTGTCATGCTCAAACCGGAAAAAGTCGACGATGCCGGCGCTGCCGCACTGTCGCATGACATTGCCAAGAAAATCGAAGAAGAACTCGAATATCCGGGCCAGATCAAGGTTACGGTTATTCGTGAGACCCGCGTGGTCGATTACGCGAAGTAATCGCCGGGCGGTGTAAAATCCGGTTCTACGGAAGAGCCGGGGAAGGGCGCGGAAAGCCGAAGACGCTTCCGCGCCCTTTTTTCGTAGAAGAATGGAAACCGTTATATATAAGGAAGGAATTATGGTAAAATTTCCCAAACTGCCGTTTCTGCGTTCCTCGGGGAAGGGCGCGCGTCAGGATAAAAACCGAAGTAAAGAGGGGATCCGTCTGCTTGCGGCACTTCTCGTTTGTTATCCGGAAATCGAGAGCCTTTCGTACAGTCCGGAACGGCAGGAAATACAGCTGAATTTTATGATTCGCGGCAAGGTATCCGAGAAAAAGCGCATTGCGCTTCAGCCGCGCTATCAGGAAGCGTTTGACGCGTACAACGCAATGCTGGGGGTGAAAACGGGACTTTGGTATTGGCTCGTCGAAGATTTCGGCGTTTGTGTGCGGCTCCAGTACGGTCGTCCGCTTCAGGCGCTGAGCCGCGGGGAACTCGAATTTCTCGTGGAGTTTTTGACGGATTACTTTGACGATCAACTCGTTTGTGACGCCCATTCCCTTGATGTCCTGGATCCGCAGTTCGCGGAGGCACAGAGCAGCGTTCTCGATCAGACGCTTTACCGCGTACAGCAGCTGCCGCCGACGGATCATCTCGCCGGACTGCGCGAGGATGAACGCGTTGTCGTGTACAACCGTGACATGCGGATCGAAAGAAAGAGTGAAAAACAATGAGAATTATGATGACAGGAGATGTCGTCGGTCATACGGGGCGACGTGCATTTCGAACGTATACGCCGCAGCTGCGCCGCGAAAAGCAGATTGACGTCGTAATCGTCAACGGCGAAAACTCGGCCGGCGGCAAAGGTTTTACGCGCCGTGCCCTCGATGAACTTTACAGCGGCGGCGCAGACGTTGTTACGTCTGGCAACCACGTCTGGGATAAACGCGACGTGCTGGAGTTTATCGATCAGGAACCGTTTTTGATCCGTCCGGCCAATTATCCGGAGGGTACGCCAGGTAAAGGCTGGTGCATTTATCCGTTTAAGGCCAAGAATATCGGTGTTATCAATCTGTCGGGCCGCGCGTTTATGCCGGCACTTGACGATCCGTTTCAGAAGATTGAAGAAATCCTGCGCGAGATACAAAACGAATGTGACGTCATTTTCCTTGACTTCCACGCGGAGACGACGTCGGAAAAAATGGCGATGGGCTGGTATCTCGACGGCCGCGTCAACGGCGTTGTCGGAACGCACACGCATATTCAAACGGCCGATGAACGCATTCTGCCGGAGGGAACGGGATATATCACGGATCTCGGCATGGTCGGACCGTGGAATTCCGTCCTCGGTGTCAAAACGGAGTGCATTTTAAAACGCTTTTTAACGGCAATGCCCGTGCGGTTTGACGTCGCCGACGGTCCTTCCGTCTATTCGTCCGTCATTTTTGACATTGACGATAAAACGAATCGAACAACGAACATTGAGCGCATTTTGATTCATGAATAACCGTGAAATTCCTGCAAATTCGTCAGAAACAAGAAGGATTTAGACCTTTTTTGACGAATTATTTCCTATATGGGCATAAGTCTGCATATATGGAACAA